>Ga0209594_1000067_pt1 | contig 84021 bp, 70 predicted proteins | sample AshMeaCrysSpring_FD_184126 | JGI IMG/M metagenome (GOLD analysis project Ga0209594, IMG submission 184126) | Groundwater microbial communities from Big Spring, Nevada to study Microbial Dark Matter (Phase II) - Ash Meadows Crystal Spring... | ecosystem: Environmental > Aquatic > Deep subsurface...
TGATATACTAAATTATCCGATTTGAAGGCAATAGAAGTTTTCATGCCTTCTTCATCAATAATATTCTTATTTACAGTATCTTTTATCCATTCTTTAGGATCATCATTCTTTGACTTTACATTTTCTTGTAGGCTTTTATCTGTTGATTTTTTTGCCTGGTTATATTTTACTTTTGGTTTTTTTTTTTTTGTACGACAGTAAGCAAAATTTAACAAAACTTAATATTTGGGATTTTTTCTTGACAAGGAGAGGCAAATATGATATGTGCGGGTTGAGGGATAGGGTATATGTGGGTTTTTTGGGTTTGCTGGGAGGGTTTGTAACTTGTGGAGCTGGTTTTACATTTTGGGTGAGAAATATCAACCGCAATGGGTTGAAACCCATTGCTCATAGCGCAAGTCCTCTGAAGAGGACTATAATTTGTTGATAAAATAATGTTTTTGAGTAGGGTGGGCAATGCCCACCCTACTTAATTCATACTTTAAGGTTTCATTCTTCAATTCAGCAACGCCTTTTTTTTTAGGTAGTTGGGGTGAGGTGCTATTTAGTAGCCAAATACCTCATCGTACCTCATTAAACCTTATTAAACCTCTCTAAATGTGTAAGAGTAACCGTCCTTAGCAAATATTTTAATTAGTGTATTTGTTTTGGGGTTGGCTTTAATTCTTTTACCATCAACTCTTATCTCAAATGCACTAGGATTATTAGTTGCTAGTAATCTATTCACGTATTTTTCTCCTTTTTTAGTTATTAGTAAAACAATGTCTCCAGTTTTCCAATTCCCGTAAGGCTTTTGTTTGGCTTTTGAACGCGGAAAACCATATTTGTTTACATTTGTCATTTGTATTGAACCATAACCACATGCTTTTATTAGTAAAGGTTGCTTGATTTTTACTATCAAATTACTAACATCTCCTACACAAGCTGCATCAATCCAATGGGTTTTTTTCAAGCCTAATCTCGTTCGATTATACTTGGTTAAAACTCCACTACCACACCTTACTGGTAATCCTAATTCTTTTAAGTTATTAAATAGTTTCCATCTAGTTGAATTTACTGCTGCTGCATCTCTTAGGGGGATTTTAAGTTGGGTTTTAACTCTTTGAAGAATACTAGGCTTTCCTCTAAGAAATTCTTCAATAGTTTTTGTCCCTTTCTTTTTATTACATGGTTCACAGGCAAGACAAAGATTTGATACTCTATTAGTTCCTCCTTTAGCTTTTGGCACAACGTGTTCTATTTGTAGAAGTAGATTTTCTTTTTGACAGTACGCACATTTCCTTTGCCATTTTTCTAATAAATATTCTCTTACTTCATAGCCTAAGAGTGTTCCTTGTTGGTACTGAGTTCCAGATATTTCTGGATTCTGAATAGCTTGAGTGTCAAACTTTGCTAATTCTTGAGTAATAGAAGAAATTGGACAAAATTTAATCAGTCTTTTTACCCAAGTCATAGTAGTTTTAACTCTATGTTCTAAACTAGGAGCTAACCAATTTTTTGGTCGAGTTCTGTTTAAAAATCTAGGCTTTCTGTAACGAGTTTTTCTATTTCTTCTACTGCGTCTAATGGAGCGTCTGCTATCTAAATCTGATTTAATTTGTGAACCTCTATGGGTTAGTTCAGCGCCCCAGATTACTTGAGAATTTCTCACTAGAGCTATTCCTGTTGTTTTACTACCTGGGTCTAGTTTTAATTCAACTGGTTGAGTATTAGATTCAACTGCTTTAAACAAAATAATCGTAAAAGGATACCTCCTAAAAATAGCAGCTTTTTGATTTTTTAATAGTTTACGAGCCACAGCGGGGTGACAAGAATCTATTGGTTTTTTATTTGAATCGAGAACAAAAACCTCATTCATTACTGAAAACTCCTTGCGGGTTACAAGTGAGCCTCGCTCAGTTATTAAGGCTTGTTAAGTTAGCAGCACTGGCTTAAAAAATCTAATCTTCTTACCTGTTTAACTGCTAACAACAGGGCTACAAGCTGGCATCATGTACCTGTAGGTGTTATGACCTTAATAACGTTTACTGTTTTTACAGTGAGCTGGTGCAAGTGAAGATTTGCTAAAGTTTGTTAATGTTTAGCTAGGTTTTTGCTTGCACTATTCGGCGAATTTCTGAATAAAAGGCGGTGGTACTGAAACCTTTATTATTTTTGAATAAGCTGGTGCGTAACCTTAAATTCTCACTAGCAAACCAGAGTCTTTCTGAGGTATGGTTGTTTCCTTCTTCTACAATTAAGGTTAAGGCTTCATCCTCTCCCATTTGATAATGTCCGATTTTCTGTTGTGTTAAATTGCCTGTGAGCAGTTTTCCAACTTGCTGGTTTTGGGTGTCGGGTACTAAAATTAGCAGATTAAAACCAGTTTCTTTGGCTTTTCCCCAGTCAACTGAGTTATCCCAACTGCTTTTGGTTGCTATGGTTAAATTTGGCTCAATTTGATGTTTTTGGCAAATTTTAACTAACTCTGAGTTATCCTGTGACAGCATTTCAAGGGTAATTTCTGATTTGCTGTTGTCTGCTTTTTCTTCTTGGAGTTGGTAAGTGGTGCGTTGAGCAAACCATTGACCTACACTAAGTTCAATAAATTCTTTGATTTCCATTATTTTTTTTGTACTGTGATGATCTTTGATAATTATGTCATACAATTTTATTGGCAACGGACAAGATACCCCCGTAGGGCATCTCAATATATTCCCCGACATTATTGACTTTTCTCTTTTTCTTCACTATTTCAGCGATTGAATCACTCACGAAGGTTAAATAGCTTTTAGTTCTTTTAACCAGCCTCCACTCTACCCCTTTATAAAGGTATCTGATTTGATATTCAAAGTTTTGAGATTCAAGTGCTTTTGCTAAAGTTTGTTCTTGTTTTCCTGTTACAATCGCTGCTATTTGTTCAAAAGCTTTGATGACAGGATCGTTTTCTAATCTTCTTTTTAATATGCAGCCTTTTTTTCTTAAATTGAAGCTCTTCTTCAATTGATCCTCTCCTGATGATGTACATTTCTCTTCTGATAGATCCGAAAAAGGGGTTGGTGCTGACGGTGTTGACTCTTGTTTGGGTGCGATCGCCATTCCTCTAAAATGTTTTTTCTTTAAAAATGTTGCCAATCTTCTGTTTTGATTTGTAACGAAATGCACCCAGGGCGTTCTTCCTCTCCCCATTTCTGGTACAAATCTGATTATTTCTACTGCATTTACTAGGATCTCTTTTAATTTTTTTAAAATTATCGAATTAATGTTTTTCATGTTATTCTTTGGATAGATTGTTTTGTTTGAGGTAAGTTTTTCATCTTACCTCTTATTTTATATAATAGCTAGAACACGCTTTATTGTCAAGAGGTACGAGATGAAATCTTCAGAAAACAAAAGACCAGTAGGTAATCCAGATTTTGGCAAAAAATGGAGACCAGAACCGATTGGAGATAAGCCTCTCACAAAAACTTTAGGGGTGCGCATGGATGTGGATATGCACGCTGCACTCAAAAAAATTGCTCAGAAAGAAGATAAACATCTCGGCGAGGTAATTAGAAGAGCGATCGCCTTATACTTGGAAAATGAACAAATCTCCTCTTGAGTGTGATTTTGAGTGGGAGTGTTATTAGAAAAAAAATGATTAGTCATTGGTCATTAGTCATTGGTCATTAGTCATTAGCTAAATGGTATGATCTTTTGAAGAAAAATTAAGAATTTTTTAGAATACATACGTTTGAATAATGACTAATGACTAATGACTAATGACTAATGACTATTCTGCAGCAAGACGCTCTAGGGATATTGTGGCAGCTTGCTGCACCTGTGGATGGTTGTCTTTTGCTAAGAATTTTAAGGCTGAGATGCTTTTTTCGGTTTTTAGGTTGCCTAATGCTTCTGCTAATCTTTGTCTAATGAGCCAATCTTCTGATTGGGCAAAGTTTAAGATATTATCTACTGCTTCAATGGCTTTAATTTCTCCTAAAGCGGCGATCGCTGCTTGTTGTAAGACCACTTCATCACTATTTAAGGCTTCGATTAATACTTCTTGGGCTCGTATATCTTTTAAGTTTCCTAATGATACAGCAGCGCTAAATCTGACTAGCCAGTTTGTATCTTCATAAAAAGCTCGTACCAATGGTTCATAAGCTCTAGAGTCAGCTAAATAACCTAATGCACCTGCAGCATCTGCACGAATACCGTAGTCTGGGTCTGTTTCTAAGAGTTTAATTAAAATGGGGTAGCATTCTTCTGTTTGTTTGACTCCTAAAGCAAATACTGCCATTGAGCGCACTTGGAGACTTTCATCATTGAGGACTTTTTTGATTAGGGGTACTGCATCCTCTGCTGGTACTTGGCGTAAAGAAGCAAGGGCTACCATGCGATCGCGTGAGTTTTCACTTTCGAGTTGGGCTGAAATTTCTGATACACTTAGCTGACTCATATCAAGCTCCTTAACATTTCTTAATCTTATTCTAATCTAAAATAAAGGTGTTGATGAGAGTTCCCCATCTGACTACTACAAGAACTTAGATCAAATTAATTGTAAATGTTGAAGCGGAATTACTCAAGACTTCTAACGCTTTTACTCAGATATATATTATCAAGTTTGTCTTAAACATGAGTGGGAAAATGCTGTTAACGCCCCGAGACTACTCCTCTTATTAAGAGGGGGAAAAATGCTTATTTTTGGTTTAACTCTCCCCTTTAACAAGGGGGGGCTGGGGGGGTTAAAACATTTTTGCACTCATGTTTATTGTTTGCTTGATTGTTTGTTATAATTAGGTCATTTCAGTGATCAGTGATCAGTATCTTGACATCTGCCTGAAGTCAGAGGCTTGAAAATAGGATATAGTTTGATTTTTTCCTCTTAAAAGAGGAGGCGATGATTCTTATTTTTCTTTGTCAATTCAAATACAAATTATATAATATCAAATACATTATGGCGCGAGGAGATCAAATATATGCTTATAGAAATTTTCTGAAAAGTCAGGGAGTATATGAGCATCATGGTATTGACTGCGGAAATGGTACGGTTATCCACTATCGTAAACCTAGCGAAGTAATTGAAAGAACATCTCTTAATATTTTTGCACGGGGAAGTAAAATTTATGTTCGTGAATATTCAGAGGGTTTTTGTTTTATTCCAGATCTAGTTATTGAGCGAGCAGAAAGTAGATTAGGGGAAAATAAATATAATCTTTTATTTAATAACTGCGAACATTTTGCTACTTGGTGTAAAACGGGTATTAGTAATAGTCAGCAAATTAAAAATTTTATTCCAACTATCGACAAAATAAATACTTACAACCTGTATGAACCTCTAAACCAAGCACTAAAACAAGTAGATCCAAATAATGCTGAACAGATGTTAAATGAAGCTTTAGCTAATATTAAAGTGGTTTGGGATCAAATTCAACCCCAATATAATGAAGCGCTCAAAGAAATGAATATTTGGCATAAAGTTGCCATGGAAGCTGTGCAACGTAACCGTGATGATTTAGCTCGTGCAGCATTAGAACGCAAGTTAAACTATAAACAACGTGCTACTAAATTGGAAAAACAACTAGAACAACTAGCAATTATGACAGAAAATATCATCCGCAACAATCAAAATATCAAACATAAAAGACCTAGTTAAAATCAACTTGTAGAAAGTAAAAAAATCAAAGTTTTTACAATATAAAAATTGGGATAAGTTGCCGCTCTTATTTAATAGGAAATTTTAATTATTTTATAAAACAAAAAATGAATTAATACCATTTTTCTAAGGAAATAATAGACAAGGGGCTTAAGCCCCTTGTCTTCTATTATTAATTTATTGCAACCTATAAAGGAATTGCTATAGTTAATTTTTAAGTTATTAAATAGACCTGTTGCGAAAATTTTTAAACCCCCCCCTAACCCCCCCTTATTAAGGGGGGGGAAATGTCTGTTTTTTGGTAATTTTCCCCCCCTTATTAAGGGGGGGTTAGGGGGGGTTAACACTACTTCGCAGCTTTTGGTCTAATATTAACTATTCATCTAATTCTACCCCCAATTCTCGCAATTTTGCTGCTAATCGGTCAGCCCGTTGTTTTTCTTGTTCAGCCCGTTGTTTTTCTTGTTCAGCTCGTTGTTTTTCTTGTTCAGCTCGTTCTTCTCCTGTTAATAACAGATTTCCTTGAAGATCCCACCAGCGTAACCAGGGTAATTCCACATTTTTATAAATTCCTTGCCAAATACCTAACTCCACTCCCATTTTTTCAATTACATAATGCCCTCTTTCATTAGGTGGTATTAACTGATATTTTCCTGCTAATAAATGATATATTTCCACCGCAGCTTTTTTTTCTTCGTAAATAGCATAAAAAGGTACTCGGATTGCTTTTTCATAAACCCAAAATTTACCTTGATAAGGAGTTTGATCTCTTTCTTCTGCTCCATTACCTGATACAAACTCAATCACAATTAATGGTGCAACTAACTCTTGCCACATTACATAAGAACGGCGCATTTGTCCATTTAGAGTAGGAGAAACATCAGGTACATAAAACCAATCTGGCGCTTCTGCACCTCTTTCTGGGGGTTCGGTAATACGCCAATAAATACCGCTATCTTGACCAATACAAAACTGTTGATCGGGCTGAATTTCTTGTAATTTTGACCAGATAGATTCAGTTAAGAGCATACTTTGAGGATGTTCTTGAAAGTTTTTCACAAAGAGTCCATCTTCACAAGGTAATTGAGTATGATCTGGTAATTGAATTTGGGTTTGAGACTCTAGTGCTTGCATAATTAATGATTGTCCCCATTAAAATGACTAATTTAGTCGTTAGTAATTATTATATAAAACTACAAAGAATGACTAAGGACTAATGACTAAGGTAAGGCGTTGGCTAACGCTAATCATATTAAGTTATACTTTTCCTTCAATAATCGCTCTTACCACCATAATTAATAATAATTTCAATTTGAACCTTTCTTTATTAGACCTCTTGCGAAACCGTAAAAAACCCCACCCCAGCCCTCCCCGCAGGTTCGGGGAGGGAGCCCTACAAACTAGGCATTTTCCCCCCCCTTACCAAGGGGGGGTTGGGGGGGGTTAACACCACTTTTGCAAGAGGTCTATTAGTGCAACCCCCCATAAGGTAAGCTGAGTGAGGAAGAAACAGCACTTCCAAGCAGAAAAAAAAACCAAATACATATTTATTGCTCACCCGTAACTAAATAAGTTGTAAACTTACATTTGCTGCAAATTGAGGAATCTAGATGTTGGAATATCCAGAAGATTTAAAATATCTTGACACCCACGAATATGTTCGTTTAGATGGGGAAATAGCTACTATTGGTATTACCGCCTTTGCTGTGGATCAACTCGGTGATATTGTTTTTCTCGAACTACCCGAAGTAAGCGATGCGGTAGAACTGGGAGAAAGCTTTGGTACAGTGGAGTCTGTCAAAGCAGTTGAAGACCTTAAAGCTCCTGTTTCTGGTACAGTAATAGAGGTTAATGAGGCAATGATTGATTCTCCTGAACTAATAGTGGAAGATCCCTATGGAGAAGGTTGGTTGTTAAAAGTACGGGTAGATAACCCAGATGACGAACTGGCGGACACCCTATCTGCTAGTGAATATCGTGCTCATGTGGAAGGAGAAGACTAGAAAGTTAAAATTTTGTTAAAACTAATAACAGTTTGGTATTTAAGGCTGCGTCTTAAATACCAAAATGCTACTTAATTTTCTAGTAATTGGCTTGATATGGTAACTTTAAAGCGGACAGTTGAGCAACATAAAATAAGTCTTTCATCTTCTTTTAGCCAACGACACATTGGCCCAGGTTCTAATGAAATTGAACAAATGCTTCATATACTAGGGTACTCAAGCCTAGATGAAATGATTGAGCAAACAGTACCAGAAGCAATTAAACTAAATCGTCCGCTAAAATTACCAGCAGCACAAAGTGAAGCTACAGCTTTGGCTCAAATAAAGGCGATCGCCTCTTTAAATCAAGTTTTCCGCTCTTTTATTGGAATGGGTTATCACGACTGTATCACCCCCCCAGTAATTCTGCGAAATATTCTGGAAAATCCAGGTTGGTACACCGCCTATACCCCCTATCAAGCGGAAATAGCTCAAGGAAGGCTAGAAGCGCTGCTCAACTTTCAAACTATGATTATTGAGTTAACAGGGCTGGAAATAGCTAATGCTTCTTTACTCGATGAAGGTACAGCAGCAGCAGAAGCTATGACCATGAGTTATGGTGTCTGTAAAACTAAAGCCAATGCCTTTTTTATTGCTAATACCTGCCATCCCCAAACCATTGAAGTAATCAAAACCCGTGCTATACCATTGGGAATTGAATTAATTATCGGCGATCATCGTACCTTTGACTTCCAACAGCCAATTTTTGGGGCATTGCTGCAATATCCTGCTACCGATGGCACAATTTACGATTACCAAGAATTTATCAAGCAAGCTCATGCACATAAAGCTTTAGTTACAGTAGCTGCTGATATTTTAAGTCTTGCCCTACTTACACCCCCTGGAGAATTAGGTGCAGATATAGCCGTAGGGAGCACTCAGCGCTTTGGTGTACCCCTCGGATATGGGGGACCCCATGCAGCTTATTTTGCGACTAAAGAAGCGTATAAACGCCAAGTACCAGGGCGTATTGTGGGAGTATCTAAAGATGCTCAGGGCAACCCCGCTCTCCGTTTAGCTCTGCAAACCAGAGAGCAACATATTCGCCGTGAAAAAGCTACTAGCAATATTTGCACTGCTCAGGTTTTACTGGCGGTAATAGCTTCTATGTATGCTGTTTATCATGGACCTGAAGGAGTTAAAAATATAGCTGAAAATGTCCATCGTTTGACTGCAATTTTGGCTGAGGGTTTAAAACAACTGGGATATAAACTCAAATCAGAAGCCTTTTTTGATACTCTTTGTGTAGAAGTAGAAGATGCCAGAGCAGTTGTAAAAAAAGCAGTTGCTAAGGAAATTAATTTGCGTCTGTTTGATGAAAAATCTGTAGGGATCAGCCTGGATGAAACCACCAGCGAAACCGATTTACTCGCCCTCTGGGGGGTTTTTGCGCTTAAGGAAGATTTACCTTTTACCTTAGAAGAAATAGCTCAAAAAACAGAAGTTGAGATACCTTTAAGACGCAGTAGCGCTTATCTTACTGACCCAGTATTTAACCGCTACCACTCAGAAACAGAATTATTACGCTACTTGCACCAGCTAGAAAGTAAGGACTTATCTCTGACACATTCCATGATTCCATTGGGTTCATGCACCATGAAACTGAATGCAACCGCAGAAATGATCCCAGTTACTTGGCCAGAATTTGGAAAAATTCACCCTTTTGCGCCTTTATCTCAAACTCAAGGGTATCAAATTCTATTTGGACAGTTAGAGAGTTGGTTGGCAGAAATAACTGGTTTTGCGGCTATTTCCCTGCAACCTAATGCGGGTTCTCAAGGAGAATATGCAGGACTTCAGGTGATTCGCAAATACCATGAAGACAGGGGAGAAAGCTTCCGTGATATTTGTTTAATTCCAGAGTCTGCTCATGGTACTAACCCAGCAAGTGCGGTTATGTGTGGCATGGAAGTTGTGGCAATTAAATGCGATAGTGAGGGGAATATTGACTTAGATGACTTAAAAGCAAAGGCTGCAAAACACAGTGAAAAATTAGCCGCTTTAATGGTGACATATCCCTCAACTCATGGAGTATTTGAAGAGTCAATTAAGGAAGTATGCGCCTTGATCCACAGTCATGGTGGACAAGTGTATATGGATGGGGCGAATATGAATGCTCAAGTGGGGTTATGTCGTCCTGGAGATTTTGGCGCGGATGTCTGTCATCTTAACTTACACAAAACTTTTTGTATACCTCATGGTGGTGGTGGCCCAGGAATGGGACCTATTGGTGTAATGTCCCATCTTGCTCCTTATTTACCTGATGTTTCCCTGCTGAAACAACCACCCTTGAGTAATAACAACGGTCACAAAACCAAATCTATTGGTGCTATTTCCGCAGCACCCTGGGGAAGTGCCAGTATTCTCCCTATTTCTTGGATGTATATTGCGATGATGGGAGGCGAAGGTTTAACAGAAGCTACGAAAGTAGCCATACTTAATGCAAATTATATTGCCCATCGTCTTGACCCATATTATCCAGTATTGTTTAAAGGGAAAAATGGTTTAATTGCCCATGAATGTGTAATTGACTTACGTCCTTTGAAAAAGCGGGCGGGTATTGAAGTAGAAGATGTTGCGAAGCGATTAATGGATTATGGTTTTCATGCGCCTACTGTTTCTTGGCCAGTTGCGGGAACAATGATGGTGGAGCCTACGGAAAGTGAATCTAAAGAAGAATTAGACCGTTTTTGTGAGGCTATGATTGCTATTTACAAGGAAGTAGAAGAGATAGAAAAAGGAATAGTTGATCCGCAAAATAATCTTCTTAAAAATGCGCCTCATACAGCATCGGTTTTAATCTGTGGAGAATGGGATAAACCTTACTCCCGTGAAGCTGCTGCTTATCCTGCACCTTGGACGAAAAAACATAAATTCTGGCCTACTGTTGCGCGGATAGATAATGCTTATGGTGACAGAAATTTGGTTTGTTCTTGTGAGGGTATGGATGCTTATCAAGCGTAGTTAGAGGGAGGGAAAGATCCCCCCAACCCCCCTTATTAAGGGGGGAACTGTTTCAGTTTACATTCAGAAATTGCATTTTCTGCATTAACAAAAGTTTTCTGTAACTAACCAATATTAAACTTGACACACACAGACAAACCAACCCGCGCAGGCGGGTTTCGTCTATGTAGCAACGGGTTTTAACCCGTTGCGATACGGTTATGATTTAAAAATTTTTGATTAATTGACAGCAATTAACCCCTAAAAACTTTATTGTACAAGGGTTTTAACAATTTTGAACATTTTAAATGAAACAGCCCTGCCCTTATTAAGGGGGGAAAATAGAAAAAATTCCCCATTAGACATCTACCTCTTTTCTGGAGATGTCTAATGTATTTATGGAGAAAGAAAATAAATGTCCCAAATAAATAATAAATTAAAAAGGAATCCAGTCAAACCTATCAATCCATTCTTCTGCTTCACTTGCTTCCCAAATTAGCACAATTACTTGCACCAACTCGTTCAAAGTTTTTCCTGGACGTACCCAAAAAAGTCCCCAAATGTGTCCACCTTTTCCCCAATATACCTCTAAATGCTCTGGCATACTGGTACGATTATCTGTTATTAATATCCGTTGAGATAACTCCAGATAAGAGAGAATATCAGGATCTAGAGTTCCCAAAGGTGGAGCATTAGTATCACCAACCCGCCAAATATCTATCTCTGGATTGAGGTGCAACACTGCTGTTTTAAAAGTTGGGGACAAGTTTTCATCTATTAAAAAACGAACTTTCATTACTCTTTTAACAGATCCTTTTCTCTTTGAGTTTTAATTGCTTTCAAACGCTGTATTAAAGGAGAAGGATTAGCCGCCCATTCCTGATAACGCTGCTCCCGCGAGCGTTTTAACCGTAATAAATACCTATTTATTTCCAGTTGGTTATGATGATAATAAGTTAGAGTTGCATAAATTTTTTCTAAGCTTAAACCTGGAAAATGAGTGGCTATTTGCTCGGCTGTATATCCATTTAAATAGTATTCAAGCACATTATCAATACCAATCCGATGACCTTTAATTCTAATATCATCAGGTGCGAGAAAGTCAAAATAATCTTCTAGTTGCATAGTTTCAGATCCAAGTTATTAAGAAACTGCTGAAAAATTAATTATCTAAATACTTTGAGCAAGATAATATTTTCCCCTAAAAAGAAAAACCGCCAACCCATCCCCTTTGCACAAAAATAGGTAATAAACTCGCCACATCCACCTCAGTATTTGTACAAATATCAGCAAATGGTTTTCTTGTTTGCAAAGCTTTTAATAACTCCCATTCAGCTTCATTTGGTAAGTCAATGCGCATATTATAACCCTTTCGCCAAAGCAAGATTTTTACCCCTCCTTCATTTAAATTTACCACTCCCTCACCAATATATTCTGGTTGGTTAACTTCCCAAATGCGATGAATGGGATAAACTGACTCCAATAAAACACTATTTTGGGGTAAATAAAACACCAACTCGCCCCATTTTTCTGGTGCAACTTTCCCCAATGCGGTTAAATTTAATTCTGTGTTTTCTTCTCCATTAAATACCTGATGCCAGTACCACTCCAAACGAGCAACATCAGGTAAATAAGGTAATTTCGCCACAGGTGGAAAATTAGCCAAAAAATCAGGAAACTGCACTCCATAGTCACCTAAATTTGCTGATAAGGAAGGAAAACGACGAATAAAACTAACAGCAGTTGCATTAAAAAATTGCGAGTCCACCAAATTAAAAACAACAGGATAAATTGATTTTAAAGTGCGAGTTAATTTACCATTTACACTTCCCCGATAAATCCCTAAACCTTCCTTTTGCGTTAAATTTTGCGGTGCTTTTAGATATTCATTGAGTTTAGAGGTATCTTCAATAACAGCTTGATAAAAGAGTTTTTGTATGGTGTTTTCATCCATAACTATTTCTTTTTCTTCCCCCCTTACAAAGGGGGAGTTAGGAGGGGTTAATTTCTCTCTTGTCTGGTTTTCATTTAAGATATTTTGCGCTTTGGAAGCTTCCCCCATTAACACCTCAAAATCAGGAATATCAGTATCCCACTCAATCAAAGTAGGTACTTCTCCCAAGATAGCTAACGCCTGAGCGTATAATTCCCATACAGGAGGATGGACAGGATAACCATGGGTATCAAATATATATTCTTCTTTTTCCTGATAACCTGCCAGGTGAATTTCCTTAACTCTTTCTGTTGGAATAGCATTGAGATATTCTAAGGAATTAAAACCATGATTTACTGAACCAACGTAAATATTATTTAGATCCAATAAAATATAACAATCAGCTTTTTTTACTAACTCTCCTAAAAATTCCCCTTCAGACATAGTGGAGTGAGTAAACTTAAGATAAGTCGCAGGGTTTTCAATTAAAATACGTTGCCCGAGAAACTCTTGTACTTGCAAAATTCGCTCCACCAAATGCTGGATCATTTCCTCTGTATAGGGAAGGGGAAGGAGCTCATTTAAATAATGACCATTTATTGAACTCCAAGCGAGATGATCGGAAATATAGACGGGTTCAATGCGTTTTGCTAAGGCTTGTAAACGGGTAAGATAATTTAAATTAAGCGGGTCTGTGGAACCCAAAGACATACCGACACCATGTAAAGTAATAGGATAGTTTTGGCGAATTTTTTCTAAATAAGATAATGGTTGACCACCAGGATTTAAATAATTATCTGAGAGTGCCTCAAACCAGGGGATAGACGGTTGATGGTTGAGGATATATTGATAATGAGGCGATCGCAAACCCAATCCCACCCCTTTAATTCTTGTATTTGTCATAGTTTATTTGTAGTAATTTGAATTAAGAAGGTGAGGAATTTGTTAAAGCGATCGCCCACCTTCTTACTTTTATATCTGGTTATTTTTCTGATGTTAATTAGCGATAACTACACCACCAACAATTTTTTGACAAGTACCCTGGGGAACATGGATCCATTCTTCTGGGTGAGCATCAACTGTTGACATACCAGCACAATCATGTTCGCTAGTACCACAGTCATTTAGTCCTGCTTTTACAATACCCGCACATTTTTCCATTCCTTCCTTCCCTGCAATAGCTGGATCTTTAGCTACCATAGTTACTCCGAGGGCTAAAACTCCAGTTAAAGCTGCTGTTACTGCTACTGTTTTTCTAAGATCTTGCATTGGACTCATCTTTTTGCTAACGGTTGTTGATTATATTATTTTACTTATCTTAAAACTTAGTTTAATTTACCTGAAAATAACCTGAGAAATATCTGAGAGTATGATTAATACTTTTTTGGGAACAATCCCCAGAATTACCTTAATTCCTTCGTTAGATAAATTGTGTTACCTTGATTTTAAAAGGTTTTATTGCCAGCTTGAACATTTCTGGGTTTTTTATGATAAGCTTTAATAGCAATCCATTAGGAATTGTGAAACGAATCAGGGGTTCAAACTATTGAGCATTGAAACTATTATTGATTAACTAAAATGAAAGAATTAAAAACTTTAGATCTGAATAAGTGTCACACCATTGCTGATATTGTTTTTGCGATGAATCAGTGTTCTTTTGGTGCGAGAATGTTAGGAGAGGTAACACTTAAAATTAGAGATTGGATTAAAGCGCAACAGTTACCCATTGCGGTTTATGACGGTAAACTGGATAATCCATTAGGTGAACTATTGGTAGAAATGGTTAACCGCCAGTGGTTGAAAAAATTAGTATCTCCTCAAGAATATGCGGAAAGTTCTGATTCTGGTCAAAAAGTAATTATTGTTGGTCTGTTTTCCGAAAAATATCAAGAAGCTTTATATGATAAGCCTGAAGAGGCAATTTATATTAACCCTTATGGTATAACCAAACCTGGACAAATTACTGATGGTTATTTCCCTAATGTGGTTTTTTGTGACCCCAAGTTGGTTATACCGATAATTTTTACTTGTCTTCAGGAAATATTTGAGCAAAAACAGACTACTGTGACTGAATTTATGCACATCGTTAGTATTTATGGTGGAGTAGCTACCGAAATGAGCGATGGTGCTAAAACTTTATTGGCGATGGTAAAAGATCCAGATTGTAGCGTATTTTTAACCCTTAGTGGTGCAATGACGATCGCCAAAATGGGCTTAATTATTTGCGATCTCATTGACAATAACATGATACAAGCTATTTGTAGCACAGGAGCTTTAATGGCTCATGGACTAATTGAAAGTGTGGGGCTAAAGCATCTAAAGTACAATCCAAATGATAATGATGCCTTTTTAGCAGAACAAAAACTCAATCGTGTTACTGATACTCTTGAACCAGAAACTAATTTTGATCAAATTGAACATATTTTAAGTGAAATCTTACAAGAGCGTGACTCTCAAGAATTTCTCAGCCCTAGTTTATTTCATCGTTTAATCGGTGAATATTTGGCTAAAAATTACTCAAATCAACGGGGAATTTTAAAGTCTGCTTATGAAAAAAATGTCCCTATTTTTGTCCCTGCTTTTGTCGATTCAGAAATTGGTAATGATGTTTATTTATATAATTTCAACAGAAAAAAAGAGCAGAAAAACCCAATTATTTTTGATTTGGAATTAGATACTCAATTGTTAATTGAATTGGCTACAAAAGCTAAAAAAATAGGCATATTTACCATTGGGGGAGGTGTACCGAGAAATAATATTCAAAATGTTAGTCCATTAATTGATTTAATTAATGACAGAGAAGAAGAAAATTTACCAGCCAGAAAATTTTCTTATGGTTGCCGAATTTGCCCAGAACCTATGTATTATGGAAACCTATCAGGTTGTACTTATTCTGAGGGAATGTCATGGCGAAAAATGGACATTAATGGGCTGTTTAGCGAAATTCATGCAGATGCAACTATTATTTGGCCTTTTTTAGTTAAATATGTGCTGGAAGTAATTAACCGTTAAGTTAACAAGTATTTTGCTTATATAATTTTGTATAGCGGACAAAATGCCCGCTATTTTTATATCTAAAATAAGTACTTAGGCAAAATTAATGTCCAAGAGGCAAGGGGCTTAAGCCCCTTGTCTGCTTAGTTTTTTCCTTAAACCAAATATGCCATTAATTTTGCTTACCTACTTAGTTGAGAAAGGGACATCAAATTACTTAACTTATAAAGTATTCTTGCACCAATATTACCATCCCATTGATTGTCATCTGATTTGCTCGGAGCGACTTCACATAAGTCAAAACCAATAATTTTTTTACCAGATTTTACTAAAGTTTGCACTAAATAAATTGCTTGATTGAAGTCTAACCCTCCAGGTACTGGTGTCCCTGTATTCGGGCAAAATGCTTGATTTAAACCATCAATATCAAAGCTAATATATACTTTTTCTGATAAATTAGAGATGATAGTTTGACATTGTTGTTGCCATGTCAAACCTTCATAAAAATTATTTTTTAATTGCCAATCATCAAACAAAACAATGCGATGATCACTTTTAATTTTATTCATTTCTGCTTGACATAAATCACGAATGCCCACCTGTACCAACTTACTAATATTCGGCAAAAGCAAAACATTATTCATTATTGAAGCATGAGAATAAGTAAAACCTTCATAAGCGTCTCGCAAATCTGCATGAGCATCTATGTGTAAAATACTATATTCATAATGGTCTGTTAAAGCTTTCATGTAACCTAAAGGAACACTGTGATCTCCTCCTATCAAACCAATGAGTTTTCCTTGTGATAATAAATTTTTACATTGAGCATACACCCAATCATTTAAGTTTGTACTAGCTTCATTAACCTTTGCAATTTTTTTTGCAATTTTTTTGTGATTAAGCTCATTTCCAGCTTCGAGATGGTCGATTACTTTTTTGGCGATCGCCCTAGTTTTCTCACTTTTGGCTCTAATTTCAGTACTAATGGGTATGGTTGCGTAACCAATTTCCCATGCTGATGGTAAATCAAAATCATACCAATCCAGTTGATAAGAAGCATCTAATATTCCTTGTGGTCCATCTGCTGTTCCCTCTCCATAAGACACAGTTGCATCCCAGGGTACACTTAAAAAAACAATTTTTGCTTCTTCTATAGTGGTAGGTAAGCCAAAAAAACAATTATTTTTTATGCTGATCTCATTGGGATTAAATGTAGAGTCTTTCATTTTATCTAAAATTTTTTATCTTATTCAGCTCAACGTCCTAAATCATGCAAATCATTAATAATCTGGGCGCATTTGGCTGTTATTTCCTGCAATTCTTCCCGCTTAGTGGAAGTTGGTGCACAGATCACTTCACCAATGCGTACTGTGACTGGTACTGGTTTAGGAAGGGGAGAACCTTTTTGTAAAATCTCTTGGGTACCCCATAAACTTAATGGTATCAGGGGCGCTTTTGCTTTAGCGGCAATTAATGCTGCTCCTAGTTTTGGCTCTGTAATGCGAGCATCTGGGGTGCGAGTACCTTGTAAAAATATGCCTGCTGCCCAACCTGCGTGTAAACTATTTACAGCAGAACGAATAGCAGAGCGATCGCTTATTTCTCTTTTTACTGGATAAGCTCCATATAATTTAATTCCTTGTTTTAATAAAGGCACTTCAAATAATTCTTCTTTTGCCATAAAAGCTACAGGGCGACGTACACAGTTAGATACAATTGGGGGGTCAAAGTAACTTGCGTGGTTACTTACCACCACTAATGGTCCTGTTTTTGGTACGTTTTCTGCTCCATATATTCGCCCGCGAAAGTAAAAATGGAGCATGGGACTCACTACTGACCACTTAAATAAATGATACAGTACTAAACTTTCAATTGGTTCTCTTTCTTTGGTGGTCACTGTATTTTTTTGTTAATATTATGCTTTCTTGGTGCGTTACGGCTTCCGCTATCACGCACCTTTAATTACATATCCGCTATTCCTTGAATATTTTTCAACTCTAAATCAGGACAAGTTCTCTTAATCAAACCAGTGAGTACTTTTCCAGGACCCACTTCTATTACTTGAGAAATGCCTAATTCTGGGAGTTTGAGCATAGTTTCGCGCCAACGTACCCCCCCTGTCATTTGTTTTATCAGCTTGTTTTTCAGTTCAGCACCAGATACTGTGGGAACTGGGTCAACATTTGCCAAAACTGGTACTTTTGCATCATTAAAAGTTATTTCATTCAATACTTGTTCAAATTTTTCTGCAGCTTCTGTCATCAGGTGAGAATGAAAAGCACCAGATACTTTCAAGGGCACTGCTCGCTTTGATTTAACTTGAGCTACTACTGAGTCTACAGCCGCTGGTGTTCCAGAAATCACCACTTGTTCTGCACTATTGTCATTTGCTAGCACAACATCAGGTGTTTTGTCAAGGGTTTTTGCCAAATTTTCTCGATCAAATTTCATCAACGCTACCATTTTCCCACCTGCTGCACCATCCATCAATTCAGCTCTGAGTTTAACCAGACGTAAACCCGTAGCAAAGTCAAACACTCTGACAGCATAAAGTGCCACATATTCACCTAAACTGTGACCTGCAACCAAATCTGGTAGCATTGCTTTTTCCATGAGCAAATCAGCCAGAATAGATTCAATCACATATAGACAAGGCTGGGTATAGATAGTACGGGATAATTGTTCCTCATCTCCTTTACACACATCTAATACTGACCATCCTAATATTTCTTCTGCTTGTTCAAACAGATTTTGAGCAACTGGGATATCTTGTAAATCTACTCCCATTCCTACTGTTTGTGAACCTTGTCCAGGAAATACCCATGCTGTTTTTGTCATTTGTTATTTTTTTTTCTTATCAAGTTATTTTTATTTACCCCATTGAAAAATTGCTGCTCCCCAAGTTAGACCAGCGCCAAAACCAGAGGTAACTATTGTATCACCTGCTTGAATTTTCCCAGAGCGCACTGCTTCATCAAGGGCGAGGGGTATGGATGCTGCTGACGTATTACCATATTCAGCCAGATTGCTGATTACTTTCCATGGAGGAAGATTTAAGCGTTTAGCCACAGCATCCATAATGCGTTGATTAGCTTGATGTAAAATTAGCCAGTCTATTTGTTCAGGGGTTAAATTAGCATGAAACAGCACTTTTTCGATCGCCTCTGGCACTTTTTCCACTGCGAAGCGATATATTTCGCGACCATTCATGGTGATTGGCTGGTAATTTCCCTGGGAAATCACCGTATTTTTCACCAGTTTTTGGGGTTTACCTTGAAAAGCCAAATTTAGGGAGTTATTTTGACTACCATCGCTGAAGAGTTCAAAACCCAAGAGGCGATCGCCTGTTGACATTCCCTGACAAACCACTGCTCCTGCTCCATCTCCAAACAGTACACAGGTGTTTCTATCTGACCAATCCACCCAGCGAGAGAGGATATCTGCGCCGATGATCAGTACATTTTGATACACTCCTGTGCGTATAAATTGAGAAGCTACAGCCAAACCAAAAACAAACCCAGAACAAGCTGCTGTCAAGTCAAAGGCTACAGCTTTTGTTGCGCCTAGCTCTCCCTGTATCTTTCCCGCGCTACCAAATAAATCATCTGCTGTAGAAGTTGCGAGAATGATCAAATCTATTTCTTCTGGGGTTATGCCTGCCATAGCCATCGCCTTTTGAGCTGCTATTGATGCTAGGTTAGATAGAGATTCATTTTGAGCTAAACGCCTTCTTTCGATACCTGTTCTAGTTTTAATCCACTCATCGGATGTTTCTACTATTTGGCTGAGGTCTTGATTTTCGATAATTTGTGTTGGAAAAGCCGAACCACTGCCGATGATAGCCACTCCTGTTCCTAAATTTTTCAAAGTTTTTCTCCCTAGATCGCCCGCGCTTTTTTTTTATTCCCCTAACAACTGACTATAACCTGCTGTTTTCGGTTTTTCTTGATATTTTTCGTTATTGGCTTGAATCCTTTCGAGTACTCTATTATCAATTGCTTCTTTTGCAATCCGTATGGCATTAAATATCGAAGGTGCTTGACTACTACCATGGCTAATCACACAAACTCCTGCCACTCCAAAGAGTAATGCGCCACCATGTTCTGCATGATCCATACGCTGTTTAATTTTGCGGAGATTTGGTGTTAAAATAGCCGTTCCGATTTTTCCGCTTATACCTTGGGGCAACTCTTCTTTTACTATTTGCAACATCACCTCTCCTACTGCTTCTGCAAATTTTAGCAAAACGTTACCCACAAAGCCATCGCAGACTATCACATCAAATTCCCCTGATAGAACATCTCTTCCTTCTGCATTACCTACAAACGGTATTGTACTATTATTTTTTAGTCTTTTATGGGTTTCTTTTGCCAATTCGTTACCTTTTGATGATTCTTCACCGATATTGAGCAAACCCACTTTTGGCTCTTCTACACCCATAACATACTTACTGTAAATTGTTCCCATGAGGGCAAACTGTTCCAAATATTCTGGTTCACTATCTACATTTGCGCCCACATCGAGTACAATTACTGATTTTGATGCCAACATAGTCGGGAAGACTGCGCCAATAGCTGGGCGTTTTATCCCTGGTATGGGGCCCAAACGAAGTTTTGCTGCTGCCATTGCTGCCCCAGAATGACCTGCGGAAACTACTGCATCTGCTCGTTTTTCCTTAACTAACTCCATTGCGACAATGATGGAAGACCTGGGTTTACGTCTCAGAGCTTTCAAGGGCTCTTCTTCCATAGTTATGACTTCATCTGCATTAACAATTTCTATATTGGGATAACTGGTATGTTGCTTCAGGGCTTCTGAAATTTGCTGTTTTTCGCCCACCAGCAGAATCTCTACATCAAGCTCTGCGGCTGCTCTGATAGCTCCAGCAATGATTTCATTGGGGGCGTAATCCCCTCCCATAGCGTCTACTGCAATTCTTGCGCGAGTTGATGCCATTGATCTTAATATATATAGGCTTTCAAGTTTTGAACAATAACCCTGGCTTGGTATTAAGTGCGTTATTTAGCATAATGCACTACCCAATACCTTGAAAGGGCGTACTTTGTCTATCAATCTTATCACCTTAGTCCACTCTGCTGTTACCAGCCGTTATTTTTTCGTTGGTGAACTCTTATTACTTACTGTTTTGCCTACTTTTGGTTTTTTTTATATCTTTTTTTATCTCTTCAAGATTTATCTTGATATTTATTAAACTTATTTTAATACTTCCTGGATTATTCAGGTCTAATAACAAATATTTTTACTCTGATCGCAATTTAAAATCACTATTTTAAAATTTTTTCCTGCATAGCTCTAATAACCCACACAGAGTAGCTAGGTTTTACAAATTACAAATTTTATTTTATTTGTTTAATCATAGGAGACAAAAAGCGATCGCTCGCCTCTTGTCTCCATTCAAGTATTTTTCCTAACTGGGGTGCTAGGATTCGAACCTAGGGAATGGCGGGACCAAAACCCGCTGCCTTACCGCTTGGCTACACCCCAATGCGCTCACCTTTCTTATATTAGATCCTTGCATAGGAATTTGTCAAGTGTTTTCCCAAATTTTTTTTGTTTTTGCTTCATACCCGCTTGTAGTAATGGTTTGAGCCATTTTTCCCTAAAGCCATAGGTTGAAACCTATGGCTACATAGACAAAACCCGCCTGCGCGGGTTTTGTTGGTATGTTCAGAAATTGAAACCCGCGCAGGCGGGTTTTGTCTATGTAGCAACAGGTTTTAACCTGTTGCATTTTCTGATGGCTTCTCTGTTATTACTGGAAAAATAGGGGGTTCCTTTGTGGGAGGAGGAGAAGAGATGGTAGTTTCTTGTTTGGGAGGAGTATAAGTAGTTATTTTCCCATTGGAGCTCAATAGACCTCTTGCAAAAGTGGTGTTAACCCCCCCCAACCCCCCCTTGGTAAGGGGGGGAAAATGCCTAGTTTGTAGGGCTCCCTCCCCGAACCTGCGGGGAGGGCTGGGGTGGGGTTTTTTACGGTTTCGCAAGAGGTCTAATAAGTCTTTAACTTGAGTCAAAACTGTACCCAGTTTCCCTTCATCGAGCAAAGTATTAATGAGAGATAAACCGCTGGTGGAGAGGAGCAACTTATTAATATCGCTCGCACCAGAAGCACCATTCCCATTCGCCCCAGGAAAAGCATAAATGCGCGCATCCCCCAACACACCAGGTTGAGGGGCTAAAGATTTAACAATATCTGGGAGTTGAGTTGCTAATTCTGGCCAAATGGTTTTGAGCAACTCTGCGGTGCGGTTTGCGTCACTGAGAGCATTTTCCGCCTCAATGAGCGCTCTTTTACCTTCTGCTTCCGCCATTGCTTTATAACGGCTTGCTTCTGCTAACGTACGGATAGACTCTGCTTCTAACTCTGCTGCTTGACGAGCTATTTCTGCTTGACGTTTGCGACGGAATACCTCTAATTCTACCACGTTTTGCTCTGCAATACGTCGCTCTTGTGCTTCTTGCTCCGCCACAATTACTTTAAGACGTTGCTCTCTCGAAGCTCTTTCTATTTCTGCTGCTGTAGTAACTGCTGCTTCTGCTTGTGCTCTTTGAGCTTCTGCTGTAAACCGCTCCCGCTCTTTTTCCACAATGGCGATCGCCGCTTGTTGTTGTGCTATTTTAGATTCTCTCTCTGCTTCTGCTATTTCAATTTGCGCTCTTAACCGTGAAGCATCTACTGTTTGCAAACGAGTTATTTCTGCTACTTCTGCTTCTTGTCTTTGCAAAGTTTGGGCTACTTTTAGTTGTTTATTCCTTTCTTCTAAACTAATATCTGCTTCAATTTGACTTGCTTGTACTGCCAATTTCTGTTTTATTTTTTCCTCTTCTACTGCCTTTTCCTGTAATATTTTATTCCGCTGAATTTTGGCTGATTCTTGGTCTTTTGCCTCTTGTATTTCTCTTTCTCTCTGAGCTTTTAACCACTCTATTTCTTTAAGTTGAGTTAACTTCGCCTCTTCCTTATCTTTAGTTATATTTAATGACTGCTTTTCTGCCTCTAATTCTCGCAGTTCAATAGCAACTCTTGTGGTTAATTCAACTTCTCTTTTTTCTTTAGTAGTGTTTAATTCTACATCTAATTTTTGTTTGATAGAACGTTGAATTGTTTCTGTCCTCAGTCTGACTCCCTGAGCATCAAAGTAATTATTTTCGTCATAAGTATCACTTTCTTCTATTTCAGAAATGGCGATATTATTTAGAGTCAAACCTACCTTTTTCAAATCGCGCTGAATTAAATTAAACACCTCATCAGCAAAACCTATTTTATCAGAATCTATTTCCGCAATACTCTTTTTCTTTGCCGCTGCTCTAATAGCATCATCTGCCCGTTTTTCGATGGCATCTTTAATATCAGTTTCTGATATTTTGCCTTGTTTAGATAGACGAGAAGCTGCACTTTGAACATCTTCTTCTTTTGCTTCTATGCAGACATAAAAAGTCACCCGCATATTTGCTCGTAAATAGTCTTGAGTACGGACTGCTAAATTACCTGTTCTCACTACATCAATGGAAATTTCCCGTAATGGTACTCTGGTTATTTCGTGAAATCCTGGTAAAACAATACAACCACCATTGAGAATTACTGTTTTCTTTTTCACAAATATTCCCCCAGTCCTCACAAAAGCTTCGTTGGTGGGAGTAATGACATAAACTCTGGTATATGCCCAAATACTTATGAGTAATAATAACACTAAACCCCCAATTAAACCAGGGAAAAAAAGCGCTCCTCCTAATTGTGCTGTTTGCAGGGTGAAGTTTTCTATTTTGGGATTTTGAGCTATAATTTCTGCTTGATTCATTGCTTCATTTTCCTGTATTTCTAAGTTAATTTTTGCTGAATTTTGTCTTAGATTGATAACAGGAGACTCTGAGTTTATTTCTAAGTCAGCAGCTCCATATATTTCTGGTAATTTTTGAATTAAAGTGAGCCAATATAACATGATTTTAACCCCCTATTTCTTCTAACCATTTATCTTCTAAGGCAGGTTTCCAGGGTCAAATATCAGCATAGATGTTTATTCTCCTATCTGGCTTATTTCTATTTTAACCTCTGTTTTTCTCTTGTGTCTGTTTATGAATATTTTTCAAGAAAATTTAAGTTTTATTGCGGAGCAAGTAACAATTTAAAATTTGTATTAAATTACAAAAAATTAATTTATATTAATTGTTATGATAATAAACAAGGTTTTGAAGGCAAGGGGCGCCCATCCCCTTGTCTCACCACAAATTATCAAAAAATAGGCAAGGGGCGCCCATCCCCTTGTCTCACCACAAATTATCAAAAAATAGGCAAGGGGCGCCCATCCCCTTGTCTTGCTACAAAGTATAAAAACATTGCTAGATCAGGAAATGAATATATGAAAACTATTGAAGTTGCTCAATCTAACTTAACAATAATTGAGTTGTTAGAATTAGCAGAAAAGGATACTTTAATTTTACAAAAATCAGATGGTACAGAGTTCATTTTATCTCTGGTTGATGATTTTTCTGCTGAAGTTGAAGCTCTAGGAAATAATCAAGAATTTATGGATTTTTTAGCAAAAAGATCTCAGTCTGTTAAACGAGTATCTTTAGAAGAAGCTCGAAAACGTTTAAAACTGGATGAATAATTGGTCTTCTGTTAATTTAGGATTGTTTGAAGTAGTAAAAAAAAGGAGGAAAATTAATGAGTAAATACCATATGCTGATAGAATGGTCAGAAGAAGATCAGCTTTTTTTAGTTACAATACCAGAGTTTGTAGAGCGTGTCATTATGCCTTGTACTCATGGGAAAACTCGTGAGGAAGCTATTTCTAATGCAGAAGAAGTAATTGAAATGTATTTGGATGCTTGGCAAACGGAAGGTAAGTCTATTCCTCAACCTAAAAACCTCCAAATTGCTTAAAATTTATTGATATTCTTGCGGAGTAATTGTTAAAAACATAAGATAGTAGGCGATTAAAATCGCTACTATAGAAACAAAGTCCGCCTAAGCGGACTAAATGCGATCGCCATCGAGTATTTTAATAGATACTGTTCAAAAAAATTTAAGCTTTATTTGAAAGTAATTGTCAAAAGCGATATGAAAAAAATTTCTTACTTGAGCATTTTATTTTGTCTAACTTTTATCCTGTGTCTGGGTATTTCAATGTTAGTTAAAGCTAATGAAACGTTAAAACCAGTACCCCTGGATAACCAACTAGCAACTGAATTTTTAGATATAAGAGGAGTAGGAGATAGCGCTATGGCGCTTACCTATCAACAACCACTAAAACTAACCCAGATACTCCCCCAAAAGGTAACAGCTAATTTTGGTGAAAGGTTGGATAGTTTGGATCCCACAGGTAAATCATATCGCGGGGATTTATCATTTATAAATTGGGAAAGTGCGGTGGGTAATTATTGTAATGGTTTTCGGGGTAGCCCCAGTGCGACTTCTTACGCTTTTGTCTCCCATCCTGATAATTTGATGGAAGCTTATAAACGGGGTTTTAATTTAATTGGTTTAGCTAATAATCATAGTTGGGATTGCCCTAATGGGGAAAATGGTAAACATGGTGCCCTAGTTTCTGCTCTCCATTTATCCCGCTTAACCACTAATATACCTGCAAATTGGCTTTGGCATGGCGTGGGGGAAGAAAAAGCTGTTGCAAAGGTAAAAGCTATGAATATTAAAGGCAAAGAGGTTAAAATTGCTTTTGCTAGTCTTTATCTGGGGGGTGCTTGTACTTATATAACTTGTATTAGTGATGCAACCAATATATTGCGATCGCTTAGAGACGCGGATGCAGATATGAGAATTTTAGCCATACACAGTTGGAATAATGAGACTCAACAACAATTAGTAAATGTGGGGCGAGAATTTATCTTAAATTATAACGGTGATCTAGTTTTTGGACATGGTCCCCATGAATGGAAACCTGTTACTATTATTCAGTCTCCTTCTGGAAAAAAAGGGGTAATGTTTGAAAGTTTGGGCAATTTTATCCACCCTAGTTTGGCGGCTAAACGAAAGGATATGATAGGAAGAGTATTGTTTGATTTGGAAACTCTTAAACTGCGTCAAGTGCAGGCTATTCCTCTCAAAATTGATGCAGCTATTGCTAGTTTTAATGGTGCATTACCTGCTAATTCTATTCCGAGTAATAATTTTACTTGGCAAGTAATTAATGATGCTAGTTGGAAAGGTAATGTTAATCCTCAAATTCAGGGGGTTTATGTTAATATTCCTTAGAAAAATAGAGTGAATTAATTTGATTTATCGCTAATTAATTTAAACCCGCGCAGGCGGGTTTTGTCTGGGTAGCAACGGGTTTCAACCCGTTGTGCCCAAGTTTCAACCCGTTGTGCCCAAGATGCCATAGGTTAAAACCTATGGCTACTCAAACGAAACCCGCCTGCGCGGGTTTAAATTAATTAGTGCGCCTTTTAATGCAAAACAATAACAATTAAAATACAGGCGACATCTCTAATAAAACCTTTAATACCCCGCGTTTTTGGGCGGTTTCAAAGGCGGTTAATCCGTCTTTGATAGAATAATGACTATGAATAAGCCCTTTTACATCTATTTTTCCCTCTGCTAATAGTTGCAATGCTGGGGAAAATGGCCCACAACGGGAACCAATAAGGGTTATTTCATCTACCACCAGGGAAGAAGCATCTAGGGTTAGTTTCCCTGCATAGGTGCTTTTTAATACCAGTGTACCTCGCGGGCGTAAGGCTTTACGGGCAGTTTCAAAGCCTTCTGGGTTGCCAGTACATTCTACTGCAAAATCAAAACTTCTCTCGCTTACAGCGTCTGTAAACCCTGTTTTAATGCCTTTTGCTGCTAAGTTGGCTAGTTTTTCCTCATGTCGCCCAATGGCTAGTAACTCACATCCTGTTAGTGCTAGTGTCTGGGCTACCAGTTGCCCCAGTTTTCCATCTCCCACTACTAACACTTTTTCATTTTCTGTGATTTTTACCTGTTGTTGAATTTCTAATGCGGCGGCGATGGGTTCTGTAAATGTTGCTACATCTGTATCTACATTATCTGGCACTGGGTGGAGGTTTGCCACTGGTAGGGTGAGATATTCTGCAAATGCTCCATTGCGGTTGACTATCCCTAAAACGGTGCGGTTTTCGCAATGGGTTGGGTTTCCACTAAGACAAAAGCGACATTTCCCGCAAACTGCGTTTATTTCTCCTACTACCCTCTGGTTGAGTAGGTTTTCTGGCCCTTCTACTACTACTCCTACAAATTCATGACCTAATATACCTCTATATGGGTAGTAACCTCGGAGCAATTCTATGTCTGTGTTGCAAATACCTGCTCGCACAACTTTTACCAGTGCTTCCCCTGGGGGTGGTTTTGGGGTTTCTATATCCCTAAGCAGTTGCAGTTTTTGATTTTCTAACCAGAGTGCTTGCATGATTTTTTTATAGATATTCTGGATGTTTTACTGGTAAGCACAATTAATGTTTAAGGGGCAAGGGGCTTAAGCCCCTTGTCTGCCTATTTTTTTTCAAAAACCAATGTGCCGTTAATTTTGCTTACCTAGAACCTTGAAAAAAGTTATGGATCTACCCAGCGTCCATCAGCTTTTATTAAATTAATTAGTTCTTCTACTCCTTGATCTTCAGGTACTTTTTTGATTTCTTCTCGTCCGCGATATAAGGAGATATATCCAGCTTGTTTTCCTACATAACCGTAGTCAGCGTCTGCCATTTCTCCTGGCCCATTGACAATACATCCCATTACAGCAATGTCTAAACCTGTGAGGTGTTTGGTTGCTTCTCTAACTTTATGTAGGACTTCCTCTAGGTTAAATAAAGTGCGCCCACAAGAAGGACAAGCTACATATTCAACCATCGTTTTACGTAAACCTAACGCCTGGAGGATAGAATAACAGACGGGGATTTCTTTTTCTGGGGCTTCAGTTAGAGAGACTCGGATGGTATCTCCAATACCCTCAGCTAAGAGAGTACCTATACCAGCAGTTGATTTAATACGGCCATATTCTCCATCTCCCGCTTCTGTTACTCCTAAATGTAATGGGTAATCCATCCCTAACTCATCCATGCGTTTAACCATGAGACGATATGCAGCTAACATCACAGGTACACGGGATGCTTTGAGAGAAATTACTAAATTACGAAAATCTAAGGATTCACAAATTTTGATAAATTCTATGGCAGATTCTACCATGCCTTCTGGTGTATCTCCATAGGTAAATAACATTCTTTCTGCTAATGAACCATGATTTACTCCAATTCTCATGGCTTTTCCTTGATCCCTCAAGGCAACAACCAATGGTTCTAAGGTTTCCTGAATTTTTGCCCCTATTTCTTCAAATTCTGTTTGAGTGTATTCGGTGCGCTCGCTTTTTGGTTTTTCAAATACATATAAACCTGGGTTTATCCGCACTTTATCCACGTGTTTTGCTACTTCTAAGGCTATTTTCATGCCATTATGGTGGACATCAGCTACCAGGGGTACTGGTTTATAGGTTTGAGCCAGTTTTTGCTTAATTTCTGCTAAAGCTTTGGCGTGTGCCATACTGGGTACAGTTACGCGCACTATTTCGCAACCTATTTCATGGAGACGGCGAATACCTGCTACAGACCCATCTATATCCAGGGTATCTTCATTAATCATTGACTGAACTACTACAGGATAACCACCACCAATGGTGACATCTCCTACTTTGACTGGGCGAGTTTTTCGCCGATGAATTGTTGTATCTAATAGTTCAGTTGTTACTGTTTTGGGTTTTTCTAGAGTTTGCATAATTAACTTTTTGTAGTTGATATTTTTGGTGCGATCGCCTTACATTTTTTAAGCTGTTACTGCTGGTTTTAACTCCAGTTTTTCGAGTAATTTATCAATGGCAAAGTATTTTGCCATTAAATACTTGATACACTGAACTTTTATGGGTTCCTGAATGCGCACATTACCAAAAGCTCTGTCAACTATTTCTATTGTTGAGAGAGTATCTAATTCCACAGACATGATTGGTACTCCCAACTCTTTAGCGCGGTTAATAGTCAACTCTTGTGGTGGCACATGACCTGTAAGTATAAGACAATTTGTTGAGGTTTCTAATGCTGCTAGTTGTAAATCTGTGCGCCCACCTCCTGTTACTACTGCCATATTTTCTCTTTGACGGAAATATTCCATGGCTGAACTTACATTCATTGCTCCTACTGTAAGAGTTTCCACCATTAAGTCTAAATGATCTTGACAACAAAGTACTTTTGCTGATAATTGTTCTGCTATTTGCCTCACACTAATACTTCTTAGTATTTTATTGCTTGGCAACATTCCTAGTACAGATATGCCTTGATTTTCTAGAAAGGGTTCTAATTTTGACTGAAGTGAGTTTAAATCTTCTGCAGGGATATCATTTATTATTACCCCTATTAGTTGTTCTCTCAAATCGTCTTTTGCTTTTAAAATACTTTCTACCACTTCTAAAGAGTGATATCTTGCCACTAACAATACTTTTGCGTTGATTTTTTCTGCTATTTGTGTTAGTGATAAATCAAATATTCTTCCTTCTGAGAGATTTCCCGCTCCTTCTAATAATATTAAATCACTGTCTGTTTTGAGATACTCACTAATAGCTTCTCCATAATTTGTTGCATCTTCTCCTGAAATTCTTTTTGCTATTGTTTCATCATCAAGAGATAATAAAGGTTGTAAACTAGCAGTTGATCCTAAACTCATCACTGAGTTGATAAAATCTAGGTCTAATTCTACGTTGTTTTTGTTGTAACAAGTTCCCAGAGGTTTAGCATAGGTAAAAGATATGCCTTTTTCAAGTAATTGAGATCCTATGCCTAAAATGGTGGCTGACTTACCACTTGTTGCTTCTACTGAACCTATCAGCAAATGTTTTGTCACTCCTGACTCCTTATTTTGTTGTTGTATCGTCTAAACGGAGAATTTTCCGATAAAATGTTCCTGGAAAATCCATTGCTCTTGAGGTGTTGTAATTGATCATTAAATCTATTAAATAATCAATAAATTCTGAGTTAATCATTGTTGCTTCATAGTTTAAATCTGCATTGCCATCAAATTGTATGCGACAACGAGTAATTTCTGATGGCAGTCTTGATACAAACCATGTTGCTACAAATTCTATGTCTTCTCCTCCTTCTATTCTACGTGCTCCTTCTAAAAACCCTTGTTTATATAGGTTAAGAGCTAAGGGTAAAAGACTGTGCTTATCTTTTGCGTAGTATGGTAAATAAAGAATTACCTCTGATTTATCTGCTGGTTTAAGTTCATCGAGAATGGTCATTTATTTGAAATTATTAAAATATTAACCAGAAAAATCTAGGAGTGGAAAGCACTCAATAGTCATATTTTATCCCAAAGCTATGAATAATTGTCTGAATAAAAAAGAAATAACTGTAGCTCCAATGATGGATTATACCGATCGCCATTTTCGCTATTTTATGCGCCAAATTACCAGCCGTACTTTACTTTACACTGAGATGATTACTACTAAAGCGATTATTTATGGCGATCGCCCTAAATTATTGGATTTTTCCCCAGAAGAAAAACCTCTCACTCTCCAGTTGGGGGGAGATAACCCCAAAGAATTGGCTGAATGTGCCAAAATTGCTGAAGACTGGGGCTATGATCAGCTTAATCTGAATGTGGGTTGTCCTAGTTCGCGGGTACAAGATGGTAATTTTGGCGCTTGTCTTATGGCAGAACCCGAAAAAGTTGCAAAAGCGGTGGAAGCAATGATCAAGGTGGTTAACCTCCCAGTTACAGTTAAGCATAGAATTGGGATTGATGAATGCGATCGCTATGAGGATATGGTTAATTTTGTCCATATTGTTTCTCAAGCTGGTTGTAACCGTTTTATTGTTCATGCGCGTAAAGCATGGTTAAATGGTTTAAGTCCTAAAGAAAATCGCAATATTCCCCCTTTAAGATATCATGATGTTCATCAACTTAAGACTGATTTTCCTCATCTTTTTATTGAAATAAATGGGGGAATTACTAATTTAGAACAAGTAAAAGAACAGTATAATTTTGTTGATGCAGTTATGATTGGTCGTGCTGCTTATGATAATCCTTTTTTATTTGCTACTGTCGATCGCGATATTTATGGAGATGATGTTATCCCTCCAACTCGTCATCAAGTGGCTGAAAAAATGCTCCCTTATATTGATTTTTGGGTAGGAAAAGGACTAAAGTTAAATAGCATTACTCGTCATTTGTTGGGGTTATTTTTTGGTCAACCTGGTACTAAAACTTGGAAACGATACATTAGTGAAAATGCCCATCTTTCTGGTGCTGGTGCTGAAGTTATTGCTACTGCTTTAACAAAAGTTCCTGCATGAATTTGATGTTATTTGAGACATATATCTGGCGATTGAAATCGCGTCTATAGAGACAAAGTCCGCCTGCGCGGACTAAATTACTAATTCAATTAATTGCGCTTATTAAGATAGCATTTGTGATAAATTTCAAATAGAAAAAATTCTATAGACAAGGGGCTTAAGCCCCTTGTTTTACTATAAACTATTTAGCAATGCTATATCTTTCCTTTTATTATTTTAATTTTCTGAGTTTTTTTTGTGTTCTATAATGCTTTGTCGGAAACCTAAAACCACTAAAATATTGGAAACGGTTAATAAAGATTCAGCGGAACCATGTAACCAGTCAACATTAGCTAATGACTCGTTGTAATGGATTTTTGCATAAATTCCAGCAGGAATAGTAACTGCCACAAATACTAACAGAAAATAAAAGCCAAATAGAGCTAATTTTGGGGTTTTTCCACTGCGAGTAAGAAACCACAAAAAACCTAAATAGGGAAATAAAGAAATAGCAAATAAAATATCTTTAGACAGCATGATTTACTAATAGTCATTGGTTAAAAGTAGGGGCGGGTTTAGAGATAATCTTTGACTCAAAATTAGAATTTGTATATCAAAACCCGCCCACTCATTAGACCTCTTGCAAAAGTGGTGTTAACCCCCCCCAACCCCCCCTTGGTAAGGGGGGGGAAAATGCCTAGTTTGTAGGGCTCCCTCCCCGAACCAGCGGGGAGGGCTGGGGTGGGGTTTTTTACGGTTTCGCAAGAGGTCTATTAATTTTTAGTTGTAAAGACTAATGATCAATTCGGTTGACGATTACAATACCAAATCCACCAAGCTGCGGCCAATAAAGTACAATTTCCTACAACAGTTAATGATGCTTGAATATCTACTAACCATTCCAAAGATTGAGGATTATCAAAGAAATGCCAAGTGCAAGCACACATAGCACTCACAAGAGCTGGAAGCATACCCCAGGAAAGAGCAAACCAAGGGCGATCGCCTGTTATTTCTCCATAACTCCAAATTAACCAAATAGCGGCTATCCACTCAATTACGCTAGAAACATGAACAATCCAAGTAGGAATAGAAAGAGCGTGCATATTATTATTTAATAAATATAATCAAAAGCCAGTAGGGTGCGTTAGGCGGTAGCCGTAACGCACCAAAAAATTAGTCTAAATTGTGTTTTCTAACCAAAGAATCACCTGTTTACCCAAAGATACATCATTAAGGAGGTCAATTTCTCTGACTCCTGTGGGGCTGGTAACATTTACTTCGGTTAAGTAGCCACCAATTACATCTAACCCGACAAAGTATAAGCCATCTTGGCGTAACCTGGGGGCGACTACAGCGCAAATTTCTTGCTCTCTGGGGGTAATTTCTGTTTTTGCTACTCTTCCCCCTACTGCCATATTGCCACGAAACTCATTACCAGTGGGAATGCGATTAACTGCGCCAATGGGTTCACCATTTAACAGGATAATGCGTTTATCTCCTTCTTTAGCTGCGGGGAGATATTCTTGAATCATTACTGGTTCGCGTCCTTGTTTTGTGCTTAACTCGATGAGGGAGTTAAAATTGCGATCGCCTGCTTCTATTAATAATATGCCTTCTCCTGCTTTTCCTCCGAGGGGTTTAATTACTCCCATGCCTTTTTCTGCAACAAATTTGCGGATAACTGTTTTATCCTCACTAACTATGGTTTCAGGGATAACCGAGTTAAACTGCAAAGCATACATTTTTTCATTGGCAGTTCTTAAACCTTGAGGGTAGTTTACCACTAAAGTTTTATTGGGGTCAATTAAATCCAGGATATAGGTAGCATAAATATAAGGTACAGTCACTGGGGGGTCAGTGCGCATGAACACTGCGTTCATGGTTTCGAGAGGAGAGAGAATGGTTTCTCCGAGTTGATACCAGTCAGGTTGAGCTTTCCAGTGTCCATCCACCAGTTCCACTGGTTTTAATTGTACCTGTTGAAGGAGTGCCCAGGCTTTCCCTTGAATAACACTTAATTTTTGGGCTTGTGTGATCCAGACTTCATGACCTAAAATGTGGGCAGCTTCCATCATAGCTACACTGGTATCATGTCCTGGGTCTAGTTTGGAGATGGGATCAATAATAAATGCGATTTTCACGCCTTCTTTCCTTACTTGTTTAGGAGTGTGTCTAGTTTTCCTGCAGACTCTAAGGCATAAATGTCATCACAACCGCCTATGTGTTGGTCATTAATAAAAATTTGAGGCATACTACTTCTCCCATTTGCTCTTGTAGCCATTTCACTTCTGGCTGCTTCGTCTCCATCAATGCAATATTCTGTAAATTCTACTCCTTTTTTGTTTAAGAGTGCTTTTGCTCGCATACAAAAGGGGCAAGTACTCCAGGTGTATATTTCTACTTGTGCTGTCATTTTTCCTCACTTTGTTAAGTTCTATCGCAATTTTATCCTTTTCTTGTTCTTTTTTACCAAATATTTTTAGCAGTAGGGTGCGTTAGGCGATAGCCGTAACGCACCAAGTCATTTTAGTTAAATAAATATTAACCTTGTCTTTAAAGTGGTAAATAATTATCAACAGATCTTTTGCAAAAGCGTTTTACCGATCTCTAACTCCTCCTTGTAAAGGGAGGGTTAGGGAGCGGTAAACTTTCAAATGATAGACAGATAAATTTGAGATCCTCTTGTTCTGGGGCTTTCAGTTTTTATTGAGAATAACCTTTGCTTCAGTGACGCAAAACCTTATGTTTTTCAACAAAGTGACCTAATCCCATCAAAACTCCTAAAATTAAAGCAACTCCATAATCACACAATCCTAAAAACAGAAGTTCCTGAGAAAAGTTAAATTGAAAAGCCAAAAAGAGCAGCAAACTATTTGATAACAGCCAGAATGAAACATAAAGCTTCTTATACACAGGATTTCGTTTCTTTTCCTTTAGCCCCTTAGTTCCCCAACTGCAATCATTAATATTAAAAAATGAATAGATTCTAATTAAACAGGTTATCGGTAACTCAAGAAAGAAGAAGAGAGGATAATGTTTGATAGTTGATTTGGTCAACCAAGGTGAATTAAATTGCGCAATTATTGATACTATAAAAATTGCGATCGCTACAATGGGGGAAAATAAGTAATTTCCCGTCCAAAGTTCAAGAATTATTAGAGCCAGATTAAGCAGAAGATAATGAACAACATTAGCGAACCATAAAAATTCATTGAATTTGTTGAATAGACAAGTAATCACATAAAAAGCGATCAGAGATAAACCTGTACTTAGAGCAATTGTGCCTAGCCATGTGGGATAAGAAGCCTCGGCTAGTAAGTATGTTATGTAACTACTTGTTTTAGACAAAATTATGATTAATAGAGGCAAGCTAAACCAATCGTTAAAAATTCTTAAGGAAGAAATTGGGATACTCTTGAGAAGACGAATCTTACTAATGAATTTAGCCCATTTATTGATTAAATATTTAGGTGTTTGAGCTGTCACCCATAGACGACAGGCAAAAGCTCCATTAAACCAACGACGACGTTGTTTCATCAATTCTGATAAAGACTCGCAAGGTTCGGTAATGGTAATAACTGAAGGAACATAAGCTAATCTCCAACTACGCTCAAGAGCAGTAACAAGGCCAAATCCCAACACACGATCTTCGGTTAAAAACATATTAGATTTAAAAACACCAGATTTGCCTAAACCTTGGAAATAGTGATCTAAGGCGGTAAAATGCCGACTTTGCTGATATTTTTCTGGTTCGTCAGCCACCAGACTTTTCCAACGCATCAGACTGAATTGTCCAGGCAGAATAGTCAGATAACCCATTATTATTTCCATTGGTTTGGTTACAAAGCTCTCGTGCAAGAAATGACCTGCTTGCCAGAAGGCGATTAAATGCCAAAGGCGACGAGCTGATGGCGTCATAATTATTCCTGCCGCCCCTCCCACATCAGGATTATTCTCCATAAATTCCCACAAATCATTGACATTACGCGCTTTTGGGACTGAGCCAATGTCCATCTGGATACAATAGTCAGGTTGTAGATAGGAGCTAAATACTTGAAAAAACCACCAATGGGAATGAAGTTTTCCCCCATTTTCTTCTTTAATGCACACCAACACTGGTACCGACTCTAAGCTATCTGTGCCATCAGGGAGAGAGTTGTCTTGTTGTGCTGTCTGATATACATTTAACCAAGGGTTGTCCCGTAGCCCCCTTGATGTTTCAAGACTCATCAAGCGTCCTACTTGCTCAAGTTTTAAGCGAGATTGAAACAAATTAACTCCTTGGTGGGGTTCAATTTCACTGAGGTGGCAAAGATCGAGCGTTTCCAATAATCGGAGGGCAGATGTTGACATTTTCTGTCGACCATCAAAAATTAAGCAGAGAGTAACTTGTTGCGCAAGCGACTTTTTTCCTGCCCGAACCAGATAATCAAGATTTTGCTTAATCCCAGCAAGGGAAGATAATAATGCTTTCCCAGATTCATTGTAAGCAGTCACACACCAAAGTATTTTTGTTCTCTCTGTTTCACGAACCTTTTCCAGCCAAGCTTCTATATCATTGGATAAGGCAATGTCAGGATTCCCAAAGTCTGTAAATACATTTGGTAGGGATTGAGGAATGTTTACGTTAAACATAAAGCAATTTTGAGGGTGAAAATACAATAATTTACATTTTTACCCTAATTGATTAAAGTTAAATTAAAGTTAAGGACATTGAATTAGAAAATTTTATTTTTAATTCAACCTGAGTTCAAGCAAACGGAACATCTAGTAAAATAGTAAGTTGTTAAATTGATTAATTGTTTAAAAAATTATTTGTTACATATATGTCTTTTGTTGGTCTTCATATTCATAGTGATTATAGTTTGTTAGATGGTGCATCTCAATTACCAGCATTAATAGATAAAGCAATTGAGTTAGAAATGCCAGCGATCGCCCTCACAGATCATGGTGTAATGTATGGGGCGATCGAGTTAATTAAAATTTGTCGTAATAAGGGAATTAAACCGATTATTGGCAATGAAATGTATGTAATTAACAGCGATATTGAAGTAAGGCAAAAAAAGTGTAAAAAATATCATCAAGTTGTTTTAGCCAAAAATACTCAAGGTTATAAAAACTTAGTAAAACTAACCACAATTTCTCATTTAAAAGGGATGCAAGGTAGCGGTATTTTTAAACGTCCTTGCATTAATAAAGAGTTATTAAAAACATATCACGAAGGTTTGATAGTTACTAGCGGTTGTTTAGGAGGAGAAATACCCCAAGCTATCCTGAAAGGAGAAACAGAAAAAGTGAGGGAATTAGCTAAATGGTATCAAGATGTTTTTGGGGAAGATTATTATTTAGAAATTCAAGATCATGGATCACAAGAAGATAGAAAAGTAAATCTAGAAATTGTTAAAATTGCTAAAGAATTAGGCATTAAAATAGTAGCAACTAATGACTCTCATTTTATCTCTTGTTATGATGTAGAAGCTCATGATGCACTCCTTTGTATTCAAACAGGAAAATTGATTAGTGAAGAGAAAAGATTACGTTATAGTGGAACAGAATATCTAAAATCGGCAGCAGAAATGAGACTGTTGTTTAGGGATCATTTAGAAGAAGAAGTGATAGAAGAGGCGATCGCTAATACCCTAGAAGTCGCTGATAAAATCCACCCCTATAATATTATGGGAGAAACACGCCTACCTGAATATCCAGTACCATCAGGACATACAGCAGATACTTATTTAGAAGAAATAACCTGGAAAGGACTGCAAGAAAGACTAAAATATAACTTTACTTCAGAGATAAATCCAACCTATAGACAGAGGTTAGAATATGAGCTAAAAATGCTCCAACAAATGGGATTTTCCACTTATTTTTTGGTAGTTTGGGATTATATTAAATATGCAAGAGACAAAGGTATTCCAGTAGGACCAGGTAGAGGTTCAGCAGCAGGTTCTTTAGTAGCTTATGCGTTAAAAATAACCAATATAGATCCAGTACATCACGGCTTACTTTTTGAGCGATTTTTAAACCCTGAACGTAAATCAATGCCAGATATTGATACAGATTTTTGCATTGAAAGTAGGGATGATATGATTAAGTACGTTACCCAAAAATATGGGGAAGGAAACGTTGCGCAAATCATAACTTTTAACCGCATGACCTCAAAAGCAGTGTTAAAAGATGTGGCTAGGGTATTAGGAATACCTTATGCAGAAGCGGATCAAATGGCAAAATTAATTCCAGTATCCAGGGGAAAACCAACTAAATTATCAGTGATGATTTCTGATGAAACTCCAGCACCAGATTTTAAAGAAAAATATGATACTGATCCTGAAGTAAAACGTTGGTTAGATATGGCAATTAGAATTGAAGGAATGAATAGAAACTTTGGGGTTCATGCTGCTGGGGTAGTAATTTCTTCTCAACCTTTAGATGAAATTGTACCTTTACAAAAGAATAATGATGGAGCAGTAATTACCCAGTATTTTATGGAGGATTTAGAATCTCTGGGACTGTTAAAAATGGATTTTCTGGGGTTAAAAAACCTAACAATTCTCAAAAAAACTGCTGAGTTAATTAAGCAAAATAAAAAACAAGAATTAGATTTAGACCAGTTAGCATTAGATGAGAGAAAAGCTGTAGAAATTATTGCTAAAGGTACAGGCAATAAATTACCCCCTGATGTAAATAGAACCTATAAACTCTTAGAACAAGGAGATTTAGAAGGCATATTTCAATTAGAATCTGAAGGAATGCGTCAAATAGTAAAAGACTTAAAACCTTCAAGAATAGAAGATATTTCTTCAATTTTAGCTTTGTATCGTCCAGGGCCATTAGATGCAGGTTTAATTCCTAAATTTATTGATCGGAAACATGGAAGGGAAAAAGTACAGTATCAGCATCCACTTTTAGAGCCAATTTTAAAAGAAACTTATGGTACTCTTTGTTTTCAAGAGCAAATCATGAAAATGGCGCAAGATTTAGCGGGATATTCTTTAGGTCAAGCTGATTTATTGCGTCGCTCAATGGGTAAGAAAAAAGTCTCGGAAATGCAGAAACAACGAGAGAATTTTATTGATGGTGCAACTAAAAATGGTGTAGATGCAAGAATAGCTGAAAATTTGTTTGAGCAAATGATGAAATTTGCTGAATATTGTTTGAGTTATGACACGGAAATTTTAACAGTAGAATATGGCCCAATTCCCATTAGTAAAATTGTAGAAGAAAAGATAGATTGTACGGTTTATAGTGTGGATGAAAATGGGTTAGTTTATACTCAACCTATTGCTCAATGGCATAATCGAGGAGAACAAGAAGTGTTTGAATATCAATTAGAAGATGGTGGGATTATTCGCGCCACAAAAGACCATAAATTTATGACTATTGATGGTAAAATGTTGCCCATTGATATCATTTTTGAGCAAGGGTTGGAAATAAGTAAAGTTTCTGGCATATTTTGTAAATAGACCTCTTGCGAAACCGTAAAAAACCCCACCCCAGCCCTCCCCGCAGGTTCGGGGAGGGAGCCCTACAAACTAGGCATTTTCCCCCCCCTTACCAAGGGGGGGTTGGGGGGGGTTAACACCACTTTTGCAAGAGGTCTAATAAAAAAAGACAAGGGGCTTAAGCCCCTTGTCTAGTAATCATTAGACCATAAATTTATGACTATTGATGGTAAAATGTTGCCCATTGATATCATTTTTGAGCAAGGGTTGGAAATAAGTAAAGTTTCTGGCATATTTTGTAAATAAAAAAAGACAAGGGGCTTAAGCCCCTTGTCTAGTAATCATTAGACCATAAATTTATGACTACTGATGGTAGAATGTTGCCCATTGATATCATTTTTGAGCAAGGGTTGGAAATAAGTAAAGTTTCTAATATAGTAAATACACAGAAAAAATACAAGGGGCTTAAGCCCCTTGTCTAGTAGTAATTCTAGTTCAGTTTTCAAAGATTTAGATTAAACATAAGACAAGGGGCTTAAGCCCCTTGTCTAGTACCCTAATTTTGTATAATTGTCCCGATCAACTTTTTTTTGGGTATATGTTAAAATATGGATTAGCTTTGCATACAACCAGTCCGCAATTAGGAATTAGTTTGAGTAATTTTGTCGATGATAACCGTTCTCAAGTTTGGGAATTAGGACGGGACTTATCTAGTCATTTACATCAATATTTGATAGAATTTATTGAGCCTATTTCTTTGAAAGATTTAAGATTTATTGCTGTTGCAAAAGGACCAGGAGGTTTTACAGGAACTCGTCTGGGCGTAGTAACTGCTCGAACATTAGGACAACAGTTAAATATTCCCGTTTTTGGTATTTCCACATTAGCTGCTATAGTTTGGTCAGAAAAAGATAAATATCCTCAAGCAAAAATATTTGCAGTGGAAATGGATGCGCGTCGGGGTGAGTTATTTGTGGCAATTTATGAAGTTGAAAGTGAGAGTAAGGGTTTAATTACTCATTTATCTGATAGTACCATGACAGCGGAAAATTGGGAGCAAACTTTACAAAATATAACAACTAAATACCAAGTAATTAATGCTCCAGCTAGTATAGGAAATACTGTTATTAGTGTGCTTAATCTTGCTTATTTAAATTGGGAAAAAGGAATGAATACTCAATGGTCAGAAGTGTTGCCATTTTATGGACAACATCCTGTGGAAGGTGGTTAAATATCTATTTTAATTTGCTTATTTGTTGAGGTTGAGTCATACTCTCAAATTGATTATTATTATCTGGTTGAAACATTAACTGGAATAGAGAAAAGAATGTTGATATAACTACAAGAGCGAAAGTTATAATTAAAGAAGTTTGGAGCAAATCAAAACGTTTATTAATTTTGTTGACATCTGATGTGTATGCTCGAATTTGGTCTTCTACTCTTTCAAGTTTAGTAAAATTTTTGGGATTGAAACCTGCATCACTTAATTGGGTTTGCAACAACCTCAATTCTTTTTCTAAACGTTCCATTTCCTCAAAACGTTTATTCAGCTTTTCTGATTCTTGAGTGATTTTTTCTAGAGTGATTTTTGTGGCATTTTGATTTTGTAAAATCTCATTGCGAAACTCATCTAATTTGGAATTGTTAACAGTTTCAAAGTCAGAAAAACGATTGTTTAATCTTTCTTCTGTCTCGCTTATTTCCTCTAACTTTTGCTTTGCATCACTTAGATATTGCTTAAATTTATTATATGTTGGTGCAACTTCTTCAAATTTTTCCCGCAGTCGATCTAAATCATCCAGAGCATGGATAATAATATGTTCAAATAACCCAGGACCAAACTTAGTATAACCTTGATATACCGAGTGAATTGTGCTTGAGATATCTTCTGCAGTTGCGCTATTATTTTTCAGAATATAACCCTTAGCCCCTGCTCTTAAAGCTTTGGTGAGATAAACATCTTCATCATGGCTACTTAAAACAATTACTTTAGTTTCAGGAAAACGCTCTCTGATAATTTTTGTTGCAGTTATGCCATCCATTTCTGGCATTTCAACATCCATTATTACCACGTCTGGTTTTAATTCTTCTACTTTGTTAATAGCTTGTTGACCATTGTTAGCTGTTCCCACTATTTCAAGCTCATCTTCTTCTTTGAGCCATTCTTGTAACAATTTACGAAATAAGTCTTGGTCATCTACTAAAATTATCTTAATCATTGCTTTACTTGTTTTGTTTTATGTGTTTTAAGTTATTTTATTTGTTAAGACAGGGGCAAGGGGCTTATTGTTAAGACAGGGGCAAGGGGCTTAAGCCCCTTGTCTCTATAGTATTTGTGGTGCTTCGTTATACAGGGGCAGGGGCGCCCATCCCCTTGTCTCGCTCTTGTGTTGGTAAGTGAATCGGGATATTCTATTAGTTTAAATGAAAATTTGTAAGTAAAATCACTTAAGAAAAAAATCAGACGATGTTCACCCTAGATGAATCAAAAGTTGCATTGGGTTTTCAGCGTCTGACACATAAAATTTACTGTAAAGTAGTTTTAGAGACTATGCGAGTTTTCTTACGTTCTGCTTCAGAGAGCTCTTCCCCAGATTGAAGACGAGTAGCACTAACTTGGAGTACAGTAGCTGCACTCTTATCTCCCAATTGCAAAGCAGTATTAGCTGCAGATTCAAACATGCTAGCAGCCCCAAGGCGATCGCCTTGTTCTAATTTTGTTTCAGCGATTTTGGTTTGGCGATATTTTGCCAAAGTTAAAATAGATTTTTGGACACTTTCTACGGGGTTAGCTTGATATATTTCTTGCACCTCTACTTCCACAGACATTTTCTCAGAAAGTAAATTCTGTTGTGAATGAGCAGGGTCATCATAGCGTATTTGCACTTTAGCAATAGGATGAGTTCCTGGAGGTAACTTACTGATATAAAGATTTGCAAGTACAATGCGAGGAGTATTAATTATCAAATCCCCCAAACGAACAGTAAACACACCACCTTCTTCTTTTATTGGCAATTCTATAGTTTCTGGAGCCACTTGAGCCACTGGTTTAAGTTCTGCTAATCTAACTTGAGGCATTAACTCAAGATTTAAGTAAGCATTAATCAAACCTACAGATTGCATTCGGGTAAACAATCTACCAAATTGATCAACAGCTTGCTCTGGTGCTTCAATATAAGAAAGACTACCATTAGCAGAGTCAGAAATTTGTTCTAAAACATCTTGGTTCCAATGGTTACCAAATCCGAGAGTATTAAGAGTGATATTATATTCAGAAGCTAACAGAGCAAGTTTGAGACAACGCTCATTATTTCCATGTTCATTTTCCCCATCAGTAAGTAGGAAAATTTGAGAAACAGTATCTTGTTTTCCATCAGCTAATTGTTTAATTCCGAGTTTCATACCCTCATCAATAGCAGTTCCCCCATCAGCACGAAGTTGTTTAATTTTGTTTTTAATTTTGACAATATCTGTTACAAATTGATTGGGTATAAGTACTCTTGGTTCATGGTTAAATGTCACCACTGAAAGGCGATCTCTTGGGGTTAATTTTTCCAACAAATTAATTGCTGCTTCTTTGATATTTTCTAAAGGTCTACCTCTCATAGAACCACTGCGATCGAGTACTAAACAGAGGTTTAATGGTAAATTTTGATCTACTTGTTCGGGAACAGCGGCGATCGCAATTGACAACTGACGCTGATTAGTTGTACTTTGTGCGTCAAGATGAGAATCACTCAAAACTTGTTCAGTATTGACTTTCATTCAAGTAAAACTCCTGTTTAAATGGATTAAAAGATTAATATCTACTTCCAGAATAACCTTGACTTATGATTCTTTACTGCATACACTTGTAAATAAAAAAAAGACAGCGTAAAATCACACTGTCTTTTTTTTGTACTATCAGGTTCACCGATGGCCGATCCCTGCTTTATTTACCAATACTGGGTGCATTGCGTAAAACCATTGACTCAGAAACTTGAGCAACAGAATTTTTAGCCACCAAACTGGGTACAGAATTACGCATGAGTGCAGTTAACTGGTGAGTACTTGCATCATAAATTTGAGTAACAATTTTAGGATACAAACCAATACCGATAATAGGAACCAAAAGACAAGCGATAATAAACACCTCTCGTGGTTCAGCATCTATGAGAGCTTCATGTTCTACCAACTCTTTATTTTCGGGACCATAAAGCATTTCTCGGAGCATAGAGAGGAGGTAAATAGGAGTTAAGATCACCCCAACTGCTGCGAGAAAGACCACAATGACCTTAAAAACAGGGTTATAAGCATCACTGGTAGCAAAACCCACAAACACCATTAACTCAGCCACAAAACCACTCATACCAGGTAAAGCGAGGGAAGCGAGAGAACAAGTAGTCCACATGGCGAAAACCTTTTTCATTTTTTGACCCACACCCCCCATTTCATCGAGCATAAGGGTGTGTGTGCGGTCATAGGTACATCCCACCATAAAGAAGAGACTCGCCCCAATCAAACCATGAGAAATCATTTGTAGCATGGATCCACTGACACCCAAATCAGTAAAAGAAGCAATACCTATTAACACAAAACCCATGTGGGAAATGGAAGAGTAGGCAATTTTCCGTTTGAGGTTGCGCTGGGCGAAAGAAGTTAAGGCTGCGTAGATGATATTAACTACTCCCAGAATTACTAAAACTGGTGCAAAGTAAGAATGGGCATCAGGTAGCATTCCCGCATTCATCCGAAAAATAGCATAACCCCCCATTTTCAGGAGAATACCAGCAAGGAGCATATGAGCGGGCGCAGTAGCCTCACCATGAGCATCTGGTAGCCAGGTATGAAGGGGGAAAATGGGGAGTTTAACACCATAGGCGATTAAAAAACCAGCGTAGAGTAATAATTCCAGATTGAGGGGGTAATCCTTAGCGGCGATCGCCCGCATATCAAAAGTGACCGTATCACCATAGAATGCCATAGTTAAAGCTGCCACCAAAATAAACAGAGAACCACCTGCAGTATAGAGAATAAACTTAGTAGCTGCATAGAGACGTTTTTTCCCACCCCAAATAGAAAGAATGAGATAAACAGGGACTAATTCTAACTCCCAAACTAAGAAAAATAGCAGCATATCTTGCACAGCAAAAACTGCTATTTGGCCCCCATACATTGCCAACATTAAAAAGTAGAATAACTTGGGTTTAAAAGTAACAGGCCAAGCTGCCATTGTTGCCAAAGTTGTGATAAAACCAGTTAGTAAAATGAGGGGCATAGATAAACCATCTGCACCAACTGACCAATTTAAATCTAACTGTGGAACCCAAGAATAACTCTCTACTAATTGTAAATCTGGGTTACTCAAATCATAGCCAATATAGAAGGCATAAACTAAAATTGCAAAATCAATCAAACCAACAATTAAAGCGTACCAGCGTACAGTTTTCCCATCCTTATCTGGAATAAAAGGAATAAAAAGAGCCGCCACAATGGGAAATAAAATAACTGTTGTTAACCAGGGAAATTCTGTCATATTCATTATGCGTTATTCGTTATTTTTTTTTAACGTTTTGTAGGGGCGGGTTGAGGGATAATCTTTTACTCACAGCCAGGTACTCCATATCAAAACCCGCCCCCTCCATGTCAAACCTCCGACCAAATGATCAATGACCAATTAATAATGACCAATGACCAATTACTAAATTAAACTAAAAAGAATCACAAAGCCCAAAACTGCAGCAAAAACAATAAGAGCATAGAATTGAGCGCGACCATTTTCCAGATATTTGAGACCTTCACCACTGACTAAAGTTGCCAAACCTGTGAGGTTTACTGCCCCATCTACTACGCGATAATCTACCTCCATAATTTGTCGAGCTAGACGACGAGAACCTTGAACAAATAGACGGTCATAAAGGTCATCAAAGTACCATTTATTGAGAGAAAATTGATAGAGAGAGGGGAATTTTTGAGCGAGATCACTTGGCTTAATTTTGCCTTGAAGATACATCAAAGAAGCAACTGTGATTCCTATTAAAGCGATCCCCACAGAATTACCACCCATAATGAGAAATTCTGTCCAATCGAAATGAGTTGAGACTTCAGCAACACTTTCTCCTGGAGCATGAACAAACTCCTCAAAGAAGTTTTCCCAGGGTTTACCGATCCAACCAATCAAAAAGGAAGGAACAGCCAAAATTAAGAGAGGGAGAGTCATAGTGAGGGGAGACTCATGGGGTTCTGAACTATGTTCATCGTGAGCATGATGCTCTGTTTTATGTTCCAATTCTTTTACATCCATAGCGCCAGGGCCAAAAGCAGGTTGTTGTACCCCAACAGCGGCGAGAAGTTTTTCGCGGATGGACATATCTAACCCGCGAAAATCTCCTTCAAAGGTCATAAAGTACATACGGAACATATAAAAAGCAGTCAATCCTGCAGTAAACCAACCCACCAACCAGAGAGCGGGGTTAGCTTCAAAAGCGAGAGCGAGAATTTCATCTTTTGACCAGAAACCAGCAAAAGGAGGAATCCCGCAAATTGCCAGAGTACCCACTAAAAACGTCAAAGAAGTGAGGGGCATATACTTACGCAAACCGCCCATGATCCGCATATCCTGAGCCAAAACTGGGTCATGACCTACAACCCCTTCCATCCCATGAATTACCGAACCAGAGCAAAGGAAAAGCATAGCTTTAAAGTAAGCATGGGTCATCAGGTGGAATAAACCAGCGCTATAAGCACCAATTCCCATAGCCATCACCATATAACCTAATTGGGAAATGGTGGAATAGGCTAAACCTTTTTTAATGTCATTTTGAGTTAGGGCGATGGTTGCGCCCAAAAATGCAGTGAAAGCCCCAGTCCAAGCAATCACATCCATAGCTACAGGAATGTTTTCAAACACAGGATACATCCGCGCAATTAAAAACACACCTGCTGCTACCATTGTAGCTGCGTGAATCAAAGCAGAGATGGGGGTAGGACCTTCCATAGCATCAGGTAGCCAGACATGAAGGGGAAATTGAGCTGATTTAGCAACGGGGCCTAAAAATACCAAAATTGCAAACAGAGCAACTAAACCCGCTGATAATAGCCCTGAGGAGACTAATTCTTCCAGTCTTGCTCCCATCACCTCAAACTCAAAACTATCAGTAGCCCAGTAAAGACCCAGCATACCTAAGAGAAGACCAAAGTCACCCACACGGTTAGTCACAAAAGCCTTTTGACAAGCATCCGCCGCTGGTTTGCGGTCAAACCAGAAACCAATGAGTAAGTAAGAACACATCCCCACCAGTTCCCAGAAAATATAAATTTGCACCAAGTTGGGGCTAACAACCAAACCCAACATGGAAGAGCTAAAAATGCTCAAATAGGCATAAAAGCGCACATAACCAGGATCGTGAGCCATATAACCATCGGTGTAGATCATCACCAAAAAAGCCACAGTGCAGACGATTACCAGCATTACTGCTGTAAGATGGTCAATAGTATAACCCATTGACAGGTGAAAATTACCAGCCGCCGCCCATTCTAGAGTGTAAGTGTAAGCTGGGTGTCCCTGAATTTGACTCCAGAGAAGCGCAAAAGAGAGTACCATTGCAGCTCCTAACAGCGAAATGATGAATACAGCATTTAGCTGTCGCAAACTGTTAGTTGCTTTGTTAAATGAGATTAGTCCCATTCCTACTAGCATTGCGCCAATTAGAGGGAGAACTGGAATTAACCAGGCGTACTGATAGAGTGGTTCCATGACGAAAGTCAACTTTATATTTCTTTAACTTAATGATTATCGCTTTTCATTGTGCCATATAAAATTTTTAACAATCTCTTTAAAAAAATTTTGTTTTGACTGGGATGAAGGGGTTATGGCTACGGCTGGCTACGCATACGCATTTGTTGTATTTAATAACTACAAAAATATTTTTTTTTAATGCCCAACTAGCTTGTGGGCTATACTACCCGCTCCCCTAGGTTTGGGTTGTGTTTAAAAATCTTTACAGTTTAGATGCTTTTTGTAAAGTTTTATTGCTTAAAAGCGCGGAAGTGAAATAATAACGTTATTTTTAATAAAATACGACAAAAAAAAAGAAAAACCAACCAATTTCTGATTCCCCATTATGGTTTTTAAAGTACCAAAATTTGAAAACGGTCAAATCCTTTCCGAACAAGAATTATACGCATTAGCGAGGGTTTCAATAGAAAGTTTTCGTTGGAATTGTATCGCAGGCAAAAATTTCGGTTTTTTTGCACCTGTTTTTTTTGCACCTTCGGAAATTGATTTTAGCTCAAGTTCTAACTCTTGGAATCAATTTGATTGGGAAAATGATAACTTATTTGTGAGCAATCTTTTTGTGATTTCTTCACAAGGATACCCCTTCATTATTCAAGGTAGGAACAAAATAGAACAAGCAGGAAAAAGAAAAATTTTGTTTGCTGTAGCCTATTTAGCAAAAGATTCACAATCCTATAAGAATAATGGTTATAAAATTGATTTTAAATGGGATCTTCCAGAAATTGAATCAAACCAAGAAACAGAACCTTTTTTGATTGAATTGGGACGGGTAACTGGTAATGAAAGTAACAGAAAATTTGAACTAACACCTCCAATTTTGCAACTTAACGGTACAAGCAAATTGTGGGAAATAGTTTTAATTTTAAAAATGCATGTAGATAAATATATAGAACAGTTAATAATTGCAGTGGGGGAGAATAATATTGATGGTGGGGAATATATTGATCGCCTTGAAAGACTAAACTTATTTGCTGAAAATACCCAAGTAGATAAATTTATAGATACTGCTAGATTAACTTTAAAATCAGCTACGGGATTTTATCATAGATTATTTTATCATCAATCAAAATCCCCAATTGAAGCTTGTAAAAATCTTATGGGGCGTGCTTTAGAAAGACAATTAGCAAGAATTAATGGGAACAAAATAGAACCAGAAATATTTGATCCCATTGATGAACTTTTAGAAATGGAGGTAAAAACAGGTCAAGAACAACAAACTTTTATAGAAAAACTCAGCTATTTATTGGCTTCGACTTCACACTTATTTAAAAAATTACAGACAAATAAAAAAGAACTTTTGATAAGTAAAGGTTATCCTAAAAGGTTTGATATAATGCGAGATTTATATCGCTATCAATTGCCAGAAAAAGAAGGTAAAAGGGTAGTAGTTGAATTTAATGTAGAACCAACCAATGTGGCTTTTATTTTTACCAGGGAAGAAAATATCAAAAGCACAGAAACTTTAATACCTCTAAAAGAGCAAGCCCAGAATGAAAATCCACAGATAAATCGTCGATATAAACTTTTGTTAGCTCCAAATAACTATTTGTTTATTGCAGCTCCAGAACAAATAATAAAAAAAGTAGAATTAATTAACGCTTAGGAAAAATAGATTATGACTGAAAACATTACAAATGCTCAAGAATGCCAAAATTTAATTCAGAAGATCAACTCAGCTATAACTAATAATCCAGGATTTATGAAAAATCCTGAAGAACAATACCAGCAACGCAATAATTATATTGAAATATTAGAATACGGAATCAAAAATAATGAATTGTATCATTTATATGATATTTGGCAAGTTTTTGCACAAGCAAGAGAAGAAGCAACTAGAGGTTTTTTTCTAGATTTATGGGACATATACGAGAAAAAAGAAGGTGAGTACAAAAAACAGCGCGAAAGAAATATTCTTCGGCATTTTGTTGGTCAAATAAACAACCAATTTGATGAGATTTTACTGGCAAAAAAAATTACAGCTCCTAAACTATGGGAAGAATATATACAAGAAATTTTAACAGAATTAATGTGGATTGAAAACGAGCAAGAAATGCAATTGCAGCGAAAATTGCTCTATTCAATGTCTAATCTTTATGTATATTTATATCCAAATAACACCATACCAGTTGAAGAAGAAAAAGAAGCTTTGATCAGTCAATTGGAAACAACTAAAGCAGCAATTTCTTGTAGAGCAGAAAATAATTATTCTCATGTCCTAAAAACAGTTTTTGGGGAAATGAAGCCTGAAAATACTGATTTAGAATTAGAAAAAAAATTACAAAAAAATTTTACTCGCTCTTTTCTCTATTTATACAGATTTGTAAATCATTTTGATCTGATTAGCTTAGAAGAAGTGGTTGAAAAAGCGATCGCCTCTTTACAAGAAGAAGAATTTATCCAGGAAGTGGGACAAGAAACTGGACAAGAATTACTAGATCAACTTTTACGCTATTGGGGTTCAACCGCACCATTAATGAAATTGTTTTTACAAGAAAAACTGGATTTTAGGTTCTATGAATACCATCAACCAGAAGCAATTAAATTACCTGCACCATATGGAACAGATAATTTTGTTTATACCATCGGTGGTTCTGGAGTAGGAAAAAAATATTTTTTACAAGCTATGGAATACTTTAGCACAAAGGAGCAAGGACAATTACCATTATCAATTGAGTATATTGATAGTTCAGAAAAAAAGAGACTAAATAGAAAAAAATGGGAACAACAAGAAGAGCTGCAAGCAGAAGAAAATCATCTAATTTATCTACGTTCAAAAGTTCGTAATCTTTGTCGATTTACTTTTTATAAAATAGAAGATAATCAGATAATAGTCAAAGATTCTACTGTTACCAAATGGCAATCTTTACAAGCATATTTTGAGAGGTGTTTACCCGCTGCAATTATCTTAGTATTTTCTCCAGAAGAAAAAGATAATTTACAATCCTATGATTCTTTGGTAAATTTACTTGAAGGGTTAGGAAAAAAAGATGAACGTTATCGGAATATTCCCATATATTTTACATTTAATCAGTCCGATAAATTGCTCGCAAATATACAAGCTCAAGAATATGAGCAAGAAATGTTAGATGAATTTAAAAGCTATTTAAATTCAGAAGTAGAACTCAGTAAAGGATTTAATTTCTTCTCTTTACGTTATCAAAAAGAAGTAAAAAAGAATGATGTTTTAGCAATAGCAAATCAAACAAAAGCTTGTTGTAGTAATTTAGCCTTTATCGCTCAGTTAAATCGCGATCTCCAAAGGGTAAAAAAGATAATTAATAGCTTCTTGAATGCAAATTTTACCAATTTGAGTTTTATGTATACTTCTTCTTTGTTCAATCCTGACAGACAATATACCGATTTACAACATTTATGGAGCGATCTTAATCATTTTCTCATTAAAGCTACTTCTGAAGAGCTTGAAAAATATTATCAACAAGAATTTAAGAGAAAACTTAAAAATGATTTTCTGAAAGTAAATCTATTTTGTAACGAAGCAGAAATTACAAAATTTATTGAAATTAGCAAAGATATTTTAGAGAGATTAAATAAAGCTCCAGATTCGGAAAAAATGAAAGAAGATTTTAGCAATATTAAGAAAAAAATTGAAAAGAACAATGAGATAGAGGTAGAAACTATTTTGTCATTAAATTCGGGATTTAAAGAGCTTGAAGATAGTTTTAAAAATTTTGTCACAGAAAAAGAATATACGAGAAGATATTTACATAAATTACTAAGAGTAAATTTGAAAGAACTTGGTGTTCCTGTAGAAAAAAGTAACAATGAAGATTTTCCTTTAAAAGAAATAGAATTTATCATACCAGAAACCATAAATTACTATGATGAGATTTGGCAATTTAACTTACAGTCTCCCATTGTAAAAAATTTTATAAAACAAAGGGAATATGAAAGAGTAACAAAGGAAGTTCAAAATATTTTGTTTGAAAGAATATCTGATTATAATAAAAATAAGATAGAAAAAGATAAACTGAAAATTGATAAAGATAGTCTGGAAATAATAATAGAACAATTACCTAAACAGTTTCAAGCAATTGATATTGCAAAAAGAAATGAAGCATTTGAAGCTTCAATAAAAGAAAAATTTTTATTTGCCGATGCTTTAAACAATACAAGTGCAGTGTGTCTGATTCAATCTGGACAATTTGACCAATCAGATCGGAGTTTAATTCAAGGAAGCGATCGCGAACAAACAGTTTTGGAGAGATTATGTGAATTTACTAATTTCGAGGAGGCAAAAAAATATTGTCAACTGTTAAGCAATTATTTACCTAAATATCCGAACAAACCCAAGTATTCACAGTTTATCTTAGTCAAAAGACACAGTTCTGACAAAATTCAAGTAGAACTTGATGAAATTAAAATTAATGTAATTAGAAAGTTGGATAACAAATTAAAGCAACAACAAAAATTATTGCTTGACATGCTCGAAATTTTATTAGAAAATTGGCGTAAATTTAACAATCTTTATGAAAAGAAACAATTTAGTAATTTATATGCTGCACAATATTTGTTGCAAATATTAGAGGCACACAATTTTAACACTGAGCGGTTCAAGAAAGAACCATTAGAAACAATAAAACAAATTGCTAATGCTATTAACAATTTAATTAAAATTATGGAGGGTTATAAAACAGAGTCAGATAAAAATAATTTAGAAAGTTTTAGCAATGACTATCAACAAATAAAATTAAGCGCCAAGTGGTTTGTATTAAATGTTAGAGATATAGATAGCAGAGGAAAAGAAATAGAAATAGAGTTAAAAACTGCTTTCAACATTTACACCCAAATATTGAATTTGGTTAAAAATGATAAAGATAGCTTAAACAATTTATCAGAAGCAATAATCCAAAAATTTAGTTTTTTCCAAACTAATGAGTATAATAATCTGTTAAAAGACTATGAACGACAACGTAAATTGCTATTTATACTGGAAAGGGTAAAGTACTTACAAACATCGAAGTGGATTGAAGATTTACAATGGTTAAATGATTCATTTAGCTCATATACTGATGTTATTTGGGGAAAGTTAACTTCTATTGGGACAAAGGAACTTGATGAGTGGAAGGAACTTTTTATTAAAAATATAGATAAATTATTAGAAACAGAATTATTTTCAGAGGAAACAAAATAATTTAAAGTTATAGCAGTGCTTAAGTTGGTTAGGACATTGTGGCGGTTACTTCCACCGCGCTTAGTGACCTTAGTCAATCAAAGTACTGTAAGCAATGTCCAATTTACCAAGAAGATTATGTTAGGATATACTATAGTTTCACGTACCAACTATCAAGATTTAAAGAGACAAGCAGAATGGGAGTTTTTCTTTCCCAATTATAATAAAAACTCATTTTCTACCAGATTAAGGTCGAATAATGATCCTTTGGGAGAAGCAGTAAAAACATTGGAAGAGAAAAGTGAAGAATCTGAATTGTCTCTAAAATTAATTCATCCACAATCTGCCAATCTTTCCACTGTCTGTATTTGGAAAAATAAACAACAAACTAATAAATATTATGTTAAAGACCAAGAAGATCTTTCAACATTGGATAGATTAGCTGATAGACTTGAAGCAAAAAACTTGTTATATTTGCCTACCTTGCAAGGAAAAAAGCTGATAGATTTTCGGGATATTAACAACTATAATGCAACTTATCGCTATCAGGTTATTGAACCAGAAGAATTGGGATTTCCTCAATCTTTAGCTAGTAAAAAAAGCGCAGTCAATGGAGCTTTTTTTAGACAAGTTAAAAATGATGAAGGGGTTGCTGAAGAAATTATCGACATTGAATGCGAACCAAAGATAATAGGCGATCGCCAAGATAGGTATTACGCTGCTGGTTGGTTGAATCCATTAATTTTCAACCTTACTCTAGATGAAAATGATATAAAATACATCCAAGAGAGCAAAATTATTTTTGATAATTCAAATATAAAAACGGCTCTTCAATCACTCAGTTTATTTATCGATCCATCAGCTATAATATTAGTCGAACCCCACATTAATGAGAGTTATGATTTACGAATTATTTTTTTAGTTAAATTTAACCAAATTCTGCAACAACGTCAAGGAGTAAAAATTAATAATGAAAATTTAAGTATGATTGAATATTTTATTTTAGGTTCTCAATATTATCAAGCTTGGAAACCTTTTTTAATTTTAGATTTACTTGGAGGTGAATTTTATGCTTATCAAAATATTTCTCAAAATATTGAAAGCAAAAATCGGGAGCCAGAAAAATTAGTTATTAGTTGGAACGTTAGTTGGAAACCTCCTAAAGATGCTCAATCAAATAAACTTTGGTTAGCAGATTATTGGCTCAAAAAATGGATAAAAGCAGAAAAAGAAAACAACCAGAATCAAGTAGATGTTGTTCCGTCACCTTCAGTAGCTCGACCTTATCGTTATAATCAAGGTTTAGTAACTTTTGGAGTAGACGATCTAGCTAATCTTTCATTAACTTCTTTGTTAAGTCAACATCCTCAATTTGGATTTGAATCTAATAACCTTTACTTTTTTCTAGTAGAAGTATTTCAAACTCCTGAAATTAAAAAATCTGTAGAAAAATTTCCCTATGATAATTTTTGGCGAATAAAAAATACCAAAAATCAATTAATTATATTTGATGATGTTGATTTTTGTAATTATTTCAGTAAAAATCACGTAATCCCAGAATCACCAATATTAATCGCTATTCCCCAGCAAAATAATAGATTTTTAGATCCAGTTAGGTCAATTAATTTTGGTCCATATCACTTTTTATGGGAATTATTTAATTGTTTGAATAGCGATCGCCAACAAAAAATTATGGATTTTAACAATATTTTTGGTTGGTGGAATGATTGGCATAGTACTATATTTAATGAACGTTGGGATATATGGTTAAATTTTATCAATAAACGTGGATTTATCATTCAACAATCCATTGTTGGACGAGATTATCTAGGTGAAAAGGGGATTAGAATTGATTGGAAAGATAAAAATATGCGGTTTTCTAGTATATCAAAAAACAATTAATTTCGTAGGGTGCGTTAGCGCGCCGCGCGTCAACACCAAGTTTGTTTTTTTCAGTAAAAAGTAATAGACTAAATAATGATTATGTCCAGAGAAAAATTACGTCAACTTCTTCAAACTACCATTAACCAAGCTAATGAAAAAAATCCTAGAGAAATAGGAACTTTAGCTCATGTACTAAGTTATTGTCTTCAACAAAATTATCGTTATCAAGCTAAATCAAATAATGAGAATAATCCCATTGCAAATGTTATTAATGATTTAGAATTAGCAATTAAACAATATGCAATTGTTCCTTCTAACTCTCAAGAACAAAATTTTTTAGTTAGTTACGATCTAGAAAAAGCTATAAGTGACTATGAAAGTTTTATTCATGGTCATTCTCAACAACAAAGATTAACGGATAATATAATCTACTGGCTTTTAGAAGGAGATTTTGAAGATAAATTTTTAAAACTATGCCGTAAGATTTGTAAAAACAGAGGAGTCGATACTCTCTTTTTAATGCCAGATTTTTCAGATTTAAAAGTGGCTGAATTAGGTTTTGGAACTTTAATTGATGCTGAGTGGATAGGAGAAGAAAATGATTTACCATTTTTAGGTCGTGAAGCAGATATTGATAAACATAATGGTTTCTTATCCCTAGCAATTCGTCAAAGAAAACATTATTAGACCTCTTGCGAAACCGTAAAAAACCCCCCCAACCCCCCCTTGGTAAGGGGGGGAGATGACCGAAAAAATAAGCATTTTCCCCCCCTTAGTAAGGGGGGGAGATGACCGAAAAAATAAGCATTTTCCCCCCCTTAGTAAGGGGGGGTTGGGGGGGTTTTTTACGGTTTCGCAAGAGGTCTATTTATTAGAGGGATATCAAGGGGTTGGGAAATCTCGTTTTTTACGAGAATTAATCAAAAATGCTCTTGCGCGTTGGCAAAAATCAGGCGATCGCTTATTAAGTAACGTTCGTTTTATTTTATTTGAACAAAAAGACTTTATTTATTCAGAAGAAGATAATCGAACTCGTTTAAAGCGCTTATATCAATATCTTCAAGCTCATCCTCAAGTGATTCCTATATTTGATAGTTTTGAAGTGCTTTTAAATTCAGCTCTTTCAATTCACGAAATTTTTATGAGTCTTTTTGGTGGGATTTTATCTACTAAGGGACGAACTTTTGTGTTAATTTGTCGAACTGACATAGCTTTAACTTCAAGTTTACTTGAACATCTTCAAAGTTACACTTTATCACCCCTATCTCCCAAAGTAACTTTAGAAATTGTTTCTCAAAAGATGGAACAATTAATTTTTCGTTCGGGAATTAGACTAAATTTTGAGAACTCAAAAGATGAATTTTGTTCCTTGTTAATTAACTCAGCTTCTGAAAGATATCCAGGTCGTTTTTTTCCAGAAATTGCATTACATTTAGCTGAAAGTACTGTAAATAGAGCAATCAACCGCATAGCTTACCTCAAATATCCACCTTTAGACAAAATTCTCTTTGCAGACTTATGGGAGCATATTGCAGAAGAGCAATCAATTAGTACTGAAATATTAGGCAAAAATCCAGACGAATTTTATCAAAACGTACAAGAAACCCTCAAAAAGCAAGTTATTGCCCAAGAGGCAGCAGTAGAAAAGGTTTGTAAAGTGTTACAAATGATGGCTAAACGTCCTCCACGGAAATCACCTCGCGGTCGCTTTCTTTTTGTGGGACCACCAGGAGTGGGTAAAACCCATTTAGGGAGACAATTAGCAGTTCATCTGGGTCTGGGAGATGAAGCCTTTTTTATCTTTAATATGTCAGAATACTCCTCTGAAAGCGCCAGAACTCGTTTTATGGGAGCAGATCCAGGTTATGTTGGTTATCGTTCCACCAAAACTATTTATGATCTGGTTAGATCTCGTCCTTCATGTGTTATCTTGTTAGACGAAATAGATCGAGCAGATGCTTCCATACAAGATATTTTGTTAAGTATTCTAGAAGGAGAAGGAAAAGATGCCGAAGGAAAAATTGTTTATTTTTCTCAGGTTATTTTTATAATGACCACTAATCAAGGTCAGGAACAAGTTGAGGAAATTTATGAGAAAAATCAAGGTAAAACTTATCGAACAAGTTTAGCGGATGATTTTAGTAATAAATTGCGACAATTAATTCTCCAAGGAGCAGTGGATGAAACAGAAATAGCAATGCAAAAATATTTACTTACAGAAATAAATGCTGTTAAAAATGAGTTTGAACAATGCCAAGCGGAACAAGACTTATTGCAAGAAAACGGAGGAGCATTAATTGAGAGATATATTGAGCTGAAAAATAGTTATAATCGTTTAGAATATGTCCAAAAAAAGACACCTTTAGATCGTGCTTTTCTAGATCGCATTGATTTTGTGATTCCTTTCTTTCCAATTAAAGAACTGGAATATTTAACACAAATTCTGGATTTAACCTTAGAAAAATATGGATGGAAAGATTGTCCTAGCTCAATCAAAGATGATATCCTAACTGAAGCATTGGAGGAAAAAGAATCTATTCGTTGTTTGGAGCGTCTTGTGATGAAATATTTAACCGAACAAGATTAGAAGGAACAAATCAATAAATATGGATAGTTAACAACAGAATAAGCTAATAAATGGCTGTAAATCAAAGAAAAATAGAACAAAAAAAATCAAACTTGTCAACTTACTTAGAGAGGTAACGATGTTAAACAAACAACAATTAGACTTACTAAAAAAATCAAACAAAACCTTGGCAATAATAGGAAAATTTCGGAGTGAAGATGAGCAAATTCGTTATGTATTTAACAATACTGGAACAAAAGACGGGAAAATAAGTATAGCTGATTTATTTGCTAAACTTAAACCAGAATTACGTTCCTCTAGTAAGGGAATTTTACCAATTGGCGACACAATCTTTAATAAATATGAATTAGACACACCTTTAAATGCAGGCGACAAAGGAAATTCACAACCAATTTTATTTGATAGTCCTTTGTTAGATGGTACGATTTATTCAGGAGAAGAAGCAACAGGGATACAAGAACAAGGAAAAGAAGTAGTTAAGCAACTTATTGAAAGTCTTGACACCGTTGCTTATTTTACAAAGAGTAACTTTACTAAAAGCTTACTAAAAATAGCCAAACATTATTTATTTTTAGAAGCTAATGAACATTTGGAACATAAAATAGCAGAAGATGCCCAATGGTACACAACAATTTATTCAGAACGTGGGTTATGTTCTGTTATTGTTCAATATTTAAGCGCCCATGAACAAGATGAACCTGAAATAGAAACTGCTTTTCGGAAGTTTTTAAATGACCTTAAAAATAACTCAGGGGAAAAAATTTATACTGAAGAACAAATAAACCAGTTAGCAGAAGCCTTAATCAGATGTAAAAGGGTAATGTTGGATGGAGCAGAAGAAGATACAACTTGGAGCAAAATAGCGAAAACAAGTGTTTTTAGTTGGTTAAAAAATTATGCCAGCGATTCTACTTATGGAATATCCCATCCCCAAATTGGCAAAAAAGTAGGCGATCGCAACTTTTTAGCTTACTATAACGTTTTTATGGAAGCTTCAGATAAAATTCATCGTCTAGTAAGAACTCAAGCTATTCATTCAAGTATTTTTTGTTGGTTAGCAAGTAAATACACAAAATGGGAAGTGACTAGCACTGAGCAAGCTGCTCAAAAAATGTATGAAATTGGGGTAGAAAATCAAGGAGAAAAAAGGATACGTGGTGAAAGTCGAGAAGCCCGTAGTCGCAACTTAGAATTAATTCAAAAAGCCCAAGTAGAAGAAACACTTGCCAATAAAATAGAAGGGGATGACAATTATCAAATTTTTGCTGAAATAGCCGAGGACAATATTTTTATAGCATTACTACCTGATCGGGCAGTAACGCTTAAAGCTTTGCGTTTGCGAGCCAAAAATATTTTTAAGAAACTCAATCAAATAGCTAGCGGAAAAGCAGGACAACTGCTCAAAGAAAATGATGAATTTAACCAGTTATTTGTTAAATATTATCGGAGTATTTTAAATACTGAGACTGATGCAGAAATCACAGAATTTGCAGAGCGATTAAATAAAGAAGCAGCAAAAGATAAAGACCTCGAAAAATTCAAAAACTTGGATATGAAGAAACTTATTGAGGTTGTGATTAAAAAAGCAGAAGAAGATGAAGGGGATAAAACTTTAAAGATTAAAGTTAAAGAAGCCTTTATTAGTGAATTTGCCCAAAAAAGTAAAAATCGTTTTGCTGAAGAATATCTCAAAAATCAAGACCAAATCAAAAAAGAAGAACAAAATGCAGAAGATCTTTATGATTTGCGCAGTATGATCGATGTTGGTTTTAAAGGAGAAACTGCAGGAGGACCTGTTAATGTAGTAACAGATTTATCCATGCCTGATTTTGACAACATTGACCAAGATATTAAAATAAAACGCAAAGAACATATTCTGCAAGAAGCTCAAGCAGCGACTAAGAAAAGTTTTAATCCACAAATAGTTGCAGCAAAACCATCTATCTTTGAATCCTTACCAGAAAATACTAAAAGTAAAGTAATAGACGGTGAAGGTCAAACAATAGGTAGTTTTACCATCAATAAAAATAACATTGAGTTAACGGTTGATAACATTGAAGATTCAGACAAAATTAGCAGCACTGAAGCAGAAATAGAGCTTGATAGCAAAACATATAAACTTCATGAATTAGATATTCCTGAAATTATGGATTTACCAAAATCCGATGAAATTAAAAAAGCCAAAAACATTGCTGAAACAGCTCAAAATAATTTTCAGCAGTTATCAAAATCAATGGATGCAATTTTGGAAAAATATCAAAATGAAGAATCTTCAGAACCTTATTTTAATCGCTCTTTTCGCTCTTTACTTCTATGTGAGTATATTCAATCTGCACCTAAAGGAGCAACACAAATAGGTCGAGAAGATCTTAGCAATATTTTAGGCTTAATGGTTGATATTGTCGAGCATATTGGCGAAGTGGATAACGATAAGATTTTAGATGGAGTACTTAGTAAAGAACCAGAATTACGACTATTACTGCAAAAAATCAATTTAAGCCAATATTATCCAGTGGAAGAAGAAGAAGAAGGAAAAAGGCAAATTTCAACAATTTTACAATACCATTACGAACTCTGCAAAAAACTGAATAATGTCAAAAAATATCTTCAAGAATTAGAAGAACTTAAGAACTTTTTTGCAGCAATGCAACGGACAGATTTGGAGATAGTAGTAATTAACAGCACTGTGGGAGAATATGGAGATATTTATAATATCGAAGATTATGAAACCTATTCTTTTAATGCTGATTATCCAGCAGTTGTTTATTTAACTTCCCAGTCTCAAGCAGATGGTGGTAGTTTAACAAAAATGGCTGATACTTTGGGTCAATTAATTGATGATTATGACAATGCAAAAAACTTACAAATTCCCATATTTGTAAGTCCGCAAAGTTTACCAGTGGATAAAATCCCTTTACCCTTAATTTGTCCCACAGAAAAATTTGAATTACCATTATTGGTTTTTGACCCAAATGAAACTCCAGGAAAGGATAAGTTAAACATTACCATTGATTGGCAAGAACAACAAAACAGTTATTTATTGCTTAGTGCAGCTACAATGTTAGTAGATTCCTCCATAGCAATGGGTTCTGTAACTAAATTTTTACCAATAGTCAGTAATAAAATCCGAAAGGATTTTGACATCAATATTAAAAAGAACCAAACTGTTGTGGATTTATTACGTCAATTTTGGTTAAGCTCCAAATGTAAGCTAATAGACACATTAATATTTACCAAATGGTTAAATGTAATGATCTTAGCTAAACGAGAAGATAACAACATTAATATCAAAGAAAACTTTGGTCAAGTACTTGATGAAAAACTGTGGAATATCAGGGAATTTCCAGAAGTAAGCCAAGCTGCTTTTGCAACAATAAGCGCATTATCTAATCTTCCCGTGAAAGTTGAATATAACAACCAATTTTCATCTCCAAGTTCCCTAGGAGGAGGCGATTTCCCTATGATAGAAAACTATGGTACAAGTCTAGAAAAGGCAGAAAAGTATATTTTTGAAGTGCCATGGAAAAACCTTTTTGCAGAGTATTTAGAAAGAGAATAATCTCAGAGAATATTATAGGACTTAGATGATAAATATCTAAGTCCCCGAAAACAGCTAAAAAATCAAACAAAGGAGAAATAAATGCCTTACGAATTAGTTCAAACTGGTCCAGGAAGTGTAAATGTAACCAAGAATTTAGAGAGTTTTTGGTTTTTTTATAACTTTAACGTCGATGAAGGAACCAAAAAAGTAGAGATTAAAAGGGGTTTTTTTGCAGCTTATATTTGTCAAAAATCTGGTAAACCTTTTATTGAAAGTCTTTATAAAGACTCCAATGAAAATAAAGAAGATTTATACAGAAAATTGGAAATTTCTAATGTTGGGAAACAAAAAATTAGTATCGATCATGCTCGATTAGTAGATAGTAGATTTTCTCAATTTAGTAACGAAGTTTCTCAACTGCACTTGTTTGACTTTTCTGACGAAAATGAACATAAAACAAAATGGATAGATGCCAATAGTTGGTCGCCAAAATTTAAAAATCCCACCAAAAATGATGATGGTAAGTATTTTCTCAAGCAAACATTATCCCTCGGTCAAGTAAAAGACCGCTATATATATTGGCTTGCTACACAAGCTAATTCAAATGGAACAGAAAGATTTATGACAGCAGTACCATTTATAGCTAATTCAATTATGGGAACTGTTCTTGCATTACATCAACAAGATTTACCCAAAATTCAAATTTCAGTGGATGAAAAAGCCTGGTCATATCCAAGTGGTCAAGAATTACCAGGAGCTATTAATGGGTTTGTAATGGTAACTGCAGGAGCGTTTAAATCCATTGCTTTAAGTGGATATATGGATGATTTGCTTAAAGAAATGGCTACATCAAATAAACCTTCTAAGGAAATTTTATCCTACCTGTCTGAAATAGTTCATGGTTACCCTACACCTATTGCAAGAACTTTAAATACAGCCCCTAGAACAGATAGTAGTGCAATTGTGCCATCAGATCCAGAATTACCCATAGAAGTTCTTTATATGGAAGGGCTTAATAGTACTAACCCAGTTGAGATGATTATTAAGTAACTTAAGAAACTTTTTGCAAACAGTGCGGTATTAATTCATGCAATAAACTGTTTGCAAAAAGTCTATTCATAATGTGACCACATCATTAAAATTTTTACCCTTTTTTTTCTTCGTCTATTTGATAAACTAAACGATGTTTAATGTTAATTCTTCTTGAGTACATTCCAGCTAAATTTCCTGTTAACTTTTCATAAGAGGGAGGATTTTCATAAGGATTTATTTTGATGATTTTAATTAATTTATCTACTTTTCCTTTCAAACCAGCATTACTAATTTTCTTAGCATCTTTTAATGCTCTTTTAGTTAAAGCTATTTTCCATATTACCATTCTACTTCTTCAAGAGGCGTACAATCTTCCCATTTTGTATTTTTTCCCTCTATCAAATCATCTTTTACTCCTGGAATAGATAGTAAATAAAGAGTTTCTTGAATTGCATTCCATTCCTCTATGGATACTAAAATAGCTTTTTTCTGATTATTAACTGTTATCATTGCTGCTTGACAAGAATTATTAACTTCATCAATTAATGAGGAAAGGGTAGGATTATTTTCTTCAACAATTATTTTGTGAATTTCTTTTGACATTCAAAATCAAATAATTACAGGTTTACAAATTTATTAATTTATTATAGCAAATTTATGAAAAGTATTGATAATTACTTTTGTTTAATGGTGGAAACGAGCTGCGCTCAACCACCGAGTGTACTGGTGGAAACGAGCTACGCTCAACCACCGCGTGCACTGGTGGTTGAGCGCAGCTCGTTTCCACCATATCTATATTCTTATGGATTTAGTATAAAATAGAAAAAATCACAAAAATTACTGAAAATGAGTGAACCAAGTGTAACAGTAAAAGGAAAAGAATATTTTGTGGGTCAAGTATCCGTGGTTTTAAAACTAAATTCTGGCCCATTAATCTATCTAAAATTATCAGAAAAATTAGATGGAACTGAATATAACCTCTCTAATGAAGAGACTTTTAAAAAAGAGTTTTTTCAAGACATTGGTCAAGAAGAAGAAGGTAGTTTTCAATGGAACGGAATCACAATAAAATTTATCTTAGTTGGCTATCACAGCTCCGAAGCCAGAACTTTTGAGTTAGTAGGTTTAGTAGTTAAAAAAGAATTAACCGACTGGTTTAATGAAAATAACTTTAAATCAAAACCACAAGATTATTTCATCTATCAAAAACCTAAAGGCAAAGATAGCTGGATCTTTTTTAATAAGGTTTTAGGGGATAAATTTAAACAACCATCTCAAGATTTTATAGAGAAAACTAAGCTTTTATTTCCCGATAATGCTTGTATTTGGCGGTACAAAGATTCAAACAATTTTCATTTTTTAAACAGAGCGATCGCCTTTGCAAGCCGTCATTTACCCTCAGTACAAGGTTGGGGTGCTTTTGACTCAGATAAACCCCTAAGATTAATTTTATTTGAAGAACAAAAACAAGACCAAACTATCCCTCAACTAGATGATACCTGGAACCCATCTTATCCCTTTTTACCCAACCGTTATAGTTGGAATAGATGGTTAGATAGCTCTTGCACTTTATCAAGGGATTTAAGTATTAAAGAAGGGCAAGAAATGGCGCTGATTAAAGAATTAGTAACTGATGGTGATAATGGAGAAAATCCCCAAAAAGGGCAGAATTTTCAAAGTCAAAACCCCACTAGATTATTATATGTACCAGGTACAATCAATTTGGGAAAGAAAAATCTACTCTGCAAAGCAATAACTTATGAATTTAAGTTACCAGGTTTTGGTGAAGAATTGCCATCCATTACCATGAAACTGGACATAGAATATCCAGAGCGCCAAATAGGAGATAATGAGATAGTAACCTTAAGGTTATCAGGAAAATTTCAAGCATGGGAGCAGGAAAAAGAGGAAGAAACAAAAATAAAAATCACCCCTTCAGATGATGAAAAATGGAGTATTATAGATGAACAAGATCAAACCGTAAAATCTGGGGCAGATGCGGTTTTATACACGCATATTTTATCTCGTACTTACTCAGATCAAAAATTTAGTGGGATTTATATCAAACATGAAAAAGACGATGAGATGGTTTTAGAAATTCATCCTTGTGATATTCCTTTAGTTTTAGGATCACTGCAAAAATATCATCAAAAACTTGAAGAAGCAGATGTGACTTTTTCAGGGAAAAAACTGGCTATTTCTATTTCACCTCATTCTCAAAAAATAGATGATTCTGAAGCAATTATTTTAGATAATTCACAAATCAAATTAAATCATGGTAAGCAAATATTTGGGCAAGCCATGAATAAAGTAGATTTCTTATCACAAACTGTGGAAATAGGCTCATTACAGATAGAGATAAATTCGGCACAAACAAAAATTAATTCCCTGGTGAATGTTTCCTATCCTTCGTCAAAAACCCCACAACCTATTTTTGTAAGCATAGCCCCTGATGCAGGTAGTTTTAATGGTTCCTATCCTTCGTCAAAAACCCCACAACCTATTGTTGTAAGCATAGCCCCTGATGCAGGTAGTTTTAATGGTTCCTATCCTTCGTCAAAAACCCCACAACCTATTTTTGCAAGCATAGCCCCTGATGCAGGTAGTTTTATGGATAAAAATGATCCATTTCTTCAAAATGCATCAAAACGCGCTGATGTGAATCCTAATGGATTTTTTGATGTTATCGCCCATGGCACACCAGATGGAATTGAAATTACAGATGCTAATGGAAATAAACATCTTGCTAATCATCGTGAAGCGGCTAAATTGATACAACAGCTACCTGGTTATAAAAAAGGGCAAAATATTCGATTATTATCTTGTAGCACAGGAGCCAGCGATACAGGATTTGCTCAAAATCTTGCTAATAAGTTAAATGTTCAAGTTAAAGCTCCAACTGATTTATTATTGGCTTATTCAGATGGAACATTAATAATAGCTCCAAAAGGAGAAGATGGATTACCAGATCTTAGTAAACCAGGAAAAATGAAAACTTTTAGCCCAAAAAAACCTAATAAACCAGTTGCATGAAATTTGTTAGTCTCAAACTTAATAAATAATTCAAAGAGGTAATTAATGACGAAAAAATGTGAAGTTTGCGGGGGAAATCTTGAATTTCGGGTTCAAGGTAGCACTGAAGGATTCTTTTGCACCCAATGCGATTGGTCAGTAGTAACAACTAGCATTCCCCCAATAGTTAGCGACATTAAAAAGTATCAAATTTATTTGTTATCTGCTGATTATCAAAACAAAGAGCAAATCCAAGCAATATCAAAAGTTGCTAATGTAAATTTTTTACAAGCTAGAAAAATGATGCAAAAAAGAAGACCATTGTTATTTGAAGGGAAAGCAATAGATGTGGAAAAAAACAGAACTATTTTGAACGAGTTTTCAATTCAGTATGAAATAATACCTTATTTTCCATATTAATGGTAAAATAAGAAATTTTTGTGCTTGAAAAACGTATTCAAAAACAAATTAGAAATAGAAAAAATAGAAATAGAGAAAATGGCAAAACAAGTAGTAATGGGAGCAATGTTAAAATGCTCTTTTGGACTAACACCAAGTTCCTTAATAGTTATTCCCAAAGGAACACCCCACATAGTAGAAAATAAACTCGCTGCTACAATAATGGATTATGCTCCCATAGTTAATATTCCTCCCTTTGGGATGTGTACTTCTCCGGCAAACCCAACAGTTATTGCCGCTACAGCCGCAGCTTTTGGAGTACCAACCCCCATGCCTTGCATTCCAGTAATTCCAGCACCTTGGGTCCCAGGATCGCCCACAGTGACAATTAACAATTTTCCTGCTCTTAATGATACTTCTAAGTGTATGTGTACTTGGGGAGGCGTTATCAACATTACTTTTCCTGGACAAACAATTGTATCAATTCCATAGTTACCGAGAGTTGTTACCAGCAAAAATCGGGAATTGGTTCTCTTTTATCAAACTGGGAAACTCTTGGTAGATTTCTAAATCCTATAGCAATGGGAGGGTTGGTTAGCACACAGTGAATTGACAGAGGTCATTGAGCGGAGCGGTGCACCTACCGAGGACGAAGTGTCGAAAGGACCGCCACAATGTCCTAACCATCTTTCACGCTGTTATAGAATTTTTACCTAGACTGCGATCGCCCAATTATTTTGTATTAACAAATCTAATTTGAGGTCAAATCGCTGAAATGACTTTCCCATCATCTGTTGAGCGATCGCCTTTTCCCAAACTGACAGAAGAGAGTTAGAATTCTTTCAGCCCAAAAAAGCCGTAACCCACAGAAGATTTATTGTATAGGTTGATACAAATTTCCCTGGAAAAGTCTAGAGAACCAAAAACTTGACCAAATATAAATAATTAGTGTATAATTATTTTGTCTATTTATTAAACTCCTTGCAACAGTAAAGTTCAAGTGAACAAATATATTGATAATAGCAAAAATTAATCCTTTGAACTTGATTATTTTCATAATTTTCTTACTTTTGCAAAAGATTTATTAAATATCAACAGAAAAATAGAGTTTATTTTTATGTAAAAACATGACATAAAGAATTACAACTAAAAATTAAACTAATACTATGATTATGCCAAAAATTAACAAAATAAAATTTTGGCTATCCAGCGAATTATATGTGGAAGTTGATGAACAAGGAGTTTGTGTAGGAGAATGTTTTGAAGGTGCTTTAGGTTTTGTCATTAAACTCCATGATGCAACCACTGGAGGGTATTATGCCTTAAAATTCCCTAAACTAATTGGTGATACGATGCGAGAAAATGCTTATATTTGTGACTTGATGGAAAAAGAAGCAAGTGCGGTAAAATATTTGTTTAGTAATCAGGGTCATGGAAATTTAAAAGTTCAGGGATTGTTAAATACATTAATTGTACCAAGTTTTGGTATTCTTAGGGATTTTACTCGTAATATTAGAGATAAAAAGCTAGATAACTCAATTGTGTTAGTTCATTATGAAAAAGCCAAAAATCCACAATTTTGTTTACTTAAAAAAGAATTGAATGGGATAACAATATTTCCTGAAAAAGCTTATTCTCCAATACAAGAGCTAAATATATATGAAGAATTAGAAAAACAAATCAAAGAAAATTTAAAAAATTTTATTGAATCACCAGAAAAACCCAAAAATACTATTTTTATAGAGATTAACCAACAAATAGCTAATGCCCAAGTTGAAAAAAAGTGTCAAATTTATTCTACTCAAGATTTAAAAACCTCAAAAGCTCAGTTATGGTTTGCTTGCGTTCCCAGTGTTATTTATGGAGTGTTATTTATGGATGGGCACCAGGAACTTTGCAAGAATCTATTAGTACTAATCAACGTGGTAATTGGCGTATTGATGAACATTTAAAATTAATAGAAATTTTATGTATGGGCTTGGATTCGCTTCACATGGCAAATATGATACATGGAGACTTGCGTCCTGCTAATGTTGTTTTTCAAGGAAATGCACAAGATCCTAATAATTATGCTCTTTCTGATTATGGAAGTTATGCGCAGACAGGTAATCAAGAGATAGAAGGGCAAACAACAAGTAATCAAAATCAAGGCGGACCAATTTTTTCTGGGGAACGCAAATCTGCATTTTATGCGCCAGAAAGACTAGCAGGAACAGAAAGGGAAGCAGCAGACACAGCTGTTATCATCAAAGAAAATAACAAAGCTGATTTTTTTACGGTTATATTAGGCTGGCGATCGCAGTTTGTGGTAAATAATACAATAGATATAAATCAAATTAACCAATATATCAATTATTCTTTGACAGCAAATTCTAACAAGGAACAGAAATCTTTGCAATTAGGATTAAGAAGTGGGGACAGAATTAAAATAAGAGATTATATCTTTGAATTAAAGAGTGATGAATTAAATATAGAAGACAAACAAATTCTTCAATGCAAATCAAAGATTTGGAAAATTTATCACAATAAAATTGCTATTTCAACTAATGTTGCTCTAGAATTTCAAAACACCTATCAATGGTTTTCTATTCCAAGAACAACAGAATTGTTGCAATGGTCAGCAGCTAGCGATTTATATAGTTTAGGAGCTTTAGCTCTTTATTCAGTTTATAGTGGTTACAAGTATAAGCAAATCAATTCTGAGATTCAAAAAGAATCAAATAATAATGCTAAAAAACAGGGAATTGATATAGAAGAAGAATTTCGTGATATGCTTACTTATCTGGGTAGTCCACCTTATTTTAGAGCAATTTGGCCAGAAATAGAATCATTGAGAAGAAATTTAGAAGAAAAGATTACCAATCAAGATACAACAACAACCCCAGAAGAGTTAATAAATTCTGAGTATTGTCAATATCAAGGAAATAATAATATTTATTCTCAACAAAATGAAAGTGGATTGGTTAAATCGGCTTCAGAGTATGACACTATAAAAGATGCTGTAATTGGAATTACAAGACTAATAACTCAGACAGTTCCAGGAGTTGATCATCTAGTAGCAGCAATGAATTACGATTTAGGGCGTTTTATCTTTTTTATCCATTTTGTTCTTTGTTGTTTACATCAAGAAAGTCATTTAAGTAACTATGAAACATGGATGCAGGAAAAACCTTTTGCTAAAGATCGTACCGAACAAGCAAAAATGAACGGTGCTGCACACAAAGCTTTAATGCGCTTGAGACATTTACAATTTAATATTTTTGGCAAAACACAGTTTTTAGATATTTTGAAGGTAACAGAAGAAGATATCCCCCAATTTAATCCTACTCCAGATACAACTCTAAGAGTAAAGTTAGAACATTTAAAAGGAAAACTAGAACAAGCAAAAAAAGGTGTAAAAGAGCTAAGAGTGGATTTATTTCATAGGAACAAGAAAGCAGAAATCATCAAGATGTTGGATCACCAAGATGCAGTTTAATCTAAAATTAACCAACTTAAAATAACCCTGGAGAGCCAATTTTGATCGGAGAAGCTATTTTTGTAAATTATTAATTAGGGCTTGCTGAATAACCGCTAAAATTAAGACAGGATAAAGGTTTCTAGCTTATTTTTATCCAAAAAAGTGTCTATGTTTGAGACGATTGGGACAAAAAAGCGTACATTTTGACAGATTTTTACCTCATTCATTTGTTGACAAGGGTGCTGAAACTACCAATTGGTAAGCTCTACAGCAACAAATTAATTTTTTTGAATCCATGAGGCAAGCCCTAATTTTTAAAAAATATATGAAGTTGAGCTAATCACTTTTATCAAAATTCAATTTTATGTAACTTGAACTGCTTTGATCTTGGTAAATTTTTTCTACTTTGATAGTCCGAGATTGTAAATCAGGAAAAGTATGTTTAAAATCCCAAGTACCATCTTCATTAGGAATAGAAGAATTTTGACAATCATTTTTATTTGTTATTTTTGTCCCGTCTAGATTAAATTTAGTTTCATCACCTGTATTTTCTTGTTTTTTAACTGAGAAAACACAAATTTTTTCTAGTTTTTGTTTGCTTTGATTTATCCCTGTTATTTTCAATAGTAATTCATCATCTTGAGTAACACTAATTTCAGTATTTTCTAGCGGTTGCTCTATTATTTCAGACAGCTCACTTATTTTCATTTGCGCTTCATATAATTTATAACCAAAAAACAGAGAAACTCCTGTCATTATTACTAATCCGAACGACGAAAAAAACCTTTGAACTCGTTGATGTCTTTTTTTCCCTTTTGTATCACTTTTTGTGCTACTTCTTGTAGAAGTCCTTTTTTTTTAACTTCTTCTTCTGTTTTTATAACATTATTAGGTAAATTCTGAGTAAATGGGAGTAGTTTAGTCTTTTGAGAAGTTTTTAATTTTATGGGTTCTGGTTGCGATCGCGACCATTCCTTAGCTAATAATACTCCTAAATTTTCATCTTTTTTTACAGACAAACGACCCAAAGATGAAGGAGTTGCTATATTCAGCAATAATGCCTTACCTTTAGTTTTACCTAAAATAAGATTTTCTACCAATTTGAGCCATTTATTACAGCTCTCATCATTATTTACACCTCCCCACCAGGTTGGTAAATCAAGTTCTTGTTCTGGTAAATCAATTTGTTGTTCTGGTAAATTAACTTTTGGTAAACCAACTTCTAGAGATTTTTGCAAAATCTCTTTAAGCTGATTATCCAGTTTATTTTTGTTATCTTGAGTCCAATTGCGATTATTAGTTAGCTGCAATACTTGATCTATGTATTGTTGAGATAAAATATCATCTATCAATTTTCCTAATTTACTATTTGTTGCAACTGGTAATCTAGTATCTTCAAAGCTCTTATCATCTTCTAATGATTCTTTTAGAGCAAATCTAACATCATTTAACCAGAGCAAAATTACATTAGTTAACCCCATTAAATATTGTTTTTTTGGAGAGTTATTATCCCAAGAGTCATCTTCCAAAGGATCCAAATTGAATGTAGCTACTAAATCATAACGAAGAGTAGTTCCTTGATGATCTTTGCGCTGTGAAGGGATACCAGAAAGAAAAAGATAGCCCTCATTTTTTTCAGTACATTCTAAGATACAAGTTGGTCTTTCAATATCAGTTTTATAAGTATTAAAGTTTGGTACTCTGGGATTTTCTTCGAGTAAAAAACAGTAATCAGTTTTCCAGCCTCTAGTTCTAATAGATAGATTGAGCATAACCATTTAACCTCTCTTGGCAATATTTCCTTTAGCGATTTCTTTAAATCGAGAACCTGGTTTTTGTTGAGAAAGTCGATTAATTGCATCAGTTAGTAGTTTATCATTCCCTGACAACTTATCCCAAAATTTTCTAAACATTCCGCTATTGCGTCTATTTTCTACCATGTGTTTGCAAATAGAATTAAGCACTCCTATATTTCCCAATGGTTTGCGTTTTGGTATATAGTTACTAGGGTTGCGAACTAAGTATTGGCAATCAAGGGATAGTTTTCCATTTTTTTCTTCCCAATTAGCGTTTGCTAATTCTATACATCCGATTGTATCAACAGGATGATATTCAATAGTATAACTACTGGTTTTTGTTACCATTCTCTTTAAAAAACTATCTTGTGTTGTTTCTTGATTATCTTCGTTTTTTTCTGACATTTCTTGTTGTGCGGCTTCAATCACATCACCATAAAATTGGTGCATCCTTTGATATAATTCTTGACTTTTATTGTATATACCACCATTATCATCAAAATAGGTTTCACATTTAACAGGTAAAAATAGTAGTAATCCAGATTCTTGCTTTAGCCATCTTCCCTTAGCCCAATCTCTTACTAACTTTTCTACTTCTAAAACTTGCAACAATTCTCGTGATGCTTTTGTTTTTTCTTTATTATCTGCTTCCATTATTAAATTACTATCAATTGGTACGATAATTACTGAACTATCTTTGATCCATTGTTCGCACTTTTTCCAGATTTTTTGATCAGCGTTTTGCGGTTCTTTCAACCAACCACCAGGATAATCTAAAATAGCTAAACGCAGTTGTGCACTTTTATTTTTTTGTTTTTCTTCGGCACTTATTTTTATTACCAAATCAAAAATAAAAGGATCTGCTGTACCAATCCCATATCCAGGATCAAAAGTAGAATAATCTAATCCACTTACAATATTATTTATTGTGTTTTTAATTCTGTCTTTGGTCAAACTTATCCCGTCCTCATCTACAAAAGGCTCAATTGAAACCAAACTTTGAGCAAAAACTGTTTTAGCTTCCTCTAATAAAGAAGCCAGCATCGAACTTTTACCTACTCTAGAAGGACCAATTAAACCAATTTTATAAAAAAATTGGTTTTCCTTTTCATTATCAACATATTTTTGAAAATCAATTGCTTCCAATGCTTTTTTTGAGCTCATTTTTTTTATCCTTTAAAAGAATTATTTAATAATTGTTTAATATTAGTTATAGCTTGTTTTGCTTTTTTAACTATCGCATGATTATTTTCAAGTGCCTGAAATTCACTTGCCCAAATTTCATTGGTATATAATAAAGCAAAATCGAAAAATTGTCTGTCTGCATCCGTAGACCTTACCAGACTGTCTTCAAATTTAACAGCAGCAGAATAAAGAATATTAGAGACAAAGGGTTTGTTTTTCAAAATTTTCTGAACTTCATAGGATGTTTGAATGGTTCTTTGGGAAACTGTATTTAATACTATCTTTTCTGATTGTTTCATTTCATAAGAAATATTACTAAAATTAAAATTTTCTGGAGTTAACTTTTGAGTTTCCTCAATCAATTTTGGTAACAAATGGCTTTGAAAAATTACATTATCAGAACCGCATTTTAGAAGATATTCTGTTGCTTCTCGCAAAGAGGGAAAAGGATCGCCAATTCCTTTTCCTCCCAAAAGTAGAAGAAAATGTTCCAGTGCTTCTTTACCTTCTGGTATTTCTTTAATTAAATTTCCAGTACTTGCAGATATTATCTTGCTGATGTTTATCCATAATTGTTCTATTTTAGTTTCAAAATATACATCCAATTGACTATAAGTATCCGTCAAATAAGCTCGGGCACGGTTAATTTCTTCAATAGCGAAAGCATCTACTTTTTTATCTAATTCAAATCTTCCTCTAGCTTTTTCATACCATTTTTCTTTTCCTATCCCTAATCCATCATAAGCCCAATTTTGAACTTGTTTATGTTTCTCGGCGATCGCTTGGATCAGATCCTTATCTATAATGGATTGTTCATTTTTTTCTGCTTGTATTTCTATTCTTAAATTTCGGATATTTTTTCCTAATTCTACTGCTAACTCTTCTCTTAAAAGTTTAGCTTTGGAATAAATATTGGTTTGTTGACTTGCAACTTGAGAAGGAAATGTTTGTAGATTTTTTTCTAATTCATCAATTGCTATCTTGATTTTTTCCCCCGTTCCTTGCCATTGAGTCAAGCTCGAATCTATTATCTCTTCATCCATCATTGGAAGACGAGAAATGAGATGGTAAAAAACTGGCAGTAAAATTTCTTCCCTGACGCTATTTGGATCTATAGCATTGCAACTAAGTACTTGATAACGACTATTAGGGTTGTTGTTATTCAGTTGTTTATGAATATCATTTATTAGTATTTGATAAAGTTCTTCATCGTCTTGATTTCCTTTATTAACAACTATAATTACAAAATCTCCCAGTTTAGAAATTCCTTCTACTGCTTGACTTAACAAATTAACTGCTTTTCTATCTTTATCACCCCAATAAGATGATTGTGTGGTAGGACGTAAAATTAACAATACTAGATCTACTTCATTTTTTAATCCTTGTAAATGATGCTTTTCTGCATCTACATTTACTTCTCCTAGTCCAGGTAAGTCCACTAACATTAACTTTTCCACATCTAGCAAAAACATACATTGAATTTCAACATTTTTTACTGCTAAATAAAGACGAGAACAATTGGGATTGCTTTCTTCTTCTTGTTTAGGATATGCTACCCAGGGTCGCAATTGCGTTAAATCTTCTATTTGTTTAGTTCTCCCAGTAAGATGTTCTTCATAAGACGAGATTGCTGCTTGTATTTGTTTAAGACGATTTAACAATTCGATATTTTTATCTGTTTGCCTCTTTGTTCAATTATGTTGTTTATCATGAGTTGGTTAACTGGAGGTCTTGTAATAGGGAGTTCTACTTCTGGTTGTTTTATTTGTTCTTCTAGTGTAATTTCAGGAGGTTCTGGTTCTTTTTGTATTTTTTCCCAAAAACTTTTAAGTTCTGTAAAGAAATTTTAAAACCTTGATTCTGTTAATTCTTCTTGAAGATTAAGATAAAATACTCTTTCATTGTACCTTTCCTCGTCAAAACCCCTGTTTTGGCTAAGGCTAAATATAGCCGTGAGTTGCACGCGAAAATGTTCAGAAATTAACTCCTTAGTTTCAGTGTCATCGAAACTTAAATTACTCCTATTTATTACAATACAAATGTTATTTAAATACTCTGTCTCAGATCTAGTATAAATATTCTTTAGAGATTGTTTTGCTTCTTCATCCAAACTTTCAGGATCGCTGAAAACACAAATAAATATCTTTTCCCCCTGGTTATTTTCGAGATTTTTTTTTAAAATATTTGATTCTAAGATTCTCGGAGCGTTTATATCTATTAATTTTACCCCTGGATGTGTTTCTTGATTTTCATAAATAACTAGATATTCTTCTTCTGTTTGATTTTTTTCTTGAATTATTTCAAATAATATGTTGTCTTGTTGGCAATTATTTAAATTTTCAAGAATTTTTTTTTTGAAGCGTCATCATATCCAACAATCATGACATTTAATTGATTGTTTGTTAGATTACTCATTATTGATTATTCTCCTAAGATTTTTTTTCTGAGTGTAGCATTCTGCTCACTTTAGCAAAAATATACAGTGAGTCGTTTTTTTGTATTTTCTTGATGTATATTGACAAAATACAAAATTAGGATATCGTTCTCATCCCACCTCTTGAAAACAGGTGACTATCGCTCGTTTTGCTATTTTTGGTATAATTTGGAATGCTCAGTGGATAAAATTATATTATCACAGTAACCTAGAAATGGAATCGGAAAAAATCCGCACAGTACTAATTAATTATTTGTATCGCCAATGAACTCAGGAATTGACCTTCAAGGAAGTTTTATCCAATCTCTCAAGAATTTGGGACTACCCAGTGACCTGGCTAAGGCGATCTGGATTCCCTTACCCTTGTTTTTAATGATTATTGTGGCTACGGTAGGCGTTTTAGTCTCAGTTTGGCTAGAACGGAAAATTTCCGCCGCCGCTCAACAACGTATTGGTCCTGAATATGCTGGTCCATTAGGAGTATTACAACCAGTGGCTGATGGATTAAAACTGGTATTTAAAGAAGACGTAGTCCCAGCTAAAGCTGATAAATGGCTTTTCACATTAGGTCCTGTTATTGTTGTAATTCCTGTGTTTTTGTCCTACTTAATCGTCCCTTTTGGACAAAATTTAGTAATTACCGACCTAAACATAGGGATTTTTCTATGGATTGCCCTGTCTAGTGTTACCCCCATAGGACTATTAATGGCAGGATATTCCTCCAACAATAAATACTCCCTTTTGGGCGGTTTAAGAGCTGCAGCACAATCCATCAGTTATGAAATACCACTGGCATTATCAGTATTGGCGATCGCCATGATGTCCAACAGTCTCAGCACCATAGATATAGTAGAACAACAATCTGGATATGGCATCCTCGGCTGGAATATTTGGCGACAACCTGCAGGTTTCCTCATTTTCTGGATCGCAGCCTTAGCAGAATGTGAACGTCTCCCCTTTGATCTTCCAGAAGCAGAAGAAGAACTGGTTGCAGGCTACCAAACAGAATACGCAGGTATGAAATTTGGTTTATTTTATGTAGGTTCTTACGTTAACTTAGTACTTTCTGCTCTAGTTTTTGCCATTCTTTATCTGGGTGGTTGGGAGTTTCCCATACCCCTCGATCGCTTGGCGGGTTGGTTAGGTGTAAGTGAAACAACTTCCTGGTTGCAAGTAATTACTGCAACTTTAGGAATTACCATGACCCTCTTAAAAGCCTACTTTCTTGTATTTATCGCCATCCTGTTACGTTGGACAGTTCCCCGTGTTCGTATCGACCAACTTCTCAACTTAGGCTGGAAATTCTTACTCCCAGTATCCCTCGTTAACCTCCTCTTAACCGCAGCCCTCAAATTAACCTTTCCTGTTGCATTTGGCGGTTAAAAATCGCAACGTAGGGTGCGTTACGCTACGCTAACGCACCGCCTAAACAGATTTAGTTTTCATAGCATCATTATTAGGAAAATTGCCAAATGTCGTTAAACTAAATCTTAAAGACTAACCCACCGAAAAACTTAGGAAAAATTAGACAAAAAAAGATGTTTAAATTTCTCAAACAAGTTACCGACTACGCTAAAGAAAGTGTTCAAGCAGCTAAATATATTGGTGAAGGACTATCTGTCACCTTCGACCACATGCAACGCCGACCAATTACAGTTCAATATCCCTACGAAAAATTAATTCCTTCTGAACGTTTTCGCGGTAGAATCCACTTTGAATTTGATAAGTGCATTTCTTGTGAGGTTTGTGTTCGCGTTTGTCCCATTAACTTACCAGTGGTAGATTGGGAATTTAACAAAGCAGCTAAAAAGAAAGTACTTAAACACTATAGTATTGATTTTGGAGTTTGTATTTTCTGTGGTAATTGTGTTGAATATTGCCCCACTAATTGCCTTTCCATGACAGAAGAATATGAACTAGCAACTTACGACCGTCACGAACTAAACTATGATAATGTGGCTCTTGGAAGATTGCCATATAAAGTAACCCAAGATCCAATGGTAACTCCTTTACGAGAATTGGGTTATTTACCTAAAGGTGTAGTTGAACCCCATGATTTACCAAAAGGTAGTAAAAGAGCAGGAAAACGCCCCGAAGAAATTATGGAAACTATGCCAACTTCAGAAGAAAAACCTGTTAAAAACTAAAAAGTTAATGAATGGATAATGAATAATAAACATCGACCAAAATTAGAAAAATATTTTTAGGCGATCTTCATTATTCATTATTCATTATTCATTATTCATTCAATAAAAGGAGAATAAAAAACTGTGAATTTAGCTGAAGGTGTTCAAATAGTATCATTTGCTATTCTTGCTTTAATGATGATCGGTGCCGCATTAGGAGTAGTACTATTATCAAATATAGTTTATTCAGCTTTTTTATTAGGGCTAGTATTTATTAGTATTTCTGGCTTATATCTTTTGCTAAATGCTGATTTTGTAGCCGCAGCACAAATTTTAATCTATGTTGGTGCAGTAAACGTACTGATTTTATTCGCCATTATGTTGGTGAATAAACAAGAAGATTTTTCTGCTATTCCTAGACGTTGGATACGTCAAGGAGCAACTGCTATAGTATGTGCAGGAATTTTTGTACTATTGGGAACAATGGTTTTAATTACTCCCTGGTCTCTTGCACCTGAAACATCAGTAGTTGTTCAAGATACAGTAGTTGCCATTGGTCAACATTTCTTTAGTGACTTTTTGTTACCTTTTGAACTAGCTTCTATCCTTTTATTAATGGCAATGGTAGGAGCAATTATTATCGCACGTCGCGATTTTATCCCAGAAGAATTACCAACTCAAGAAACAGTATCAACTGCTTTAACTTTACCAGAACGCCCCCGCGAATTGGCATCTTTAGGTAGTAATTCTTCAGATAAATAAATCAGTTCAAATTCAAAGAAAAATAGAGGATTTATGGCAATTCAACTTCAGTATTGTTTGGTTTTAGCAGCAGCTCTTTTTTGTATCGGGATTTATGGATTAATTACTAGCAGAAATGCAGTAAGAGTTCTGATGTCTATTGAGTTGCTTTTAAATGCAGTTAATCTCAATTTAATGTCCTTCTCTAATTTTTTAGATCCTACCGCTATTAAAGGTCAAATTTTTGCCATCTTTGTTATTACTGTAGCAGCAGCAGAAGCATCAGTAGGTTTAGCAATTATTCTGGCAATTTATCGCAACCGTAATACAATTGATATGGAACAGTTTAATCTGCTTAAATGGTAATTTAACTTGAGTTCAACCCACATTTTGCAACTAACTGATCATTAATTGCAGAATGTGGGAATAATATTTTAAAAATTTGCTGAATTGAGAAATTAATTGTAAATTTTTAAATTTTTAAAAAACTTTAAAACTGAATAATTTTTATACTTTGTTAAGTATTATAAATTAATAGCAATCATAGTGAATTACTTACAAAACTTAACAAGGTTATCAGGAAAAATAATGTTATAATAGTCCTCAAACCATAAAAAAAAATATATGAAAGAATTAGCAAACATTCAGGCAGAGGGAAAAACCCCAACTATTCAACCAGCCGTAACAGGGGATGATGCCTACGAAGAAAATGATTACATCAATGCTGGTTACGGTGGTCTTTTCGCCAAAACCTGGTTAAGCAGTATTGCTGGACAGGGGATAGCTTCAGACTGGGACGTATATACGGTTAATGCCGATCCAGGGGCGACGAACTTGGTAATAGACCTCCGCTACACCTACGCCAATGGAGATATGTACATGCAATTGTACAATTCAAATTTTCAAAAGGTAGCCCAATCAGCTCAATTCAAGGACAATGAATATATTAACTATGCTCTGCCCAGTTCTGGCACTTATTATGTGGCAATTAATCCCTGAAATAGCTCGGGTAACACTTATGACTTGTGGTGGGATGATGGGGTAGCTACAGGTCAAATTACTGGGCTGGTGTGGAATGACCTAAACAGTGATGGAGTAAAGGATACAGCAGAAGCAGGACTAGCTAATTGGACAGTGTATCTCGACCAAAACCAGAATGAGCAGTGGGATACAGGAGAAACAACCACAACCACTGATGGTAACGGAAATTACAATTTCACCAATTTGGAAACGGGAGTTTACTATGTTAGAACATCAACCCCAAATGGGTGGCAGCAGACTTATCCTGGGGAAAATGCAAGCCAATACAAACTTGAGGTGGTTTTCCCTGACAATAGCTTAACTGCCTCTCAGAAGGCAATCTTTACCACTGCAGCCAATCGCTGGGCGCAAATAATTACAGGGGACTTACCAGAAGTAGTAATAGAAACATATGGTTTGATAGATGACTTGGTGATTGAAGCGACAGGTCCCTACATTGACGGAGTTGGGGGTATTCTCGGACAAGCAGGGCCGACAAATATCCGCAGTGGCTCTTATTTCCCAGCTTCTGGCATCATGGAGTTTGATTCTGCCGATTTAGCTAATATGGAAGCTAACGGTTCTTTGTTAAACGTAATCCTTCACGAAATGGGTCATGTTCTAGGGATCGGCACAATTTGGAGCAACAAAGGTTTGTTAACAGGAGCTGGCGGTACTGACCCCCGTTTTACTGGAACTGGGGCAACCAACGAATATAAGAATATTTTCAGCAATAGCGAAACTTCAGTTCCCGTAGAAAACACTGGCGGTGGGGGAACTCGGGACTCCCACTGGCGTGAAGCTACGTTCAATAACGAATTGATGACAGGATGGTTAAATAGTGGGACAAATCCTCTCAGTCGCATTACTGCAGCATCATTAGCAGATTTGGGTTATGAGGTAAACTTAGCCGCAGCAGACTCCTACAACAAACCAACTGGAACAGCAACTCAAACAAATTTGATCCATTTTAAGGATGACATCCTGAAAACCAAACCTACTATGGTCAATCCCCTTGAGTCACATAGCGGTGTGGGTATAGCAGAAAACACAGCACCAGGAACGCAAAAAGTAATAGTAAACTCTGGGGCTGTTGCTAGTGTTGCTAACTTGGGATACAAGCAAACTGGTAACGGAACAGGAACACCAGGAGATGATATCATAAACGGAACTGCAAATGCTGATTTGCTCAGTGGTTTAGCAGGAAATGACCAAATCAACGGTTTAGAAGGAAATGATACTATAAACGGGGATTCAGGAAATGATACCTTAGACGGAGGCGTGGGGAGTGATACTCTCAATGGCGGAATAGGTGACGATACCTACACGTTAGCCGATGCAGATGTAATAAATGAAGCAGCGATCGAAGGGACAGATAAAGTAAACGCCAGTATCACCCACACCCTCCCAATAAATGTAGAAAACCTCGAACTTACAGGCACGGTTAATATAAACGGGACAGGGAATGCTTCAAAGAACAACATTAAAGGAAACACAGGGAGCAACATGCTCACTGGTTTAGAAGGAAATGATACCTTAGACGGAGGCGTGGGCAGTGATACTCTCAATGGCGGAATAGGTAACGATACTTACACAATAGCCGATGCAGATGTAATAAATGAAGCAGCGATCGAAGGGACAGATAAAGTAAACGCCAGTATCACCCACGCCCTCCCAATAAATGTAGAAAACCTCGAACTTACAGGCACGGGTAATATAGACGGGACAGGGAATGCTTCAAAGAACAACATTAAAGGAAACACAGGGAGCAACATGCTCGACGGTGGAGCAGGTAACGATACCCTTATTGGGGGAAATGGTTATGACCAGCTTATTGGGGGTGCAGGATCTGATACACTCACTGGTGGTTCTGATACCTATAATGATTTTCTGTTTAAGGTGTTTAACCCCACCTCGGAAAAGGTTGATACAATCACAGACTTTAATATTACAAAACAAGACTCGATTGTGATCAGTGCTAGCGGTTTTGGTGGTGGACTTGTAGCTAATAATTTATTACCGAGTGACCAGTTTGTTCTTGGAACTGCTGCTAACGACTCCAACGATCGCTTTATCTACAATAGCGGAGCATTATTTTACGATCAAGATGGATCAGGAACAGCATACACCCAGCAACAGATAGCTACTTTAAGCGGCGCTCCCACACTCAGCGCTGGTAGCATTTGGATCTCTTAATTGTTTAATTAATTCCTTAGATAGCGGTCAAATATTTGACCGCTATTATTTTTAAATACTAATAATTGATAATTGACACTTAGTTGCGTGGTAGGTTCAAATATTTTATAATAATTAAATGGCAAAATCAAAAATATCAACCACAAATGGAGAAAAAATAAACATTAATATAATTAAATAAAATTATGATGAATCTAGCAGAAATATTAGCAGAAAAAACAACAAATAAATTACCAGCAGGAGGGAGTGAAAGCGATCGCTTTGACACCCAACAAGCATGGTATCCTCTTCATTATGAAGAAGACTTAGACAAATCTAAACCCACTTCTTTTACATTACTCGATCAAGATTTAGTTATCTGGTGGGATAAATTAAACTCTACTTGGCGAGTATTTTTAGATCAATGTCCCCATCGACTCGCTCGTTTAAGTGAAGGAAGAATTAATGAAAATGGATGGTTAGAATGTCCTTATCATGGATGGGCATTTTCTGGCAATGGAAATTGTCAAATAATTCCTCAACAAATTGAGGGAAACCAGGCAGAAAAATCCAAAAGAGCTTGTGTAAATTCACTTCCTACTATTGTTAAACAAGGTTTATTATTTGTCTATCCAGGAAACCCAGAATTAGCATTTTCAACTCAAATTCCCATTGTAGAAATACTCGAAAAATCACCCAATGAATGGATATGTATCAATACTTTTAGGGATTTACCTTATGATGCTTTTACTTTATTAGAAAATGTTTTAGACTCAAGTCATATTCCCTACACTCATCATGGTACTATAGGGAATAGAAGCAACGTTGCACCAGTGGAATTAGCCATTACAGAAAGTAATAAACAGGGATTTAAAGGTATTTGGGAAGAAGGACCCAGAAAAGGAAAATTAGGCAAACAATATACAACTTTTATTGCCCCAACATTAATGTACCATGACTTAACCTCCAAACAATTTGGACGCACTTTAACAGTAGTTTACGCCACCCCTATTAGTAAAGGGAAATGTCGTTTATTTGCTCGTTTTCCCTTTAAATTTTCCTCAAAAATACCAGGGTTATTTATCAGTTTAACTCCCCGTTGGTATTCCCATATCAATCAAAATACCATTTTAGAAGATGACCAAATTTTTCTCCATCATCAAGAAAGATATCTTGAAAAAGCAGGAGGAAGTATTGATTTTACTAAAGCTTTTTATTTACCGACTAAAGCAGATGCTTATGTTTTTGAATTTCGTAAGTGGATTAATCAATATCAAGTAGAACCTTTTCCTCAAGAAAAATTCCCCCCAGCTTTAGATAAAGAAACTCTTTTAGAACGCTATCATTCCCATACAATTCACTGTAAGAGTTGTTCAAAAGCCTTCTCAAATATTGAACAAGCAAGAAAGATTTTATTAATTATTTTAGGGGCTTTTTGGACTTTGATGCCTTTAACAACTGTATGGTTAAATTCTCATCGCTTATTAACAGTTAGTATAGCTACAGGAATCACCATTATTTCTGGTAGTGTTTGGTTGATTTTAACTGATTTTTCCCAAAAAATGCGTCAAGGTCAAACAATTCCTAAGAGAAATTTAGGTTAGAAACTGTTAAAATATTAAAGTTTTTGCATTGGTACCATAAATCGCCAGAGAATAAATTCTCTGGCTAATAGCTAAAGTCCTCTAAAGAGGACTAGTTTAAAAAAAAAGTTTGTAGGTTTTTTTGAAGTAAATTTAGCCATTAGCAGTTGAAACCCCAGGCGATCTATGAAACTAATGCAAAATTTAATTACAAGTGAGATGGTTCTTTCTTTTATACAGTTTTGAAAATTAGTAATAAATTTATTGGCTAAATATTAAAAAACCCACCAGAACTGAAATTGACAAAATATGGCACAATAAAAACAGTTATTCCAAATTGCGGGCGAATTGTAGTAAAAAAAATATATAAAAACAGATGACAGTAACCTTAGAAGCTCCAAAATTAACATTCAAAAGAGTAGTATTTCCCTTCACAGCAATTGTAGGGCAAGAAGAAATGAAACTGGCACTATTGCTCAATGTTATTGACCCAAAAATAGGGGGAGTAATGATTATGGGCGATCGCGGTACAGGTAAATCTACAACAATCCGCGCATTAGCAGATCTTTTACCAGAAATAGAAATAGTTGCAGGAGATCCCTTTAACTCCCATCCCACAGACCCAGATTTAATGAGCGATGAGGTAAAAAAACAACTTGAAGCGCAAATTACCCCAACAATAGAAAAGAAAAAAGTGACAATGGTAGACTTACCATTAGGAGCAACAGAAGACAGAGTTTGTGGAACTATCGACATAGAAAAAGCACTCTCTGAAGGGGTAAAAGCATTTGAACCAGGACTGCTAGCCAAAGCTAACCGAGGTATTCTCTATGTGGATGAGGTAAATTTGCTCGATGACCATTTAGTAGACGTTTTACTCGACTCAGCCGCTAGTGGGTGGAATACAGTAGAAAGAGAAGGAATTTCAATACGTCACCCCGCCCGTTTCGTGCTGGTAGGATCAGGAAACCCAGAAGAAGGAGAACTTCGCCCCCAACTACTCGATCGCTTTGGAATGCACGCAGAAATACGCACAGTAAAAGAACCAGCTTTGCGAGTAGAAATAGTAGAACAAAGAGCAGAATTTGACCGCGATCCTCAACAATTCTGTGAACAACATCAGGAAAAACAACAAGCTCTTCAAGAAAAATTAGTACAAGCACAACAGTTATTATCAGAAGTAAAAATAGATTACGAAGTACGGGTAAAAATATCAGAGGTATGCTCCCAACTAGATGTAGATGGTTTGCGGGGAGACATTGTAACAAACAGAGCAGCAAAAGCATTAGCAGCTTTTGAAGGACGAACAGAAGTAACAGTAGAAGATATTCGTAAAGTAATGCCCCTTTGTCTCCGTCACCGTCTGCGCAAAGATCCTTTAGAGACCATAGACTCAGGTTATAAAGTCCAAAAAACCGTTAGTAGCGTTTTCGGTTTAGCAATGGAAGAATAATAGCGCTCGGCGATCGCTGAACAGTAACCAGCGATCGCCGAGCGATAAATAACTGATAATGTAACAGTGATGAGTGAAGCGAAAGAACCCTTAATTGAACTAAAGGGAGTATGTAAATCCTTTGGCAAAAATGTAATTCTCGACCATGTTAACCTAACAATTAACCGAGGAGAAGCTCTGGTAATTATAGGACCATCAGGAACAGGAAAATCAACCATTTTGCGCATCATTGCAGGTTTGCTTCCTGCAGACGAGGGGGAGATATATGTTAAAGGTAAACTAAGAATTGGTTTAATCGAAGACGCGGAAGATCCCATAGGAATTTCTATGGTATTTCAACAAGCAGCTTTATTCGACTCTCTCACTGTAAGAGAAAATGTAGGGTTTTCCCTTTACCAACATTCTCAGTTATCAGAAGAGAAAATAAGAGAGTTAGTAGAGAAAAAATTAGAAATGGTAGGTTTACCAGGTAAAGGCGATCTCTTTCCTGCAGAATTATCAGGAGGAATGCGTAAACGCGTTAGTTTTGCGCGGGCGGTAATTTCAAATCCAGAAAACCCTAAAGATAACCCCGAAGTTATTCTCTATGATGAACCCACCGCAGGGTTAGACCCCATCGCCTCAACTGTAATTGAAGACTTAGTGCGTAAACTACAAAGAGACTCTGGAGTTTCTGGAACTTATGTAATGGTCTCTCATCAGCATAGTACCATTCGCAGAACAGCAGATCGCATTGTATTTCTCTATGACGGAAAAGTTCAATGGTCTGGTACAGTAGCAGAAATAGATATGACAGACAACCCTCTGGTAAAACAATTTTTTAGCGGTAGTATAGAAGGACCGATCCGAGTAATTGATGAGTAACAGGGAGTAAAAAAATGCTACGAGAGCGCATGATTAGAGAAGGTAAAGTAGGTTTATTTGCTCTGTTTGGACTGGTTGTCTTCTCTGGACTGGTAGTCTGGTTGCGGGGCGGTTTCGGCGCAAACAGCTATGAGATAATTGTAGAATTTCCAGATGTTAATGGGATTACTGCGGGTTCTCCTGTAACCTATCGCGGTTTTAATATAGGAAGAGTTAAAGAGATCAACCCTGGTAGCAATGGCATTGATGTCACCCTTGAAATTTCTGCTCCAGACTTGAGTATCCCCAGAAACGTAGAAATAACTACTAATCGTTATGGACTCATCGGTGAAACTTCTGTGGATATAATACCTATTGAATCTGTACCAGCAATAGCCAGCTCCATGAGACCAATGGACTCAGATTGTAACTCAGAAACAATAATTTGTGCAGGCGATCGCGTATCAGGTGAAGTTGGTCTTCAATTAATACCCGCTCTGGTACGTTTGGCGGAGCTTTATGGGGACGAGGAATTTTATAATAATCTTAATAACGCAGCTATTGGTCTTTCTAAAGCTTCAGTAGAAATAGTAAAACTAAGTAAAGAATTGACCTTGTTGTCAGGTACAGTACGTGAAGAAATAACAGGTTTATCAGCAAATATTAATTCAGTATCACAAGCAGCAACAAAAACAGGCGATCAAGTTACCAAACTTGCTAGTAATTTCGATAATTTGCTAACAGAAAATCGCAGCAATATAACAACGACTTTGACCACTTTAAATGATGTAAGTCGGGATATTCAAGCTTTAGTGATAAATTTAGAAGCAATAACAGCAAAAGTAAACTCTAGCCTAGAAACAGCCGATACTGAACAAATAATTGAAGATCTAGAAGTTTTGACCGCTAATTTACGAGAAGTTTCTGAAAATCTTAATTCCCCCACAAATTTACTGGTTTTACAAGAAACTTTAGATTCTGCCAGGGCAACTTTTGCAAATGCAAAAAAAATAACAGCAGACTTAGATGAATTGACAGGCGACCCAATGTTTCGTCAAAATCTCCGTAACTTAGTCAACGGATTAAGTAATTTAGTCTCTTCTACCGAAGAGTTAGATACTTTAATAGCATCAGGAAAAATTAGTTTTGGGGTTTTCAATGCTCCTCCATCTGATTTAATTTTTTCTCAACTTCCTCCGTCTACTTTTGAGCAGCAGTTTGATTTTTGGGAATAATAATACATAATTAAGTAGTTATATTATTCTTGGTTTTGAAATCTTGAAATTAACAATCTTACCTAAATGTGGCGAGAATGCCCCCGCTATATTGCTCTTAAAAAAAAAACAACAAACTGCAATTAGCGGGGGATGAATCGCCACTCAAAAAAAAACACTCCTTAATTCTACCAATTGTGGGTAAAGTGTGTTAAAATATTCTAACAGGTCGAGGGAAAAGATGCTTATGTTAGTAGTAGAAGCCAAGTTGAAAAACGGAACACCAGAACAATATGCACTGATTGACGATGCCATCAAAACAGGGCAATTTGTCAG
>Ga0209594_1000068_pt1 | contig 83711 bp, 68 predicted proteins | sample AshMeaCrysSpring_FD_184126 | JGI IMG/M metagenome (GOLD analysis project Ga0209594, IMG submission 184126) | Groundwater microbial communities from Big Spring, Nevada to study Microbial Dark Matter (Phase II) - Ash Meadows Crystal Spring... | ecosystem: Environmental > Aquatic > Deep subsurface...
TTGTGACACCTTTATTATCCATCCAGTATCTTACACACTTATTTCTGACAAATTGCCCTGTTTTGATGGCATCGTCAATCAGTGCATATTGTTCTGGTGTTCCGTTTTTCAACTTGGCTTCTACTACTAACATAAGCATCTTTTCCCTCGACCTGTTTAGAATATTTTAACAGACTTTACCTACAATTGGTAGAATTAAGGAGTGTTTTTTTTTTGAGTGGCGATTCATCCCCCGCTAATTGCAGTTTGTTGTTTTTTTTTTAGAGCAATATAGCGGGGGCATTCTCGCCACATTTAGGTAAATCTGCTGGTTGTATTTGTTTGCGAATACTTTCGCGGGTTAAAACTCCCACCAGCAAACCTGTTTGATCAACAATGGGTAAATGACGAATATGATGGTGTCGCAATATGTCGATCGCATAAAACAAGTCTTCAGCGTCTTTTTCTTCTACGGTGATGAGTTTTGTCGTCATTAGCTCTTCTACCCTGGTTGCTTCTATGGGGGTTTCTAATGCAGCTAAACGCACCAGATCTCTTTCTGTGAAAATACCTATGGGTTTTCCCTCTTCTACCACGATCACGCAACTATCATTCTCTGTTGCTGATAAATTTTCTTCTAATTTGCAACTTTGACGCTCCCTACTCATTAATTCTATAATTTCATTTAAGGGAGTTTGCTTAGGTACTGTGAGCGGATAATGATTAATCTGAGAGTGAGTCATTACTTACTTGTTAAATGATTGAAGCCAAAACCAGGATTTAAAATTAATTATAATCAAATTTTTTAAATTTTGCTCACAGATTTGAAAATAGCAAGAGTTTGAAACCTCTTGCTACATAAAAGCGGACTCAGTAACTTTTTTGCTTCTTGGTGAAGCATGAGGCAAGCAGCTCGATTTTATCTTCAATAAAATAAATTTTTTTTGGAGAATGAAATTTACCGCGCTTTTTTGGGAAAGATTTAGGGAAATGTAAAATAAATAATTGAGATCATGAGTGGCAACTTGGGTTAATATTGAATGCGATCGATGGTTTTGCCTGGTTTAGCATTTTTCTCCAAAAACTCAATCATTGTTCCTGCCACATCTACCTCAGAAGCTTTTTCTATGCCTTCCAACCCAGGAGAAGAGTTAACCTCCATGACAACAGGGCCATGATTAGATCTAAGCATATCTACACCAGCAATTCTCAAACCCATTGCTTTGGCTGCACGTATTGCGGTGCTTCTTTCTTCTGGGGTTAATTTAATTTTTTCTGCATTTCCGCCGCGATGGAGGTTAGAGCGAAATTCACCGTCAGCACCCTGGCGTTTCATGGCGGCGATAACTTTACTTCCAACTACAAAAGCCCGAATATCTGCACCTTTAGCTTCTTTGATAAATTCTTGCACTAAAATATTGGCATCCAAACCGCGAAAAGCTTCAATTACCGACTTTGCTGCTTGGTGAGTTTCGGCTAATACTACGCCTATCCCTTGAGTTCCTTCCAATAACTTTATTACTACTGGAGCGCCACCTACAGTTTCAATCAAACCATCAATATCTTGGGTTGCGTGAGCAAAACCAGTAACTGGCAAACCAATACCCTCACGGGCGAGAATTTGCAGACAACGTAATTTATCACGAGAACGAGAAATTGCTTGTGACTCATTGGCACTAAAAACCCCCATTATCTCAAACTGGCGCACCACTGCTGTGCCATAAAAAGTCCTAGAAGCACCAATGCGGGGAATAATTGCCTCAAAATTTTCCAATTCATTACCATTATAAACTACTGATGGTTTATGAGAAGTTATATTCATATAACAACGCAAGTAATTAATCACCCGCATTTCGTGTCCCCTTGCTTCTCCTGCTTCGCGTAAACGTCTAGTAGAATACAAGGTGGGATCTTGGGACAAAATTGCAATTTTCATTCTTTTTTTTCTCCGTTTTTTTGTTTATTTTTAGTCTCACTTTGGAGGAAAGAACCACCAGGATCTACCAAAAAGCGCTGGCGTACTGCCTGACGACCTAGAAGCATTCGGAAACCCATAACATCCCGATTGGTTAAAGTCAGTTCAATGGGCCATTGCTTCCCACCTAATTCTACAATGGTGTGGATCACTGGTCTAAGTTGAGCATGACCCCCAGAGTTACGCACCTCCCGTTCATCCATTAATTCTGCTTCAGTGGTAACAGTGTAATGAGTATCTTTTTGGTTGGGATGTACTTGGAAACGAACCATCATCTTACCATCACGCTCGAATTTTTCGACCTGGAAGGCGTGGATCGCTGATGACCGCGCTCCAGTGTCAATTTTTGCTTTGATTTTTGTAATACCCAGTTCTGGTAAACAAAGTATTTCTCGCCAACCAATTACTGGCATATCTTTTTTTGTCATAATTTATTATTTATTGGTTATTGGTCTTTGGTTGTTTGCTGTTGCATAGTTGCCAATGATTTAAACAAATTAAAGAGATATTTGGGTAAACAAGATATTATATTAATAAGTGTCTTGAGTCTTCAAGCATTCCTTGAGAATAATTATGATCTGGCTCATAAAACTGATGACCACACTTTTTACAAATAAACCATTGTTTGGCTCTTTAGACAACCATATTTTGCCAAGATGATTACTTTCACAATCAGGTTTTGTCCTATCTAGTTTAAAATTAGATTTTCTCTAATATTTTACTTGTTTATTACCCAAGTCCGCAACAACTCACTGCCCTCAACTACCTCAGTTCATATTTAGTCGTTGAGATCACCTCGTATCCACCTCAGATAAAATTAGATTAAAATTTTAAATTTCAATCAAACATAGATAAACCTACAAAAACTAAAATAATATATTGAAAAATAAAGAGAACAAAAATGACAACTGAAAGAGAATATAGAGAATGGCAAAAAAAAAGACAAAAATATCAGCAAAAACAAAAAAGTAAATCTAATTTTACTATTTTACTGGTATTAGGGATTATTTTATTATCTGCCTGGTATGCTTGGCAGGAAAATAAACAGGAAATCAATAGTTTTTTAGAACAGAAAATACCCAAATTAATGCAATTAATAGAGGAGGCTAACAAAAAATTTGATTTAATAATTAAAGATAATGAACAACCACAAGGGTTAAATTTTTAGGAAAATAAAAGCAAAATCAAGAAATAAAAAAGGGTTCTATGGAGCAAATAAAAAAATTTTAGTGCTATAAAACAAACAGTTGTGATAATCTTACAAGCTCATTAATAGATTATATTAAAGAGTCAGAAATTAGCATTTTTATAGCAATTTGTTATCTATTTAAAATAGACAAAGTTCTATAGACAAGGGGCTTAAGCCCCTTGTCTATTTTTAAATACTTAAAAATAGACAAGGGGCTTAAGCCCCTTGTCTATTTTTAAATACTTAAAAATGCTATAAGATTTATTTAATGTTTTCAAAAATATTTTTATTACTAACCCCGCAACTAAGGAATTTCCGAGAACTTATGATACTTTTACATAAAATAATGCTAGTTTATCCTTTCAACCAGATATTTATCAGAATTAATTTTAAGCTTAATGTTCCCCATGAGAGGTGCAGATAATTGATGAAAATTCACATAAATGGACTAAATTAACTCGTTCAGTTAGTCCATTTTTAGGTGATATGCTAACAGCAAAATTTCCAGTAAATGAACAATATTTTACTTAATTGGAGTATAATTAATCTTAATCAATTATTTAATTACGCGGAAGGTAAGATTAATCCTGGGAGCAAGTTTTTTAGCAGTTTTAGGAACTTGATGTTGCCAAAACTTTTGCGTTGTACCCTGCATAATTAAAAAATCTCCATGAGCAAGTTTTAGTTCTCTTTTGATGTTATGATTGTCTCGACGACGAAAAAGAAAACGCCTTGTTTCACCAAAACTAACAGAAGCAATAATAGAGTTTTCACCTAGCTCTTTTTCATTATCACTATGCCATCCCATATAATCATTATTATCACGATATAAATTCATTAAAACTCCATTAAATTTAACCTCCGCCAAAGGTTCAATGATAGATTTAATTTCTAGTAGCGCAGGAGTCCAAATTTCAGGGTGCATAGTTATACCTGAATATGTATAACCTTTCTCTCCATAAAAAGCAGTAAGTCTTGGTTGGAGTACCTCTTTGCCAAAAAATATTATCGGCTCATGTCGCCAGTTAATGCTATTAAATAATTCTTTGAATAAATTATCGCTTTGTTGTCGAGAAAATAACCCAGGATAATAAACAACATTAGCATTTTCCATTGGTAATTTTTGATAATTTAACATTATTGTACTTTATTAAGTTAAATATTTGGTAATATATATAAAAATTATCACAGACAATGGGCTTAAGCCCATTGTCCAGTCTCTAGTTTGCCAGAACTTGATCTATTAAGACGCTTAAATATATAAAAATTATCACAGACAATGGGCTTAAGCCCATTGTCCAGTTTCTAGTTTGCCAGAACTTGATCTATTAAGACGCTTAAATATATAAAAATTATCACAGACAATGGGCTTAAGCCCATTGTCCAGTTTCTAGTTTGCCAGAACTTGATCTATTAGGACGCTTAAATATATAAAAATTATCACAGACAATGGGCTTAAGCCCATTGTCCAGTTTCTAGTTTGCCAGAACTTGATCTATTAGGACGCTTAAATATATAAAAATTATCACAGACAATGGGCTTAAGCCCATTGTCCAGTTTCTAGTTTGCCAGAACTTGATCTATTAGGACGCTTAAATATATAAAAATTATCACAGACAATGGGCTTAAGCCCATTGTCCCTCTCCTGATCTTTGCTATAGATAAATTCAGGTCAGACTAGAGGCAAGAAAAATTTTCTTGTAATGATTTTTGACAAAAAAAACTCAAATAATACAGCGTTCTTTAGCTTAATTTAATTTGCTATTTTTAGTTTTAAAATACAACTAAAAATACAAGGTTTATTTAAGACAAATTTTAATCAATTCTTCAACATTGCCGACGGGAAAAATTTTAATTTCTAACTTTTGCGCCACTTCTGCAACTGTTAAATCATCGAGAAACCTAGTATCATCATGTTTTAACATCAGGGAAGGTAATAAAATACCATCTCCTAATTCTTTTCCTTTTAAACCATTAATTAAATCTGTCCCCGTTAATAACCCTGTTACTGTAATTTTTTGTCCCCAATAATCACTGCGCAATGCTGCTAATTTTACAGTTAATTTTTCTACTTGATTTAATTGTTTTACTAAAGGTTCAAAAGCTGCTTCTACTGCATTTCCTACCACCCAAGTAAATGTGCGATTTGTCTTTACAGAGTTTGGTAACATTTTTGTTGCTGTTTGCTGAAATTCTTTAATAAATTGACGAATAGAACCCACACCATTACCTATTTGAGGATAATATTCATAGTGAGATTCTGGGGGTAATTCTTGTCTAGCAATTAAAAACCATTCATCAGCACACAGCGCGAAATTACTACCAAATTGCTCTCTAAATTTTGCTTGAAGTAAACTTACTTGAGCAATAATTTCTGTTGCTTTTGCTTGAGTTACTGGGATTAATTCATCTTCTTGGGGACGAAAGCGAGTTAATCCTACGGGAACTACTGCAGCTGAGGCTACAGCGGGTATTTCTCCTTGATGAAATGATGCTAAATCTAATAGTGTTTTTTCTAAATGAATGCCATCATTTATTCCTGGACAAACTACTACTTGAGCATGAATTTGTAAGCGTCTTTCTTTAAACCACTTTAACTGTTCTAAAATTTGACCAGCTCTATTATTTTTTAATAATTTAATTCGTATTTCTGGTTCAGTTGCGTGAATTGATACATATAAGGGAGAAAGTCGCATTTGTTCAATGCGTTGCCATTCTTTTGAGCTAAGATTGGTAAGGGTAAGATAACTCCCATAAAGAAAACTTAAGCGGTAGTCATCGTCTTTGAGATAAAGAGTTTCTCTTTTTCCTGGTGGTTGTTGATCTATGAAACAAAAAGGACAGCGGTTATTACATTGCATTAAACCGTCAAATAGAGCGCTTGCAAATTCTAATCCTAAGTCTTCATCATAGTCTTTTTCTATTTCTAAATAATGAATTTTTCCTTGACTGTCTTTAATTTCTAGTTCGAGATATTCATCAGCACAGAGAAATTTATAGTCAATTAAATCTCTTGGTTTTGTTCCGTTGATGGCAATAATTGCGTCTCCTACTTCAAATCCGATTTCAGCGCCTATTGAATCTGGTAATACTTTTGTTATTATAGCAGGATTGATAGCAGCTTCACTCATTTGTTTGGGTCATTAAATTTAACTCTCTTTTTATTTTAACTTACGGTTTGATTTTCTTCCATCACACTTTATTTTGATTCCTCTTACTGATTCATTTCACCAGGAAATTATATACAAAATAAAAAGGTTACCTGGTTCGATGAGTATATAAAAAACACAAGCTAGTAGATCAATTAGCGATCGCTTGCTCAACTATTCCACCTTAAGGTGGTTTCCACTACCCTCAACCACCTTAAGGTGGTTTCGACTACCCTCAACCACCTTAGTAGCTAAATAAGCGATCGCTTGCTCTTGGTAGAGTCAATTGATTAGTGATTATAAATGTCCAGAGGTTTCCCTTAATACACACTTCTACTTTGCTCAGTGTACAAAAAGGCTGTCAGCCTTCCAAGACGAGACAGTGTAGTAAGACAAGGGGCTTCAGCCCCTTGTGTACAAAAAGGCTGCCAGCGGTTCCCGTTGGGGTTATTTTTTTTCATAATTGCTTCAGCCCCTTGTGTACAAAAAGGCTGCCAGCCCTTGGTGATTTTGAGCATTATCGGTGGTATAGCAAATTTCAGTTTCTTGTGTACAAAAAGGCTGCCAGCCTCCCAAGACGAGACAGTGACTTCAACGAATAAAGGAATTGCTATCTAATTATGTTACGCACTTATCATACTCAAGTAAAGCTACACTTGTTTGATAATATCAAACAATCAAGGCTATTTAACAATTAGAAACCCCTCTTTCCAAGCTTAAGTTTTAATAGATTTGTCAGTTTTTATTGATGCTTAAGTCAAATAGTTAAAAACATGGAAATAGAACAAGAGTTTTTAAGTTTAAGCAATTTTGAAAGAGCTTGGATTAAAGTTGCGCAAAACCAGGGTTGCGCGGGAATTGATTCGGAAACAATTTTAAATTTTGCTGAAAATAAAACAGTAAATATTAGTCAATTGAGAGATTCTGTACAAAATGGAAGTTATCAACCATTACCTTATAAACAAGTATTAATTCCTAAAAAAAATGGAAAATTGCGGGAGTTAAGAATACCTACAGTAAGAGATAGAATTGTTCAACAAGCTCTATTAAATGTACTTTACCCAATTATGGAGGCAAAATTTTCGGATGCTAGTTTTGCTTATCGTCCAAATCTTTCTTATCTCGATGCTGTAAGAAAAGTGGCTTATTGGCGAGATTTAGGTTATCAATGGGTTTTAGATGCAGATATTGTCAAATATTTTGATAATATTAATCAAAATAAATTGTTACTAAAGTTTAGAGAATTAGTAGATAGTTTGAAAATTTTGTGTTTAGTTAAAGCTTGGATTTCTAATAGTATTTCAACAGAAAAAGGAATGATTTTCCCAGAAAAAGGTGTTCCTCAAGGAGCTGTGATTTCTCCAATTTTAGCTAATCTTTATCTTAATGATTTTGATTTAATGATATCTTCGTTAGATTTAAAGCTGGTACGTTATGCTGATGATTTTTTAGTTTTGTCGCGTAGTAAAGAGCGCATTAATCAAGCTTATTCTGAAGTTGCTCAGATTCTTAATTTTTTAGATTTAACACTTCATGTTGAGAAAACTCAAATTAGTACTTTTGAGCGGGGTTTCCGTTTTTTAGGTCATGGTTTTTTACAGAATGCTATTTTTCCTGTTGATTCTAATAATGAAGAGTTAGAGTTGGAAGTGAGTTTAATTAATACAATTTATAACTCAGCAGACGAGCAGACAAGGGCTGACAAGGGGCTTAAGCCTGTCTTGAGCAATACAAATTATAACTCAGCAGACGAGCAGACAAGGGCTGGCAAGGGGCTTAAGCCCCTTGTCTTGAGCAATACAAATTATAACTTAGCAGACAAGCAGACAAGGGGGTTAAACTCTTCGTTGGAAGTCAATTTAAATAATCAAAATCATAATTATTTAGATGAGAAAAAAAAAATTGTGGGGCAGAAGAAAAAGAAAAAGAAAAAGAATTTTTGGGAACGTTTCAAAAGATAAGTTGTTCACGGTTGGAGACTTTAGATAGTTGTTTTGATAAAACTCAAAGGATTATTTGGAATGGAGAAATGGCAACAATTTATTTGATAGAACAAGGAACTTATATATACAAAACCTATCAACGTTTTGTTATTCAAACTTCCGATAAAAAGACAATAGAAATACCTATTAGGGAAGTAGAAACAATTCTTGTTTTTGGTAATATTCAACTAAGTACGCCTGTTATTAATGCTTGTTTGGAAGCTAAAATTACGGTATTGTTTTTAAGCAGACAAGGTCAATATAAGGGTCATTTATGGAATCTAGAAGCTATTAATTTGGATAATCACTTAACTCAATTTAAAAGAAGAGAAGATGAAATCTTTAAATTAAATGTTTCTTCTGCAATTGTCAAAGGTAAACTGCTAAATTCTAAACAACTTTTGCTTAGATTAAATCGGAAACGTAAAATTGATAAAATTAAAACAGTTATTGAAGGAATTAATTCAGATCTAAGAGCTTTATCATCTGTGAATAATTTAGATACATTGCGGGGTTATGAAGGTATAAGTGCAGCAAGATATTTTCCTGCTTTTGGATGTTTGATAACTAATTCAGAGTTTAGTTTTTGTCATCGTTATCGTCATCCTCCTATAGATCCAGTTAATTCATTGTTAAGTTTTGGTTATACACTTTTGTTTAATAATGTTTTAAGTTTGATTATTGCAGAAGGGCTTTCTCCTTATTTGGGTGTGTTTCACTATGGAGATAGTAAAAAGCCTTATTTGGGTTTTGATTTAATGGAGGAGTTTCGCTCACCTATTATTGATAGTTTAGTGTTAACTATTGTTAATAAGTCTTTGGTTAGCTCTAGTGATTTTGAGGTGGTTTCATCAGAGGGTGCGGTTTATTTAAATGATAATGGAAGAAGGGTTTTTCTCAAACATTTTGAAGCTCGTATGAATGAAGAGGTTTCTCATCCTGACCTCCAATCTAAGGTTTGTTATCGTCGTGTTATTCAATTGCAAATTAAAAGATACAAGCAAAGTTTGTTGTCTGTAGTTCCTTATGAACCTTTTTTAAGGGCTGTTTAATAATGGTTGTGATTGTGTATGATATTTCTGATGATAAACGTCGTTTGAAGTTATCTAATTTTTTGGAGGGTTATGGTCGGAGAATACAACTTTCTGTGTTTGAATGTTTTTTGAATTTACAAGAAATGCGACAGCTTTATGAAAAGGTTCAAAAGCAGGTTAAACCAAGTGAGGATAATGTTCGTTTTTATTGGGTGTCTAATGAGTCTGCATCGCTTGCTTTCACTATCGGAAGTCCTCCAGTGGAAGCACCGCCCAACTATTATGTAATTTAAGGTGAGGTTTTGATTGGGTATCGACGCATCAAAACTGAATTAACAAAACCGTGATTTTCGTTCAAGTGCGTCGATAGCTTACTAATTAAGGCTTTCAGCTATTTAGCTTGACAAATTGGGGTGGACAGTGTATAATCATTTAAGGAGATGCGTCGATTTGGGCGCTGAAACCTTTTGCTAGTCTGGTACGCTAGATTAGCTTCCCTACCTATTGGGTAAATAGGAATTGTTGGAAACTGCGAGGGGCAGCTCCAAGCAAAAATGAAAGAAATCCCTACCTATTGGGTAAATAGGAATTGTTGGAAACTCCAATTGCTCCAGTACTCAGCTTTTTCTAGATCCAGTCCCTACCTATTGGGTAAATAGGAATTGTTGGAAACTTTTTGAACTTGTGCCTTTACTGCTTTGTCTTCCTTCCCTACCTATTGGGTAAATAGGAATTGTTGGAAACGCCATCACCCGGGTGCCATCGCTGTGGATGGTGGGATGGTCCCTACCTATTGGGTAAATAGGAATTGTTGGAAACACAAGCCTTGACTTTGCGGTACTTGGGCAAAAAAAAATCCCTACCTATTGGGTAAATAGGAATTGTTGGAAACTAGCCGGACGGGGGAACATCTTAAAACTTGAAGAGTTCCCTACCTATTGGGTAAATAGGAATTGTTGGAAACTTTGGGGGTGTTATCCCCCTCATCCAAAACTTTTCCCTACCTATTGGGTAAATAGGAATTGTTGGAAACTATCGCTCTGCTCGAAGGAGCAGACGACAAATTAGTCCCTACCTATTGGGTAAATAGGAATTGTTGGAAACGTCCTCCAGGACTACTTCCCCGGCCGCTGTAGTGCGGCTCCCTACCTATTGGGTAAATAGGAATTGTTGGAAACCATGCGGTTTTTACCAGCATTCCCACAAATCTTCATAATCCCTACCTATTGGGTAAATAGGAATTGTTGGAAACGTTTCCTACACCGATGTTTCCGCCCAGGACTGCGGAAACTCCCTACCTATTGGGTAAATAGGAATTGTTGGAAACATGAACATTGTTTCGGTATAAAACTTAGTCCGAAATCCCTACCTATTGGGTAAATAGGAATTGTTGGAAACTCAACCAAGGGGTTGATAGCCCTGTCTTGGCAAGTCCCTACCTATTGGGTAAATAGGAATTGTTGGAAACTTTAACAAAAAAGTCTTTGTTCATGAATTCGTTTTTCTCCCTACCTATTGGGTAAATAGGAATTGTTGGAAACAGGCTTAACGCCTTTTGATATCAAAAACTCGTGTCTATCTCCCTACCTATTGGGTAAATAGGAATTGTTGGAAACACGACAACAAAAACCCTCTCTCTCTCGAACGTTAAATATCCCTACCTATTGGGTAAATAGGAATTGTTGGAAACACGCTCCTGGAAGAGCTGCTCCTGGGAGGGCCCTTCTTCCCTACCTATTGGGTAAATAGGAATTGTTGGAAACACCAGAGGCGCGCAGAAAGCCTCAATGTCGAATGGGTCCCTACCTATTGGGTAAATAGGAATTGTTGGAAACGACACTTTAGTGGCCGCTAAGCACTATGAGACACAATCCCTACCTATTGGGTAAATAGGAATTGTTGGAAACAGCATACTCGTTCTCCATAATTTCCCACTCCCACTGTCCCTACCTATTGGGTAAATAGGAATTGTTGGAAACGCTGAAAGTGCCCCGCTGCTGGGCATGATGATCTTGTTCCCTACCTATTGGGTAAATAGGAATTGTTGGAAACCACAAATAAAGTGCAAGAAGGATACGTCACCTTCCCTCCCTACCTATTGGGTAAATAGGAATTGTTGGAAATCGGAGTTTTTATCCCAGAATTCCTCAAGCAATTCAGCAATCCCTACCTATTGGGTAAATAGGAATTGTTGGAAACCCCAGGTTCGGCATCGTCAAAAAGAGCGATGCGTTCTCCCTACCTATTGGGTAAATAGGAATTGTTGGAAACGCCTTTTCGAATTTCTTCGAAAAGGCATCGTTTAGTGGATTCCCTACCTATTGGGTAAATAGTTGGAAACCAAAATGTAGGGTGGGCAATGCTGCCCACCCTACATCTACTATTGGGTAAATAGGAATTGTTGGAAACCAGCAGTTGGAAACCAAAATGTAGGGTGGGCAATGCTGCCCACCCTACATCTACTATTGGGTAAATAGGAATTGTTGGAAACCAGCAGTTGGAAACCAAAATGTAGGGTGGGCAATGCTGCCCACCCTACATCTACTATTGGGTAAATAGGAATTGTTGGAAACCAGCAGTTGGAAACCAAAATGTAGGGTGGGCAATGCTGCCCACCCTACATCTACTATTGGGTAAATAGGAATTGTTGGAAACTTGACTTGCCCAGTGGGAATAACCTCCTGACCTTTTCAGGTTTCCTACCTATTAAGTTTTTAAATAGAAATTTGCTAAACTAAAAAAAGCAAGCAAGACATTAAAAATTGAATAAGGAAAAAATAAGGAATGGCTAAAAACGATTCAAAAGGCAAACAGGATGGAAGTTGGGAATGGTATCTTGAACGTAGGAACGCTAAGATACTAGAGGCGATCGCTGAGTTCAACGAAGCTACCAGGAAAATTTCCCTAACCCACAATGGCTCATTCACTGAAGGCAGACGAAAGCAGCCAACGGTTATCACTTGCCAGTTTTCCACTATCCCCCGCGAAGGCGGTAGTAAAGCCAAACAGTTCAAGTTAGGACTAGGAAATTGCGACTGGTCGATGAGTGGGTTAGAGTTAGCCAAGCAAAGAGCTGGTAAAATCAGTCTAAAACTGATACATAATGAATTCCATTGGCAGTGGTTTGATGAGTACATTAAGGGTCATAAGCCAGTGGACGAAATAGCAGTATTGCTAAGTTATCCAGTACAGCATTGGATAGATAAGCTATACGCTACCAAAAAGAAGCAGATTAGTGAACGTAGTTGGTATAATGCTTACTTAAATTACTACAACCGCTTCTACCCCCCAGTCCAACGTGGCAAAGATGAAAGCCTAGCTGACTTTAATGCTCGCAAAGCCGCTTTAAGTGCAGAATATCGCCAAAAGCCGCTATCAGAAAAATTAATTCGCAATTGCTTTGATAACACAAAAGCTCATACACGTGCACGGGCTACTTGTTATCAAGTAATTCGCACATTGCTCAAAACGGCGGACTTACAAGACCACTTTAAAAAGCTGCTAGCGGAATATAAAATTACTACAATTTACAAAGAAAGCCAGCGCAATGTTCCAAACGACCACCGAATTAAGGAGGTTTACTATACTGCTTTTCAGATTAAATCATCTTGTCAGAAGCGATATCGCCATACTTACCGTCAATGGCAATGGCTATATGGTTTATTAGCCACGTACGGCTTACGCATCCATGAGGCTTGGAATATAGCCAATTGGGATAAAGCGGTTTATTTGAAAGGCAACGATTGGGTAAAGATTAATGAGACGGAACACGCGATTAATTTACCAGCCAATACCATCATCCCTGCTTTTAATTCACCAGAGAATGATATGCACGTGTTGGCGATTGGAAATCAAACCAAGACTGGCTACCGCCTCGCTTATCCACTTTCACCCGCAGGCGAAGACTGGGTGAAGGAATTTGACCTCATGGGGGAGTTTCGGCTACCAGAAGTCAAAAACCCATTGGGAGCTAAATCGGCTAATGGAAGTTTAAGCATGAATTGTACTATTCAAACTTGCGAAAAATTCCGTGATTACGAACTTGGCTTTACCCCACACGACTTACGCCACGCGTTTAACCATCGCGGGCGATTGTTAAAAATCGATGTCCCAGCGCTAGCTGCTAGCTTAGGACACAGTGAAGGGATGAATGCTGGTACATATGCCAAACATATGGTTCTCGAGACAAAAAATACACTGCTCCAAAACAGTTTCGGAGCAGTGATTAAATCAAAACCTATTGTCAATCTTAGCTTAGATGAGTCGATTGCGCTAGCTATTGAGTTAGCAAATGGCAACCAGGATAAACTGCTTACCACTAACCAGCTACTGGCTGCTCAGTATGGCGTGGTCAATCCGCTAAAATTGTGATGGCAAAATGTTCGTTTAGCGGCGGCACAACGACAGCTACTGCGCTCTCAGGGGCAAGGGGCTTAAGCCCCTTGTCTTTGCGGCGGCACAACGACAGCTACTGCGCTCTCAGGGGCAAGGGGCTTAAGCCCCTTGTCTTTGCGGCATTTGCATCGTTTATTATTTCCGTTTTTTTAAACTGAGCGCTTCTTTTCTTTGGAGCGATCGCCTAAAAAACAAAAAAGCCATGATTCATCTAAGTCTTAAATGTTGGTAAAGGGATTTTCCAAGCATTTGTTTAAATGTGTGTGTAAAGAAAATGGATAAATAAAATAAATGACAAACACCAGAAGAGTTTTAATATTTGCGGACAGTGACAATACGGTTTTAGCATCACAAAGTTTTAATAGAAAAATAGATTGGATAAAACTCAGAGACTATTTAGCAGATTCTCGAGAAGGAAGAGAATTAATAGAAATGGTTATTTATGTAGGATTACCGCCTGCTAAAGAAAAGTTTCAAGAGCAGACAAAAATAAAGGAAAAATTTATTTATTGGGCAAAAAGTAATGGTTTTTTAGTAGTTCAACAAGAAGGAAAAGCCAAAGGGGATGAATATCAAACCGACATTGACATAGTTATGGCGATGGATGCGATTGAATTAGCTTTAGAAATTCGTCCTGATATCGTAGTACTTGTTACTGGAGATTCAGATTTTGCATATTTGGCGAAAAAATTAAGAAGAAGAGGGATGAGAGTAGAAGTAGCTTCTGTTGAACAATCATTAGGAAATGATCTAAAAAATGCTGCTAATAGTGTAATAGATTTAATTAGTGTTTTTGATACATTTGAGGTAAAAAATCAAGAAGAAGAATATTTTAAAATTGGACACTCTGATATTTTTGATTAAAATCAATTGTTTTTTTATTCACTAGAACTCAGAACAATAAATTTATGGAAACAATGAATGGAAAATTAATTAACACAGAATTTCAGCAATCAGAACTGATTCAAAAAAATCTTGACAATATTTTGCAAGAAATCAAAAATTTAGAACCAGTTTTAGAAGAACAAAATGACAAAATTAATTTAATTGAATTATGTGTCAAAGACTTACAAGAAAGAATTGATGAAGATGAAATGGACAAAAATCCAATATTTTTAAATAAAAAAAGCTCTAAGCTTAACTTACTAACAAAATTAGGGATTTTTGTAGCAGTTTTATTAATTGGATTAGAAGGTTTAAATTTTTACTATTTAAACAATGAAGAAAGGTGTTTTATTTACAAACAAAACGCCTCTAAAATTTCCAAAGATTAAGTTAATTAATCTTTAAGAATTAAATAGTGGTTTTATATTTTTAGATAGTCAAAATTTAGACAATTTAAGGAGAGCAAAATGCAAGCTATAATCAATGGAAAATTAGTAGATTTGCCTAATGGTGCAACTGTGGAAGATTTAAGAGCAAAATTGCCCCAAATTGGTAATGATGATGTAATGGAGGAAGGATTTGGTGGAACGCGTTGTTTAAAAGAAACAGAAGCATTAAAAGAAGGTTCAAAAGTTTGGACGGTTCCTAAAATTGTCAAAGGAAGAATCAAGAATTAAATATTGTTTAGTGCGATCGCCCTATCTTTTTCTCAGGAAAAAATACCAATTTGTGTAAATATAATAGGTATTAAATACAAAAGCAAAATAGACCTCTTGCAAAACCGTAAAAAACCCCACCCCAACCCTCCCCGCAGGTTCGGGGAGGGAGCCGAAAAACCAGGCATTTCCCCCCCCCTACCAAGGGGGGGTTAGGGGGGGTTAACACTACTTCTCGCTTGAGGTCTAATGTTAAATAAAACAACTTTAAAAATAAGGAGAAAAAAATGACAATTAAAATTAATGGTGGCAATTTAAACTTTCAACCTAGTCAAAGATTAATGATTGAGATAAAACTTTTAGAAAAAGTAGCAAAAAATCTTGTTATTGGTCAAAAAAAGATAAATGGAAAGTTTTATGTAGTTATTTTAATTAAAGGAATGCCTTTATCTTCGAGAAAATTTGCAGTTTCTAACACTGACATTTTGTTTTTATTACCTCCAGAATATCCTCGCATTCCACCTATTGGTTGCTATTTAAACTATCCCTGGGCGACGGTAGGACAAGGAGATCATCATTTTACGCAACAAAGTCACTATGGAGCACCTTTTTTAAGTGGAGAAGGTTGGTATTGGTATTGTGTAGGGTTAGGAGGTGGTTTTAATCAAGAAAGATGGTTAAATGCTTGGCGACCCAGTAATTATCCTGAAAAAGGGCATAATTTAGCAACTTTATTTGTTACAGCTCGTCATGCGATTAATAATGATTAATAAATAGAATACATCAGGTAAAACAGTTTTTAAAAAGACTTTAAAACATCAATAGGAAATTAAAAAATGAATAAAATATCACTGCATATTCCTCCTCAAATGTGGCAAAAATTTAGTCAATCTATGTTAACAGCTCGCAGTCAAAATGAGGAAGTAATTGGTTTCTTATTTTGTCAACGTCAACAAATTAACAAAAATCAAGTTCGTTATATTCCTAAAAGTTGGGTAGTACCATTACCAAATTGTTATGAACATCAAGATATTGATGGTTTAATTTTAAAACAAGAATTTCATCAATTTTTACTAGAAAATCAATTAGAAAAACAAGAACTAGATGTAGTTCATATTCACACCCATGCTGGTCAAGAAATACCTGATTTTTCTTATATAGATGACCGTTATGAATCTGAATATGCTCAGTTTTTATCGAAAAACTTTAAACATAAACCCTATTTAATTTCTGGGGTATTTAATTCAAATTTACAGCAAGGTAAATTTAGGATTTGGAATCGAAAAGGTAACTCATTTGAGCAAGTAAAATTCTCTAATTCGTGGTTGGAAATAAAAAATACTAATAATAATTTATTAGGGGAAAATGAATTAATGTTGAGCCGTCAAAAAATATTTGGTGAAACAGCACAACAACAACTTAATCAACTCAAAGTTGCTTTAATAGGTTGTGGTGGAATAGGTTCAATTTTTGCTGAACTTTTAGGGCGTTTAGGAGTTAAAAACTGGGTATTAATTGACCCCGATCGCCTTGAAGAAACTAACCTTAATCGAATGGTAGCTGCTACTTATTTGATGGTAGAAAAACAAGAACATAAAGTTAATTATGTTAAAGGTTTAATTAAACGTATTTATCAAACAGGTTCTAATGTTAAGGGCATTTCAAGTAAAATTGAAGCTGAATCAATTAAAAAAGAAATTATTGATTGTGACCTGTTAGTTGTAGCTACAGACAATCATTATTCTCGACAAATTGCTCAAGAATTAGCATTAGAATATACACTTCCTTTTATTTGTTTAGGAACTCATATTGATTTCAAACCTTTTCTGCGAATGTATTGTAGAATTACTATTCCACCTTTAGGAGGTAACTGGTGTTTGATGTGCGGTAATATTATTAATTTACATAAAGCTGCTTTAGAAATTGCTCCTCAAGAAATTTATCATCTTGCTGCTGATAGAGGTTATTTAGAGGGAATAAATAACCCAGGGGTATTTTGGTTAAATAGCATTTGTGCAAGTACAGCGGTAGGTATCATTCAAGGGATAATTAGTGGATTTTTAAATGTAGAAAAAGGTATTGATTGGATTTATCAATTTCCTGATTCTAAGTGGCTAAAAACTGATGTTAGGAGTTTGATTAATTCTAATTGTTATTTTTGTGCATCTTCTGATGAAAAATTGCAGGATGATTCACTTTTGATGGATAAAAGTTATATATTGTAGAGGAAAAAAAATCATGTTGACAGACAAGGGGCTTAAGCCCCTTGCCCCTTGTAGTGGGGGCGGGTTTTGAGATAGACAATTTTTCTTTGTAGGGTGGGCATTGCCCACCCTACTACTTAAAATAAAAAGTAGTGGTGGCGGGTTTTGAGATAGATGTTTGGATTGGGTTATTTGGGTTATTTCTGCCCCTACCAGGGTTACTGGGGGGTATGGGGCGATCGCCATTCATAATAAAACAACAGGTTTTAACCTGTTGCTAGTCAAAGAAAATACGCAAAAGAATTAATCAATGTTTTGATTTTGAGTTACTTGTTCTTTAATTTGGTTAAGAGAAATAAAGTGATCGCCTATTTTACGAAGTTGAGGATTAAGCTTTTTATTATTAGCAACAATAGTTACTTCAGCCCCTTTAGTTTTAATTTTTTCTAGTGCGGGAATAAAATCACCATCATTACTAACCACAATTACCTTATCGCCTTTTTGAGTTTCTTCTAACATATCAGTAGCTAATCGAATATCATCTCCCATGGTTTTAAAAGTTCCATCATTTCTTGATACAATAGGTGACTTAATGACTTGATATCCTACTCGCTTTAAATAGTCAATAAACTGTTGTTGTTTGTTACTAATTTTTTCGTGAACACCAATATAGTATTTAAAGACAGTTTTTTCTGAATTTCCTGCTAAATGTAATTTAAAAGCTTGATAGTCAAGTTTAATTTTTAATTCTTCTAAGGTATGAAAAAGATTACTTCCATCAAGATAAACTCGTGTAACTGGTTGATATTCTTCAATGGCTGGAACAAATGGTAGTTGCAAGGCTTTTTGCTTAAATTCATCTAACTGTTGTTTTTGAGCCACTGTTGCAGCAGAATTAATTTTAAGTTGTTTTTGAATGTCTTGAATAGCGGAAACAGCCAGACGGGAGCGAGTATATTGAGTTTTTAATTCTTTGTCTTGATTTTCGAGTTTATCATTGAGTTCAATCAATGTTTTTTGGATAGTTAATTGTTGCTGATAAACATTATTTTGTATATCTTCTAATTGCTGATTTATTTTAGTTTGTTTGCGCACCACTACACCACCACCAACAACAAGTCCTCCAACACTTATTAAACTAGGTTGTTTAGAAACAATAACAGCACCACTAAAAAGTAATCCTAGAGCAGTTGTGATTAATGATTGTTGAACATTGATCATTTTGTTTTCCTCTTCCTTTGTTTAGTTTCCGAGACTGTCAAAATCAACTAATTATCCTGACAACTTTTTTATATCACTCTCTTGGAAAAGCTATTTTCTATGGCGTTAAACTCTTGCTTTCTTTAGTTTCCAAAATTAACTGTCAAAATCAACTAATTATTCTGACAACTTTTTTATATCATTCTCTTGGAAAAGCTATTTTCTATGGCGTTAAACTCTTGCTTTCTTTACTTTCCAAGATTAACTGTCAAAATCAACTAATTATTCTGACAACTTTTTTATATCATTCTCTTGGAAAAGCTATTTTCTATGGGGTTAAACTCTTGCTTTCTTTAGTTTCCAAAATTAACTGTCAAAATCAACTAATTATTCTGACAATTTTGTTATATCACTCTCTTGGAAAAGCTCTTTTCTATGGCAGTGAAAAGGATAATTAGGATATAGAGGTTGTGATTGGGTTTACTGGTAGAGTGGGGGCGGGTTTTGAGATAAATGTCTGGGTTGGGTTATTTGGGTTATCTTTCAACCCGCCCCTACCAGGGTTACTGGTGGGTATTGGGCGATCCTGAAAAACAAAGGTTTTAGCTATGTGTGTTCATTTAACCAGATAAATTCATCTGTAAGTAGTTCACTAGGTCTTGGAAACCCCCCCAACCAAGAGGATGATAAAACCGTATGAAAATTGTTTTAACCATTCCATTCAGGAATGCCCAAAATTCACGTATTTTTGCAGGGTATATCTCTCAACTGCTCTTATTTTAGTTGAGACAAAATTACCCCAAACCACTGTTTGGGGTCTGTCCAAATTGTGATAATTTCTAATCCCTTGTTTGGTAAATATTGCTTCATTTCTTCTAGGTTAAATTTGCGGGAAATTTCTGTAAGAATGCTTTCTCCTTGTTCAAATTTTATTGTTAAATTCAGCTTTTCTAGGCTAACAAAATGGGTTGCTTTGCAGGTTAGATACATCTCAATTTGTTTTGCTGATTGGTTGTAGATAGCTTTATGTTGGAATAAACTAAGGTCAAAATTACCGCCAAAACGCCAGTTTAAATGAGCGAGCATATTTAAGTTAAATGCGGCGGTTACTCCTTGAGAGTCATTGTAAGCTGCTTCTAACACTTCTATGGGTTTTTGTAAGTCTATTCCGAGTAAGAAGTAGTCTCCTGTGGACAATGCAGTGGTTATTTGGGAGAAGAAGCGATCGCATTTTTCCTGGGTAAAGTTTCCTAAACTACTCCCCAAGAAAAACAACATCCTTGCGGGTAAAGTTGCTGGGGTTAATTTTTCTAATGCGAGTTGATAGGTACTTACCCTACCATGCACCTGTAATCCTGGATAATCTTTTAATAACTGTTTAGCACTTGCTTCTAAAATAGTGGAACTTACATCTATGGGGAGATAGCGCAGGGGATACCCCAACTGTTGGTAAGCGTTTAATAAAATGCGAGTTTTGGTTGAACTTCCGCTACCGAGTTCCACCAGTTCGCAAGCTTCTGTCATTCGTGCTATTTCTTCCGCATACTTTTCTAAGATAGCGCCTTCAGTTCTGGTTGGGTAATATTCTGGTAATTCGCAGATTTGCTCGAATAATAATGATCCTTTTTTATCGTAAAAGTAGTGAGGAGGCAAAGTTTTGGGGGTTTGAGTCAACCCTACTATTACATCCCTACCATCATCCGTGTTTGCTTTTGGGTTGAGTAGATATTCAATATGCAAACGTTCTTGTGTTTGAGCTGTTGACATTAAACCTCCATCGGGTAGCTAAATACACTAAACTGCTCCCAACATAGCGCGATCGGGGTTTGAGTTAAAGGGTTTTTTTCCTCACTTATGTGGGTATTGCGAGTATCACATTGAGATAATGGTAAGCATTGAGTATTCAGGTGGTTCAGCCAAGCTGTAAATTAAGAGTCAAAATAAATGGTTTTAGTATGCAAATCAATTATCGCTTTATTTGTAACTAAAAAATTCATTCCTAAAATGCCATCAACTTTTAAAGCTGGTGGTATGTTATATGCAATTACCTCAAAATTATTGATGATTTTTCCAGCACAATTAAACCAAGAAACCGTGATAATTGGAAGAGGAGAAGTTACCCCTTTTCCTGTAATTAACTGTTGTGTTTTTGCTGTTTCGGTTAAATCATACTTTAATTGCTTTACAATTCTTTGGGAAATAATTGTAAAACTTGCTCCTGTGTCTATTAGTAAAAATAATTTACCAAACAGCCCTTTTTTTGCACCACCAATTACTGCTGGTACTTTAAATAAATTAATACCGTAAGGGGTAATAGAATAATGTTTGCTTTTCATAAAGATTTATAAGAGTAATGCTACTGCATCATTCTCCGTAGAACCAGTATATTCAATAGCAAATGATTTTTCTTGGCTTAAATGTAATTGGTCGTATAAACCTTCTCTATCTGGTGAAGTTGCGATAACTAAACCTTGAATAACTTCTAAATCTTCATTTAATTCTGGTTCAACAATTAATACCCATTGGTCTGGATATTGCTGATAAATTTCTGCTAAGGTTAGGATTTTTTTTGTTTTGATAGATTGATTCATTTTCTTTTTCTCTCCTTTTTAAGTGGTTCAGAGAATAACAATTATAAATACTAAAATTTCATACTTAAATCTAGCCAGGTGGAGCGGGTAATGGGAGCGCTACTGGAAATATAATCAACTCCTGTTTCTGCAACTGAGCGAATGGTTTCTAGGGTAATATTTCCTGATGCTTCGATTTTGATTTTGTTGTTATTGCTGCGAATTAATTTTACTGCTTGTTTCATATTTTCTAAACTCATATTATCTAACATGATAATATCTGCACCGTGTGTGAGAGCGGCTTCAACTTGTTCTATGGTATTGGTTTCTACTTCGATGGTGAGGGGATAGGGTATGGAATGACGGATAAGAGCGATCGCCTTTTCTATTCCTCCAGCAGCTTCTATGTGATTATCTTTAATCATTACTGCATCATCTAACCCCATGCGGTGGTTAACTGCTCCTCCTACTTGGGTGGCATATTTTTCTAATATTCTTAACCCTGGGGTAGTTTTGCGGGTATCCACCAACTGGGTGGGTAAATCGGCGATTTTTTCCGTATATTGCCGCGTCATACTTGCAATTCCACTGAGACCCATGGTTAGGTTTAAGGCTACTCTTTCCCCCATCAGTAAAGCATCAACTGGTCCTGATATTTCAGCAATAACATCTCCTGGCTGACATTTTTCCCCTTCACTTTTTAAGGGAGTAAAACTCACTGTTTGATTTAATAAACAAAATACCCGTGCTGCTATTGGTAATCCTGCTATTACACCTGCTTCTTTTGCGATCCATGTTGCTTTACCCTGGGGAGGAGTTTGGGGGAATAAAGCTTGAGTAGTGCGATCGCCTCTACCCAAATCTTCTAATAACCAGTTTTGTAGTAAGGGGTCAAGAATTAGCCAATTTGGTAACATATTATTTATCTTTTAACTATCTTTAATTATCTCAAAAACTGTCTTTCAAAGCAAGGCTGTTTGTATGTTTGATTTTTCTTGCTTGCTTTTTTTTGTATATAGTAGACCTGTTGCGAAAATTTTTAAACCCCCCCTAACCCCCCCTAACCCCCCCTTAATAAGGGGGGGAAATGTCTGTTTTTTGGTAATTTTCCCCCCCCGCGATTTCGGGGGGGTTAGGGGGGGTTAACACTACTTCGCAGCTTAAGGTCTAGTATAGTAGTGAAAAAATTTTTCACAAACAGGGGCAAGGGGCTTAAGCCCCTTGTCTATAATTGATTTATATTATTTTTATATTGTTTTTATTGAAAAATAATACATCAAAAGCAACAAAAATTAATATAGGAAAAACAAAGCTGATGAGGTACAGTAACAGCAATGGTAAACCAGTTATGAATATCTTCTTCAGTTACTTTTCAAACATTGTTGTCAATTGTTTTCATGTGTAAGTAGATCATTAGGTCTTGGAAACCCCCCCAACCAAGAGGGTGATAAAACCGTATGGAAAGGAAAAAATTTATAGCAATTTTCATGGATCTGTTTTCATTCTTCTCCAAACTCTCCTCTTCTTCTGAATGGAGTGCTGGGGATAAGAGAAACCTCAGATGAAACTATAAGCTATTAATTACATTTATAAACTAAATTGAGGAAATGTTTCATAAAGATCAGCCTGAAATTTCATCTACCATCCCAGTGTTGGTTTCTTCTGGGTTAACACTGGTTAAATCTTTAGAAATTCTTAATTTTTTAGCATTGTTAAATTTAAAAATGGTTGAATGAGGTATTCTATTGTAATGTGAATTTACCAATAGGGTTTAAAATTGTAGTAGTTTAAACAATTAAGGAGTAAACATCATGAGTATTTATGCGGCTGTAACTTTTGCACCTGTGCAAGGATTTATTAGTAAGTCTCGGAAACTTCGGGACTTGTATGGTGGTTCTTTTATTTTGTCATATTTATCTCGTGCTATTGGCGACGTAGCCGAAAAGAATGATTTAGCAAAAAAGAAGGGTTTAAAGGTTGTTTCTCCAGCTATCATTAACATAACTCAGGGAACTCCGAATCAAATTATTTTTGAGGGAAAAGAAGCTTTTTCAGAAGATTTAATCCAACCTGCTTTTGATGAAGCTTGGAAGGTTTTAACTGATACTTGTCGGGTTTATATTGAGGAATTAGTACCTGAATATGATGGAGAATATCACTGGAAAAGATGCTGGGATGCTTGGATTAATCATGGGTGGGAGTTTTTCTTTGTTTGTGGAAAAGAAGGGGAAACTATTACTGATGTTAGAGAAAAACTGAATGAAGTTAAACGCAAAAGAAATTGGACGGGAATAAATTGGGTAGGAGAAAGTTCTACTTTATCTGGAAGTGATGCTGTTGCTTGGTATGGAATGGCTGAAGTTAATCCGAAAAAAGTAGCAATGGGAGAAATTGATGCAAAAATTAAGGATTTTTATGATCAATTAAGTAAAAAAATAGGTAACTCAATTATTGATAAAAATGAACAATTGAGCATACCTGAACTGATTAAAAGATTAATTACTCTAGAAGAGATAGATGACAAACTCTATAAAAAAGATCAGGTTGTGTTAAAAAAAGACCAATTACCTAATGTTGAATATCCACCCAGTTTTAAAGACCTTAACCGCCAAAAAGAAAATTTAGAAGATAAAATATGGACTGGTTGGTTTCAAGGTGATGGAGATGGTATTGGCGATTATCTTAAAAGTTTAGTTGAGAAAGGTAAAGAAGAAGGTGAGGCTCTTCATACATTTAGTAAAGCGATGATTAATTGGGGGGCAAAATTAAAAAATAAATTGAAGGAAAAACACCAAGATAGTAGAATAATTTATGCAGGAGGAGATGACTTTTTAGGGGTTTTATATCGCCATGAAAAACCCTACTTAACACCTTTAGAAGGTTTGCAATGGTTATATGATGATTTTCATAAATTTTGGGGAACACATGAACAAAAAATAACTGTAAGTGTAGGGTTTGTTTGGGCTGCTCCTGATGTTCCTCAGCGAGATGTTTTAGCACATTCTGCTGAAGCAGAACAGTCAGCTAAACAAAATGGAAAAGATCGTCTTGCTATTCGCATTTTATTTAATAATGGTACTTATTTGGAATGGGTTTGTCCCTGGTATTGTTTAAAAGAAGGCATTCTTGAGAGTTATACAGATAGAAAGGGGGTTTCTGGTTTTCAAAATCAACCAAATTGGACTCATTTTTATAATGATGTTGCCGTGTTAGAATCTCGTCATGCTTTTCAAAATACAATAGATGTGGCTTTAGGTTTATTTGAGGTTTATTTTGGTGAAGAAAAACGAGCTTGGTTGGCTAATGAGAATAATTGGTGGAATGGAGATAATCCTAAAAAAACAGGAATTTTAGGGGAAAAAAGCAAATATGAAAAACAAGGGGTTTTAGACCAAGAAAAAGTTAATCAAGCTATCAACAATTGGGTTATTAATTTGGCAAAGGTAGGGTTTCAAATATGTCAGAATTTTTGAGGAAAAAATCTCAAGAAAAAGGAATTAATTAATCAAAGAATGAAAAGACTGATTTATCTACTGTTTCTGTTTCTAATTGCCTTAATTCTACCTCTAGGATGTACTGTTGACCATTCTAATACTTCGGGAAGTTCAGGAACTAGCAATAGTCTCAATGTTTACAACTACTCAACTTATATAGATCCAGAGGCGATCGCCTTATTTGAGCAAAAATTTGGAGTCAAAGTCAATTACGATACCTATGAGAGTAATGAAGACCTCTATGCTAAACTCAAATCTGGTAATCCTGGGTATGACGTGATTTTCCCCAGTGATTACATGGTGACTATTATGGCGAAAGAAAACTTACTGCAACCACTGAATTTAGCGAATATTCCCAACAGTAAAAATATTGACAATAAGTTTCTGAATGCGCCTTTTGATCCAGAAAACAAGTATAGTTTACCCTATCAATGGGGAACACTTGGGGTAGGTTATAATCTCAAAAAAACTGGAGGAGAAATTAATAGTTGGTCAGCAATATTTGACCCAAAATATGCAGGAAGAGTAGCTTTAATAGAAGATCCACGAGGGATTTTGGGGGCGATTTTATTGACTCTAGGTTACGATCCAAATAGCACCAACACCTCAGAAATTGAGCAAGCAAAAGATTATTTAATTAAAAATAAAGCAACCATAGCAGCATTTGCACCCGATACAGGACAAATTCTTTTAGATCAAGGTGAGGTAGATATTGCTGTAGAATGGAGTGGAGATATCTTGCAAGTAATGGCAGAAAATCCAGATTTACGTTATGCTATTCCCCAAGAAGGAAGTATTGTCTGGATTGATAATATGGCTATTCCGAAAGATGCCCCCCATCAAGATTTGGCAGAGCAGTTTATTAACTTTATATTCGCTCCAGAAATAAGTGCAAAAATCTCCAATTTTATTAAGTTTGGAAGTCCTAATAAAATAGCAGTAGAGCAGGGTTTGATTGCGGATTTAAATAATCCTGGTATTTATCCACCTCCTGAAGTGTTTGAAAAGCTAACCTATCTGCGAGATGTTGGCGAAGCAACTCAATTATATGATGATGCCTGGACAGAAATAAAATTAGGCGTTGGTCAGTAATTGTAGTCATTAGTAGGGTGGGCAATGCCCACCCTACTCCTGATAATTGAAAAAAAGGGAAGAAAAAGAGAATGTATGCAGTTGAATTAAAAGAAGTTAACAAAAGATTTCAAGATAACAGAAACAAAGAATTTGTAGCAGTAGATGGAATTAATTTGCAAATTGCTCAAGGGGAATTTTTTTCCATATTAGGACAGTCTGGGTGTGGGAAAACAACAACTTTACGCATGATAGCAGGGTTTGAAACACCAACATCAGGGGAAATATATATAGAGAATCAACCGATGGGAAAAAGTCCACCTTTTCACCGTCCAGTAAATACTGTATTCCAAAATTATGCTTTATTTCCCCATTTGACAGTAGAACAAAATATGGCTTTTGGTTTGCAAATGGAAAAGCTACCCAGTCGAGAAATTAGCAGTCGGGTGGGGGAAGTGTTGGAGATAGTAAAATTAAATGGTTTTGAAAAGCGCTATCCTCGTCAACTATCTGGGGGACAACAACAAAGAGTGGCTTTAGGGCGATCGCTTGTCAAACAACCCAAAGTATTACTGTTAGATGAACCTTTGGGAGCATTAGATTTAAAGTTGCGCAAGGAAATGCAGTTAGAGTTAAAACATATGCAGCAACAACTGGGGATTACTTTTATTTATGTCACTCACGATCAAGAAGAAGCTTTAACTATGTCCGATCGCCTAGCGGTAATGTATCAAGGCAAAGTACTACAATTGGGTGCTCCAGTGGAGATTTACGAAAAACCAAACTCCCGTTTTGTAGCTGATTTTATTGGCGAAAGTAATTTTCTGACTGGGCTGGTAAAAGAGCAACGGGGTGACAAATTAATAGTATTAGTAGATAAACACTTACCTGTGGTTGTTACTTATCCCCATGAGCTGCCTGTTGGAAAATTAATTACATTAGCCATTCGTCCAGAAAAAATCAAAATAGATGGAACAAATTCCAGTGAAGAAAAACAAGAGGATAATTGTTGGTTAGGAAAGCTAAAAGAAGCAGTATATATAGGAACAGATACCAGGTATATAATAGCTTTAACTGAGCAAAGTTCTCTGGTAAGTCGTCAACAAAACCTCCACTGCAATTTAGATCAATATTCTTTAGGTGAAGAGGTAAAAATTAGAGTATCTCCTGACAATATTCGGGTGATTATTGATGAGTAAATTGATAGTAAAAACAAGTTAAACATTAGTGGAAAGTTTCAAAAAGGGGGTCAATTATGCCATCAATTAATACACTAAGCATTGAAAATCGCAGACGGACAAATTTGTTAATTTTGGTTTTACCAGCCACAATTTTCCTGTTAATTTTCTTTATCCTCCCCTTAGTCATTGTCCTAATGTATAGTTTTCTGGAAAGAGGTACTTATGGCGGGGTAAATTGGACTTTCACCCTAGATAACTACCAGCGACTGGCTAAAGGAATTTACTGGGATATCCTCTGGGGGTCTTGTAATCTTGCATTACTCACCACTGTTGCTTGCTTACTCGTGAGTTATCCCATGGCTTTCTTCATTGCCACCCGCCCCCAACCTTGGCGTAATATCTTACTCTTGCTGGTAATAATTCCTTTTTGGACTAACTTTTTAGTGCGTACCTATGCTTGGATGGTTTTGCTTCGCACCGAAGGAGTAATTAACACCCTCCTCCAAAGCTTACACATAATTAACGAACCCCTCAAACTTCTATTTACCCCCTTTGCTGTAGCTGTTGGCTTAATCTATGGTTATCTCCCTTTTATGATTCTTCCTTTGTACGCCACCATGGAAAAGTTTAACTTCTCCTTTGTAGAAGCAGCTCACGATTTAGGCGCTAATGACTGGCATACCTTTTGGCGGGTCATATTACCTTTAACTAGGCGGGGTATTATGGCTGGTTCGCTGCTAGTTTTTATCCCATCCGTAGGCGCTTTTATTATTCCCGATCTTCTGGGCGGTGCCAAAACCATGATGATTGGTAATTTGATTCAAAACCAGTTTATGAAAGCCAGAGACTGGCCTTTTGGTTCCGCCCTCTCTCTCTTGATGATGCTCGTAGTATTAGTTCCAGTTTTGATTTATTTTTGGGTTGCTGAAGAGAAGACAAATGAAACAACTTGATTTATCAATTCGTAGGGTAGGGAAAATGGGGCTGTGGCTGAATACTATCTTAGGCTTGGCTTTTTTGTACATCCCCATTCTTATTCTCGTTATCTACTCTTTTAATGCTTCTCGTTTTAATTCTGTTTGGCGGGGTTTTACCCTGGAGTGGTATCGCAATTTGTTTGCAGGGGTAACTGATGGGCAAGCTAGCATTACTGATGTAATGATTTGGGATGCGCTGAAGAATAGTCTTTTTATTGCTACTGTTTCCACTATGGTTGCCACTATTTTAGGTACAATGGTAGCTCTGGCGTTGGAGCGCTTCCGTTTTCCTTATCGCAAGGCGATCGAAGCCATGTTGTTTCTCCCCATAATCATTCCCGACATTGCTATGGGTATTTCTTTGCTAGCCTTCTTTAGTTTAGTGTTTCAACTGCTGGAAAATCTTACGGGAATACGTTTAGTTTTGGGGTTTCCAACAGTTATTTTGGGGCATATTGCTTTTAATATTTCCTTTGTAACCGTAACAGTTAGGGGACGAATTGCAGAATTAGATCCAGCAGTGGAAGAAGCAGCCTGGGATTTAGGGGCGAATGAATGGCAAACTATGAAACGAATTATTCTCCCTTTGATTGCTCCAGGTATCTTGAGTGCTGCTTTGTTAGCTTTTACTTTATCCCTCGATGATTTTGTAATTACTTTTTTTACCACAGGCGTGGGCGCAACAACCTTACCTCTCTATGTCTATGGTATGATTAAGTTTTCCGTCACTCCTGCTATTAATGCTGTTTCCACTTTGATTTTATTAGCTTCTCTGATTTTGGTGGTTTTTTCAATGAAATTACAAAAACAAACCTAAAAGTGAGACACTTAACGTTTTTCCAGAACAAGAGTTTTTTGACAAATTTTATTATGAAAAAGGTAGGCTCTAAAATATGTCAGTAACAACAGAAAAAAATCAAACAAAAGAACAACAGAAAACTGAATTTAAGTATTTAATTGTCATTCGACCTCTGGGGTTTTTATATGGTAGTGCAGGGCGTTTTCTTTCTCCAGAAAATTTAGTGGGACGCTCTGGGACAAATTTCCCCCCCAGTGCAGCAACTTTATCAGGAATTTTTGCTTATGAATGGGAGAATAAAAATAAGGAAAAATTAAATAATTTACAATTAGCTGGACCATTTTGGGCTGAAAAAGATAAGCCAGAAAATTTTTATGTACCTACTCCCCTTCATTGTTTGGTAAAGGAAAATCAGATTAAACATTTGTTGTTTTGGCAGGAGGAAAAGGAAAAGGAAGAACAAGAAGAAAAAGGAAAATGGCAAACTTTAATTGATGGTAAATGGAAAACTCCTCCTAATGATAAATTTCAAAGTGGTACTTGGGTAGCGATCGCCAATTGGCATCAACTCCAAACCCCAGAAGGTGAACTCCCAGAAGTAAAAACCAATCCCTGGAAATTTTTACCTCATTTACACCCCAAACTTAAAGAAGATGAGCGTCATGTAGTAGATGATTCTCAAGGAAGTTTATTTTTAGAAAATGCGGTTCAACTTGACCCTAATGTTTGTCTTGTCTACTTAAGCAATATAGAATTACCTTCTGGATGGTATCGTTTTGGAGGAGAAGGTCATCTGGTGGATATTCAATGTCAACCTATGGGAAAAATTGCTCAAAATTTGTTTTCTACGCCTTTAGGTGATAGTTTTGCTCTTATTACACCAGGGGTCTGGGGTTCAAATCGTTTTTCCTATCGTGCACCGCTTGTAGAAGAAAACACAGGAAAGTTATTTTGGCAGGAAGGAAATGAAGTAAAAGCTTTATTAACAGGAAGAACTAGCCCTTTTCGCTATCGTTTAGGCGATCGCCTAAATGAACAACAACAAGATGCTGATGATCCTAACAATAAAGCTAAGTTATTATCTCGTGGTAGATATATTGTTCCTGCTGGTTCTGTCTATGTTTTAGAACAATCTCTTACTGAAACTTGGCAACAGTTAGATGAAGATTTATTTCCTTTTGAAGGTTATTCTTGCAAACGTTGGGGTTTTGGTTTAGCCTTACCTTTATCCCAATAAATGTTAGAAAACCCCCTTTCCATCCATTAGTTAACTTAAACAAAGAAGTCGAGGAAAAAAAATAATGTATCAACAAGCATACGGTATCATTGAAACGCAAGCTCCCCTTCATGTAGGAGCAAGTGCGGGAGAAGAAGCGGGAAACCTTAACCTTATTTTTCGTGACCAATTTACCCAAACTGGGATTATTCCTGGTAGCTCTATTCGCGGAAGGTTTCGCACAGATATGCGTTCAGATATGCGAAGAAAAAATGAAGATCATAATTATTGGTATGGACATGAAGCTATTATTAAACAAAAAGATGGGGGAACAACTGAAGCTCAAGTAAAATTTGAATATGCTTCTTTAGTTTGGTTACCCGTTTTTTGTCCAGGACAACCTATTGTCTGGGTTAGTTGTCCTCGCTTATTAACAAGATATAAGGCAATTACTGGACAATCAACTCAAATACCTCAGCCTTATAGTGCCCCAAGAAGTTTACAAGCTCGTCCTTTACAAAATCAAAGAAAAATTCTCTTTTTTAACTTGGGTTTTTTAGAAATTGAACATGAAGCTGATTTATCATCTTGGCTTCCTCCTAATACTAATGTAAAAGCTTCTCAACTGGTAATTGTTGCTGATAATGACATGGCAATGATTCACGATATGACACTTTATCGACAAAGCAGAGTGGCTATAGAAGCAGACCAAAAGAAAGCAAAAGAAGGTTCTTTTTTTAATGTAGAAGCTTTACCAGAAGGTAGTGTTTTAATTTTCCCCATCGCTATCAAAAAACACGAAAAAAATACAAAATGGCGACCTTTTCATGAAAATCTAACAAATGAATTGTATTTTGGAGGTTTAGAATCTATTGGTTTTGGTCGTTGTCAAGTAAATTTAGCAGGAAAATATTTTCAGGAGGAAAATCAATAATGGCATGGAATTATTATGGTTTAGACCGAGAAGCACAAAAATTAGTATTGGCAGCTAAACAACGGGATGCTCAATCATTAAATCAATCATTTAAAATGCGTCAAGCAGTAGCTTATGGTTTAGAAAGATTTTGGGGTGAACATTTACGTTTACAAGAAAGAGAATCTAACAAATCTCAATACTGGAAAGAAACTTGGGATACTTTTGTTGAGATTATGGCAAGAGCAGGCATTAATATTCCTAACGATCCAATTAATCAAAATAACACGACAACAGTCCGAGCAATGGCAGAAAGATTGTGGCAATTAGATTTAGATAAACAACGAGTTGGTTTAGCTGTACTTACTCAACTTTGTGACCATTTAGTTTGGTGGACTCAACGTTATAAGTAAACAAATCTCTGGCAAAAGTTTTGATTGATTTACAGTTGTTTTAATAAAATAAATTCAAGTTATTATTACTGCGTAAATCACAAAACTTATTCCCTTGTGAAACTCATTACAGAACTTAAAAAAAACTGAAATTAATCATGACTATACCTAATGCTTACACCAAAGTACCTCTAATGTATCAAGCACAAACTGCTGGACGTTCTCAATTACAATATGCAGCAACAGCAGCAGAAAATGTTGAACGTTGGGCTAGTGAATGGATTGAAAAAGCTTATTCAAATCCATATCAATTTGCACAAGAAGCAGAAACACGAACTTATACTTTAAATTGGCGATTTGTTACCAATGGAGGGCAGGATGATGGTATCATTCGTCCTGTTATTGGCGCTTTTGGTTTACCTTATTATCCTGGTAGTAGTATGAAAGGTGCTTTTTTGCGTTTTTGTACGCAATCTCAAGCAGAACGTTATTGTGGTAAAATACTTGAAAAAGGAGATTCTGCACCAGGGATTTTACGTTTTCATGGAGGTTATCCTACTGATGATTCTTGGCAGAAAAATTTAGTAGATTTGGTTCACCCACAACAAGAATGGCAGGTAAAAACTAATAATACTAATCAAAGACCTAATGGTGAAAGTGCTTTTTCTTTAATTTCTTTGTATAAACCAAAATTTCAGTTTAGTATTTCTAGCAATATTACTCTAGATGAAGAAGAGTGGAAAACTATCTGGAAAATTTGGGAAAAAGCCATGGCTGCAGGTTTAGGTTGTCGAGTTAGTGCAGGTTATGGACAAACTAAAATTAAAAGCGAAAATATTATTTACACTGCTCATTTAAAAGGTCAAGGTATGGCATCTACTTTGTTAGATGAAACTCCAGAATTTAGACCTAATATGTTTAAAGCTGCTTTACGAGGTCACGCTTTACGAATTTTTGGCGGTTTAACTTCTGCACAAAATGCTGATAGTTTAGTAGAAACTTTGTTTGGTGGAGTAAGTGGGAATGGAAAAGTTGGACTTTTAGGGATAAATTGGGTTAATTATGAAAGGCCAGAGTTTGATAATTTTAATGAGGGTTATCAAGAAGCAACTTATAAAGTAACAGGTGAACTCCGTTGGCTTTTGACTCGTAAATTACCCGAAAATAAACAAAGAGCTTTGACAAAATTAATTAAAGCTTTAACTCGTTTTGCTATGCTTTTAGGTGGTTTTGGTAAGTCTTGGCGTAGGTCCGATCATCGCTTGTTTTATCCTAAATATTATAAAGCGCACAAACCTTTAATTGGTTGTCATTGGGAATGGGATGAAAGCTCTTTGAAAAATCAAAGTGATCGCCATAATGTTGCACTGAGACCAAAAGAGGTTACTTTAATGATTGAAAACGCTATATCTGCAGCTCGTGAGTGGATGCAATTAGAAAATATTCGCCCATTAGAGTATCCTGCATCATTCAGAAGCGGTAGTTATGCTAATTGGCGGGAAGCTTGGCATCCCGCTAAAGTACAAGTATGGGGAAGAATAACAGAAGATGCGGAAGATTGTCGAGCTTTACCCTGGTTTCATGGACCTTATGGTGATGGTACTATTTATCATACTCCTTTGACAGGTAGAATTAGTCAAATTGGTAGGATATGGCATCGTATGTATCCTATAGTTAGGTTTCTCAAAAGTACTCAAGATCCAAACAAGTTGATTTCTAGAAAAACTGGACAATATTTTGAGTTATTGACTTTTTTCCCAGATAATTCTAATACATCTAGACAGTTTCAAACATTTCTGGATGAGGTGCAACCTTATTTTGATATATATTGGGAGTCACAACCAGAAGAATAAAGTGAAAATAACTTAAGAGACCAAAAGCTGCGAAGTAGTGTTAACCCCCCCTAACCCCCCCCTTATTAAGGGGGGGAAAATTACCAAAAAACAGACATTTCCCCCCCCCTTAATAAGGGGGGGTTAGGGGGGGTTTAAAAATTTTCGCAACAGGTCTAAGTAGGGTGGGCAATGCCCACCCTACTTGCCCCAAAAACATTAAAAAACCTGCAGACAAGGGGCGCCCATCCCCTTGCCCCAAAAACAATTTAATTAATAAAAATTGCACAACTTAATTTGAGGTTTAAAAATTATGACTTTAGAAAAAATTATTCGCATTGCTCAATTAACTCGCTTAAACAACATTGCTCCAAATGCTAATTATAAGTCGTTAAAAACAGATTGGAACAAATGTTTTCGGATTCTTACTTATTTGTATTCTATAGTTCAATATAAACTAACAATTAAATCAGAAAATGATATTAATGTTAATAATAATTATTTTCAAGCTGGTCATTTTGTGAATTGGTCAACAACAAATCTAGAAAACCATTTTACAGACAAAACAATTAAAGAAATAGATGTTAACAGTTTAATTGAAAGTTACTTTGAGGATAAATTAATAACAATAACAAAAGAAGATCTAGAAAAACAAATGTCTTTAACAAGCGAAGACGCTCAAAATTTACTAACATCAAAACCTTTTGATGTTGATTCTAAAACAATAAAAAATGATTTAAGAACACTTTCCAAAGTACAAATTGAACGTAAATTTATTATTGAAGTTGTTACTAAAATTTACACAAACAATACGAAAATTTACGCCATTAATAATAATCTGACTCTAGAAAGGATTTTTGCAAATAATGAATCTGGAAATAGCTTGAATTTATATGAGACACTTTATGACATTTATTTTGATGATTTGTTATCAACCACATCAGAAAGCTTGAGAGATAAACAAAGATTTTTTATTAAATTTCAACACATTATTAGCGAAAATGAGCAAGATAATCTAGGGGATATAATTGAGGAATTAAAAGAAATATGGGAGACTAACAATCAACTAATTTCGATTAAATATGCTAGTTCTAGTCAGAAAACGAAAAAAGAATATACTATTTATCCTGTTAGTCTTTTTTATAATCAAAGAGCTATTTACTTAACAGGTTATGGACAAAGCCCTGCTGCAGAAAATCGGTATAATTTAGATTACTATAATTATCGTTTAGATCGTTTATGTAAACAAGAAAATGGTAAGTATATTATTCCTATTGAATGGAATAAGGATAATGAGGATATTCATTACAAATTTACTGATGATAAAAAAGATATTCAACAAAAAAATTCTCAGAGTATATATGAAGAACTTTCAAAAGCTTTAGGTGTAGATATACACAGAAAACCCAAAACAATGTTACTTCGGTTTCCCCGAGAATTTCACGAGGGTTATATCAGAGGTAGTAAAAGACACGAGACTTTTAAACAATTAAAGTTTGAAAATACTAATCAGTTTTTACAAGCATTGAAAAAAGTTTCAGTTACTGAAATAACAGCAACAGATCAAGAATTAATCAAAAAAATAGTTACAACTTATCCTAATGATGCTTACTATACCATGAATTATCGTCATGGGAAAGAAGGAGGTCATGATGTAGAATCTGATGTAATTATGCGATTGCGTGCTTGGGGACATAATGTAGAAGTTTTATTCCCCCCTGACTTAAGAAAACGAATTAAAGAAGATTATCAAAAAGCTTGGGAGCTTTATTAATGTTTTTAATTTTTGCAAAAAATCGCAGCGATTGAAATCGCCGCTACATAAACAAAGTCCGCCTGCGCGGACTAAGTTTTTTACTTTAATTAATAAAAAAATTGAGATTATTTTTTAATTCAACAAATATTACAAAGTAAATAACCAAAAATTATGGAAATCAATGACTTAAAAACTTTGCTATTAAAATATCATATTGATATTCAAAAATGGTCACATACTCAAGGTACAAAAAATCTTGAGGATTTAAAAAATGAAATAGATGCAGGAGAAACTAGCTTAGAAATTATTGACAATAAGCTAATAAGAGTCACAAGAATAGCATCAATTAAAGTCAAAGTAAAACTAGGAGAAAATATGTTTACTTTAGTGGAAGATAAACAAATTTTTTTCACTGGTGCAGTCAGAAAAAGAGGTCTAAAGAATTTAGCTGAAAAAGTAAAAGAAGGAGAAACCCCTGAATTAGCAGCTTATAGAGCGTTAAAAGAAGAAATAGGATTAAACACCAATAAACAGCTTAATAAGCTTAAAGAAACTCAAAAAGAGAATGATTCTTTTAGTTATCCTGGACTCAATTCTATTTATAAAATGTTTAATTATCAAATCAGTCTCAATGAGCAAGAATTAGAATTAATTAAGTTTTCGGAATATCAAAAAAATAAAGGAAAAATTACATTGTTTACCTTAGAACCTGATTGATTTTTTGTGTGTTGTTTGAGGAGACAAGGGATTTAAACTGGAGTGTTGATTTTAAGCCTAATTTGAACAAATAAATTCATACACTTTTTCTGATTATTATCATAACCCGCCTGGGAATTTATTCCCAGGCTGATAGCTAAAGTCCACTCTTTGTGGACTAAAAAATCTTCATAAACACATGATAACTTGAGTCCGTTTTAACGGACTTTAGCTATGAGCTTGGGGTTTCAACCCCAAGCGGTCTATGTTACCAAGCAGGAAAAGTGTATGTAGGCGCAAGCGCAAGCCAATAGGCTATTCAAATTTAAATTTAATAACCAATTTCTCTGGCTAATTTTAACAATAAACCTTTGCCATCAGCTTGTTCATCTTTCAAAAGTAAATCTACTACTTTTAACCATTTTTCACTTAAAGCAGAAAAACCTGGGAACAAATCCCCTGATTTTTGTGATAATTTCTGTAACAACTGTTTTAACCCGTCTTTTTTGTTATCTAATAAATTCCGAGATTGAGTGATATTTTTCTCCCAAGTAAAAGCAGCAATTTCTGCATACATAGCTAATTGAATCACACCTAAAACTAAACTTTTATCCAATGGTTTTAAATTAGTTAACCGATTTTTAGCCGCATCACCTTGTTGAGAATTTTCTTGTAACAAATGAATCAATGCTACCCGTCGCAAAATTCCGTGAATTGGGTAATTTTCAGATTCAACACCTTGACACCAGGAATTATTTAACAATTTAGACTGTTTTAAAGCTGCAGAAAAATCCTGCCATTCAGTTTGATTAAAATAACAATTAACCCCCAGTCGCAACCAATGAAGTAAAGCAAAACCTTGAGAAAGACTAGGTAAATTTTTAATTGTATCAGCAATTGCAGCATGAGAGCTATTATTTAAGCGTAAACTTTTAGCCAAATATTCCCTAGCTATTTTAAATTCACCTGCTGCACCTTCTAACTGACTGCGATATTGATATTGTCTTTCTTTATCTTCTTGAGCAGAAAATTCATTGATACAAATATCACTAAGTTTTCGCGCTTCTGTCAAAATAACATTACTATTATTGCTTATGTACTCATAAATGCAATTTTGCACCCAAGTCCCTAAAGCTTTCCCTCGTAAATCAGAGTGAATACGCGCAGGGAAAACTTCAGGAAAAGCATCAGTAAATAAACTAGAAACGTCATGATAATAACTAGCTACCAGCTTCATTTCTTGGGCTACTATATCATATTCAAAACAATCAGTACGATGGACAGCTTCAGCAACCAAACCCTCCATTAATAAACTAATATACTCCCACTGAGAAGCTAAAGAAGGTAAAAGTTTTCTAATTCCATTTGCTTCTTCTCTCGCCTTAAATAAATCACCTTTATGATTGCAAGCAGTTAAATTTAACCAATGTAAAGCATAACTAAACCAATCTAAAGTATAAGCCCTGTTTCCTAGTTCAACAGAGAGCGGTTTAACCAAGTGAATTTTAAACCATTGTACCAACTTATAACCCAATTCTAAAGAGCGTTGTTGATTAATTAATTGTTCCAACCAACAAACCAATAAATTTAACTGAATATTGCGTTCAGAAGTTGTTAACTCAGCCAGTTTTTTAATAATTAGAGTTAATTGTGATTTGACTTCTTTTTTATCTTCAGCATTAGCAGATTGTTGAGACTCATTGCGTTCTTTTTCAGCAATTACTTTTAAAGCGAGACCATAAGAACCCTCTTTGATTAATAACTGACATTTTTCCAACCAAAGGCGCAATAATAGTGTATAATCATAAACACCAAAAGCTTTTTTAAGAGTTTGAGTAGCCCCTTGTCCACACTTAGAAAAATCATTATGACTAGCATTACTAAGCACATCACAAATCTGGATAATTCTATGGTCATTAGCAGGAAGAATAGCAATTTTCTCAAATTTCCAATTATTAAATTGTGGAGCAAAACCCTGCCTAACAGCAGCAAAAGCTAAATATTCATCAACATAAGATTTATATTTCTCATCTTGACCAGGAAAGGCTAAAGCACAGTATAAATTTAAAGACATTTCTTGAATACCTTCCCTATACTTTTCAGCAAAAATCCTAATTATTAATTCCCCCAATAGATTAAAATAATTTTTGCTTTTCTCTCCATACCGAATTATTTCTTTATTCAGAAGCCTTACAGGTTGCCAATTGTTCCCTTTAATTTCAGAAACAACAGCAGTAATAAAGCGATCAAAATTATCTCCTGAATTTAAATTCTTCCCATGAACAACTCTGGATAATTCACTATAACCCGCCCTTTTATAAGCAGTCTCCAGCACCAAACGCGCTTTTGTGTTAATTTCATCTATTCCACTTCTGGGGGTTAATACTCCCACCAGTTGACTATGGAAACCATGTTTTTCAACACCTTCTTTTGTTTCCATGAAGTTACCGCTTTCATCAAAATATAAATCAAATTTCTTGGTCATGTATGTAATCCTCCCTTCCAAGTTCAATTATAATAGTCATCGTGTACAAATTACCCCAAATCTAAAAATGAAAATTATTTCTTTTCTGGGCTTCAATGAATATAAAGAAACTACATACTTGCCTCCAATTGGTCAAGAAAACAAATTACCTTGCACTACTCCATTTTTTCAAGAAGCATTAGTACAGTTTTATCAACCAGAAAGTCTTATTGTTTTATTAACTGACAAAGTTGAAAATCAAAAGCCAAAAGATAAAGATGGAAACGAATTACCTCAAACTAATTGGCAAGCATTACAAGATAGAATTGCAGGAAAAGTAAAATTAGAAGCAATTAAAAATATTCCCGAACAAAATACACCAAAAGATATTTGGTATATATTTGAACAAATAACCAGATATTTTGAAAAAGGAGACTCAGTAATATTTGATATAACTCATAGTTTTCGCTCCATACCAATAGTAGCTTTACTTTCAGTAAGCTATTTGCGGACAGTTCGCGAAGTAAATATTCAAGGCTTATTATATGGTGCATTTGAAGCTAAAGATAAAGATAATAAAACTCCTACCTTTGATTTACTCCCCATAGTTAGTTTATTAGATTGGATTACCGCAACAGACCAATTTATTAAAACAGGAAATGGCGAAACATTAGCTAACCTCTTAAATGATAATAACCAAGCTAGTCCAGCTAGGAAAAATTTAGCAGAAAATATCAGTGGAATAGCTCAAGACTTAGAAAATTTGCGTCCAATGTTTGCAATGGAAAAAGCTTATAAATTGCCAGAATATATTAAAAAAGCAACACCAACTTTTTCTGAAACAGTATCACCATTTGCAACTTTGCTCGAACAAGTAGAAGAAGATTATGGTAAATTTGGTTTAGAAGAACCTACTAATTTTAAAGCTAACCCAGAAAAATTCCTCAATCAACTATTAATAATAATAGAATGGTATGTAAAGAAAAAGCGAATGGTTCAAGCTCTTTGTTTAATGCGCGAATGGCTTCCTTGTTTACTATGTTATCATTTTGAATTAGATGCTTTTAATAAAGACGATCGCTCTGAAATGGAATTACTCTTAAGCGGCGGTAAATACAAAAATGAAGCAGGTATTACTATAGAATCAAAATATTTTAAAAAATGGCAAGAGTTAAATAACCAAAAAAGGAAAAAGTTAACTAATCTCTGGGGTGGTGATCTGTATAAATTAGCTAAATACCGCAATGATGTTTTACACGCAGGTTTTCGTCAAAATCCCGAAAGTGCAGAAGCAATTATCAAGCAAACAGAAAAAATATTTAACGAAGTTCAAGAAATAGCCAAAAAATGGAAGTTAATTTAAAGTTTCGTTAAAATATCAGGTCACTTACCGAGGACGAAGTGACCACAAAATTACCAGGTCACCTACCCAGGACGAAGTGACCTAGTACTCTTGCTGTTACTAAGGAAAATAGAAGTGACTCTTTAGAAACCCCCTTTTCCAACCAAATGACATACTAAAAAACAGTTAAACCAAAGGAAAACCAAATGACAACTTATTTAATGAACGTAGAAGGAGATACTTTAAAAGTTAACTTTAATCAGGATAACCGCACCACTGGGGATATTCTTGTTAAAGATGCTGTAGCGAGGTTGGATGAATTAATCAATTCAGGACAACTTAGGGGGGGTTATTTGCTAAAAATTAATGGTCCGATATCATTGCTAATTAGTTATGCTTTTGCTCATAAATTAGCTGATTTATATGGAGCGATCGCCGTTTCTGATACCCGTCTCAATGCTTATGTTGTTGTTATTAGTAATAGCCCTAAATATAAAATAGGCGATCGCCTTGATTTTGACAATGGTGAAATTACCACAATTCCTGATAAAGCACCTCAAGCTTGTTTTTTATATGTAAATAATGATACTTTTTTCATAGGTATTCTTCATCAAAATGCTGATGGCGATCAAATTGTTAGAGAAACTGCAACCCAGTTAGAGCAGTTAATTAACTTTGGGTTACTCAAAGGTAAGTTGTTAAAAATTAGAGGAGCTACAGGCTCTATTCCTATTTTAACAAGTTTTGTCATTGGGGCAAAATTAGCTCATTTATATGGAGCGATCGCTGTTTTTGATCCAAAACTAGGAGATCAAGAATTAGATGAATACGTTATCACTATTACCCATCATCCTAATTATCAAATTGGGGATAAAATCTCAATTAAAACTCAAGCTCAGTCTTTACTTAAAATCGCCTTAATAGGACCTCCAAACACAGGTAAAACTTGTTTACGTGAAGGTTTAAGGAAAGCCCTTTCACAATATCAAAATTTAGATTATTATATCATCTCAGGTTGTCCAGATGGTGATGGAGCTTGGCATTCAGAAACATTTCAAAATCATCCTGAACTTGCCAAACAACTCAAAGAAGAATACAAAGCAAAATTTACTCCAGAATTTGCAAAATTGAAAGCAAGAGATATAGAAGTTATCAAAAACCAACTTTTAATCTTTGATGTAGGAGGTCAAATAACAGAAGACAACAAAATTATTATGAAACAAGCAACTCATGCTATAATTTTAGTGCGAAAAGGAGATAAAAAAGCCTTAAAAGAATGGCAAGACTTTTGTCAAGAGTTAAATAGACCTGTAATTGCAATTATTGAGAGCGAGCTTGATGGAAAAGAAGATAAAATAGAAAATGATATTTTTCCCAATTTTATTGGCACAGTCCATAATCTCAAAAGAGGAGAAGACGTTTCTAATCGCCCAACCATTCAAAAACTAGCAAAATTATTAAGCAACGAAATATTAAAACAATCGCCAAATGTGTTAGAATAAGATAATGTTTAATTTCCCTTTAGTGATGCAAAACGTTTTGTGATAACCAAATAGCAAAAAAAAATGAAAGAAAAAAATAACTTACGTTTAATAATTTCCACAATAGGTACAAGTTTATTAACCAATCAAATTAACAGACAAACAGAAAATAACTGGTATGGAAAATTAAGAGATACCGCTAACTTAACCCTAAAAGAAACTCCAGATGAAGTCAAAGAAATTTTAACAGCTTTAGAAACAAGAGCAGCAAGTATTATTAATCAAGCCTCAGTGACAGAAATTCGGCGTGCTAGTGCAGAATTAAATGGAATTTATGGAATTTATCAAGATAAAATAAATCGGGGGAAACAGGATATTCACTGGTTAATTGCCACAGATACAGCGCAAGGAATTACAACAGCAAATATAGTAAAGAATTTGCTGCGATCGCAAGGAATAATTAATGTAAACACATTCATTCCAGAAAAATTATCTACAGCAAGTTCAGAAACATTTGAAAAAGGAATTGTACAATTAATCAAATGGATGGGGGAAACAATACCAGGATATCAAAATCAATATAAAATTTGTTTCAACCTAGTAGGAAGTTTCAAAAGCTTACAGGGTTATTTAAATACAATTGGAATGTTTTATGCTGATGAGATAATTTATATTTTTGAAGGACAAAAGTCAGAAATAATTACCATTCCTCGTCTTCCCATAACAGTTAATGCGTCAGAAATTGAACAATATAAAACACCATTAGCAATGATGGATCAAGGGGAAATACCAGTAGGAGAACAAGTATTAACAGACATTCCCGAAAATTATATTTTTTCTGATGGAGAAGAAGTAATTTTATCTACCTGGGGACAGTTATTATGGAATCAGTGTAAAGAGGAAATTTTAGCTGGAGAATTACTTAAATTTCCCAGAATTAAGTATCAAAGAAGTTTTTTAGATGATTATAAAAATATCCGTCAAAACCACGAGAAGATTAAATTACAAGAAGCTCTAGCCAAAGTAGCTCAACTTTTAGCATTATCCCAGGGAAATATTGCCCCTTTAAAAGCAGATGGTGGGATTCAATATAATAGATACATTAACACCAATAATATTGACCATTTCCGAGTTGATTTAAGTCAAAGAGTAAGTTGTGACGTAGTTAAAAAAGAGTTAAACCTACGTTATTATGGAAGTCATGATTATGTGCAAGGTAAAGAAGGTGTTTAAAAGTTATTATTTTCTCTTCTTGATTTTTTCAACTTGAAGCTCATAAATAAATAAACAAAATTAATTTTGAATTATGCTGATTTTAACAAAAAGACAAGGGGCTTAAACTAGGGTGTTGATTTTGGCTCAAATTTAACAACGTAATTTCATACACTTTTTATTTTAAGTAGGGTGGGCAATGCCCACCCTACTGATTTTAACAAAAAGACAAGGGGCTTAAGCCCATTGTCTATCATTTCTTGAGAAAATATTAAGGGGGTAGTTTTGGTAACTACCCCCTTAAACAAGGTTTTTAAAAACCAATTTTATAAATTGTTAGAATGTAAACCAGCAATTTTTTGGTCATATTTTTCCAATTCAATTTTCACTGGTTTAACCTTCCAAATTTCCTCGCAGTACTCGCGAATAGTGCGATCGCTAGAAAATTTTGCCATGCGAGCGGAATTAAGAATAGACATTCTTGTCCACTTATCCTGATCGCGATATGCTTGAGAAACCTGTTCTTGACAATCAATATAAGCTTGATAATCTGCAAAAAGCATATACTGATCTTGACTCATCAAAGAATCAATAATTGGTTTAAACAGCTCTTTGTCTCCATGGGAGAAATAACCGTTAGCAATGCGGTCAATAACTATCTTCAATTCTTTATTTTTCTGATAGTATTCCCTGGGGTTATACCCATTTTCTTTTAGTGCATAAACTTCTTCAGCAGTCAAACCAAAGAGGAAGAAATTCTCAGCGCCTGCTTCTTCGCGTATCTCAATATTTGCGCCATCAAGAGTACCAATAGTCAGAGCTCCATTCATAGCAAATTTCATATTTCCTGTACCAGAAGCTTCTTTTCCTGCGGTAGAAATTTGCTCAGAAAGGTCAGCTGCAGGGTAGATGCGATGACCGAGAGAAACATTAAAATTAGGTAAGAAAATCACCTTCAAACGACCACGAACATCGGGATCTTTATTAACTACTTCTGCTACTGAGTTGATTAATTTAATAATCAACTTAGCCATAAAATAACCTGGAGCTGCTTTACCACCAAAGATAAAAGTACGGGGCACAATATCAATATTGGGATTCTCTTTGATCCGGTTATAAAGAGTGATGATATGCAGCACCATTAAATGTTGGCGTTTATATTCGTGGATGCGTTTTACTTGGACATCAAAAATAGAATCAAGATTCACTTCAATGGCTTTTTGTTTGAGGATATAATTTGCCAATTGGATCTTATTTTCCCGCTTAATATTGCGCCAAGTATTGCCAAATTCTGGATCGTCAATATATTTTTCAATTTCCCTGAGTTTATCAAGTTCTTTGATCCAACCTTCCCCTACTTTTTCGGTAAATAAATTTGCCAGTTTCGGATTACTTAATAAAATCCAACGGCGAGGAGTAACACCATTAGTTTTATTATAGAATTTCTCTGGCCAAAGGGTGGCAAAATCTCGCAAAGTATCTTTTTTCAGTAATTCTGTATGTAGCGCAGCTACACCATTAATAGAATGACTACCAACACAAGCTAAATGAGCCATCCTTACTTGTTTTTCTTCCCCTTCCTGAATAATTGATAGACGAGAGAGTAATTCTTCATTATCGGGGAACCAAGTACGCACATCTTCTAGGAAATGGTGGTTAATGTCATAGATGATTTCTAAGTGTCTGGGTAAGAGTTTTCCAAACAGACTTACTTCCCAACGCTCAAGAGCTTCTGGCATTAAGGTATGGTTAGTATAGGCAAAAGTTTTTTGAGTTATTTGCCAAGATTTATCCCAGTCTATCCGATGTTCATCCACTAGGAGTCGCATTAACTCAGCGATCGCCACTGCTGGGTGAGTATCATTTAATTGAATTGCTACACCTTCGTGTAAATCATCTAAATTTTTGTGGGTTTGGAGATGAATGCGGATTAAATCTTGGAGTGATGCAGAAACAAAGAAGTATTGTTGGGCTAACCTTAGTTCTCTTCCCTGGGGGGTATTATCGTTAGGATAGAGTACTTTAGAGATTGTTTCTGAGTTAATTTTCTCTTCTACTGCGCGATCATAGTTTCCTGCGTTAAATGCCTCAAAATTGAACGATTCTGAAGCTTCTGCTTTCCAAAGACGGAGGGGGTTTACCGTGTTGGTTTTGTATCCTGGTACTGGTGTATCATAAGGAATTGCCACTATCGTGCGATCGGGAATCCAGGTTACGCGATAATGACCTAATTCATCACGATATCCTTCTGTATGTCCCCCTAACTTCACTTTCACTGTTTGGTCATAACGGGGTATTTCCCAGGGGTTGCCAAAACGTAGCCAGTTATCTGGTACTTCTGCTTGCCAACCATCTTTAATATATTGATGAAATATGCCAAATTCATACCTGATTCCATACCCGATCGCAGGTATTTCTAAAGTTGCTAAAGAGTCAAGGAAACAAGCAGCTAATCTTCCCAAACCCCCATTCCCCAGACCTGGGTCTGGTTCTTCTTCAATCAGTTGATCTAAATCTTGACCTGACTCTTTTACTGCTTGATAGATTTTGTCATAAATATCAAGGTTGATCATATTATTCCCCAGATGACGCCCCATGAGGAACTCTGCTGATAAATAACAAACCACTTTCTCTTGATTTTGACTGTAGGTTTGTACTGTCTTAATAAAACGGTGAAGCAGTCTGTCTCTTACTGTATATGCCAAAGCCATGTAATAGTCATGGGGAGAGGCGATAGTTTCATATTTTCCTTGCAGATAGAACAAATTATCTGCAAATGCTCGTTTCAGGGTTTCTAAACTCATCCCTGTACGATCATCTTCTATTTGGATCTTATCTACTTCTGTGTTTTTATCTAGTTGGTTAACCACTGGTTCTCCTTACAATAGGTTGCCACTTTTTCTCTAAATCTTAGGCTTTATTTGCCACCTTAGATTAAATCCTGAGTTTATTGCTCATTCTTTATCCTTTATTTATTATTCACCCTTCCTGAATAATAGATTGTAATTGATGCACCAAAATCCTCTTACTAACTTTTGACCCTAGACATATTAAACCAACTTTAAATCTTCAGGAGTATTGCAATTTAATAACATTTTTCCTTCTTCTCCTTCTACAGGTAAAGCAACAGTATCAATCTCAGATAACCATTTTTGAAAAGAACGCCCCCCCTGTTCAATAAAATTTTCTAAACTAGAGAGAACTTCTACAGAATAGAAACCACATAAAGGCTCCCATCTGCCTTGATTTTGAGGAACTATAGCTAAAAATCTATTTTCCACTTGACAAAGTTGATTGATCCAAAATAACACTTTTTCCTTGTCTAAGCACGGTAAATCGCATGCAAGCAACCAGCACCATTCCACCTGTTGACGACTTTTTATCTCCCATAAACCCTGGAAAAAAGCAACTAATGGTCCATTCCCTGGGTTTAACTCTACCAAAAACTCATATTTATCCCCCACAATTTTATGATATCTTTCTGGCCAGGGCGTTAAAATATATACCGACTCACAACAAGCCGCCGCTGTTTGACAAACTTTTTGCAACATTGGTATCCCTTCTATGGATATTAAGGCTTTATCTTCCCCCATACGGGAACTCTTCCCCCCAGCTAATACTAAAGCTGTTACTTTTTCTTTCATTTTTTTCTTATTTAACAAAATTAAACTCAATTATCTATTTTAATTTAAATCTCATACATGAACGAAAACATCAAGCCACATATTTAGCACAGGGGCTTCAGCCCCTTGCCCATGTATAAAAATATAGACAAGGGGCTTCAGCCCCTTGCCCATGTCCTAACTATCTCTTTTTTGCTATACAAGCTGCATGATTAAATTTTTGCTCTCCTATTTTATGTAAAATTTGCATTTTTTTATGTAAATAAGCTATAATTATCAAAAATTTGTATCTTTAAATACCAAATGATTGGATCAGTAATAATAAATTAAAAGATGAAAAACAATCTGAGTTTTCTCACTTAATCACTCATAAAACTTATCTCTTTAACTCTCCTAAAAAATCCTTTTTGCTAAACTAAATCCTTAGACCCTATCAAAAAGAAACTTATTTGAAAAATGAGGCAAAAATAATTAATTGTTATTTGAATATATGAGCAAGATAAATCAGCAAAAATGTTTGGGAAAAGTATATTTAGTTGGTGCAGGACCAGGAGATCCTGGTTTACTCACTCTCAGAGGTAAAATACTCTTGGAAAATGCCGATGTGGTAATCTATGACGCCCTGGTCAGTCCAGAAATATTAGCTATGATCAACCCCCAAGCAGAAAAAATTAATGGGGGAAAACGTCGCGGAAGACATTCCTTGCTTCAACTTGAAACAACTCAGTTACTCATAGAAAAAGCCCAAAATAATGCAGTAGTAGTAAGGCTGAAAGGTGGAGATCCCTTTGTGTTTGGTCGCGGTGGGGAAGAAATGCAAGATTTGATTAACGCAAAAATACCAGTGGAAGTAGTGCCAGGTGTAACCTCTGGCATAGCAGCACCCGCTTATATTGGTATCCCCCTCACCCATAGAAATTATAGTTCTTCAGTGACTTTTGTTACAGGTCACGAAGCAACAGGAAAATATAGACCAGATGTAAATTGGCAAGCGATCGCCCAAGGCTCAGAAACTATTGTCATTTATATGGGGGTTCATAACCTCCCTCACATTGTTGAACAACTTATCTCCGCAGGAACTACCCCAGACACTCCAGTTGCTTTAATTCGTTGGGGAACCCGCCCAGAACAAGAAAAATTGATTGGTACATTAGGCACAATCGTAGAATTAGTAGAAAATACAGGATTTGAAGCACCAGCGATCGCTGTTATTGGCAATGTTGTTGCGCTCCACCATCTTTTAACACAGTGACCAGTGAGCAGTGTTTACTGGTCACTGTTCACTGGTCACTGGTAACTTAAATAGTTGAAACTATATATATTTATGATAGTTTCAACCTCTGAATATTGGTTACAAAATACCAAAATAACAAGGTAAGGAACGGTGAGGAATATAAGAAAAAGAAAAAACCACCACAGGTACTGAAACAACAAACCAAAAACGACGAGAACTCACCAAACAAAAAGGAAACCCAAACTCCTGCTCAACAGCTTTAGCAAAAGTATGCGCACTCTTTGAACATTTAAAAAAAACCACACAAACCCAACCAGAAAAACAACGCCAAGAAGGGCGAACAGAAACAAAAGAAGCACCATTCAAAGAGGCAAAAGCAACAATTTCACCAGGTAAAGGAGCAGGACACCCAAAAGGAGAAGGATGTGCAAGATAAATCAATTTTAAAACTCTTAAAAATAAAAACTATTATACAATTACATATTTAATTGTTATCTTTACCAAATCTTAACTTGCTCACCAATTAAAACCAAATTCTAACTAATTGTGGTTTTTACTTGAAATTTTTTGTTAAATTAATTAGCATAAAAAATAATGGAGTAAAGCGAATGCGCTGGGAATTTGGGCGTAAAAGTGATAATGTTGAAGACAGAAGAGGTCAGGGAGTTTCAAGGGGTGGAGTCACAATAGTAGGTGGTCTGGGAACAGTTGTGATTGCTCTTATTGCCATGTTTTTTGGCATTGATCCTTCAATTATTCTCGATCAGGCTATTGTTGATACTCCTCCGAGCTCTTCTACTCAAAATAGCTCAAAAGAAGAGGATCAACTAGCAGATTTTGTCTCTGTTGTACTTGCTGATACGGAAGACACCTGGACGCAAATTTTCCAACAAGAGGTTGGTGGTAAATATCAAAAACCTACTTTAGTTCTGTTTTCAGGGGAAGTACAATCAGCTTGCGGTCGTGCTGGAGCTGCTGTAGGGCCTTTTTATTGTCCCGCAGACCAAAAAGTGTATATTGATTTAAGCTTTTATGAAGATTTAAAAAATCGCCATCGCGCACCAGGAGATTTTGCTCAAGCTTATGTTATCGCCCATGAAATTGGTCACCATGTGCAAAACTTACTAGGTATTAATCAACAGGTTAGTGCTTTGCGTCAGCGTTTGAGTGAAGTAGAAGCAAATAAACTTTCTGTTATGGTAGAATTACAGGCAGATTGTTTTGCTGGTGTTTGGGCAAATCGTGCAGATGAAGCTCGCAATATTCTTGAATCTGGAGACATTGAAGAAGCCTTAAATGCTGCTAGCAGTATTGGCGACGATCGCCTCCAAAAACAAGCCAGAGGTTATGCTATTCCTGACTCATTTACCCATGGTACTTCTGCACAAAGAGTCCGTTGGTTTAAAAAAGGTTTAGAAACAGGAGATCTTGAACAATGCAATACTTTTGAGGCGACTAATCTTTAAAATGTTGCTAGTTACCAGTTTTTAAGGTGCTGCTTTAGTTGATTTTAAAAAAAACGGCAGCACCCTACTTTATTCTAATTTTGATTAAAATATCATATAAATAAATAAGCAAGGGTATTATCTATTACAATCAAATAACTAGGAGGAAAATATGAACAAGAAAATGACAGGAGGTTGTGCTTGCGGTGCAATTCGTTATGAGTTTGATCAAGAACCCTTGAACACTGTATTTTGTTACTGTAAAGATTGTCAACGTGCCGCAGGTTCCGATAAGTTTTTCTCTTTGATACTCATTGCAGATTGTTTTCAATTAACCAAAGGAACACCTACCAGTTATAAAACTATTGCTGCCAGTGGTAATGAATTAGAACGTTTTTTTTGCCCAAAATGTGGTAGTACTTTATTCGGCAAATCTCAAGCTTTGGGTGTTGTAGGTTTGGCTGCAGCCAGTTTGGATGAACCTAATACTTATCAACCTAAAATAGCTATTTTTACAGCTTCAGCTCCACAATGGGCAGTTATCCCCGATAGTTTACCACAATATCCTGCAGCTCCCCAGTTTTAATTGTTAAAACTTATCAGTTATCACTTCCTTAAATCTTTAATAACTGATAACTTTTAAACCTTATCAATTGAAATGTTTAAAAATATGCTGCTAAAAATTTTGATAACCACTAAAAATTGTCCGCAAGCTCATCAAGCTCATTAACAGATTGATTATCATAGATTTCATGGAGGTTTTGGTGACGTTCTCGACGACTACTTCTACGATATTTTTTACTCTCTAATTTGGGTTCATAATAATGCTCTCCAGAGCCTTTAATTTTTAACTTCATATTTGACTCTTCATCAGGCATCTGCTGCAAAATTTCCTGTTGAGATTTCGCTTCTTCTAAAAATTTTAGATAATGCTCGTACCGTTCCCAGTTTCCTCTTACCACACAGTCTGGTTCTAAACGATGGAGACAATTACTAAAATAACAATTTCCCTTTTCCAAAGCTGTTTTTGCTTCGGGAAAATAACCCGCTAACTGATATTCTTTACAGTTCAAAGAAGGTTGATTAAACCCTGGACTATCAGCTAATAAACCCCCACCAGGAAGCTCAAACAGTTCAACATGGCGAGTTGTATGACGACCACGATGGAGTTTACCTGATACTTTTCCTACCCGCACTGTAGCTGCTGGAATTAACTTATTAATTAAACTTGATTTACCTACCCCAGAAGGGCCAGCAAAAATCGTAATTTTGTTATTTAATTTAGTTATTAATTCATCAATTCCTTGGTTTTTTGCTACACTAATAAACACTGGTTCATAACCCCACTCATTGAGTCTTTTTTGCCAATTTTGTAGTTGAATTTCTGTTGCTAAATCTAGTTTATTTAGGACTAAGCATAACTCTAACCCTGTTGACTCTGCTTTTACCAGAAAACGGCTTAATTGCCAAGCTTCTAATGTTGGTTCTTCTAAAGCAAAAATTAGCATTATTTGGTTAGCATTGGCTACGGGGGGTCGTTCTAGTTCTGTTTTTCTCGGCAATACTGCGGCGATCGCTCCTCTTTCTCCTTCTATTTCTAGTTCTACCTCTACTCGATCCCCCACCATCACTTTTTGCCCAATTTTTTTTAGCAGCGATCGCCTGGTACAGAGTAGTTTACACTGGTTAATATCCAAACGCACCTGATAATAGTTTGCTTGCACTGCTACAACGGTACCGAGCAAACCTGAATAATTTTCTGGAGTATTTTCTCTCATCATCGCCGCACGAGGAGGGAGAAAAACTCTGTGCGGTTTTCTATTTTTTCCAGGGTATAACCTTCCATAACTAAACTATCAGGTACTTGTTCTATTGGTTCTCCTGCATCGAGCCATACTTCTAAAACTGTTCCTGGTGCCATTTGTTCTAATTTTAGTTTTGTGCGTACAAAGTTTATGGGGCAGGGAGTTCCTCGTAGATCTAGTAGGTTTTGGTGATTCATTTATTAAACAAACCTCCTAAAAAACCTTCTCCTCGACTTCCTTTCCCTGTTGTGTTGTATCCTTTCAAAGTTGCCAATTTTTCCAATATTTCTCGTTCTTCGGAGTTGATTTTTGTTGGTATTTCCACTTTTACTGTAATTAGATGGTCGCCGCGACTTACTGGGTTGCCCAACTTAGGTACACCTTTATTTTCCAGGGTCAATATTGTATTTGGTTGAAGTCCTGGAGGAATCATCAGCTCTTCTGTCCCATCCACTGTATTTACTTTTACTCTACAGCCGAGAATTGCTTGGAGGTAGCTAATATTTATTTCTGAGAGGATATTGTTCCCATCTCGTTTAAATTCTGGGTCATTCTCTATGTATAAAACTACAAACAAATCTCCACTTGGACCATTGCGTACTCCTGCATCTCCTTCTCCAGAAACTCGGAGGCGAGTGCCATTATCCACACCTGCTGGAATAGTTATTTTCAGTTTTTTCTTTTCTTGTTTTCTCCCTGCGCCTCCACAAGAATCACATTTGTCTTCTATTGTCTGTCCTTCACCATTACAGGTTGGACAAACCGAAACCTGAGCGAAGCTACCAAAGGGAGTACGAGCTGTACGACGTACTTGACCACTGCCATCACAGGTGGGGCAGGTTTTTGAGCCTGTGCCTGGTTTGGCTCCTGTTCCATTACATACTTGACAATTTTCTAAATGGGGGATACGGATTTCTTTTTCACCACCAAATATGGCTTCTCTAAATTCCAGCTTGAGGTCTAATCTGAGATCATCTCCTTTTGCGGGTCCTCGACGACGACGAGAGCCTGTTTGACCTCCCCCTACTCCACCAAACCCGCCGAAGAAGGTTTCAAATATATCTGCAAAACCGCCCATATCACCATAATCGAAACCTGATCCTGCTGCACCTCCCACTCCTGCTTCACCAAAACGGTCATATCTGGCACGAGTTTCTGGTTCTGAGAGTACTTCATAGGCCCGATTTATTTCTTTAAAACGCTCTTCTGCCCCTGCTTCTTTATTGACATCGGGATGATATTGCCGAGCAAGGCGACGGTAAGCTTTTTTTATTTCTTCTTTGTCTGCATTTCGGGAAACGCCTAGGATTTCATAGTAGTCGCCAGCCATAGTTTGCTTTCTAATTTTTTTACTTTTTTACTTTAACTTAACAACAAATCAGTCTACAGCCTCATAATCACCTGTGACTGTTTCATCTTTATCATAATCGAAATTAAACTTGTCTTCGTATTCTGTTCCTTCTTCAGAAAATTCACTCAAACCTGTTAATATTTCTTCTTCTATTGTTTTAAACTCATCATCGTCTGCACTTTGAATTGTTTCAAAGTCTTTTTCTATTGTTCTTCCTGGCTGTATGTTCAGATCTCCTTTTGTATATACAGCCGACCCTACTGCTAACATTGTTTGGCGCAGTTCTTCTATCAGTGATTTTACTTTTTCTACACTTACTGCTGGATTGTTGATTGCTGTTTCTACTTTTTGGCGTTTTTGCCGAATAGTACTTTTCAGTTCTTCTGAGATTAAGTTACTGTTATTTTTTATAATTATTTCATAGTTATATAACAAGTTATCTACTTGGTTTTTCAGTTCTACCAGTTCTATTCGGCGGCGATCTTGAGCTGAATATTTTTCTGCTTCTCGGCGCATCCGTTCAATTTCGCTGGGGTTTAGCCCTCCTGTGTTTGTTATTTGGATACTCTGTACTCTGCCTGTTCCTTTATCTTGAGCTGCTACTTTGAGAATCCCATCTACGTCTATTTCAAATGACACTTCTATTTGAGGTATGCCTCTTGGAGCTGGAGGAATACCTGTGAGTAGGAATTTCCCCAAACTTTTGTTATCTTTTGCCATTGCTCGTTCTCCTTGGAGAACGTGAATTTCTACTGATGTTTGACCATCTGTAGCTGTGGAAAATGATTGAGACTTGCTGGTTGGAATGGTTGTGTTCCTATCAATAATTTTTGTAAACACTTCTCCCATAGTTTCAATTCCCAATGATAGAGGTGTTACGTCTAATAATAATAAATCTCTTACTTCACCTCCGAGTACGCCTCCTTGAATAGCTGCTCCCAGGGCTACTGCTTCATCTGGATTTACTGAGCGATCTAATTGTTTTCCTGGAAATATTTTCTCAATAGTTTTTTGTACTGCTGGTATCCTTGTAGATCCGCCTACTAATATGATCCTGTCTATTTCTTCTGGAGTCAGTTCTGCATCTTTTAGTGCTTGGTTTACTGGTGCTGCCGTGTTTTCGATGAGTTCTTTTGCCAAATCTTCAAACTGTGAGCGTGATAGTTCTGTTTCTAAATGTTTTGGTCCTGTTTCATCTGCTGTCAGAAATGGTAGATTTATTGAAGTTGTGAGTATATTTGACAATTCTATTTTAGCTTTTTCCGCTGCTTCCCGTAGGCGCTGAATTGCCATTTTGTCACTTGCTAAGTCTATGCCTTCTTGCGATTTGAAATTTGCCATCAGCCAACGCACTATCACATTATCAAAATCATCACCACCCAAGTGATTATTGCCTGATGTTGCTCTTACTTCAAATACTCCACTTCCCAACTGAAGGATAGACACATCAAAAGTGCCACCTCCCAAGTCATAGACTAAGATATTTTGTTCCACATCTTGTTTATCTAACCCATAGGCTAAAGCTGCCGCTGTTGGTTCATTTATAATGCGCATTACTTCCAATCCAGCGATTGTTCCTGCGTCTTTTGTTGCTTGCCGTTGAGCATCTGTAAAGTAAGCTGGTACAGTTATTACTGCTTGACTCACTTCTTCACCGAGGAAGTTTTCTGCATCTGTTTTCAGTTTTTGCAAAATCATCGCAGATATTTCTTGCGGTGTGTATTTCCGCTCTCCTATCTGCACATCTACTGTATTATCCCTTCCTCTGACGCAGTTGTAGGTTACCCGCGAGCGTTCTAACTCTGTTTCTTCCCAACGTCGTCCAATAAATCTTTTTATGCTATATACTGTGTTCTCTGCATTTGTTACAGCTTGCCGCTTGGCTAACTGTCCTACCAGATGTTGATTGCCTTTACCAAAACCAACTATAGAAGGGGTTGTTCGCCCTCCTTCCTGGTTTTGTATTACTACTGGTTTTCCTCCTTCTAGAACAGAGACACAACTATTTGTTGTTCCTAGGTCGATCCCAATGACTTTTCCCATAGCCAGCGGCTGTTTTTGCTTACTTTAATTTGATCTCAGTATTTTTTTTGCTTTATTTCAAGCTTTTATTTTTGCCTTGAGAGCTGATTAACTCGATGGAGGATCCTGCTCTTGAGTTGTTTGTGTGTTTTCTTCTTCTGAGCTTACCATAGATTCTAATGGAGCAGCCACTTTTACCATTGCGTGGCGGAGAACCTGATCGCCGAGTAAATAGCCTCGCACGAGTTGTTCCATCACTATGCCTTCTGGATATTCATTTGTCGGTTCCCGCATCATCGCTTCATGATAGTTTGGATCAAACGGTTCTCCTTCTGGACGCATTGCTGAAACTCCTATGCGTTTCAGGCTATCTACCAAATTTTTGTATACCCCTTGATAACTTTTGTGAATCCCCATTTCTCCCTCTGTTACTGGTTTAATTTGGGTTCGAGCTCGTTCAAAGTTATCTACTACTTGTAATAACTCGCTGATTGTATTTCTTTTTACTTGTTGTTCTAGTATTTCTCTCTCTTTTATACTGCGTTTGCGGAAATTATCAAAGTCTGCTGCCATTCTTGCATATTGCACTTGTATAGCTTCAGTTATCTTGGTTTGCTGTTCTAGTTTTTCCTTTAAATTTGCAATTTCTTTTTGAAATGCTTCTATTTCTGAGAATTCTTTTGTTTCTCCTGGCTGAGTTTCTGTTTCCTCTGTTGCTGAGTTTGAAACTGCTTCCTCTACGATTAATTCTGGGTTTTCCTGTGTTTGTTCTTTTTCCACAACAGCTTCCAACGATTCCAAATTGTTATTTTCTTCTTTTTCCGACATTTCTAAGGTTTCATCTACATATTCTGAAGTTATTTCTTGCTGATTTTTGTTCTCAGTCATAGTTTTTATTTACTACAAAAAACAATAATGATTCTAGCTAGGACACTTAAATTATTTTAGTTCTTTTAGTTTTATCATTTTTTATTTGCCCAATGATTCAGATAAGCCTTTACCTGCTAGAAGAAGCTAAAATAAATGGATAGTCACCTTGTCAGGGTTTTATTAGCCATGTATCAATTTTACCCTGGCATTGGGGAACAATAAGTTGTGTACTAAATTTATCACATAAATTAAAGTAATATGAACTCTGCATCCGCATCGAAGATGTCACGGGCGATCGCACCGCAAAACTATTTTTCACCCTTCGGCAATAAACTAATTCAATCTGGTTTTCTCGAACCAGATCAGATGAAAAAGGCACTGGCACAAACTCGCAAATCAGGTCGTCCTTTGCTTCAAGTAGTAGAAGAAATTACAGGGCGTTCACTGACACCTGATTTGCTAAGACAGTACAAAAAACATCATCTATTTGAACTAAAGATACTTTATGGTGTAGATTCTCTCGATCCAGAAATAAATCCGATCGCTACGGATGAAATGGCAGATTTGATCGAAACACTCATACCCATTGAAGTTTGTACCCGTTTTAAGTTAATGCCCTTAAAAAAAGTAGAAGGAGAAGGGAAAGCAATTTTGGTGGCAATGGTAGATCCAGATAATCTAGAAACTCTAGATGAACTGAGGAGAATACTAGACAGGAAAAACCTCGGACTCCAGCGAATGGTAATCACATTAGAAGATTATCAAAATCTACTAGATGATTTTAACAAAACAAAAACTGAAAGAGACGAAAAAAGAGCAAAACTAGCAAAAGAAAAAGAATTAGAAAAACTTTTTGATGTAAGTGAAATAGTCGAAAACTTAGAACCGATAGAGGCAGATGAAGAGGATGATGGAGATGATATAGGTGATGTAGATGAAGCAGATGAAGCACCAATCATTAAATTGGTGAACAAAGTACTAATCAAGGCTTTACAACAAGGAGCCTCTGACATTCACATAGAACCACAAGAGAATGAATTACGTATCCGCTTTCGCAAGGATGGGGTACTGCAAGAAGCTTTTAATCCCCTGCCAAAGCATATTGTTACAGCAGTATCGGCAAGGTTGAAAATTATGGCGGATTTGGATATCGCAGAACGCCGTTTGCCCCAAGATGGGAAAATTAGAAGGATATTCCAAGGTCGCAAAGTGGATTTCAGGGTGAATAGTTTGCCTTCTCGCTACGGTGAAAAGGTTTGTATGCGGATCTTGGATAACTCGGCAACTCAGCTAGGGTTGGATAAGTTGATTACTGATGAGGAAACTCTGGCAATTGTCAGAGAAATGGCAGCTCGTCCTTTTGGTTTGATCTTGGTAACGGGCCCAACAGGATCAGGTAAATCAACCAGTCTATATTCGGTTTTGGCAGAAAGAAATAGCCCCGATGTAAATATAAGTACGGCAGAAGATCCCATTGAGTACTCTTTACCAGGTATCACTCAGGTGCAGGTAATTCGAGAAAAGGGAATGGATTTTGCATCCATTCTCCGAGCTTTTATGCGCCAAGATCCTGATGTAATTCTGGTGGGTGAGACGCGAGATAAAGAAACAGCAAAAACGGCAATTGAAGCAGCTTTGACAGGTCACTTGGTGTTAACAACTCTCCACACAAATGATGCACCAGGTGCGATCGCCCGTCTAGATGAAATGGGCATTGAACCATTTATGATTTCTGGATCTTTGATTGGAGTTTTGGCTCAACGTTTGATGCGTCGTGTCTGTAGTGAATGCCGCATTGCTTATCATCCAACTCCAGAAGAATTGGCAAGATATGGTTTATCTGCAAGTAGAGAGTCAGACGTTACTTTCTATAAAGCTAATACTTTAAGTTTGGATCAGATCAACGAGGGTAAAGCAGCAGGTACTCTGTGTCAAAAATGTAACGGAAATGGTTATAAAGGAAGGGTGGGTGTATATGAAGTAATGCGCATGAGTGAAGGACTCGCAGCTATAATTAATGAAGGGGCAACTACAGACAGGATTAAAGAAAAGGCTGTGGAAGAAGGAATGACAACTATTCTGGCATATAGCTTGAATTTGGTGCGACAAGGCTATACAACTTTTGAAGAGGTAGATCGGGTAACATTTACAGATTCAGGATTGGAAGCAGAACTGAAAGCTAAACGTAAGAGCTCTCTAACTTGTAAAACCTGTCAAGCAGAATTACAACAAGAATGGCTGGATTGTCCTTATTGCACAACACCACGTTTTACAGATCAATAAATAGGAAAATAGGAGATGAGAATATGGACTTAATGATTGAAGACTTGATGGAACAGTTAGTGGAGATGGGTGGTTCTGATATGCACATTCAGGCAGGTGCCCCGATCTACTTCCGCATTAGTGGTAAATTAGGACCAATTAGCGAAGATACTCTAAGTCCCCAGGAAAGTCAAAGATTAATCTTTAGTATGCTCAATAACACTCAGCGGAAAGAATTAGAGCAGAACTGGGAATTGGATTGCTCCTATGGAGTAAAAGGTTTAGCTCGCTTCCGTGTAAATGTCTATAAAGAAAGGGGTTGTTATGCTGCTTGTTTAAGGGCTTTGTCTTCTAAAATACCGAATTTTGACCAGTTAGGTTTGCCAGAAGTGGTAAAACAAATGGCGGAAAGACCCAGGGGAATGGTATTGGTGACGGGACAAACAGGATCAGGAAAAACAACAACCCTGGCGGCAATGTTGGATATGATCAATAAAACTCGTGCTGAACATATTCTCACAGTGGAAGACCCGATCGAGTATGTTTTTCCTAATATCAAGAGTTTGTTTCATCAACGTCAAAAAGGTGAAGATACAAAGAGTTTTGCTAATGCCTTAAAATCCTCCCTCCGAGAAGATCCTGATATTATCCTGGTGGGTGAAATGCGGGACTTGGAAACAATTTCTCTGGCAATTACAGCAGCAGAAACAGGCCACTTAGTATTTGGAACTCTACACACAAATTCAGCGGCAAGTACCATAGATAGGATAATAGATGTGTTTCCATCAGGGCAACAAGCACAAATTCGGGCAATGTTGTCAAACTCCTTGATCGCAGTATTTAGCCAATGTTTGGTGAAAAAGAAAAGCCCTAAACCAGGTGAGTTTGGTCGAGCAATGGCTCAAGAAATAATGGTGATAACTCCAGCGATCGCTAACCTTATCCGTGAAGGTAAAGCGTCTCAAATTTATTCTGCTATTCAAACAGGTAGTAAGTTGGGAATGCAAACTATGGAGCAAGCTTTAGCTAGTATGGTGAAAAGTGGAACTATTTCTTTTGAAGAAGGAATGTCAAAAAGTGCTAAACCTGATGAACTACAACGCATTGTCAGTGGAGTAATGGCGTCAGGAAAAATGAATGTAAAATAAAAAATTAAGTGATTTAGCTAGAGGAAAGTTGAGATAAAAATTAACTAGCCTCTAGAAAAAAATAAGCAAAGAAAAGAAAAAATAGGAGGATTAAATAATCAAAAAAAAGAAGCTAAAATTAAAAGATTTTAAGAGATAATGGTAATTAAAAGTAAAAAACATTTGTGAAAAATGGTGAAAAAAGATGGCAACATTTGTAGTACAAGTTAAAGACATAAAAGGGAAAGTACATAATGAAAAGGTAGAAGCAGAGTCACCAGAACAAGCAAGAAATAAACTAAAACATAAATATCCAGCGATTGGAAAAGCGAAAAAAGCTGGAATGGAATTAAACTTTGACATGTCAAATTTTGAAATGGCAATGTCAAAGGTAACAGTAAAAGACAAAGCTATATTTTCCCGTCAATTTTCAGTGTTAGTAAATGCAGGGGTAGCGATAGTAAGAGCTTTAGGGGTACTAGGAGAACAATGTGGTAATCCTAAACTGAAAAAAGCTATCTTAGCTATCAGTGCGGAAGTGCAAACAGGAAATAATCTGTCTGATGCAATGAGCAAACACCCTGAGTGCTTTGATGATTTATACGTGAGTATGGTACAAGCAGGAGAAACGGGGGGTGTACTAGATGAAGTACTCAACAGATTGTCAAAGCTCTTAGAAGATATGGCAAGACTGCAAAACCAAATTAAATCAGCAATGGCTTATCCTGTAACAGTGGGAATTTTTGCAGTATTGGTATTTTTTGCGATGACAATATTTTTGATTCCAATTTTTGCGGAAATATTTGAAGATTTAGGAGCAGAATTGCCAGCTTTGACAGCATTTATGGTGTACTTAAGCGGAGTGTTTAGAAGTCCAAAAATTTTGATTCCAATTTTTGCGGTGATTGGTATAGTATTTGCAATCAAGGCATACTATAAAACACCAGTAGGACGTTTACAAATAGATAAGATTCTGTTAAAAATGCCCTTGTTTGGTGACTTAAATGAAAAGTCAGCAGTGGCTCGTTTTTGCAGAGTTTTTGGGACATTGACTCGCTCAGGAGTACCAATCCTCAACTGTTTAGATATAGTAGGAAACACAATAGGAAATAAGGTGCTGAGTAATGCAGTGGACGCAGCAAAAGAAGAAATTCAACAAGGTGGAATGCTGAGTATTGCCATTCAAAAAAAGAATATTTTTCCGCCAATGGCAATTCAAATGATGAGTATCGGGGAAGAAACAGGTGAGTTGGATTCGATGATGATGAAAGTAGCTGATTTCTATGAAGATGAAGTAGAACAAGCAATTAAAGGTCTGACAAGTTTGATAGAACCGTTGATGATGGTTGGTATAGCAGGAATGGTAGGGACTATTTTGTTGTCTATGTATCTACCAATGTTCTCTATATTCGATCAATTGGCTTAAAAAATAAATGTTGTTATTGGTCATTGGTCATTAGTCATTTAGTCATTAGTCATTGGTCATTAGTATTTTAAAATAAAATCAAACAAAAACTATAAAGTACAAGTTACAACTAATGACTAAGGACTAAGGACTAAGGACTAAGGACTAATGACTAATGACTAATAACTAATGTCGGCGAATATGAAAAAAGGAATTGAAAGATGAGTGTTAAACAAGCAGAATACGAAGCGCTTCTATCAGAATATAGTGACCGAAACGGGGCGATCGCTCTTTTGAAACAGCATCGACCATACCTAGAAATGATACCGAGTTTGCGTCGACCAAGAGAAAGCGTGATTTCAATTCCTTTACCAGTTGTAAAAATTCGACAGCGAACTTCACCGAGAGAAAGTATGTCGGTAGAAGCGACTCGCTTACCCTGTGACCTAGCGATTTTGATGTGCGATCCAGAATGGAAAATTAAAATGGGAGTGGAGATAATAATATTCATCCATCGTCCTGAGGAAGACTTTTCTAACCTGCTCATTCGCTGGCGAGAAACACAGATATATTTAAATAAGGAATATGAATGGTTGATGCCTGCCAGCGAACAACATATGTTTAGTGAAGTTGCAGAGCAAATATATCCGCTTTTTGTGGTTTTTGAAGGCACTCCAGAAAGAATTAAGCGAGGATTAACAGGTGCTTGTCTTCCTTTTTTGATTCAAACACCAAAGTCAATCAAAGAAGAAGAAATGACAGAAGTTATATCACGCAGAGAGCAATAAGTAGTCAAATTATTACCAAAGTTATGAGTACCCTCCTATAATCTTAGGAGGGTTTGTGCTTCATTTTTCAAGTACTGTACAAAACACAAAGACAACAAATATAATTAAGTAAAAACCTTTGAAAGATTATGAACACAAAAAAGTCGGTTTTGACTCTGGCAATCTTAACCTTAACTAGCATAGTACCTGCTAAGATTGCCTTTGCTATTCTGCCACAAGAGCCTACTGTGGAGATAGATCCCACCACAGGCGAGATAAGTATTGAATTTCCGCCACCACCAGAAAAACCCAACCCTGAAACCACAGCAGGGGGAGGGACAAGAGGGGAAGAATGTCAAGAAGCAGTTGACAAACAGGAAACACAATTAACAGCTTTGATGCCATGTGAAAATGTGGTAACAACTATTGCCCCTAATCCAACAATGTTTTGGTATGTTCCAGTCACAAATTCCAAGTCAGCGGAATTAATTATTGTGGAGGAAGCAACGGGAAAATATATTCACAACCAAACCATAAATATCCCTGAAACAGCGGGAGTTATACAAGTAAAGTTACCAGAAACAGTATCTTTAGAACTCAACAAATCTTATTTGTGGAAATTTGCTTTAATTTGTGACTCCACAGGGCCAAGTGAGTGTGAGGATGTGAGTGGGAGGATGGAGCGGACTGCACTTACTCCTGAACTTGAGGAGCAACTAAAAAAAGTCACAACTCCCATAGAACAGGCAAAACTTTATGCTCAATATTATCTTTGGAATGAGACTATTAGTATTTTGGCTGAGTTGCGGGATTCTTATCCGAGTGAATGGAAACAACTATTAAACTCGGTAGGGATTGAGGAAGATAAGATAGTGGAAGCTCCTTTTGTGGCAATACTAAATTAAGAAAATACTCCTGAAAGTGTGGCAAAAATTAAAACAGGTAATTTGGCAATGGCGCTGTATTTGGACGATCACTCCATCAATAACACTAATAATTATACTCTTGCGCTCTACTGGTTTATTACAGTCTTGGGAATTGGCAGTTTACGATCAATATCTTCGTTTGCGTCCCCAACAAACTCGTGATGACCGCATTGTAATAGTAGGAATTGACGAGTATGATATAAATGCAATTGGACAAGGAATTATTACCGATGAGGTTTTGGCGGAGTTGTTGGGAAAACTCAAGGGGATGAAACCCATAGCAATAGGTCTGGATCTATATCGAGATTTACCAGTAGAACCTGGTCATGAGAAATTAGAGGAAGTATTCCAAAATACTGACAATATAATAGGCATTGAGAAAGTTCTCGGCGATAGTAGGCGGGAAGCAGTAAAAGCACCCCCGACGCTCAAAGCTAAAGGGCAAGTAGCCGCAAATGATGTGGTTTTGGATAAGGATAATAAGGTGCGCCGTGCTTTGTTGGCTTTAACTGGGGAAAATGGAAAACCTATCTATTCTTTGGGTGTATATCTTGCTTTACTCTATCTAGATGCTGAAGGTGTTTCTCCGAAAATTGTGCCAGGAACAAATAATTGGTGGCAGTTAGGTGAAACTGTATTAGTACCCTTTGCAAGTAATGATGGTAGTTATGTGGGTGCAGATGCTGGAGGTTATCAAGTTATTTTGAACTATCGAGGTGGTCGAGGTTCTTTTGAAACTGTCTCTCTGATAGATATTCTCGAAGAAAGAGTACCCCCAGACTGGGGACGATCTCGCCTGATTTTAATTGGCAAAGTAAGTGAGAGTTTTGGGGATGTTCTGGTAACACCGTATACTCAAAATCCCTCTGAACGTATGCCAGGGGTAGAAGTTCATGCTAATATCGCCAGCCAAATTATTAGTACTGCCTTAGAAAATCGCTTTTTGATCAAAAGCTGGCCTGAATCAATGGAGTATGTTTGGATTTTCCTCTGGGCTGGATTTGGGGCTGTTATTGCTTGGAATGGACGAGAAAACAGTTTCCTTTACAAAGGAGCTATTTTACTTGTTCCAAGCAGTGTTTTGCTCCTTATTACCTACACTGCTTTTGTTCAAAACTGGTGGATTCCTGTAGTTCCCCCAATTCTGGCATTGGGAGGAGCGGCGATCGCTATTACTGCTTATATTGCTCGCAGTGCTGGGCAAATTCGCCATACCTTTGGGCGTTATCTTAGTAAGGAAATTGTCACTACTTTACTAGATCATCCTGAAGGCTTAAAACTGGGTGGTGAGCGGCGCAAAATTACGCTCCTGACCTCTGATTTAAGAGGTTTCACAGCCACATCAGAAAGATTACCTCCCGAAGAAGTGGTTAAAATTCTCAATTTTTATCTAGAATACATGGCTGATGTTATTACTCACTATCAAGGAACCATTGATGAGTTTATGGGAGATGGAATTTTAGTGTTATTTGGTGCCCCTATTGCTAGAGAAGATGATGCTGAGAGAGCGGTAGCTTGTGCAGTAGCAATGCAGCTTGCAATGGGATCTGTGAATGAACAAATGAAAAAGTGGGGAATAGCTCCTCTAGAAATGGGTATTGGTATCAACACTGGAGAAGTTGTTGTGGGCAATATAGGCTCAGAAAAACGCACAAAATACGGGGTAGTTGGCAACCAAGTTAACTTAACTTATCGTATTGAATCCTATACCATCGGGGGTCAAATTATTATCTCAGAAACCACTTTACAAGAGGCAGGTTCAATTGTCAAAGTTGATGGAGAAAGACAAGTAACACCCAAAGGAGTTAAACAGCCACTAACAATTTATGAAGTAACAGGAATAGGTGGAAAATATAATCTTTATTTACCTGAAGAAGAGGAAATTTTCTGTAATTTGCCTGAAGAAATTGCAGTGCAATATTCACTACTCAAAGGAAAAGATATCAGCAAAGAGATATTTTTTGGTACTTTAGTCCAACTATCAGCTAAGGGAGCAGTAATTAAACACAATCAAGAAGAAGTGATGATTTTACCGCCTCCTTTATCAAATATTAAAATTAATATGGTGAGTGAAGGCAAATTAAGTGAAGATATCTATGCTAAAGTTAGAGAAAAGCCAGCAGAAAAGGGGAGCTTTTTTATTAGATTTACTAATCGTCCTCCAGAAATTCAAAGTCAACTAGACAATCTTTATAACTCAATAAATCAGAAATAAATATGACTAAGTTATTATTTTTAGGATCAGGTTCTGCTTTTACTGTGGGAGCAGACAATTTTCAATCTAATATGTTGTTGATCAAGGAAGATGGAAAGCAGCTTTTAATTGACTGTGGTTCTGATATTAGGTTTTCTCTCCATGCTGTTGGTCTTTCATATATAAATATCAGTGATATTTATATTAGTCATTTGCACGCCGATCATGCGGGTGGTCTTGAATATATTGCTATGACTACTAAGTTTGATCCTAGATGTGAAAAACCATCACTTTATCTGAGTAAAGAATTAGCTAGTGAACTTTGGGAAAGAACTTTATCGGGGGGAATGAAGTCAGTAGAAGGGGATATTAATGATTTAGAGAGTTTTTTTGTGGTTAATAAAATAGGACAAGAAAATAGGTGTTTTCATTGGGCTGGAATAACTTTTAATCTCATCAAGGTTATTCATGTTAATAGCGGCTATTTTATCATGCCTAGTTATGGTTTATTTTTTGAGGTTGATGGAGTAAAAGTATTTTTAACTACAGATACTCAATTTAATCTGGATGTGATGGGAAATTTGTATGAAGAAGCAGATATTATTTTTCACGATTGCGAAACAGCACTTTATCCTTCTCCTGTTCATGCTCATTATCAACAATTACTGACTTTACCTAGAAAAATTAAACAGAAAATGTGGTTATATGGTTATCAGCCTGGCAAATTACCTGATGCTAAAAATGATGGTTTTCTTGGTTTTGTTAAGCGCGGTCAAGTTGTTGATTTTTCAAGTTTAAATTATAATTTTGAGAAAATAATTATTTATGATAATAATCGTTATTTATAGGGTTTCTCTTAGTCTCGAGGTACGGACAAGGGGCGCCCATCCCCTTGTCTTACCTAGAAAAACTATACCTCACCGCTATGATAATTGCTATATAACTTTTTGTCAGTTGGTTAATCAATAAAAACAAATAGTTAAATAAAAAATTTTAAAAGTATAATTGGTAAAACTGGGAGTCAGCAACCCCAAGTTTATGGGGTTTGCTGGTTCAATTATTTGTGGGTATGACCATTACCGTTACGCGGTTGAATTACTCCATACCCGCCATGATTGCGAATATATATTACATTAATCTCCTGGGTATCTTTGTTGCGGAACATATAGAAGTCGTGATCTACTAATTGTAGTTGTTCGCGTGCTTCTTCGATTGACATTGGTTCCATGGAAAAATATTTCATGCGCACCACTTCTTCTGGGAGTTGAGGAGCGCGATCGCCGATTAAATCTCCTGTTACTGGTTCTTCTGTAACTAATTCTCCTGTTTTTGCTCCTGTTTGAGTCTTTTTATCTAGATTTTTTTCTTTATATTTGCGTAACTGACGAGCTATTTTATCTGACACCAAGTCGATACTAGCGTATAAATTCTCACTTCCTTCTTGTGCTCTGATTACTGTACCATTTGCATAGACTGTTACTTCTGCTTTGTGTTTATCTGCTATCCTGGCATTGCGTGCTACTGATAAATGCACATCCACTTTTGTTGTGATGCTACTATAGTGCTTGACTGCTTTTTCAAGCTTTTCTTCTACATACTCGTGAATTGCATCTGTCACGTCAATGTTGTTTCCCTGGATTAAAAGCTTCATATTTTATACTCCATCTTCTCGAATTTTTTGGTTGCAAAAATAGCAGAAAAACTTTTTGTTTTGTTTAGGTTTATTTTGCGTTAGTTTGCACTTTTCCCAAACTTTTTGTTACTTTATAATTTTCCCCACTATTTTTGTTGTTTGCTAGGAAAGCACTTTTAAAGGAAAAAACTTCTTGCTGCTATGGTGTTAACTTGCTTGTTTGTTATCCATACTTTAGCTAATTTTAGTGAGAGACAAAATTGTTATTACAATTTGCTACACAGACCTTGATAAATATTGAACATCACGTTACATCATAGACATAACATTTAACTCAAATCTAACATTTAACTAAGTCTAAATACTTAGAGAGTCTCCTTTTAAATTCATCTTCTATCTTTAGAATACCACTTGGTATTGGCTACGACATGGCCGTTTAACTTATTTTCATAATAATTTAAATACCTTGACAAAACTTGACATAAAGGAACGAAGACGCTGTTTTTTGAGGGTTGAGGGGGTTGTTCCCTATTTAACTAGCTGGGAAAAACAGCGATCGCTTGTTACGGAAAGAATTAATGACCAGTCTTTACCTGATGTTCTGTTGTTGCTGGAACATCCCCCTGTTTATACCCTGGGTACTGGTGCTAGTCTGGATTTTTTAAAATTTGACCCCCAAGCAACGGATTTTGAATTACATCGCATTGAACGTGGGGGAGAAGTCACTTATCATTATCCTGGTCAGTTGGTGGGATATCCTATTCTCAATTTAGGTTATTACCAGCAAGATTTACACTGGTATTTGCGCCAACTGGAAGAGGTTATTATTGTTACCCTGAAAAATTATGGACTGCAAGGGGTACGTCTGCCTGGTTTTACGGGGGTTTGGCTTGAGGGTTACAAAGTGGCTGCCATTGGGATTAAAGTGCGTCGCTGGATCACTATGCACGGCTTTGCGCTGAATGTATCTCCCGAGCTTTCTGGTTTTCAACATATTATACCTTGCGGTATTGATAATAAACCTGTGGGTAGTCTGGCTTTGTTTTGCCCCGAAATTACGGTAGAACAAGTACGCCAAGACATTATTAATGCTTTTGCAGAAGTTTTTCAGGTTGAGTTTATGCCTATGCCATAGAGGCGGCTACCCAGAATAAACTATCTACTAAGATGGTGCTGAGTATTGCTCCGCTAAAGGCCCACCAGTGTAGTTCGGTTTTTTGCATAGCCCATAAAGCCATTGCCAGGAGTACATTGGCTAAAACTACTGCCCAACTAATACCCCATGCTGTTTGTACTTGGATGATTGCGTTTTGAAATATAGGGGTTGCTAGTTCTGGGGCTACCTGCATTATTTGTCGCCAATGAGGAATCAAGCCTGTTATATAAAAGTATAAATCGGTGATTGCTGTTCCTATAAGAGAACCTAAATAAAACAAATTACCGATGAGTGCTTTTCTCTGTAAGATACACCAGCAAGCGCAGGGTAAACCGATCGCCTCTACTGGTAGATGTATTGATGGTTCCCATCTTAGCCAACCCCAGTAGATGGAGCCTGCTAACCAACTCCAACTGAAACCGAGGAGTAAGTCTCCCCAAATTTTAGTTTGAGGGCGGTTTTGGAATTTTATGCCTAACCCTACCCATAACCCTGTTAATACTAAGCTTAACCAGGGTAGCAACCTGACTAGGGGTGCTTGGAAAAATACGGGTACTGATACTAAAAATGCAGCCGCCGCAAATATTAGCCATGCTTGGCGTTCTCCTGTATTTTCAGGTGCGGCTGTGGATGTGGTTGAAAAGAATGTGTTGTTTAACAAGATTTTTAATGTTTTTTTCTTTACTTAACTTAATTTAACTTAATCTATCATATAAGTTAAATATCCCCCCAGGGGGGATATAAGAATTATATAGCAAAAATGATAGAGACAATGACTTCAAACTTGCAACCCCAGGCAAGGGGCGCCCATCCCCTTGTCTTATGTCCTCAAAGAAGGTTTTGAACTACATAAATAGAGCTATAAGTTGATTAATAGCCATAGATTTTAACCTATGGCTACCTTTACAAAACCTGCCTGCGCAGGTTTAAGATAAAAAGATCCTATAGGTTAATTTACTCAGAGGAAATGATATGGGAAGATTACTAAAATTAACTACAGCAATGATGATGGGGGTGGGTTTGGCTTTGGTTTGGGGTTGGTTTACTCCTGGTGCGGCGGAAATAACCCAGTCAAGTGAGGGGATGTCCCAGTTAAATTTGTTTCAAGCTGTTATTTTAGGAATGGTGCAGGGTTTGACTGAGTTTTTGCCTATTAGTAGTACTGCCCATTTAAAGGTTATACCTGTGGCTCTGGGTTGGGGTGATCCAGGTGTTACTTTTACTGCGATCATTCAGTTGGGGAGTATTGCTGCTGTGCTTTGGTACTTTTGGGGGGATTTAACTCAAATTACTACGGGGATGATTAAGGCGATCCGTAAGTCAGATTACCAGTCTAATGAGTTTCGTATGGCTTTGGGTATTGGTTTGGGTAGTATACCGATTGTGTTTTTTGGGTTGTTGATTAAGGTGTTGATTCCAGATTTCGATAATTCACCTTTGAGGAGTATGACGGCGATCGCTATTGCTTCCATTGTGATGGCTTTATTACTTGCTTTGGCGGAAAAAATTGGTAACCAGAAGCGTAATTTTGATGAACTTAAGGCAAAAGATGGTGTATTAATGGGTTTTGCTCAAGCTTTGGCGCTCATTCCTGGTGTTTCTCGTTCTGGTTCTACGATTACTGCTGGTTTATTTATGAATTTACAACGGGCTACTGCTGCTCGTTTTTCTTTTTTATTAGGAATACCTGCTATTACTTTAGCAGGTTTGGTGGAGTTAAAAGATGTTGTTGAGCTTGGAGTTGCAGGAGATGAAATTCTTGTTTTGCTGGTTGGTGTGATTTCTTCTGCTGTGTTTTCTTATGGGGCGATCGCTTGGTTAATTCGTTATTTACAACAAAGAGATACGTGGGTTTTTGTTTGGTATCGTTTAGCTTTTGGTGTGGTTATTTTAGGGGCTATTTTTCTGGGGAAATTTTAACTATCTCCCCAAAAAAAGGTGAGTAACAACTTTGTTACCCACCTTTTTTTTACTTAGTTAAAATTTCCAGAGGTAAGCGTTTAAAAGTCAACCTTTCATCTTGTACATCCACAAAAATTGTGTCTCCAGGTTTAAATTCTCCCCGCAAAATTGTCTTAGCGATCGCCGTTTCTAAATATCTTTGCACTGCCCGTTTTAATGGTCTTGCACCATACACTGGGTCATAACCTACTTCAGCCAAGAAAACTAAAGATGCTTCTGACATTTTCAAGGACAATTTTTGCTCTTGTAAACGCTCCTGTAAATGAGCTATTTGCAGTTTTACAATATTGCTTAACTCGGACTTTTGAAGACCGTGGAAAATGATAATTTCATCTATCCTATTAAGAAATTCAGGGCGGAAGTTAGTGCGCATTGCATCCATAACTCTACCGCGCATTTCCTCATACTTATTATCATCCCCAGCAAGATCCAAAATATACTGAGAACCGATATTACTGGTCATAATAATTATGGTATTTTTGAAGTCTACCACACGACCTTGACTATCAGTTAAGCGCCCATCATCGAGAATTTGCAACATAACATTAAATACATCATTATGGGCTTTCTCAATTTCATCAAACAAAATTACAGAATAAGGTCGTCGTCGAATTGCTTCTGTAAGCTGTCCTCCTTCTTCATAACCCACATATCCTGGAGGAGCACCCAACAGACGAGAAACCGCGTGTTTCTCCATATATTCCGACATATCAATCCGCACTAAAGCATCTTCTGTATCAAACATACTCGCTGCCAAAGCTTTGGCTAACTCAGTTTTACCTACCCCAGTGGGACCAAGAAAGATAAAACTGGCGATCGGGCGTTTGGGATCTGCTAAACCAGCTCGTGAGCGTTGAATTGCATCTGCAACTGCTGTTACTGCCTCATTTTGACCAATAACCCGCTCATGTAATTCATCTTCCAACTGCAAGAGTTTTTCCTTCTCTGATTCTACCAATTTACTGAGAGGAATACCGGTCCATTTAGAGATAATTTCTGCAATATCTGCCTCAACAACTTCCTCCCTTAATAAAGACTTCCCAGTGGTTTGTCTTTCCTCTAATTTGCTTTCCCTTTCTTTAACTTGGCGCTGCAAATCTGTTAGTTTCCCATAGCGTAATTCTGCAGCTTTATTGAGGTCATAATCCCGTTCCGCTTGTTGAATTTCCAAGTTAACTTGGTCAATAGTTTCTTTTAACTTACGAATCTGATCAATTACCTCTTTTTCTGACTGCCATTGAGCATTAAGTTGTGACTGTTCTTCTTTTAAATTAGCTAACTCTTTTTCTAACTTTTCTAACCTTTCTAAAGAAACAGCATCACTTTCTTTTTGGATAGAAAGACGTTCCATTTCTAACTGGAGAATTTTGCGGTCAATTTCATCTAATTCTTCTGGTTTAGAAGTTATTTCCATTTTCAATTTAGCTGCAGCTTCATCTACTAAATCGATCGCCTTATCGGGAAGAAAGCGATCGCTTATATAACGGTTTGACAACATTGCTGCTGCAACCAAAGCTGTATCAGCTATTTTCACCCCATGATGCACCTCATAACGTTCTTTTAAACCCCGAAGAATAGAGATAGTATCTATCACATTTGGTTCATCTACCATTACTTCTTGGAAACGCCGTTCTAAGGCAGCATCTTTCTCAATATACTTGCGATATTCATCAAGAGTTGTTGCCCCGATACAGCGCAATTCTCCCCGCGCTAACATAGGTTTAAGGAGGTTTCCTGCATCCATTGCCCCTTGAGTTGCCCCAGCACCAACAACTGTGTGGATTTCATCAATAAACATAATAATATTTCCCTGACTTTCAGTCACTTCTTTTAAGACTGCTTTCAGGCGTTCTTCAAATTCACCGCGATATTTTGCCCCAGCAATTAAAGCGCCCATATCCAGACCAATTAACTTGCGATCGCGTAAAGATTCTGGCACATCACGGTTAACAATTCGTTGTGCAAGTCCTTCTACAATAGCAGTTTTTCCTACCCCAGGTTCACCAATTAAAACGGGATTATTTTTCGTTCTACGGGATAAAATTTGAATGGTGCGACGAATTTCATCATCTCTGCCAATAACAGGATCTAACTTACCTTCTCTAGCCAATAAAGTTAAATCCCTGCCATATTTTTCCAAAGACTCATACTTACCCTCTGGGTTTTGGTCAGTCACTTTTTGACTCCCCCTTACTTGTTTAATTATCTCCTTAATTTTATTCTCATTCAGACCAAATTCTTGGAAAATATTTTTCCCAAAACGGTCATCTTTAGCATAACCCAACACCAGGTGTTCAATAGAAATAAAATCATCTTTAAACTCTAGGCGGAAATTTTCAGCCCGATCGAGTAAAGTATCTAAACTCCGTCCTAAATAAACAGACTCACCTGGGTTAGAAACCTTCGGTTGACGGTTAATAAACTCATCGGTTTTATCCCGCAAACGAGTAATACTAACATTAGCTTTATTCAGGATACTGGTAGCCAATCCCTCTTGTTCTATGAGGGATTTCATTAGATGTTCACTTTCTATTTGTTGATGTTTATTTTGTTTAGCAATATCTGGGGTGCGCACAATAGCTTCCCAGGCTTTTTCTGTAAATTTTTTTGGATCAGTTGGTTGCATTTTCTTTTTTATATCTACTAATAAAAAAATTATCACAAGAATAATTAGGACATAAGCAAGGGGCTTAAGCCCCTTGTCCTGTACAATAATTTTTAATTATCCTGCTTTGATATATTCTAATAATTGCCTCTAAAAATAGTAGGGGGAAATCCCAACTTTAAAGGTTTGGTTTTCCCACTATTCAAAGTCCAGTCGATAATTATCAAAATTCTCATCGTGGTCAGCTACAATAAATAACTTAATTAGTAAAAAGGAAAGGTAGGGGGTTTAAATTGGGAAATAGGGACAGAAGGGTAATAAATGTTTATATTTAATTTGCTACAAATGAATTTGAGCTAAAATATAGCGTAAAGCATCATAATCACTTTTGAGCAAAATACTTAAATATCTGCCAACCTTAACCAACCAATCGCGATCGCCTTTCCTTAACTGATAAATATTTCTTATTACTGCTGCTGTCAAAGATTCTACAGGAGTTCCCTGAACTTCTAATAAGATGCGTAAAAAATCCAATTGCTCACTAAAATTAATTATTTCTTCTGCTTGACAACTATAGACAGCTTGATGAATTTGTGGGGGACGAGGAGGTAAATATTGAAAAACCTTTCCACCCACTGAATGACTACCATTAACTGAAGCATTCAGAGGTTCTTCAAAACCCACAATAGCCACCCTAAACTCAGTTTTTAGCATAGCGAAAATTTGCGGTTGTTGTTCCTTTAATTCTGCTAAAGATAACCCTAAAGCTGTTGCTCGATGCACAGAATCAATGGGAGAAGTAGTAACATAACTAACAATGCCAAAAATTTTATTACCTGATTCTTCATCAAAAGATTTCACCCAACTACCAAAAGGCGGCATAACAGGAAAAGTTAAATCTTCAGGTTCCAAACATTGAGCCAAAAATTCTGTTGTTGTTGTTTGAATTACCTCAGCAATATGGGCTGGGTTACGATTATCTGTTGCAAATTGAGGTAAAGGAAGACGCATAATTTAGTCATTAATCATTAGTCAAAACGTAGGGGCGGGTGACTGGATGATATTTTACTCATAACTATCAAAACCCGCCCACTCCATGTTATTAATCATTTTGGTTATTAGTTATTAGTTATTAGTCATTGGTTATTAGTCATTACTGCTATACCTTCTGTTTCTTTGATTCCTTCTCGCAATCCTAATGCAATTTTACTATGTTTTTCTATTTGTGCCATCACCTGTTTTGCTCGTTTAATTACTGTGGGGGGTAAACCTGCTAAACGCCCTGCTTCTATGCCATAAGATTTATCTGCACCTCCTGGGTGCACTTGGTGCAAAAAAACTATTTTATCTGGCATTTCTTTCACTGTTACTTGATAGTTTGCTACGTTACTTAAAATAGATGCGAGTTCGTTTAATTCGTGATAATGAGTGGCAAAAATCGTTCTTGACTGCACTTCTGTGGCGAGATATTCTGCTACTGACCAAGCAATTGATAACCCATCAAATGTGGCAGTACCTCGCCCAATTTCATCTAATAAAACTAAAGATTTAGGAGTTGCATGATTAAGAATATTTGCAGTTTCATTCATTTCTACCATAAAAGTAGACTGCCCTGTGGCTAAGTCATCCACTGCTCCCACACGAGTAAAAATGCGATCGCTTAAACTTAATTTTGCTTCTTGTGCGGGTACAAAACTGCCTATTTGTGCCAATAATTGAATCAACCCCACCTGTCTTAAATAACAACTTTTCCCACTAGCATTTGGACCTGTTAAAATTATCAAATCTGGGTTATTATTTCCCTCTATTTCATCCCCCATTTTCGTAGAATTTGGTACAAATAAACCTGCACCTAAAGCTTGTTCTACCACTGGGTGTCTGCCTTCAATTATTTCTATGCCCCTACCTTCCACTATTTTAGGGCAACAATAATCTTGATAAGCTGCTATTTCTGCCAACCCAGCTAACACATCAATTGCTGCTACTGCTTTAGCAATATTTCTAATTTCCTCTGTTTTTTCTGCTACTTCCGTTCTTAACTCAGTAAAAATTTCGTATTCTATTTCATTTAATTCTTGTTGAGCGGTAAGTATTCTAGTTTCCCGTTCTTTTAACTCAGAAGTTATGTATCTTTCTTCGTTAGTTAATGTTTGTTTCCTAGTAAAATCTTGAGGCGCATTTGCTGCTTTACTGCGCGGCATACTTATATAATAACCAAAGGTTTTATTATAACCTACTTTGAGATTTGCTACCCCAGTGCGCTCTCTTTCTCTTACTTCTAAATTGGCTAACCATTGTTTATCTTCTTCTAAACTGTTGCGTCTGTCATCCAATTTAGAGTTAATTCCAGGGCGAATAATACCCCCTTCTTTTATTTGTTGAGGCGGAGATTCTACTAAATAAGCTACAATCTTACTACCCAGTTGTTCTAATTCTGGCGGCACTTTCTGTAATGTTTTTAAATACGGAGAATTACCAAAAGCTGCCAATTCTGCTAATTCACTTAATTTTATTAAAGACTCTCCCAGGTTAAGCAACTCCTTTCCATTTGCAGTACCTGCACCTACTCTTCCTGTTATCCTTTCTAAATCATAAATACTGCGCAAAAGTTGGCGCAAGTCTTGACGCAGAGTAATATTATCTATCAACTCCTCAATGGTATTTTGTCGCGCTCTAATACCTTTTGCATCAATTAAGGGTTGTAACAACCAACGACGTAACGCTCTTCCTCCCATAGCCGTAGTAGTGCGATCTATTGCCCACAAGAGAGAACCACTGTATGTAGCATCCCTAACTGTTTGAGTTATTTCCAGGTTTCTACGGGTTTGATGATCCAGGATGAGATAGTCTGCTATGTTGTAGGTGCGCAAACTTTGCAAGGGGACTTGGTTTGCTTTTTGGGTATCTTCGATATATTCTAATAAACCGCCTGCAGCCCGCACTGCTAGCGGTAAGTTTTCACATCCCATACCTTCTAGGGAGCGTACTTTGAATTTAATTAAGAGTCTGGGTTTGGCTTCATTGAGGGAAAAGGGAAGCTGCGATCGCAATGAATAACAAAAATTCTCTGGCAAAAATTCTGGCAGATGTTCTGATTTTTCCCCAGGACGTAATAACATATTCAAATCTGGGGCATTGGTGGGATACAATACCTCACTGGGTTGGAGACGTAATAACTCTGCGGTGAGACTATCCAACTCAGAAGACTGGGTAGTGTAAAATTCCCCTGTAGAAATATCTGCATAGGCTAAACCCCAGTGGTTGCGGGCGACAACTACCGCAGCTAAAAAGTTATTCCTGCGAGCGCTTAACATCCCTTCTTCGGTGAGAGTACCAGGAGTGAGTAACTTAGTGATTTGTCTTTCTACCATGCGTTTTTCTGCTGCTGCTGTGGCGCTATCCTCCACTTGGTCACACACTGCCACTGCATAGCCTTTTTCTACTAACAGAGTAGCATAACGATCTAAAGCATGGTGGGGCACCCCAGTCATAGCTACTCTACCTACTTCCTTTCCCCCTTCCTTACTGGTGATAACCAATTCCAATTCGTTAGCTATGGTAACAGCATCCTGAAAAAAGCACTCAAAAAAATCTCCTACCCGATAGAGTAACAGGGCGTTAGGATACTGCTGTTTTACCTCCACATAATGTTTATACATGGGAGATAGTTTTTCTGGGTCTAACTTACTGTAGTCAGTAAGAGGGTTTTTTTTGGAGGTTTTTGGGGGTTTTTCCTCTGCACTCATGGATATTTCTAGATTGCACTCTGCTGTTATTGACTTTACCTTATGGTTGGTTGGGTAATTGTTAAACTTTTGTGAAGAGCATTTTTTGGCTCATAGAGACAACAGTCATTTCAGTGATCAGTGATCAGTGATCAGTGTTCAGTACCTCTGCCTGAAGTCAGAGGCAAGAAAATAGGATATATAGCAATTCTCATAGTGGTGAGGTACAGTTTTCGTTAGCAAGACAAGGGGATGGGCGCCCCTTGCCCGTACCTCAAGACTATGAGAATTGCTATAGTTTGATTTTTTCCTCTTTTAAGAGGAGGCGATGATTCCTATTTTTCTTTGTCAATAATAATTAGGAGAAAAAGCTCGAAAAGTATTTATGCTATCAAGATCAACAATAGATGATCTAGTAGATGTCGCGTTAATAGAAAAGATGACACAGAGTGATGTAGTAGAGCTAGCCCTAAGAAAGTATATAAAGGAATATCGAGCAAAAGGTTAAAACCTTTTTTCGCTCCACGCCCACGCCTTTTAAGGCGTGGCTAACTCTCCCTCAGATTTTTTTAGGTTTTCGTAGAACCCAACCACAGCACACATGCAACTCCCGTGTTGATCAATTTGGAGAAAATCCAATTTCTCCAAATTATCACCCTAGAGTTTAAAAGAAAAACAAAAAGGTTGCCTCAATGAGCAACCCATGATATATTTTTTTTTTTTCTTAAACAGCGGTAACTAAATTGTTATTTAAAGAATGTGCTTTTTTTTCACTCTTTGATGCTGTAGCTTCAATATTTTGCTCATTCATGTCAGAATTGTTCATTTCATTGAGCCACAAGCGCTTGCAAGGGATAGTATCAGAAAGGATAGAACTTGCCATCATCCCTGAGTGTATTTCCAATAAACCCTCTGGTAAAGTTTCAAAAACGAGACGTTGTCCTGGAAACACTACTCTTTCAAAGTACCAATTTTCTATATTGGTAATCCTAGCCACTTGAATCTCACTGGTGGCATTCACGTAACAACAAATGATTCTATCTGATGTTTGATTATTAGGGATGGGATCAAGTATTTGAGCCATAACAAAAGTTTACTAAATGGATTTATCTTTACAGCTCTTAAGCTAACACTTATTGATCCCCTTTCGCTGTAAACATGAATACCAATTAATCCTAGTTTTTTCTTTGACTACAGGTTTATTGATCAATTACTGCTATTTTTAGATATTTTTGACAATTTAAAGAGATATTTGACAATTATTAGAGCAAGTCTCATTAATGCTCTCTCAAAAGCCAGCTTAGACCAATTTCAGCTTGGTAAAGTAAACTTATATTAAACTCAATCTCATTTTGGCAAAAGAACACAAACAATGGCAAAATCATCCCAAAGTTTGGCTATCATAACATACTAGAGATAGAAAATAGAATTTTAGGCTTGCACATTGTCCTCATAAACACAAACAAACTTAATAAAAACAGTTTACATGACACAGAAAATCTTGTATGTTCGTCTTCCATGTAACCCCATATTTCCTATTGGGGTTGTGTATCTAGCAGATCATGTTCATAAACTATTCCCAGAAGTAGAACAAAAAATATTTGACTTAGGAACAGTCCCCCCCTTAGACTTTCAGAAAGCATTAGATCAATGTATTGATGAGTTCCAACCAACTTTACTGGTATTTTCCTGGCGAGATATCCAAATATATGCACCAGTGGGAGGTAGAGGAGGAAACCCTCTGCAAAACGCCTTTGAATTTTACTACGCCAAAAATCCTTTGATCAAACTGCGAGGAGCATTAGGAGGTTTAAAAGTTACCACAGCATATTATGGTGAACTGTGGCGCAATGAAAGTTTAATCAAAAGAGGATTAAAAAGAGCCAAAAAATATAACCCCCAAACCCGTGTAATAGTAGGTGGGGGAGCAGTAAGTGTATTTTATGAACAGCTCAAAAATAAATTGCCCCAGGGAACCATAGTCTCTGTAGGAGAAGGAGAAACCCTCTTAACCAAACTATTAAAGGGACAAAACTTCTCAGATGAACGCTGTTATATTGTAGGGGAAACTGAACCCAGACAGCGAATGATCCATGAAGCACCCACACCCCTGGAAAAAACAGCTTGCAACTATGACTATATCCAAAGTATTTGGCCAGAATTTGACTACTATTTTCAAGAAAATGACTTTTATATTGGAGTACAAACAAAACGAGGTTGTCCCCATAACTGCTGCTACTGTGTATATACAGTAGTAGAAGGAAAACAAGTAAGAATTAACCCAGCAGATGAAATAGTAGCAGAAATGCGCCAACTATATCAGCGAGGCATTCGTAACTTCTGGTTTACCGACGCCCAATTTATCCCAGCCAAAAAATATATAGACGATGCAGTGGAGTTATTAGAGAAAATACTCGCATCTGGGATGACAGATATTCACTGGGCGGCTTATATTAGAGCAGATAACCTCACACCAGAATTATGTGACCTGATGGTGAAAACAGGAATGAACTATTTTGAAATAGGTATAACCAGTGGGTCACAAGAATTGATAAGAAAGATGCGCATGGGTTATAATTTGCGCACAGTACTGCAAAACTGTCGCGATTTAAAAGCCGCTGGGTTTAATGATTTAGTGTCAGTAAACTATTCATTTAACGTCATAGATGAAACTTATGAAACCATTCGTCAGACTATTGCCTACCATCGAGAATTAGAAAACATTTTTGGTGTTGATAAAGTGGAACCCGCAATATTTTTTATCGGTTTGCAACCTCATACTCATCTTGAAGAATATGCCTTTAAAAAAGAGATTATTAAACCAGGTTATGATCCTATGAGTTTATTACCACAAACAGCCAAAAAACTGTTGTGGAATCCAGAACCACTAGGGTCATTCTTTGGTGAAGTATGTCTTCAAGCTTGGCAACAAAATCCCAATGATTTTGGTAGAGAAGTAATGAAAATTCTTGAAGCAAAACTAGGAAAAACTGACCTGGAAACAGCACTGACAGCTCCAGTAGCAGAAAAACAACAAGAACTTTTGACAGTTTCTTAACTCAAAAAATCATAAATTATGAAATGCCATTGCCAAAAAAAATAGAATAATTAAGAGTAGCAATAATACCATTTTTCTCAAGTTTTGAGCGGACAAGGGGCTGAAGCCCCTTGTCTCCCAGAATTTAATTAAGATCAGAACTTGAGAAAAATGGTATAGCTCGTATAAAACTAAACCGTAAAATTTTAAAAGATTTGGTGCGTTAGGGGAACCTGTAACGCACCCTAGGAATTGATAATTAATCATTACTCAAACAAAAAAAGATGTTAAAAAATTCAATATTACAAAAACTAGAACAGCGATCGCTTACCAAGAAAAAACCATTAAACTTAGGTGTATATTATAAAAATACATTAGTTGCACTATGTCATGCCCTAGAAGATTTTATCCTAGAGTCAGACAGTGAACCACTAATGATCACCGCTTTTCAAAGAGGGAAATGGTATCTACAAGAAGCAACGAGATATCAAGACTTAGCTGAGAAATCATGTTTTGTGGCAATTTTAGCAGCACCAGAGACAGGTTTTGAAGAACACCCCACCAGTAAACTAGCAAATGTAGCCTTAGTAAGTCTGGAACCAACAGATCCAGTAGCGCAAGAATGGCACTTAATTATATTATCCTCAACATACACAGCCATGGTACTCTGTCAAGAGTTATCAGAAGAAGATTATGGACAGTCGGGTATTCCCACAGAAGATAAAGAGCGCAAATTTTACGGTTTTTGGACATTTGAACCAGAATTGGTGAAAGAAACCGTAGAATTAACCATTAATCATATAGAAGGTTATCAACCAGAGTTAGCAGCAAAGTTAACTGCTGAGGTAGAAGGGATAACAGCAAACTTGAGAAATAGTCAACAAGATGATTTAGACAAAGTAGTCTCAAAAGTAGTAAATTATCTCGAAAAAACACACACATCCAATGAGTTTGGATCAGAAGAATTAGATAATAATCTAAGTTCAAATAAAATGCAGGCATTCCTGCGGATGGCGCAACTAATAGATCAAGCAGATGTAACCAACCCACAAGCAGCAACAGAAGTATCAGCCTTAGCAGAAGCAATGGGGCAACTCTTGGATTTACCAGCATGGCAAGTCAAACGTCTCCGTCTAGCAGCCTTATTACATAGACTGGCTCCTATAAAAAGTGCTAAACAAATAAATCAGTTAAAAACAGAAGTTCAAGAAAAAGTACTCAAACAAGAAAAATCAGTGGCTAAAGCATCAGTGTTGAGAATTATGCCACAATTGCAAGCAGTAAGTAACATAATTACTCATCAAACAGAATGGTGGGACGGTTCATCAGGACCCGATGGACTAGCATACGATAACATACCCTTAGAATCAAGAATACTCGCTCTGCTCGCAGAATTTCAGGCAAAAGTAAATAAATATCAGAATGTACAAACAGGAGAAAATCCTTTAACTCAAGCATTAACAGAATGTCAACAGCAAGCAGGAGTTATGTTTGACCCAAAACTGGTAGAAGCATTAACCCTGTTAGTAATGGGAATGCAGCAAGGGATGAATATCCAAGCAAGTCAACCGAAAATTGCATCAGGAATGTGGTTACTTGAATCTGAGCCAGTTCAATTAATAATTAAAAATTAACAATTACTTCTCCCGAAAAAGAAGACTAATAGAAATTTTTTTTCTTTTTCTCCTCCAGAGAAGGCTTTTTACCTTAATTGACAATTTTCAATAAAATTCAAGTAGATTCTTTCATTTTGTTATAAAAAAATAGCCAATCAGAGGTTTGTAATGGAAATAGAAGCAATTCGCACAGGAAAAGAAAAACAATTAGCAGGAATAGACTTAGAAGATGAAGATTTAACAGGAGCCCATTTAGAGCGAGTAAATTTAGCAGGAGCTAATCTAGTAGGAGCTAAATTATCTAAAGCTAATTTAAAAGGAGCTCGTTTAGATGGAGCAAACTTACTCGGTGCTGAATTAAATCAAGCAGACTTGCGGGCAAATTTTTGTGGTGCCAATTTAATGCAGGCTGATTTAAGTCATGCAGACTTACGAGGAAGTAATTTAAGAGGCGCTAATTTAATGGGAGCAAAATTAGTTCAAGTAGCTTGTGCAGGTGCTTTTTTAAGTGGAGCAAACCTCACAGGAGTTAACTTGCTGGGGGTAGATTTACGTGGTGCAGATCTTCGCGGAGCAAATCTCAACAGTGCTAATCTTAAAGGGGCTAATTTAGCTCAAGCAGACTTACATGGGGCTAATTTAAGTGAAGCAAATTTAGAAGAGTGTGACTTGCGGGGAGCAAATTTAGCAGGTGCAAATTTAGCAGGTGCAAATTTACTCTGTGCTGAGTTAGAAGGAACTTCTTTAGAAGGGACTTCTCTAGATCGAGCTTGTTTATTAGGGACTTCTGTAGGGGAAATGGTTTCTTAAACTTAACTATTCCCTATTTTCTCTTGCCCTAATTTAGTTATAATCTCTGAGTGTACTCAATTGCTTGGAAACGCAATCAATAAGGAAACTTTGTGGCAAAAGTGTCGTTTAGGTGGAAACAAATACTCTACCTGATTCTGGGAAAGTCAAAGGTTAAATTAAAACGCGATCGGTTCTGGAGAAAAGGAAGTTGGCTATTTATCCTCGCTGGAGTAGCTATCATGTTTCTTTGGAACTGGATGCTACTAATGGCTACAGTAACAGGTGTGGGTATGATGTTGCTAGTTTATTTAATCCCTGGTTGGCAAAGAGACTGGTCAAATTGTCAGAAGTATTTTAGCCATTTAAACCGCAAATTAACCCTTGCAGTAGGTAGTGGTGGGGGTGCAGCATTTGCTATCTATATGGCAGCAAGTATCTGGGTTGATACAGAAAATCGCTGGCTAGCTGTAGGGGTAATTCTCCAGTTTTTGGCTACTATTATCACCCTTGCGCTTTTACTTTGGCACATTACCACTCATCAAACCACTCGCCATGAAGTTAAATACGATCAATTGTTGCAAGATTTGACAAATATTGACCCCCTTAAACGTCTCATTGCTGTGCGTCAATTAACTAATTTAGTCACTAATACCCGTTTAAGTAATAATTTGCGTGTTAGTCTCCTCGAATACTTTCGCCTCATGCTTTCGGTGGAGACTGAACCAGTAATTAGAGAAGCAGTGCTTGAAAGTCTGCAAATATGGGGTGAGTTTAACAACGAACCCCCATTAGCTATGCCTATAAATTTTCAACGTTCCACCCATCGAGTATCTCGCCACATTATTAATGAAGAATGAATAATGAATAATTATTAATGAATAATTATTCATTATTCATAGCATTTGTCCAGATGGCGCTTTAATTGTTTTACACAATTGCTATTATGGCAGCCCAGATGTAGCTCAAACCGTTGTTAATTTAATTCCTCAACTCTTAGATCAAGGTTATGGTTTCGTAACAATTGAAACCATGTGGGAAAAAACTAACTCAACCTCAAATTATCCAGAAGAATAACAAAAACCACAGTTGAATTTTTTAAATCACTAAATTCAGTAACCTTCCTTTTCACTGCTCTCATATACTGAAAAAGCACTTGGGTGAGATGTACTTAAATTACTTATCTTGTTTTACCATTCTGCTTTGGACATTGTGGGTTAGCTTGGGGGAAACTTTCATTACTCAAAATGTGCCGTTAGCAATTTAAATACCAAAACACTAACAACTTGGAAAAATCCACCGCGAAAAAATTACCTGAAACCAAGATAAATTGGGCTTCCTAGTCATCAGGAGCAAGGGAAATTATTCAGAACAGGTGTACTACCTAACCTTCGTACCATCACATCAGTTATTTTTAGCAGATTGTTTGTGCCATTTTCTGTGAAATTGATTACAATAGCAAAAGATTTTTGAGTTTCTACGCGGTAAATCCCTTAAATCTTTATAGGAGTGGATCAGCACTGCTTGAACGGGAATACTAACAAAAGGCACGGATTCAAGTCAAGCCTAGACCTGTAGAGACTCAATATCCTGCGCTAAAAAATCTGACAACCGCTCTATACGGATCGGATTTTGCCTCCAACTACCAAAGCAGCCTAGTACCATCACAAGGACAATAATCACAATGGTTAAATATAATACTGGTGGAAATTTGCCTAAAGGGAAAATTAACCCTTTGATCGAAAAAATAAAACACTTCAAACAAAAACCTCTCCCCCAAAAATTCTAATTAAAGCTAGAATCGGAAAGGTCTTCAATATTGGTAAATTCCATTACTACTTATCACCATTATTTCTATCCAAAGGTAAGCAACAGTTGTGCGCTTGGGTAGAATTAAAAGCGCGGTGCAAAAAAAAGTCAATGGATGTGAAAGTTGAATCACTGCTCATCAATTTTAATGAGCAAAATTCAAAAAGATAATCTTCAAAATTTACACTGAAAGAGCAAGAGGAAAAAGGCATGATGCAGGCAACCACTAACGTAATTGCGACGATTACTCCGCCCACAAGTGATTGGGAAACATTATTAAATGAAGAAGTAGAGCACTTAGAAGAAGATTCATGGGAAAAAGAACCCGCAGAACTAACAGAAAAAACAACAAAAAAATTAACATCTCGCCGTCGCACAACAAAAAAAAGTAAACCATCTTATACTGAAGACTCAATCAGAGTTTATTTGCAAGAAATAGGCCGTGTTCGCCTCTTGCGCGCCGAAGAAGAAATAGAATTAGCCCGCAAAATAGCTGATTTGTTGGAGTTGGAGTATATTCGGGAAAAACTAAGTGAAGATTTACATCGCATACCAACAGAATTAGAATGGGCGATCGCCGCAGAAATGGAATTGCCAGATTTTAAACGTCGTCTCTACATCGGCAGGCGGGCAAAAGAAAAAATGGTTCAATCAAACCTACGTCTGGTGGTTTCCATAGCAAAAAAATATATGAATCGCGGTCTATCTTTCCAAGATTTGATTCAAGAAGGGTCACTGGGTTTGATTCGCGCAGCAGAAAAATTTGATCACGAAAAAGGCTATAAATTCTCTACATATGCAACTTGGTGGATACGGCAAGCAATAACAAGGGCGATCGCTGACCAATCTCGCACTATTCGCTTACCAGTTCACCTTTATGAAACTATTTCTCGCATCAAAAAAACTACTAAAATTTTGTCTCAAGAAATGGGTCGCAAACCCACAGAAGAAGAAATCGCAACTCATATGGAAATGACTATAGAAAAACTGCGATTTATTGCTAAGTCAGCTCAACTCCCCATCTCCCTTGAAACTCCCATTGGTAAAGAAGAAGATTCCCGTCTGGGCGATTTTATTGAAGCGGACGGTGAAACACCAGAAGATGAAGTATCTAAAAGCCTCCTCCGAGAAGATTTAGAATGTGTTCTCGATAGTCTCAGCCCCCGCGAACGTGATGTACTACGATTACGTTATGGTCTTGATGATGGCCGAATGAAAACCCTCGAAGAAATCGGTCAAATATTTAATGTTACTCGCGAACGGATTCGCCAAATTGAAGCTAAAGCGCTACGTAAGCTCCGCCATCCCAATCGCAACAGTATTTTAAAAGAATATATACGGGCAACATAATTAGTTATTGGTCATTGGTCATTGGTCAAACGTCATTGGTCATTGGTCAATAGTCAATAGTCAATAGTCATTGGTCATTGGTCATTGGTATGTATTCTCAAAAAATATTAATTTTTCTTAAAAAGGTCATAACATTTAGCTAATGACTAATGACTAATGACTAATGACTAATGACTAATTATCATTGTAGCCTCTTGCCTAAAAACCCCACTTCATATTTTGTAGGGGGGTGATTTTTTTTGAGAGTAATTCCTGAAAAACTAGGGAAACAATTAAAAAAACTGGGTTTAGGGAAAACCCAGCAGGATTTCGAGATTGACAGAGGTTGTTAGGGTGAGAATTACATTAAGCCAAAAAAGTGTAAAACACCTTGACCAGATACTAACTCAACAATTACTGCGGAAATAAAGCCAATCATAGCTAGACGACCATTCCAGCTTTCAGCAGAAGGAGTAAAGCCAAATTTAACCTCGTTGCGGTTTTCGTTTTCCATGATTCAGTCTCCTGTGAGTAAAGTTTTGTTAACTGCTCTGTTAATAACTGTAACAATTCCTTGTGGAAAATGCAAGCTTATGGTCAAAAAAAAAAGATAAAATTTGCTTATAGCTTTGATAAGCTGGTAGCCATGCCAATAAATACCTACCAGGAAGCAAGTCCCATGTATTTACCAGTTATATCAGCGATCGCCTACCATGAAGCAGTGAGCAGTTGGGAGCTATCTTAAATGTCAAAAGAGGACACCCGTTAAATTTCTCAGCCAAAAAAAATACCCACAGAAATTAACGGGTGATGAATTTTGACCAACAAATCAGTATTGAGCGATAGCGAATCTGCTTTGGCTAGTGGTCATTTTCCTAGACACTTGGGGACTTTCCTAGACAAATGTCCAGGAAAAAACATATTTATAGTTTGTAAATTTTTAAGAGAAATTAGGGTATAATGGTTTTTAAGGAT
>Ga0209594_1000069_pt1 | contig 83499 bp, 60 predicted proteins | sample AshMeaCrysSpring_FD_184126 | JGI IMG/M metagenome (GOLD analysis project Ga0209594, IMG submission 184126) | Groundwater microbial communities from Big Spring, Nevada to study Microbial Dark Matter (Phase II) - Ash Meadows Crystal Spring... | ecosystem: Environmental > Aquatic > Deep subsurface...
TAAACTTGAGAGCGAAGTCACTAAGTTTTAACGGAATTTTCCAGCAAAGTTTGCTACAGAAACTCATGACAGATTTGACGGTATTTGACTACATTTGACTACATTTGCGTACAACGTTTATGATACTAGTGGAGTCGGGTGGGTATCGCTCAGAAAATAGAGAAAAATTGAGTTCTAAGCGGAGGGAAAGGTTAACCCACCTGACCCTTACTGTATAGAAAAAGTTAGCCGTAAAAGTGCTTCTCTAATAAATCTGTTCCTTTCCCTCCCATTTCTTTCAGCAGTTGCTCAATGGCATTAAGCGCCAGTTGAGATGGCTTAGCATGGCCCCGCTCCCATCGGTTAACTGTCTGGAATGAAACCCCTAAAGTAGCGGCGAGCTTTTCTTGAGACAAACCCAGGCGCTGACGCAAAGCGCGAATGAGAGCAGGGGTGTCTTGATTGAACATTGTGGTTGTTGTCATGGCTTTTTTTTAACTCTAAATACAGGTTAAAATATAACAGCTCTTATATCCAATAGCACTAATACGGATTTTTTAGCCTTTGAGTTGTATTCGTTTTTTTAGCAGACTGAAAAAAATACTGAATTGAGAAAATGAGAATCTTGTTTTAATCAAAAAAAATTTTTTTTTCTCTATCTTTTCTTAAATAACAACTTATTGCCATTAACAAATCATGATTAATGACATATTGAAATCGCTTTTATTTGAGTAAAAAATCTTTAAACGACTACTTTTCATTGTTTTCAGGCAAATTCAGACTTGATCAAAAGTTTAATTTCATACAAAATCAAAAATATATTACTTTTTATACTTGATATATAAAAAACATTTAAATTATTTAATCTGACTTTTTTTTAATAATTGTTTTTGCTATAAAATCAACAAAAATCTTAATTGATTTCAAAAAATATCAAAAAAAATTTTTAAAGTTTAAAATACTTCTAAATCAGCCTTCCTTCTCCGAACAACTTTTGATGAAGCAAGTTTTTGTATCCAGATTGATTGACCGTTGGTTTACGGATCAGTATTGATCCAATAGGATAATGGGTGAGTTTTGATTCAGTAAGAACACAGAAACCTATCATAGCATTGGATATCTTTGCTGATAGAATTGGACTGCTCACTCCGGAGAATCATGGATGAAAAAGTTGATTTGATACTCAAACAGAGGGAGACAAAAAGGGCGTAAATAGAGATAGAGAGGGATTTTTTGGAAAAAAATACCAACTCTTTACATTATACCCTACACAAACTAAACACGGTGTGTTATAATCATTTTTTGAATGGCGAGCGTAGCCAAGGGGTTAAGGCAGTGGATTGTGGTTCCACCATTCGTGGGTTCGAATCCCATCGTTCGCCCTACATCTTGAAATGTCAAAAGAGGACTCCCGTTAGAGCCGATCAGCTTAACGGTTGGAGGCTAACCCCTAAACAGGGGTATTACCAAAGAATGGCATCACCCCTAACTCAATTCCGATTCAACTTCTATAGTGTGTTTTTAACGCTCAAATATAACGGATAAATTATTCGCTGGCATTTGCACGACTTCTTGTAACTGTAAGCCTTCCGTTTTAGCCACCGCAACCACAGCTTCTAAATCTCGTACACCCCATTGCGGGTTAGATAGTTGTAAAGATTGGTCAAAGGCAGCATTACTAGAAGCTGTATGTTCTCCGCCTCGCTTGTAAGGTCCATACAAGTACAACACCCCGTGGGGGGGTAAAATTCGGTTAGCACCTGCCATTAACCCCAAGCAAGCCGACCAAGGGGAAATATGAATCATGTTGATATTGACAATGGCAGAGATAGGATGATCTTTAAATAAGGGATCATCGGCTGTTTCTACTGGCCACTGTGGTGTCGTGGCATCCAAAATTAGAGGGGGATGGAGATGAGCGCAGGGAGAATGAAGCCGCCATGCTGTAATACTCTCGCAGGCTTGGGGGTTAGGATCAGAGGGTTGCCAATGGCGAGGGGTTAAACGCGGAGCAAAATAAGCAGCGTGTTGGCCAGTACCACTGGCGACTTCTAGAATGGTTCCTGTGGGAGGTAGCACTCGTTGCAATACCTCTAAAATTGGTTGACGGTTGCGTTCCGTGGCTGGGGCATACTGACGCTGATCTTGAGAAAAGGACATTGGTCTCCAGGATAGGGTTATAAACTTTGCTCAGGTTGTAATGTCCCTTCATAGGTGACAATTGCTTTTTCTTCTTGCTCTAACAAACTATTAACCGTTTCTGTTAAAGCGGGCAAGATTTCTTCGGTAACAACCCGATCAGGATGTTGTTCTAATTCCTCTTGCACTGCCTGATGCACCTGAGGATTATGATCGCAAAAATCGATAATTGCATCGGTTATAAATTCCAGTTTTTCCCCTTCTTGCTCATATTCTACTTGATCTAATGCAATTTCTAGATAAGATAAGTCCTGAAAAGCTTCTCCTTGAAACAAATCAGGTTGTTCTGTAATCACTTGATAAAAAGCTGCGGTAATTTGCTCAGGTTGAATCATGATATTTTTACGATAAAAATTGATGCAAATGATTAGAGCCGTTGAATCAGTTGAGGGGGTTTGTTCTCTAGATTAAACCAAACTTTTTATAATTTACCTCAAGGTGGTTGATTCAGCAAGCCTATGGATCAGATTGAAAACGTCTCAAACCTAAAAGAGTTATTCCTTTTAGGGTTGATTGGCTTGGGATTAGGATTGATAGAAAATTGATGAATCTTTTCTACAGAGAATTAACGAGAAATTATGTAACTTCCAGGAATAAATAGAGGGATTCATCCCCATCAAATTCTGAGGGAGGGTTTCCCATATCAATGGTAATAGTCCCAGCAAGTTGCTGAGACTCGATTCAGAAAACAGTGAAGACGAACTCTAACTCAGTATTGTTTCTTTACCCCAAAACATGAGCCAATGAAAATTGAAATTTAAGTTGACCTAGATGATAGAAGGCTAACCAAGCAATTGGTTCAAAAAAGACAGCCCCTTCATCAAGACATTTAAAGGTAATTTTACCGCCTCCCTGCAATAAAGATTCTTGACTCATTAAAACATAATCTTTGGTGCTCAAGCCCTGACCCGTACCATCAGAAGCCAATAAACCCATTGACATCTTTTTCATGTACTGTGCCCTAATTGTGTTGATCTGTGCATGACAAAAATAATAGCAATACCAGCGTGTGTTTTTTTCTGAAATCAACTCTATTGATGAACTTTTACATAAGGTGAGTAATTGTTCAGGTTAACACTTTACTGAAGCTTTTTGTGTCAGAACGCTTGGATTTTTAGAAAAATGAACCGGTAGTTCAGCACCCTGGCTTTGCCAGAAATATTCCTCTCTCTTTTCTCAAAGATACTGAATTTGATCTAAATTTGTCTACTTCTTTTTGATGGTTTTACTGTTTTTTTATGAGGTTTTTACAAGAGATTTATCTTTTTTAAAGCTTCATATCATCTTCAATATAAAGTACTTTTTAATGAAATGATATTTATTGAACGGGAGTTCTAGACATTGGAAAAAACTGAAAGAAAACCTAAGAGTAGTCCTCTTTGGTGACGGGCGCGGCTAGGAATTATCCGGTTTAGGTATCACTGTCTAAGCCCGCCATGAGGGGATGATCGCCTATTGTCGTCCATCTCCCCATCTCCAGAGTCTCCCCATCCGCGTAACAGCTTACTTTGATCTGGCTAATTGACGACGCAATAACAGAGAATTTGTCACCACACTAACCGAACTAAACGCCATCAATGCCCCAGCAGCCGAAGGACTTAACAGAATGCCAAATGGCAGTAAAAGCACACCCGCAGCCACCGGAATTCCAATCAGATTATAAGCAAAAGCCCAGAATAAGTTCTGCTGAATTTTATTGAATGTGGCTCGACTTAAATGAATGGATTCTTTCACGTCTAGCAGGGATTCTCCCATTAGAATAATATCAGCTGTTTCCATGGCGACATCGGTTCCTGTATGTAAACTAATGCCAACATTTGCTATGGCTAAAGCAGGGGCATCATTAATCCCATCTCCTACCATTGCCACTTGTTGACCTGAGCGTTGTAAGGCTGTAATGGCTTCTACTTTTGCCTGAGGCTTAACTTCTGCTTGAATGTGTTGGGAACTTAATCCTAATTCTTTGGCAATTACTTCTGCAACGGAGGCGCGATCGCCCGTTAAGACTTTGACCTCTAAGCCCATTTTTTGCAGTTGTTCAAGGGTTGATTTAGCTTCGGGTTTTAGCGGATCACTAATACCAATGATACCGTTTAAATCGGAGTTAACAGCCACATAAACCATTGTTTTTCCCGGAAGATCCGGTAAGGTTTCTGGTAAGTTCACCCCTTGCTGTTGTAACCAGGCTAAATTCCCAACTACGACCCTATCTCCTGCAACGGTTGCCGATGCCCCTAACCCCACTTCAGTATGAAAATGCTCAGCAGGAGGAAGGATTAATTCTTGCTGCCTGGCGTGACGACAAATAGCAGTGGCAATGGGATGGGTTGAGCCTTGTTCAACAGCGGCCGCGAGTTGTAAAATCTCTGTAGTTGATTGTTCTCCTAAAGTTAAACAATCTGTTACGGTGGCTTTCCCTGTGGTTAACGTACCGGTTTTATCGAAAACAACGGTATCGAGTTGATGCACCTGTTCTAAGATATCGCCCCCTTTAACTAATAATCCCCGTTCTGCCCCCATGCCAGAACCCACTAAAATTGCCGTTGGTGTCGCCAGTCCCAACGCGCAAGGACAAGCAATCACTAACACTGCAATGGCTAATTTTAAACTGAGTAATAAGTTTCCTTGGGTGGCAATTTCCACACCCCCTAACGTCATCACCTCTGGCCAGAGGCGAGTGCCGATGGTAAACCAAAATAAGAAGGTGATTGTGGCAATTGTCATGACCCCGTAGGTAAAATAGCCCGCTACGGTATCGGCTAAATTTTGAATCGGGGCTTTGCGGGTTTGAGCCGTTTCGACTAAATTAACAATCTGGGCTAATGTAGTTTGAGAACCCGTGCGGATCGCCTGAATAATTATCATACCCGACTGATTCACCGTTCCGGCTACCACCGGATCACCCACTTGTTTGACCACAGGTATGGACTCCCCGGTTAATAGAGACTCATCAACGCTGCTGTTGCCGTAACAAACGGTGGCATCAACCGGAATTTTCTCTCCGGGTAAGACTTGCAGCCATTCCCCCACTTTGACTTGTTCGGCGGGAATTTCTGAACTCTGTAGATCAAATGAGAGTTCATCATTAATGGTTTTAGGTTGTCCCACCAGTCGGGCGGTTGGGGGTTGCAACGCCATTAACGTTTGTAATGCAGCGGTTGCCCGATGTCTGGCTTGTTGTTCCAGGGTTTTACCAAGTAAGATAAATCCCAACAACATGACGGGTTCATCAAAGAAACATTCCCAACCCAATTGGGGAAACAGCAACGCCACACAGCTTGTGGTATAAGCCGTTAAGGTTCCCAACCCAACTAAGGTATTCATATTGGGGACATTGCGCCCTAAACTCTGTAACCCATCGACAATAATGGCACGTCCTGGAAATAACAGGGCAAGGGTGGCTAAACCCCAATGAAAACTAATATGACTAATAATGGGAATATGGATGCCGATATAGTGATGCAGGTGACCTAGCCCGGATAACAGCAGCAAAACGGCACAGATAATAATCCGTTTAACCTGTTGTTGGGTTTCCTGGCGATAACGGGCGTTGAGGGCGGTAACAGCCCCAGTAGAACGGCTGCCCTCTGCTGAACGAGGTTGACTGGGAAATCCATTATGGGTTAATTTTTCAGCCAGGGTATCCACATCAACGGTATTGGCTTTGCATTCCACCTTTGCAACTTCTGTGGCTAAGTTAACACAAGCGGAAATTACTCCAGGCTGTTGGGTGAGTTGACGTTCAACGGCTTTGACACAGCCAGCACATTTCATCCCACCCACATCTAAAATTAAAGTTTCTGTAGGGCGTTGAGTTGGATTAATATCAGGTTCTACTGTCGGTTTAGAAGCAATTTGCATAGATAGAAAAATCAATCAGTTATGGGTTATTTGTCATTTGTTATTTGTCTTTAGCCATTCGTCATGATCTGATAGTTGCCTACGCGATCGCGCTGTCAACTGTACCATTATTTTTATAGGGTAAACCTGACTCTTGCTACTCTTGGCGAATATCATATCCTTTTTTAACATTCATCCTGTTTTGCCTGGGTTACAAGAACAGGTTGAGCCTGCCATTGCACCCCCTTGAGCGCTTATAATAGGAGTATAAACACCCAGACTAACGTGTGGCTCAAAACAGCCCCAATTGGGAAGATGCAATCAACCCATTACAATTGACCTAAGTTGCCCTAAAATGCACAGCAAGAACAGATCAATGTAGCGTTAGAACAGTTGCAGATCTGTTAATAACCCCAAACTTCACCTTTTCAGAACAATTGTTTTTATTTGTGTTCACTAAGAGAGTATACTGCTGATGAATGCTTTATGGTTACGACTTCTCAATTCAGCTTATCGTAAGGAACCCGTTGCGAGTTTTGCGATCACGGTGGGGATAGTGGATGCGGTGATCGGCAGTCTCGGGGCGAGTGGTTCGTTATTTTGTTTTGGCTTAGGAACAGTGGGTGTGGCGGTGGTACTTCGTTGGTGGCAACATCAACGCTCAGCCCTAGAACAATCAGAACCTGCTCCTGAATATTATCTCCCTTCTCGCAGTTCTCAAGCTAGACTTCCTGTACTGAAAGAACATCACCATCCGCCTCATTAATTCAAGCCAAAAATAGAGGGAAAGGATTTGAATCTCCCTTCCCTGTTAAGTCTTGTTGTTTGAGTTTTTTCCGTAGAACTTGTTGCTGTTTTTTGAGCTGTTTTGCTCTGGCTGAGCCGCCTTTTCCTTTAATGTTCCTCCCCTGGCGGCGTGGAGATTCCCAACGCTTAAGTTGTTGTGCCATAAGGTAAGCCAGAATACTATTACTAATTATAATAACAAAGTCAACCTGTCACTGTCAACTTCCCTAAAATCGCATATCTAAAATAGTGAATGATATATGTTAACAATAGACAGTCACTCTATATTATCTCCAGTATGGGTTTAGCGGAATCTCTAGCACAGCAATGGCGCTCTCATCTCCAGAGTGAGTCTCCTCATCTTAGCAGTAGTAATCAGGAGAGTATTGTACAGTGGCTATTGGGAGAAGATTCACAGCAGCTCAATAATCTCACTCCAGACCAACAGAAAGTGTTGGAAACGGGGTTATATTTTCGCTATCGCATTTTGCAACAACGGTATATAGATGTCTCCCCAGAACAAGCCTATCGTAATTTAATCCAACGATTAGGGGGATTAGTGATTTTACGTCAAAAGATTCGGGCTTGGGTGGCAACCAGTCGCGATCGCCAACGCAATGTCATCGATGTTTTGCAAGAAGTGATTCAGGAAATGCTCAATAGCGATCGCTATCTACAAAAACAACTGCAATGGATTTCTCAATGTACAACGGATACTCGCTTAAGAAGTGCCTTGTTACTGACCAGTTTAGAAGAATATTGTCTGCGTCCGATTCGCAATCAACCGTTACTGGCTTATCGATTTGTTAACTATTTACGTCGTTCTCAACGGGGAGGCATTACCCAAGTCCCCGCCGGAGAGTGGGTGCGACAAATCTCCGATGAAATTATCACTGATGAAGCTGAAGATACGATTAATTTAGTGGATCAAGAGGTCTTGAGTCAGTATGAAGAGACTCAGTTTTTAGAAGCGCAACAACTGCAGCGAATGATGCTCAAAAAGGCGTTTGAAACCTATTTGGCAGAGCAAGTTGATCCCCTCACCTCCCAGTGGTTAAAGTTATATTTACAGGGGGAATCTCAAGAAGCGATCGCCCAAATCATGAATCTACCGATTAAACAAGTGTATCGATTACGGGAGAAAGTGTGTTACCATGCGGTACGCAATTTTGCCCTGAAACATAAACCGGAACTTGTGACCGATTGGTTAGGCACCTCGTTATCAGAACATCGCCTGGGGTTAACGACCAGTCAGTGGCAAAACTATTGGGAGAGTTTAGAACCCAATCAACGTTATCTTCTGGAACAACTTAAAGCTAAGGTTGAAGTCAGTGAAATTGCCCAAAAAATGAACTGGAAAACCTCTCAAGTGTTGAGTGAATGGACGAAGTTATATTTTCAAGCCCAGTCAATTCGGAATCAGTGAAGTACCCCACCCTACTCCGTTGAGGGTGGGGCTTCCTAAGCTCAAGACGTAACCGTCTTGATACACGGTATTTCAACCGTCTCTTTAGGCGTAGATTTGGGTGCTTCCCACCCTATTTTTAGGTCAGAAAACTGTAGCAAGTTATGACAAGCGTTGATGTCTCTATCGTGATGTGCATGACATTCTGGACAAGTCCATTCTCTATCTTTTAAGGTTAAATCTTCTTTGATGTACCCACAATTAGAACATCTTTTAGAACTTGGAAAAAATCTATCAACTCGTTTAATTTCACACCCATAAATATCCCCTTTATACTCTAAAATAGTTAAGAATTGTCCCCAAGCTACATCGCTTATTTGCTGGGCTAATTTCCGATTTTTGACCATCCCTTTGATGTTTAAGTCTTCACAACTAATCACTTGGTTCTCGTTGGTTAGTTTGAGACTTATTTTGTGTTGATAGTCTAATCTTTGGTTGGCTACTTTTTCATAAATTTTAGCCACTCTAACTCTAGCTTTTTTTCTATTGTTAGAGTCTTTACCTTGGCGACTTAACCTCCTTTGTCGGATTTTTAACCTTCTTAGTGAACGTTGAAAATAACGAGGATTTTCAAACTTTTCAGGTTTATTAGTAATACAAAAATCTTCAATCCCTAAATCCATCCCAATCTTCTCTCCATGTAAAGGAGCTTTTGGGATATCTAACTCGGTAACAATTGAAGCAAAATATTTCCCTGATGGAGTTTTACTAATGGTTACACTCTTAATCTCTCCTTTGATTTCTCGATGAATTACCATTTTGAGAGGAGACATTTTAGGAATTTTTAGTTTCCCTTTAGAGGTAATAGAAAAATGTTGAGGAACACGAAAAGATTGTCGATTAGACCTTTTTTTGAATCTAGGAAATTTAGCTAACCCTTTAAAAAAGCGAGTGTAAGCTGTTTCTAAATCTTTAAGAGTTTGCTGTAAGGCTTGAGAATTAACTTCTTTTAGCCACTCAAACTCTTTCTTTAGGGATGTTAGTAATTTAGCCCATTCTTTGTATCTTAAGCTCTTTTTACAATCAGCATAGATATCGGTAGTTAAGCGCAGAAAATAGTTATACACAAATCTTGAACAACCAAAGCATTTAGCCAAGAATTGTTGCTGTTCTTGATTGGGATACAACCTAAAACGATACGCTTTATTACTCATGCTTGATGCCTCCTTAATACAAATATAGCATGGGTTATCTGTTTGGTGTAAAAAAGTTAAACTATATATGGACTCCCTTTGGTCGGTTTATTTGTTGGTCGCCATTCATCCCCAACTTTTTGAGAAGATGGGGTATTCTGGCGACATCAAGATAAAATAAAATAGTGTTAACCCTTGAAACTTGATTGCCAACTCTTTCAGGAGCGTTACTCCATGGGACGGTTATTTGATCGCGCTTTTCAAATCTTAGCCGCAGAAGTCAAACGATGCGCCCATAATGATTTAGCAGGAGAAGTTGGGCAAAAAATTGTGATGCAGCGATTGGAAAAACTGTGTCGCCAACAGGGGCAACCCTTGACGGCTGAGGAACTGCGTCAAGTGATTGAAGATCAATTTCCCGATTTTAATCCATCTGTACTCAAACGCGCCGCCCGTGCAAACTGTCCGCCTGGACTGGGGAAGAAAATCTTATGGGGTGGAGTCACCCTAGCTGGACTGGTTGGAGTGGTTTGGGTTGCTAACCTGCCTTATCCGATGATTCGCTGGCCGGTCTCAAAGACTATTCCGATTCTATTACTTCCAAGTTATGTGCAGATGGATCACAATTATCGGCAGGCTATTTCTGCGGTTGAACAAGCTGATCAATTGGTGAATCAAGGGACAACTCAAGATGATATTAACTTAGGGGAACAAAAAGTTCAAAAAGCTCAAACTCACCTGGATCGTTTACCCGTTTGGTTTTTAGGATATTATCCCCAACGCTATTGTTCATTAATGAACTGTAGTTGGAAATTTACCTTAGATGAGTATGAAACGGCTCGTAAAAAGATAGGGCGGATGGAAGCGCGAGTTTTTCAAGAAAAAAATGCCTTTATTCGGCTGAATGAAGCCCAATCAGCCCTCAAAACAGCGCAGCAAAGTTATCAAAAAGCTCAAGGGGGAGGAGAACGTCAAACTGCTGTAGAAACCTGGCAAGCTGCCCTTGATTTATTACAACAAATTCCCTCTCAAACCGTTGCAGCTCAGCCAGCTCAAACCTTATTCAAAAATGCTCAGCGAGATTTTCAACAGATGGTGGGTTTGAGTGTACAAGCCCAAAAAGGAAATACCATGATTGCCGCCGCCCAACAGTTTGCCATTTTAGCGGCTCAGGCTTCCCAAAATCCCCCTCATACGGCTCAAGAGTGGCAACAAGTGATTGAACTGTGGGAAAAGGCAATTGAGCGATTAGAAAAAGTTCCAGAAGAAAATCCCAGTTATTTAGAATCCCAGACAAAATTAGCCGAATATACCCAAAATTTAGGCATCATTAAAGGACGACTCCGGGATGAAGAGGAGGCGGTTGAGTTATTAAAAGAAGCAAAAGAACTGATTACAGAATGGCGGGAAATGGCTCAGGAGTCTAATCCCAGTGTTAGTCAGTTACGCCGTCAATTGAATCAAGTGATTAATACTCTAGAAGATATAGAAGTGGGTACGACAGTTACCCAAGAAGCTCAGGATTTACTGCGAGCAGCTCGCAATACCCGAAATAAATTGTAGGATGATTGCCAGGAGTTTCCTAGGACTCTTCTATCTCTAGCTGAATGGTTGGCATCAATTTCTGTAAGTTTTTTAACGATTTTCCCTGCCAAGGAAATTGACGTGAGGCTAAAATCACTAAATTTTTGGTCTGGGTTTTTCGGACTTTAATTACAAACTTAGACAGCATATTAATTCCAAAACTATTGAGAAATTGTAACTGTCGCAGATTCAGGGTAATAGTTTTAGGTTCAGCCTCTAAGGCTTCATTTAAAAATTGAATAATCGGGTTAGATTGTTCAAGTCCACTCAGTCTTAATGTTCCCCCAAGGGAAATAGTTGTGGTATCACTATCATAAGTGACTTGATAATCTTCGTTATTAAAACTTTGAATAACCATAATCTTGATGATTAAAAAATTACCTTCTAATTGATAATAGAATAATGTTAAATTCCTAAGCTAACGACTGTCGTTACAGTCATCACAGGAGGCTCTGTTTTGAGGGTTTTAAATTTCCAGCCAATCTGAGCGGAGTAATCATTGATCATCATTATATATCCTAAACGAGAAGAGGTTTCATTTTCTGTATTGTGTTCAACTTGTTGGATATACAACTCTTCTGGGCTAACACTGAGTATTTTTTGAATATAATTTTTAAAGGGTTGTACCGCAGAGGCTACAATACTATTTTCTACACAAAAAAAGAGATTTTCAGGACTGAGCCGAACTTGAAAATCAATGGGTTGTTGAGAATTTTGATCGCTAAACTTCATGGCATTTTCTAACAGTTCATTGGCAATGAAACCGACTGCATCTTTGATTTCTGCAAGTTGGTCTGAATCTGCTGATTTTGAATCCATTTGAGGGAAAAAAGTGGTGACATAATCAGCAATAAAATTAGCCGATAACCCATTATTTCGCCATCGTTGTTGCAGAGAGACAGAACTGGGAGAAAATCCAATGATTAAAAATTCTTGACTAATATCTGATATTTCTAGATAATGACCAAAGACCTCACACATAATGCTTAGATGACTGAATACTAACGTTTTACTGTAGAATTCAATTCCATCAACAGTAAATGAGATAAAAGAATTGGCAATTGATTCATTGCTCCTGAAGCTCGATTTAAAATGAGCTAATGTTTTTGAAGAAAATTGTATTATATAACTTATTATAGTCGATAGTCATTCAAAAAACAACACTTTTGATGTTTCCACCTACATTTTATATTGCCGTTACAAATCATGGATTTGGTCATGCAGTTCGGGCTGCCTGTGTTGCCGCCCAAATTCGACAAATCTGCCCAGAATCTGTTCTCATTTTGGTGACAACTGCCCCGCGTTGGTTATTAGAATCCTATATTCCGGGTAATTTTATTTTACGTCCCCGTAGCTTTGATGTGGGGGTGATTCAATCGGATAGTTTAACCATGGATAAGGTGGCCACGTTGGAAAAGTTAAACTATATCCGTCAAAAACAGCCGTCAATTATTGCGAGTGAAGTAAGTTTTATTCAGCAAAATCGTGTGGATTTAATATTAGCAGATATTCCCCCTTTGGCGGCTCCTATTGCAAAAGCAGCAGGAATTCCTGGATTAATGATGAGTAACTTTGGGTGGGATTTTATTTATCGAGATTGGGGGGAAGAATTTATTGATATTGCCGATTGGATTTCGGACTGTTTTGGTCAATGTGATACTTTATTTCGGCTGCCGCTTCATGAACCTATGAGCGCTTTTCCTCATATTATTGATGTGGGATTAACGGGGGGAAATCCACAATATAATTTAGATCAACTTAAAGCCGATTTTAAGATTCAAACTCCCTCAGAAAAAACCATCTTGTTAACATTTGGCGGATTAAGTTTAGCTGAAATTCCATATCATAATTTAGCAAATTTTCCTGATTTTACTTTTATTACATTTGATAAAAATGCACCTAATATTCCCAATTTAATTCGAGTTAAGCATCAAATTCAACAAAATCAACATAAAACAGACTATTCTCATATTCGTCCCGTTGATTTTATGCTCCTCTGTGGACGGATTATTTCTAAACCTGGATTTAGCACTTATGCGGAAGCCTTACGCTTAGATATTCCGATTATTTCTTTATCTCGTCAAGGATTTGCAGAAGCCCCAATTTTAGAAGCAGGCTTGCAGAATTATAGCTATCATCAAATCATCAGTCCCGCCGATTTTTATGAAGGGAATTGGGGCTTTATTAAACAGCCCATGCATCCTCCTCGTCTCTCAGAAAGATTAGATAAAAATGGAAATGAAACCATTGCTAAAGCCGTAGTTGATTTGTTCAAGTCCTCGAATTAAAACCGATGAACTTTTAAAAGATCCAGATGTATCTAGATTATTGCCATTCCCTCTCCTCACTCCTGACCCTTCCGCCTGATAAACCTACTTTTTCAGCCAACCCTAAATAGATAGCATTTTGATTCCAAGTGCAATGAGTACAGCCCCACCAATAAACTCAACTTTTTCTCCAAATCTTACAGAAATTTTTTTAGCAAGAAATAAGCCTAAATAAGTTGCAAAAAAAGCTCCGATGCCGACAAATAGAGAATAAATCACTATAGGCTTATTAACTAATCCAAGTGATATTCCTACGCCTAAAGAATCGATACTAGTAATACTAGAGACAAATAGAATTTTCAACAATCCATGAATTTTCAGCTCTTTTTCAGAAGTTTTTGGGGATTTCACTTCAAGATATGAGTGATAACACATATGGCTACCCACTATGAGTAACAAGATAAATGCAATCCAATGATCATACTGAGTAATTAAGTTTTGGGCAATATGTCCAAGAAGAAAGCCAATTGCTATTGCTAAGCCTTCTGAAAAACCTGAACTCAATGCAAAAAACAAAGCGCGTCTGGGTGAAAAATAACGGAAGCCAAGTGCCATTGCGGCAGAAAAAGAATCAATACTTAACACGAGAGTAAACAACAATAATTCAATTGCCATCAACCTAACCTAAAGACATGATAAGTTTATACGGGTCTGATTCAATTTAACTATATAAACTGCCCACATATTCTTCATAACCGTTGTAGAGTAAAGTAGGTTGTCTTTCCCAAGAAAAACTTGGACTATTACTCACTACTTTCTCCGTGGCTTGTGACCAACGGGGGTGAGGTTTATTCGGGTTAACATTTGCCAGAAAACCATATTCTTCCGGGGCAAGAGTATTCCAAAAGGTGGGAGGTTGTTTTTCTAAAAACTCAATTTTAACAATAGATTTTGCCCCTTTAAATCCATATTTCCAGGGTAAAACCGCCCGAATTGGCGCACCATTTTGCTTCGGTAAGGTTTTCCCATACATTCCTACTGCAAAAAAAGCCAGTTCATTCGCCATTTCTTCAATCCGTAATCCTTCGGTGTAAGGCCAAGGATAATTCAACGCCCAAAATCCCGGCCCCTTAGTAATTTTAGGATTATAAAAAGAGGTAAACCGGACGAATTTTGCATTTGAATTAGGTTCAACGGCTTCAATGATTTTTCCCATGGGAAAACCCACCCAAGGCACGACCATCGCCCAAGCTTCAACACAACGAAATCGATAAATTCGTTCTTCAATGGGGAACTTATTCCGTAAATCATCCAAATCATAAGTTGCCGGATTTTTAACTAAACCTGTAACTTCCAATTTCCAAGTTTCAGTGGGTAAGGCTTGAGCCGCTTCCCAAATTGACTTCGAGCCGCCAAACTCATAAAAGTTATTATAATGAGTGGCAAAATCTGCTTTAGTGATCGTCCGCCCAGCATCCTTAAAGTTAGGATTTGTCGATAAATTAGAAAAGGGTTTTAATCCTTCAGTGCCTGATTGGGCATTACCCAGTGAGTTGCAAGCCGTCAGCGGTAAAACCGTTGCAGCCACTCCTGCACCAATTAAACTTTTCATAAACCGACGACGGTTCAAAAATGCAGTTTCTGGAGTAATTTGATTTTCAGGAATTTCCCAAGCGGGGGGAATGCGAATTAAAACCATAGGAAAGTTGAGGAATCTGTTTAAAATAATTGTAAATTATCTTTACATTTTACCGTTTAGCTGGATAGATAGCGAACTCATCTCGACAAAATCCTGTAGCCATGGGATTGAGGGACAATTGACTGACAACGGTTTCAAGCGATCGCTCATGATTCACACCCCGGATCTCGAAGAAAGAATTAAGATAGAACAAATAGCTCAACGACTGGTCTGTTATGAGTTACTGCATTAATCCTCACTGCTCCCATCCTCACAACCCGGCTCATCATGCATTTTGTCAAAGTTGTGGTTCTTCTTTGTGCATTAAAGATCGTTACCGAACCCTGAAGATTTTAGGAGAAAGCGCGGGATGCCGCACCTTTTTAGCCATTGATGAAGATAAACCCTTTCAGCCTCGATGTGTGGTGAAGCAATTTCTTTCACCCGACTCTTCCCCAGGGAAAACCACAGAATTACAAAAGATCGCTCGCTACGATCAAGGGGTGGCTGAGTTAGCGAAAATCAGTCAAAAATCTATGATTCCGACGGTTTTAGCCGCGTTTGAACAGGGGAACACCCGTTACTTGATTCAAGACTATATCGAAGGGCGAAACCTGGCTGAGGTGTTAATTCAAATTGGCTCTTTTCCAGAATCCCAAATTGTGCAATTGTTGGAGGAGATTTTACCGACTTTAAAGCTGATTCACCAACAGGATCGGATTCATGGGGAGATTAAACCTGAAAATATTATAGATCGCTATTCAACTGGTCAAAAACTGACTCTAGATGCTACACCGCCTCAATATGTGTTGGTGGATTTTAGTCCCCATTCTGGGTTAGATTCTGTTCTGGAGTTAGATCCGGCGGTTAACGTTTCTGCTGAATATGCCGCCCCAGAACAATTGCAGGGTTATCCGCAAACGAATAGTGATTTGTATAGCCTCGGGGTCACCTGTTTGCATTTATTAACGCGGGTATCGCCGTTTGATTTGTATGATGAGAAATCCGAGACTTGGGTGTGGCGAGACTATTTAAAACAGCCTATTAGTCCTCGACTGGGTTGTATTTTAGATGGGATGGTGAATCGCAATCCCTTAGAACGGTATCAATCAGCCGGAGAAATTTTAGAGGATTTGCGCTCAAAATGGAGTCCATTGGCCTCTGTGAATCCTCCCCAACGTCAACGGATTTTAACTGCATTGGGTGCGGCTACCTTGGGAGCATTTGCCTGGTTTTTGAGCGCTCAGTTTCCCATTTCCCAACCCAGTTCACAACCCCGTCCCGCGTTCCAACTTCCCGATCCCCCAACTCAACCCCGGCCTCTGGTGCGGGTTAGACCCGAGTTTCCCAAGCCATCCACCCCACACATGAAGCTGTTGATGCAAAGTCAGGGGCCAGTTTGGGCGATCGCTGTCAATCCCAATGGTCGTAGTTTAGCCTCTGGGAAAACCAACGGTCAGGTGGAGATTGTTGATTTGCACACGGGACAGATTTTACAGACCTTCAGCGGCCATTCCAGTCCTGTGGGGGCAATTGATATCAGTCCCAATGGACGTTATCTGGCAACTGGCAGTGGCGATAAAACGATTAAAATTTGGGATCTGTGGAATAGTCGGTTAGTCAGAACCATTTATGGTCATCGAGGTTGGGTGTATGATGTTGCCTTTAGTCCTGATGGTCAGACATTAGCCAGTGTGAGTCAGGATCAAACCTTAAAGTTGTGGGATGTGGATACCGGTTGGGAAGTGGCTCAACTGCGGGGACAAGCCAAAGATGTTCAATCTATTGCATTTAGTCCAGATCATCAACTGTTGGTGACGGGGAGTGGTGAGGGTCAAGTAGAACTGTGGAATTGGCGCGAAAAGCGGTTAATTCGCTCAATTCCGGCGCATTCTCTGGCGATTTGGTCTGTTGCTATTAGTCCAGATGGTCAAACCTTAGCAACGGGGAGTTGGGATCATTCCGTTAAATTATGGGATTTAAATCAAATTCGATCTGAATATTTTTATAGTCAACCCCATCAAACGATTGTCGGTCATCGTGATAAAGTCATATCCTTAGAGTTTAGTCCCAATAGTCAAACCTTAGCCAGTGCTGATGTCACAGGCACGGTTAAACTTTGGTCTACCCAAACGGGAGAATTAAAAGGAAGTCTCAGTGGCCATCGATCTTGGGTGGATTTACAATTTCATCCCAATCAAGATTTTCTACTGAGTGGCAGTTTGGATGACACGATTAAAGTGTGGCGATTATCTCCGTGAATAATAGGGAATGCTGAAAAACAAGAATTATTAGGTAATTGTTGTAATCGCACGACCCAGGTTAATCTGAAGATTGTTCAACGATTGTTGACTTTGAATAATCCCAATCAGTTGTTCAGCGCCATTGTCTGCAAACTGGTCTGCGTCAAAGAAAATCCCTACCCCTGCAACCCCATTGGGTAAATCGACATCCGCTAATTCATACTCGATGGCTCCTTTGAGTTGAATGGTATCTTGGCCCGGTTGAAAATCTGTAATTAAACCGTAACTGGGCGGCGGTTCAGTGGGTGGGGGTTGGATAATAAAGCGAACTTGAGAGTCGTCATAATAGATTTTAAAGGGATCACCCAAGACAAACGTATCCCTGCCTGACCCCCCAATTAGGGTATCCCGTTCTAACTGGCCGGGTTGTTCATCTAAGGGACTCACCCCAATCAAAACATCAGCACCCTGACCGCCTCGTAAGGTATCCATTCCAAAGCTACCTGTTAGGGTGTCGTGATCTGCTCCACCCCAGAGTTGGTCATCCCCTGCATCGCCATCTAGGGTGTCTTGACCCCCATCTCCGAACAGAAAATCTGCATCAACGCCGCCATTGAGGATATCATTATCTCCTCCTCCCCAAAGAAAATCCTGGCCTGAACCGCCGTCTAAGTTATCTTCACCCGTTCCACCCAGTAAAATATCCTGTCCACCTAAGCCTTGAATGTCATCATCTAATGGTGTGCCCAATAGAAAATTGTCCCCTTCATCGCCAATAATTGTTGCCATGCGAATTGCTCCCAAATTGCCTATTGTTTAGCAATAACTGTCTAGTTTCTATTAAAAGGGCTGATCTCAAAATGATGTTGCCAAATTGGCGATTAAATTATAAATGAGTATAATTATTCATTGCAAAATAGAATAACCCATAGTGAATCTTAACGAGAAAAAGGTTAAATATTATATGAAATACTTAAATACTTGCTACATAAGACGATGGGAAGACATCCCCCCTTTGTCCCCCCTTAAAAAGGGAGGGAATTGATCTGTTGCCTAATTTTTTGTATTTTATATTAAACCCCGTGAGCAGAAGATTTTTCTACTTGTTTGCCACACTCTTTGCACAGATAACACTGTTTTCCCCGACAATACCCATTTTTCGAGAGTTGCTGAGATTGACAACGGGAACAAATCATTACTTTCATTACATTTTCATTCACCTATCCCGTTGATTCTCACCATACTGCTACCGCAACGCTACCGCGAACGCCTAAAATAGGGAATTAGGAACGTTAACAGATAGAAGTTAGAATTGTGGCTTTCAAAATTGGTTTATTAGGCTTGGGAACCGTCGGTACGGGAACTGCTCAAATTTTACTCAACCCGCAAGAACGTCATCCCCTGTTAGCTGGGTTAAGCTTACATCGCGTTGGAGTGAGATCGCTCTCTAAACCGCGTCAAATTGAACTCCCCTCAGAAGTGTTAACCACCGACTTAGAAATGATTGTCAGCGATCCAGAGATTGATATTGTCGTGGAACTCATTGGGGGACTCGAACCAGCGCGATCGCTCATTCTCCAAGCCATTGCCAATGGAAAACATATCGTTACCGCCAATAAAGCGGTGATTTCTCGCTATAATCATGAAATCTTTGAGGCGGCTAACCAAGCGGGGGTATATGTGCTGTTAGAGGCGGCTGTAGGGGGCGGTATCCCTGTGATGTTACCCCTGAAGCAATCCTTGGGGGCTAATAAAATTCAGGCTATTACGGGCATTGTTAACGGCACCACCAACTATATTTTGACGCGGATGGAAGCTGAAGGGGCTGACTTTGCTGATGTTCTGGCTGATGCTCAACGTCTAGGCTATGCTGAAGCTGATCCCACTGCCGATGTTGATGGTTTGGATGCAGCCGATAAAATTACCATTCTTGCCTCATTGGGGTTTGGTGGCCGGATTAAACGGGAGGATGTTTATTGTGAAGGCATTCGTCAAATTACTGCCACCGATATTGACTACGCCCAACGCCTCGGGTTTGTAATTAAGTTGTTAGCCATTGCCAGTCGAGATCCTCACGGGACAACTGAAAAAGATTTACTCTCAGTACGGGTTCATCCCACATTAGTCTCTAAAGATCATCCTCTAGCCAGTATTCATGGGGTGAATAACGCGATTTTTATTGAAGGGGAACCCATTGGACAGGTGATGTTTTTCGGCCCAGGGGCAGGGGCAGGGCCAACCGCTAGCGCCGTAGTTGCGGATCTCCTCAATATTGCCGCGACATTAAAAACCCAAACGACAAACGCCATTAACCCTCAATTCCTTCATCCCTTAATCAGTTGTACCCATCAACATTATTGTCAACTCTCACCGATGGCAGACTTAGTGACCCGGTTTTATGTCCGTTTTGTCACCGTCGATCAGCCAGGAGTCATTGGTAAGTTAGGAACTTGTTTTGGTAACCACAACGTCAGTATTGAGTCGATAGTTCAAATTGATACCCATGGGGAACTCGCCGAAATTGTAGTGGTGACTCATAATGTGCGAGAAGGTAATTTCCGAACTGCTTTAGAAGAACTGCAACAATCGGATATTGTGGAACGTATTCCCAGTATTTTACGGGTGTTGTAGCGGTGAATTTAACAGTTATTGTTATTGGGGGTGGGGCAGCCGGATTTTTTGCTGCCATTACCTGTGCACAAACCCATCCCCACGCCCGTGTTATTCTCTTGGAAGCGGGACGAGACCCTTTAGGAAAAGTCAGAATTTCTGGTGGAGGCCGCTGTAACGTCACTCACGCCTGTTTTGACCCAGTACAACTCATCCACCATTATCCTCGCGGTGGCAAAGCGTTACGAGGGGCATTTACACGGTTTCAAGCCCAAGATACGGTGGACTGGTTTACTCGTCGAGGGGTGAAGCTGAAAACCGAAAGCGATGGCCGGATGTTTCCGGTAACTGATAATTCAGCCACTATTATTAACTGTTTAATGCAAGGGGCAAAAACAGCAGGGGTTCAGTTGAAAACTGCTGCTAAAGTGGTGGATATTCAGTATATGGGAACAGATGAACAGCCCCAATTTAAAGTGCAATTAAAATCAGGAGAACAGTTAACCGGCGATCGCTTACTCCTCGCTACAGGCAGTCAACCCCTCGGCTATCAATTGGCGGAAAAATTAGGACATGAAATTATTCCCCCTGTTCCGTCTTTATTTACTTTTAAAATTAAAGATCAACGACTGCAAGAGTTAGCAGGTGTTTCGGTCACAACTGCACAAGTTCAACTGCCTTTATCTCAGTTAGAACAAACTGGGTCAGTATTAATCACCCACTGGGGATTAAGTGGACCAGCGGTCTTGAAATTATCGGCTTGGGGCGCTCGATTTTTAAAAGAATGTCATTATCAAACGCTATTAAAAATTAATTGGTTACCCCAGATCAATGGGGCAGAATTAAGACAGCTTTTTTTAAATACAAAATCCCAATATTCTAAAAAAGCGATCGCCACCTATTGTCCGGTTGAACTGCCTCGTCGTTTATGGCAAAAGTTAGTAGAATATATTGGGATTTCCCCGCAACAAAAATGGGCAGAACTTTCCAAAAAACAACTGCATCAACTCACTCAAGAATTAATGCAAGGTCAATATCATATTCTCGGAAAAAGCACATTTAAAGATGAATTCGTCACCTGTGGTGGTGTCAGTTTAAAACAAGTGAACTTTAAAACAATGGAAAGTCGATGCTGTCGAGGATTATATTTTGCCGGAGAAATCCTAGATATTGATGGAATTACGGGCGGATTTAACTTTCAAAATGCTTGGACAACGGGATGGTTAGCAGGTCAAGGAATGGGTCAAGTTTAACGGTTAATTTGTTATTCGTCCTTTGTTATTTTCGTTTAATTCAGGACTGCTATATTCACGGTTTCCTATATGATCGCCTGATTTTAAGAAGCTTTAGATTTCTGGAAACACCGTTGATGAGAATAGGCATGAGTTAACTGTTTCAGTTGTTCTAAGCTGGTAACCGCGTTACAATGAATAATGGGTGTAAATTCTTGTAAGCTTGTGACCATTACTTCAACAGATTTAGTATCAAGATTTAAGTGAATCACCGCTGCCACCGTATCATCAATATTCGCAATCCAATATTCAGTCCCATTCAGCAGATTAATTTGATTTTGAGATTCTAATTCCATTAAAGCGTGTTCTTTAGAACTTGCACAACTAGAGTCAATCATCGTTCTCGCCCGATCAATCATCAGTTCTAATGGTTCAGCTTGCCAATTTTGTTCTTGGGCTAGTTGACAAATTTCTCTCAACTCCATTTGCCCAAATTTTGTCGATAAAGGCAGAATTTGTAGAGAACCATCTGATTTTAAAAAGATTTTGGTCGGTTGTAAAGTTGCAAACATCACTGTTCTCCCAGTTGTTGATAGTTAACCCATGCGTTTTTCGCTTTATAGTTAATCATCCCAACCCGTGATGCAACAGTCAGTGATGATCGCAGGGTTCAACGGTGATATCCTAGAAAGAAATCAGTGAGTGTATACAGCTCTTGAAGATGATCTCGATCTGACCTATTGTGTGATCTCGATCAGAGTTGAGGGAGCAATTGCTCCCTTTTATGTCCAATTTAACTGTTTGTATTCTTTAGTCTGCTTGAGTTTGAGACCATCATTCTCTCTCCCTATCCCAAACATTGTTCTGCTACTCTAGCAACTTTGATGGGATGTCTGAAAGCGATCAAGCATCCCGGTTGATATTAAGTAATCTGAAAATTCCTTGTCATTCGTCACCCTGAGTTCTTATAATTAACCCATCAATAAAACCTTCAATGTAAAAGATTAGTGAATCATCGGTTTTATTCTAAAAAACGATTCAGTTTCCTTCAAATCTTCTCTCAACTTTGTAGAAAATTGTTGCGGTTATGGAGATTAATGATCATCACTCTGATCGGTGTCATCCTATTGATGAGTGGGTCTGCATTCAGTCAGCAACCTGCTACAGTGCGATTTTTGATTCAAGCAGCGGAGGCGAGTGATTTACAGCCCTTTGTAGCAGCATTTAACGAAAAACACCCTAACATCAATTTAGAAATTGTTACTGGCCCAGCTAACACTAATTTAGTGGAAGATTTATATACTTCCGCATTTTTACTCGGCGATTCTCCCTATGATTTAGTCTATATGGACATCGTTTGGGTGCAAAAATTTGCTGCTGCCGGATGGTTAAGTGATTTATCTCAATGGGTCAAAACCGATCAACTTCAACCCTATCTTGAAAGTGTACTTCAAGGGGGAAGCTATCAGGGAAAACTCTATCGGATACCTTTTCGCGCTGATGGCGGGATGCTCTATTATCGCACGGATTTACTCAAACAAATTGGGGCAAATCCGCCTGAAACCTTTGAAGATTTAATTCAAACTTCTAAGACCTTACAACAGCAAAATTTAGCCCAATGGGGTTATGTTTGGCAAGGGAAACAATATGAAGGGTTATCTGCTATGTTTGTGGAAATTCTAGCAGGATATGGCGGGTTTTGGATTAACCCAGATACCCAAGTTGTAGGACTCGATGAATCTGAGGCTATTCAAGCCGTTGAATTTTTGCGTCAAACCATTACGGAAGGGATTTCCCCAGAAGATGTCACCACTTATTCCGAAGAAGAAACCCGCTTATTATTTCAAAGTGGTCAGGTAGCATTTTTAAGGAATTGGCCGTATGTTTATTCCTTGGCGAGTGAGTCACAAATTGCCGGTCAATTTGCCATCAAACCCATGCTGCATATCCCCAGTTTAAATAGTGGGGCTTGTTTAGGGGGATGGGGTTTTGGTATTTCTAAAAGTTCTCCTCATCCGGATGCTGCCTGGGAAGTGATTAAGTATTTTAATCAGGTGGATGTTCAGCGTGATTTTTTCTTAAAAACAGGGTATGTTCCTGCTAGACCAGCCCTGTTTACTGACTCGAAACTCGTAGCAAAATACCCCTATTTACCCAACTTATTAACGGTGATTGAAAATGCTGTGCTTCGCCCTCCCATTCCTCAATATGCTCAAGCTTCTGATATCTTACAACGTTATCTTAGTGCCGCTTTAACCGGCCGAAAAACCCCAGAAGCGGCAATGAAAGCGGCGGCTGAGGAAACTCGAACATTGCTGGGCGTTCAATCTTAAATGATTCTTGAAAATAATGAAAACAAAAACTATCGCTCAACGAGAACAATTCACAGCTTGGTTACTGATTTCCCCCGCTTTAATTCTGTTGGCATTAGTCTTTATTTATCCGATTTTGCGGGCTTTTTGGCTGAGTTTATATACAGAAAATTTAGGCACACAATTACAGCCAGTTTTTTCAGGATTGAATAACTATCAACGACTGCTGGGAGATAGTCGATTTTGGCAGAGTTTATGGAATACTTCTGTCTTTACTATCATCGCCATTACCCTAGAATTAGTGATTGGTATGAGTATTGCTTTAGTCCTCAATCAAACCTTTCGGGGAAGAGGATTTGTACGGACAGTAGCGCTGATTCCTTGGGCGTTACCCACGGCAGTGATGGGGTTAGCTTGGGCCTGGATTTTTAATGGTCAATATGGGGTCGTCAATGACTTACTTCAACGCTTAGGATTGATGGGAGAAAATCTCACTTGGTTAGGTGACCCCACGCGGGCAATGTTAGCCTTAATTATTGCCGATGTTTGGAAAACAACCCCGTTTATTGCCATCATTTTACTAGCCGGATTACAATCGATTTCTCAGGACTTATACGAAGCCCATAGCATTGATGGTGCTACCCCATTACAAAGTTTTCGTCAGATTACAATTCCTCTATTAATGCCTCAAATTATCATTGCTTTGCTATTTCGATTTGCCCAAGCATTTGGTATTTTTGACCTGGTACAAGTGATGACGGGTGGGGGGCCGGCTGGGGCTACAGAAATGGTTTCTATCTATATTTATGCCACAGTGAGGCGTTATCTGGATTTTGGTTATGGTGCAGCTTTAGTGGTCGTGACATTTTTACTGTTAATTTTAGCAGTTGCAATCGCTGCTTATATCTTATCAAAAAGTCGAGTTAATGTGATTGGAGGAAAATAGAATGGCGGGTACTTCCCAAGGAATTCAAAAAAATCGAATCATCCTTTGGATCGGTGTAATTTTAACCATTATCTTTTGTTTAGCACCTGTTTTTTGGCAGTTGCTAACCTCATTTAAAACCAATAATGCCATTCAGGCTATTCCCACAATTTATTTACCTAGCCCGAATCAACTCACCCTGGATCATTATACTCAACTCGGTCTATCTTTTCTCCGCTATGTTTTCAATAGTGCTTTTGTTTCATTCACCTCAACTGCCCTTTGTTTAGTGATTGGTGCCCCGGCTGCTTATGCTTTAGCGCGGTTAAAACTGCCCGGAGAAAATATCATTTTGGCATTTGTTTTAATTATCAGTTTATTTCCTTATGTTTTACTATTTTTAGGATTACTAGAAGTGGTCAAGTTATTGAACTTAGGAAATAACTATATTGCTTTAATTGTTCCTTATACCGCGATTAATTTACCCCTAACTTTACTAATTCTCAGAAGCTTTTTTCAACAACTCCCTAAAGATTTAGAAGATTCTGCCAAAATTGATGGCTATACAACCTTACCGATGCTGTGGTACATTGTTTTACCCATGACCATTCCTGCTTTAGTTACCACAGGCATTTTGACCTTTATTTTTGCTTGGAATGAGTTTATTTTTGCCCTCACTTTTATTACTCGTGAATCCTTGTATACTATCCCGGTAGCGGTGGCGCAAATTGGGGGAAGTTCCGTGTATGAAATCCCCTACGGCCCTATTGCAGCGGCGACGGTGGCCGGGACATTACCATTAGTTATTTTAGTACTTCTGTTCCAACGTCGGATTGTTCAAGGCATTACAGCAGGGGCTGTTAAAGGTTAATCAAATCAATAAAATTATCATCATTATGGCTAAACTTGAATTACACAATATTCGTAAACAATTTGGGTCTCAAATTGTTCCTGTAAAAAATATGAATCTAGAGGTAGAAGATGGGGAATTTTTGACCCTGCTTGGTCCCTCAGGTTGTGGTAAATCGACCCTATTGCGACTCATTGCCGGACTCGAACAACCCACCCAAGGAACAGTTAAAATTGGCGGGCAAAATGTAACTTTAATTCCCCCAGGTAAACGCAATATTGCCATGGTGTTTCAAAGTTACGCCCTCTATCCTCACATGACCGTTTTTGATAACATTTCAGCGGCTTTAAAACTGCGGAATATCCCCACAGAAGACATTAAACAACGGGTGAATCAAGTGGCTTATAAATTAGGCTTAGAAAGCTTATTAAATCGTAAACCCGGTCAACTTTCCGGCGGACAACGGCAACGGGTGGCATTAGCCCGTTCTTTAGTCAGAGAACCGGATGTTTTTCTCTTAGATGAACCCTTAAGTAATTTAGATGCACTATTAAGAGAACAGGTACGGGCAGATTTAAAACAATTATTTAATACCCAACAAAAACCGGTGGTTTATGTGACCCATGATCAAACGGAAGCCATGACTCTTTCTAGTAAAATTGCCATTTTATATGACGGATATTTACAACAATTGGCTTCACCTCGTGAAATTTACATGACTCCCGCGAATCAATTTGTTGCGGGATTTGTAGGCAGTCCCCAGATGAACTTACTCCCTGTTAAAATAGACAATCAAAGTGCAATTTTGGGAGATCATAAAATTCCTTTACCCCAATCTCCTCAATTAAGAGATAGTCTGAAAAAGGGAACAATTACTTTAGGAATTCGCCCGGAAGATCTTAAATTAGCATCCCTTGAAGATCAGAATACGGTTGAAGGAAAAATTTTCTTAATTGAAGATTTAGGGAAAGAAAAACTCCTCAGTGTTAAGGTAAAAGACTCAGATCAAACCCTGCGCTTAATGGTTTCAGCCGATAAAATGTGGGAAGGAGAAGTGGTGAAATTAGCTTTATCTCCTCAACAGATACATTGGTTTGAGATAGAAACAGGAGAGAGAATCGGATAATAATAACAATATTTCGGTTCCCCCTAAAAATCAGAATTCCGAAATGTCAAAATCCCAAGCTGTAGATCCTCACAAGAACGTTAGAGGTACAGTTTTATGACTTGGCTTTTTTCTATTTTAATCGTCTGTGTTGCCCTCGCTTCTGTGGTGGGAGGGAGTAATAAGCCTGGAAAATCTAAGCTTCGTCGAGGTAACCAATTCAGTTTAACGAGTTATAACAACAACAGTTCCACTGATACATTTTGGGGTTATGACTCCAACTCTAATGATTATAGCGGATCTGATGATAATAGTTATTCTGACGATAGTTGTTCTAGCAGTAGTACGGACTCTGGTAGTAGTGGCGGTGATTCTGACAGTTGTGACAGTGGATTTTAATAGTGTGAATTTAGTAAAAAATCATAATTTACTTCGACCCATTTAGGAGTTCAATCAATGGGAAGAAATCAAAGATTGAGAAAACAAGATAATTTGGTCTGAGGATTAACCTGAGGGGGATTCTTAATAGAGAAAAATCGATAACAGAAGGTGAAATTAAGGTGGTTCAGGACTTTCGAGAACAAGGGGTTTCACGGTATCGTTTATTTGTTTCCCATCCCATTACAGGGAACCCCATTCAGGAATAGGAAATACGAGACTCTACCTGGAGAGGAGTTTGGAATAGTGGTACAATTCTTAACCAGTCTATGGCAAATGAAGGCAACGTCTGTCCAGTTTATGGTGTAAGTCGGCGAGTTCAACGGATGTCATGGTATTCCATACCGACTAATATGATTTGTCATCCTCAATTGAGCGATAATCCCTGAGTGGGAGATCTGATAAGATGAGGTAATCCTAACGTTCTAGGATAAAACAAGAAAGGCTTAGACTTTACCGAAGCGGAGTAAAGCCTTGAAGATGTTGTGAATTTTGACAAATATTAATGGCTGGAAGTGAAATTGGGGCAGATATTTGGTTAAGTGATTATCTCACCCCGTGGGATGTTTATACTCATGGTGTTCTAGAAATTTTGGCTTATCGCAAAACCCCTTACCAAGAAATGTATGTAGTCAAAAGCGGGATGTATGGTAAAGCGTTGGTTTTAGATGGAAAATGGCAATCGAGTACCGCAGATGAGTTTTTGTATCATGAAACGTTAGTTCATCCGGCAATGATTTTTCATGGACAACCGAAAACGGTGTTAATTTTAGGGGGTGGAGAAGGGGCAACCACACGAGAAGTGTTACGCTGGAAGAGTGTAGAAGAAGTGGTGATGGTGGATATTGATGAAGAAGTGGTGGAAGTCTGTCGTCAATATTTACCGGAAATGCACGCTAATTCTTTTGATGATCCCCGTGTAATATTAGTAATTGATGATGCCTTAAATTACCTGGAAGCGACAGAACAAAGGTGGGATATTGTCATCTCTGATTTATCAGATCCCATTGAGTCAGGGCCATCGTTTAAACTGTTTACCAAAGAGTATTTTGAAAAAATTCGCAGTATTCTTAAACCCGATGGATTTTTTGTCATGCAAGCTGGATCCACTTCCGTTGCCCAGATGAAACTTCATGTCCGTCTCGCCCACACCATGACCACTGTTTTTAACCATACTCATTCATACAGTAGTCATATTCCCAGTTTTGCGGAACCTTGGGGGTTTGTGATTGCCTCTTCCCAAATCATCAATAGCCAACCTGACCCAGATCTTGTGGATCAATTGTTGGCTGAGAAGACCACAGGGGGTTTACAAATGTTGGATGGGGTCACTTTGTTGGGGATTTTACAACAACCCGCTCATTTACGATCGCGTATCGCCACTGAAACTCAAGTTTATACCCTGGCAGAACCCCCAAAAGATTTTGGCAAGGGGATTATTCGCAACCAACCGCTTTAGACTCACTCCGTCCCATCGGTTCAACCCCAGCTACCCATCGTTGTTCTTGATGATAGATCACTTCTAAATCACCTGAAACCATGGATAATTCCTGTAGAATACGATTGACATTTTCAGTGAGTTCGACTTCTGGTAAATCTAGGTGACAACAGTGTAACTCAGGCTGTTCTTGGGAGAGGGTTTGTAAGAGTCGAATTTCTGGGTTGCGACCACCACATTCCCGACTCAAGGGTTGAACGGTTGAGTTATGGTTGGTTGCCACTAACAAATGAACCGGAATATGTTCTGATTGAGTTGCCCCTAAGGCTTGGACCAAAAACTCTAAACTATGAACCCCTAAATCTAGGGAATATTCTAGGGCTTTTTCCTGGGGAATGGCGCGGAATGATCGGTGATACGTCCATAAATGGACAATCTGAGTGATGGGGCATTCCTCTGTGACAATGGCTGCCAATAATTGTTGATAATGGGCGGCATTAACCGGGTTGAGATAATAATGATGAGGACTTAAACAGGCAAAATCTGACCCGGGTTCTACCACAATGTAAGATTGATTCAGTTGATCCAGTTGGTCACAGAGTTGAGATCCAACGCCGAGTTGATCAATGAAAATCAACGTTTGACCTGTAGAACTTAAGGCAATCTCCCCTATCAGGGGTTTAATTTGCCAAGATTTTTGATACAGTTGAACCCAACCCTCATTCTCAGCCCTTGTGGTCAACGCTTGACGATCCACTTCACCCCTAGCCGTTAAGGGCAAAACAGTCAGGGGAATGTAAGCTTTTGGTAACGGTGTAGTTGGTAAAATCTGTTGCAGTTGGGAATGAAGCTGTTGAGGACTAAATGGTTCAGATGAAACCAGATAAGCCACCCGTTCTTGAGGCTGCTGGTCAGCGGGATATTCGACCACGACACAGTCTTGGACGAACGATAAACTGAGTAAGGCGGCTTCAATTCGTCGGGTTTCACTCCCTAAGGGGAGAATTGTAGAAACAGTTTCCAACGAATCACGGGTGGCATAAACAGAGTCCGCTTTGTGTTTGATAGAATTGTGTTGGTATACTGAGAAGCTCATTATGGCGAGATCCTTGCTATTAATTCGCCTGCCCTAGAAGTGGTCCTGAACAAAAAATCAGCTTTCAATATTTTCAGCTTAATCTGTTCAAGACTCAAGCTTTACAGGACTGTTTGAATGAACATCATCATGACACGTTCTTCCGAGATTTTCAGTAAGTTGATTGAGGTTTTACTGAATCTTTACAGTTGTCGTTTCCGTAAAAACACAGATTCCCCTAACCGTTATGATTACAGTTAATCTAAGGAAACCCCTAAAAGGGGTTCACCCCTCAACGTAAAACTTTGGTAAACTGTAGCAGTGATACCAGTATTTTGAAAGGGTTTAAGGCAACAGTGAACTCAATCAATCATGATACAGATGACTGCTGTTGTCACAACCCTCGCCCAGTAGATACAGTAGAAACAGTAATCTGTAATAGCTTATAACTTTTAAGAGTTGATCATCGACAATGAATAGTCTTTTCCTCGAACGTCTTCACAGTCCTGAACGCCCGGTGATTGTCTTTGATGGGGCAATGGGAACCAACCTTCAAGTTCAAAACCTGACCGCTGAAGACTTTGGAGGCAAGGAATATGAAGGCTGTAATGAATATCTGGTTCACACCAAACCAGAAGCCGTGGCAACGGTTCATCGCAGTTTCCTAGAAGCAGGGGCGGATGTGATCGAAACCGATACCTTTGGGGGGACTTCCATTGTTTTAGCTGAATATGATTTAGCCGACAAGGCTTATGAACTGAATAAAACTGCCGCAGAACTGGCTAAACGGGTCGCCGCTGAATTTTCCACCCCCGAAAAGCCTCGGTTTGTGGCGGGTTCAATGGGGCCAGGAACGAAATTGCCCACCTTAGGTCATATTGATTTTGACAGGTTAGAAACGGCGTTTACCCAACAGGCTGAAGGACTGTTTGATGGCGGCGTGGATTTATTTATTATTGAAACTTGTCAGGATGTTCTGCAAATTAAAGCGGCATTAAATGGGGTTGAAAATGTGTTTCGCCAAAAAGGAGAACGTCGCCCAATTATGGTTTCGGTGACGATGGAATCTTTTGGCACCATGTTAGTCGGTTCTGAAATTAGCGCCGCGTTAACGATTTTAGAACCTTATAATATTGATATTTTGGGGCTAAATTGTGCCACTGGTCCCGATTTAATGAAAGAACATATTCGCTATCTGTCTGAACATTCTCCCTTTGTGGTTTCTTGTGTTCCTAATGCAGGTTTACCCGAAAATATTGGCGGTCAAGCCCATTATAAATTAACGCCAATTGAATTAAAAATGGCGTTGATGCATTTTGTCGAAGATTTAGGCGTACAAGTGATTGGCGGCTGTTGCGGAACGCGCCCAGACCATATTCAAGCCTTAGCAGAAATAGCCCAAACCTTAACCCCAAAACAACGAGAATCTCACTATATTCCTTCAGCGGCATCAATTTATAGTTCTCAAACTTATGAACAAGAAAACTCTTTCTTAATTGTCGGAGAACGGCTGAATGCCAGTGGGTCTAAACAATGCCGCACCTTACTCAATAATGAAGATTGGGATGGGTTAGTTGCCCTGGCAAAAGCCCAGGTCAAAGAAGGGGCACAAATCTTAGATGTTAACGTTGATTATGTCGGCCGAGATGGGGAACGAGATATGCATGAATTGGTGTCTCGCTTGGTTACCAATGTCAATTTACCCCTGATGTTAGACTCTACCGAATGGCAAAAAATGGAGGCGGGTTTAAAAGTTGCTGGGGGAAAATGTTTACTGAATTCTACTAACTATGAAGATGGAGAAGAACGGTTTTTAAAAGTATTAGAATTAGCGAAAAAATACGGCGCAGGGGTAGTGATTGGCACCATCGATGAAGAGGGAATGGCACGTACCGCCGAGAAGAAATTTGAGATTGCTAAACGGGCGTATCATGCAGCAATTGACTATGGAATTCCTGCCCATGAACTGTTTTTTGATACGTTAGCTTTACCCATTTCAACGGGGATTGAAGAAGACCGAGAAAACGGCAAAGCAACTGTTGAATCGATTCGTAAAATCCGAGAAGAATTACCCGGTTGTCATATTTTATTGGGAATTTCTAATATTTCCTTTGGTTTAAACCCGGCTGCCCGTCAAGTGTTGAATTCCGTGTTTTTACATGAATGTATGGCAGTGGGATTAGATTCTTCTATTGTTAGCGCCAGTAAGATTTTACCGTTAGCTAAAATTGAACCGGAACATCAAAAAGTTTGCCGAGATTTAATATATGATAAACGGGAATTTGATAGGGATGTTTGTACCTATGATCCGTTAACCCAATTAACCCAATTGTTTGAAGGAAAAACCACCAAAAAAGATAAATCAGCCAATAAGAATTTACCCATTGAAGAACAACTGAAACAGCATATAATTGATGGGGAACGGATTGGTTTAGAAGAAGCTTTAACAACCGCTTTAGAGAAATATCCCCCCTTAGATATTATTAATGTCTTCCTTTTAGATGGGATGAAAGTTGTCGGAGAATTGTTTGGTTCGGGGCAAATGCAACTTCCCTTTGTCTTACAATCTGCCCAAACCATGAAAGCAGCCGTGGCATTTTTAGAACCCTATATGGACAAAGATGAAGCAGGAGATAATTTTAAAGGAACGTTCTTAATTGCTACTGTAAAAGGGGATGTTCATGATATTGGTAAAAACTTAGTGGATATTATTTTATCCAATAACGGTTATAAAGTGATTAACCTGGGAATTAAGCAACCCGTGGATAATATTATTGCCGCCTATCGCGAACATAATGCTGACTGTATTGCCATGAGTGGATTATTAGTAAAATCCACGGCATTTATGAAAGATAACCTAGAAACCTTTAATCAAGAAGGAATTACCGTTCCCGTGATTTTAGGCGGTGCAGCTTTAACGCCGAAATTTGTTCATCAAGATTGTCAGAATGCTTACAAAGGTCAAGTGATTTACGGAAAAGATGCATTTTCTGATTTGAATTTTATGGATAAATTAATGCCTGCAAAATCGGCTAAAAAATGGGATGATTTTAATGGTTTCCTAGATGAACTTGCCGAAGAAAATGGCAAGGCTAGCAGTACAGAGGAGGATAAACTCACGGAATTTCCGGCAGCAGAAGTCACCATTGGCGCAACAGAAGCCGCCACACCAAAAGAAGTAGATACTCGCCGTTCAGAAGCCGTTGAAATGGATATTGAACGCCCCAAACCTCCCTTTTGGGGAACGCAAATTTTACAACCCGAAGATATTCCTTTAGAAGAGGTATTCTGGTACTTAGATTTACAAGCTTTGTTTGTGGGACAATGGCAATTCCGGAAACAAAAAGATCAGTCTAAAGAAGAATACGATGACTTTTTACAAACAACTGTTCACCCCATTTTAGAAGAGTGGAAACAGCGAATTATCACTGAAAACTTGTTACAGCCTCAAGCCGTTTATGGGTATTTCCCTTGTCAAGCGGAAGGCAATACCTTAAAGGTTTATTCTCCCGAAGAGATGAATAATGGCACGGTTTCTGAACCGATAAAAACCTTTGATTTCCCCCGTCAAGCCTCTGGGAAACGGTTGTGTATTGCTGACTTTTTTGCCCCCCAAGAAACAGGCATGATTGATGTGTTTCCCATGCATGCTGTAACAGTGGGAGAAATTGCCACAGAATACGCCCAAAAACTGTTTGCTGGTGATGACTATACGAATTACCTGTATTTTCATGGCATGGCTGTTCAAACCGCAGAAGCGATGGCAGAATGGTTACACGCCCGCATTCGTAAAGAATTAGGATTTGCTAACGAAGATTCTGATAATATCAAAGACATTTTACGACAACGGTATCGCGGTTCCCGTTACAGTTTTGGCTATCCCGCTTGTCCCAATATGCAGGATCAATACAAACAATTGGATTTGTTAAAAACAGATCGAATTAATATGTATATGGATGATAGCGAACAGTTATATCCAGAACAGTCCACCACTGCTATTATCACCTATCATCAATCAGCTAAATACTTTAGTGCATAGGTAAGTGATGAATCACAAAAAACCCAATCTCTAGTAGGTTGGGTCGAACAAAAGTGAAACCCAACATCACATTAATTCATTCTCCCACAATTGAGTTGAATCGGTAGAGAAGTTGTTTTTTTGGGTTTCATACTTCAACCCAACCTACAAGATAGCTGGATTTTTGCTGGATAAGGGGAGCTTATTCTCTTGTTTCTAAACCTTGTTAACGCTAATATGGATGTTAATTCAGGAAGAAGCCTCTGAGGATAACTTCTGACCTATCCGAGGTTCTGTTCCTGTAAGTAACCGTTGAATGTTTTTTTGATGCCGCCAAATCACATAAATTCCGGCAGCTAAACTAAACATTTGATAAGGTAAAGGTTGAGCAGTAACCACCATTAAAACCATAATAGCGATCGCTCCCATGATAGAACTCAGGGAAACAATCCGAGAAATCCCTAACACAGCACAGAACACCCCAAGGGTTGCGAGGGCTAAAACCCAATTAAACGCCAGTAATACCCCCAAGCTAGTGGCAACGGCTTTTCCCCCTTGAAACTGAATCCAAAACGATTTGGTATGGCCGATAATGGCACATAAACCGGCTATTGTTGCCATCCAATAACACCAAGGTTGTAAATCCAGTATGTTGACAGATGTTGCCAGTTGCTGTGTCCAATTGAGGGAATAGATGAAGCTGACAAGAGCAATGGCAGAAGTCCCTTTTAATACATCCACCAACACCACAAACAGTGCGGGTAACTTGCCACAGGTTCTCAAAACGTTTGTCGCCCCAGTTGACCCAGACCCTTGAGAGCGTAAATCAACCCCATAAAACCCTTGTCCCACCCAATACCCTGTGGGTGTTGCTCCTAAAACATAGGCAAAGAGTAAAAGTCCTACATTGAGCATCAGCCACTGAACCATGATCTATTCCCCGCTGCGATGACATCTGGGGTTATATTGTAATGTGAATTGATCCCCTCCAGATTAATTCGCGGGAAGAAAATCTAATTTTTGGATTGATAGACCCTACCTTCTACATCCAATACCCTACCCCTTCTGCCTAACAACAAATGACTAACAACCAACCTCTCATTGGTACGGTTTCCACGAATTAGCACTCGCCCCAGTTGAGTGCTAAATTGACTAGATGGATAGCTAGCAGCGAGGCTTTAAAGATAATATTATGGCTAAAATTGTTTCATTCAGTGATGAATCACGGCGGGCGATAGAACGAGGCGTAAACGCCCTAGCTGATGCAGTCCGCGTCACCCTCGGCCCAAAAGGTCGTAATGTACTGCTGGAAAAGAAATTTGGTCCCCCCGAAATCGTTAATGATGGGATCACCGTTACCAAAGAAATTGAACTCTCAGACCCCCTAGAAAATACGGGGGCAAAACTGATTCAGGAAGTGGCCTCTCAAACCAACGATATTGCTGGAGATGGCACAACCACAGCGGCGATTTTAGCCCAAGCCTTGATCCATGAAGGTTTAAAAAATGTGACAGCCGGTGCTAATCCTGTGGCATTACGTCGGGGAATTGAGAAGACAATTCAAGCCTTGGTCAAAGAAATTCAGGCCGTTGCTAAACCGGTTGAAGGAGATGCCATTGCCCAAGTCGCAACAGTTTCAGCCGGAAATGATGAAGAAGTAGGGCGGATGATTGCCCAAGCCATGGACAAAGTCACCAAAGATGGGGTGATTACGGTTGAAGAATCCAAGTCTCTCTCCACAGAATTGGATGTGGTAGAAGGGATGCAAATTGATCGCGGTTATTTGTCTCCCTACTTTATTACCGATAGTGAGCGGATGGTGGCAGAATTCGAGAATGCTCGGATTCTAATTACCGATAAAAAAATTAGCACCATTCAAGACCTCGTTTCCATCTTAGAAAAAATCGCTCGGGAAGGACAACCCCTGCTGATTATTGCAGAAGATGTCGATGGTGAAGCCTTAGCGACTCTGGTGGTGAATAAAGCCAGGGGTGTCCTGAATGTAGCAGCCATTAAAGCGCCAGGATTTGGTGATCGCCGCAAAGCCATGTTGCAGGATATTGCTATTCTCACCAATGGTCAAGTGATTTCTGAAGAAATTGGCTTAAGCCTCGATACCGTCACCCTTGAGATGTTGGGAACCGCCACCAAGGTGATTTTAGAGAAAGACAATACTACTATTGTGGCGGAAAGTAATCACAGTGGAGATGTTGCCAAACGGGTGGCTCAACTGCGGAAACAACTCGAAGAAAGTGATTCTGATTACGATAAAGAAAAACTGCAAGAACGGATTGCTAAACTAGCCGGTGGGGTGGCTGTGATTAAAGTGGGGGCAGCCACAGAAACGGAACTGAAATCCCGTAAACTACAAATTGAAGATGCCCTCAATGCCACAAAAGCGGCTATTGATGAAGGGATTGTTCCGGGTGGCGGCACAACCCTGATTCACCTGGCTAACAAAGTAGATGACCTCTTAGAGAGCTTCTCTGAAGAAGAAAAAGTCGGGGCAGCCATTGTGGTGAAAGCCCTCGAAGCCCCATTGCGTCAGATTGCCACCAATGCTGGGGTAGAAGGTTCTGTGATTGTCGAACAAGTTCGCAACACTGAGTTTAATGTGGGTTACAATGCCCTCAGCGATCAGTGTGAAGACTTAATTGCTGCAGGTATTATTGACCCGGCAAAAGTGGTTCGTTCGGCCTTACAGAATGCTGGTTCAGTTGCTGGAATGGTGCTGACCACTGAAGCCGTGGTGGTTGAGAAGCCAGAGAAGAAACCCGCAATGCCCGCTGGTGATGATGGCATGGGCGGCATGGGTGGTATGGGTATGGGTGGTATGGGTATGGGTGGTATGGGTATGGGTGGTATGGGTATGGGAATGATGTAATTCCTCCTGAGCTGCCTGACTCATTCTCCTAATCCACTTGTTTTATCCTATGGGGGCGATCAATGCATCGCCCCTCAAATGTAGAGAGAGTTGAATCAAATCCCTGAGCTATCTAAGAATTCTACAATGGGTTTATCTTGCAAAGAACAACTTGAATTAACAGAGGTCTGATGATTTTGATCCAGGGTTTCAGTCTCATACTGAACCTGTTGTTCTGCACTTGAAACTGATGCTATAACTGGCGTTTTGGCAGCAGAATTTAATTGAGTATTGAGGGATTGAACTTGCTGTTCTAAGGCTTCAATTCGATCCACCAATGCTCGAATCACAACTGCTTCAGAATCCGGTAAACTACCATGTTCTAAGGGATTAATTCGCACACCAGAACGATAAACCACTCGTCCGGGTACGCCCACAACTGTACAATTTGAAGGAACGTGTCGCAGCACCACTGAACCCGCTCCAATTCGGACGTTATCACCAATTTCGATATTGCCTAAAACTTTCGCCCCAGCCCCGAGCACAACATTTTCTCCCAAGGTGGGATGACGTTTTCCAGTTTCTTTTCCAGTCCCCCCTAAGGTTACCCCTTGGTAAATTAAGCAATAATCTCCAATAATTGCAGTTTCCCCGATCACGACTCCCATGCCATGATCAATAAACACGCCCTGACCAATTTGAGCGCCGGGATGAATTTCGATCCCCGTTAATAATCGAGCAATGTGGGAAATGAATCGCGGAATAAACGGAATTTTTAAACGATACAGTTGATGGGCAAACCGCTGAAACAGGAGGGCTTGTAAACCTGGATAGCAAAATAGTACCTCCAGCCAGTTGCGGGCTGCCGGGTCACGATCAAAAATAATACGAAAATCAGCGAGAAGGGTCTTGAACACGATGAAGTCCCTATTTTGTCAATAGACCACTATTATATGTTAGTCGAAGCAGGGCAATGGATAAACCCCAAAAATCCGAACCGACATAAAATAGAGGTTAGCAGAGGGTCACGTTTGTTCTATTTCGATTCCAGACAAGAATTTTATGGCTGCAATTCTCACAATTTTGATATTACTCGCCAGTATTGGGTTGACGCAGATCTTTATCTTGGCCCCTATAGCCTGGTTGCCGGGATTACAGTTTCCTCGATGGTTAGGAATTACAGTTGTGATTTTGTTTTTTTGCTGGTGTATGGGAGAGACCTAGGCGACCCAATCATGCTTATTGGATCACGGAGTATGCAACACGCTTACAGAACTCTTTTCGTTGCCGACTGATTTTCAGATGAGACTTAGCTAATATTATTATACCCTTTCTGTTTTCGAGAAACTTGTCTCTGTAACCGCTTAATTTTCTTTTCTCCTTATAATGAAAGAACTATTCTGTTTAGATGGCTGAGATCAACTATGGATGGTGTCGCTTTAACTGTGTTTCAACTCATCTCTTTCTTCATTCATGCCATACAACCGATTTTAGTTCCTCTTTGTTTGCTACTAGCATGGGGTCTAATGATTTTATTGCTATGGAGTGTCATTGCTGCGATCGCTGATACTATACGTCGTGCTCAGCAGATGCATAAAATTCCCTGCCCGAATTGTACCTTTTTTACAAAAAATTATCATCTCAAATGTCCCGTGCAACCGCTGATTGCTTTATCTGAACAAGCCATTAATTGTCCTGATTTTTGTGCCACTCGAAATATTAACTGGGATACTGATTAACATTTTATAACATTTGTTTGATTTGATCGCTTAATATTCTAACAGCACACCTTTAAGTCCTCATCCTTTACTTATCCATATAGGGAGTTTATTGGGTCAGGGGGTTTAATGGGGCAAAATTGGGTTAGATTTGAGCCTGTTTTTGTTTCAAACAAAAGTTATATGTATCTTTAAGTCGGATAACATCAATCACTATTAATGATTGGGATGAGCTGTAACCCACGTGTTAATATGGACAAAGTGATTGAGCGCTTTAGAGTATTTAACAACTCGATCTGCAACTAAATAGAGAATTTCACATAGAATAGAAAAGGTAGATCTGTAATTGCTAAGCTCATGGATTCTCAATTGCGAAATGGGTGCAGAATACCAATGGAAAAAAACTTTAAGCTTAAAAATCAGCAGCGGCAAGGTTTTTTGATTTTTGCTATCCTGGTGATTGGACTGATTTGGGTCATAATGCTGATCGGATCTGCGCCCTTGAGCAATTCAATTTTAACTGGAATTCGCCACTTAACCGTCTTTACCAGTTTAGGAATAGCTCTGGTTTGTTATATTAAACACTATAAGTTGCAACAAGAACAGTTAAAGTCAGAATTATTATTGAAACAATCTCAGCAGCGATGGCAGCAAGAAAAAGCAGAACTCGAACAGCAATTGAAATCTCAAATTGAACAATGTTCTCTGATTGAGATTCAAAACACCGCCTTACAAGAAATTAGTCGCCGCAAAGATGAGTTCTTACGCCACACCTCTCATGAAATCAGAACTCCGATGAATGGGATTATCGGTTCCCTTCAACTTTTGATGGATCATTTATATGACGATCAAGATGAGGAAGTGGAGTTATTGCAACAGGCTTATCAATCTTCAATACATCTCCTCACTTTAGTTAATCAAGTATTAGATTTAGCCAAAATTGAATCCGGTTGCGTTTCGTTAGAGATCAAAGTCATTGATCTCCATGCTTGTCTATCAGCCGCCATCTATCTTCAGTTATCAAACTTACGCCAAAAAGGTTTAGAATTAGAGCGGCAAAATTTTCCTCAACCTTTGAAAGTGAAAGCCGATGCGATGAAACTCAAGCAAGTTTTTATCAATATTATTGGAAATGCCGTCAAATTTACAGATGAAGGACAAGTTAAAATTATCACTGAGATTCAATCCGTTTTAATTTCCTCAAAACTAGAAAAAATACCGATGGCAGTCGTAACCATTGAAGATACTGGTATTGGCATTGATCCCCAAATGCAGCAACAACTGTTTCAAGCTTATAAAGTTGAAGATGAACGCAAAGCTTACCCCCTTGGCAGTACTGGACTGGGACTGGTGATTTCAAAGCATTTAGTTGAACTGATGGGGGGTCATATTGAACTGAAAAGTTCCGGCCGCAATCAAGGAACACGAGTGGATATTATGTTACCTTTGAGTGAAGCTTAATAGACCTTGATCACCATCCAATTGCACTTCAATCCCTACTGGTAATACCGCATTGCAGCCATCATGACCAAAGGGTAAATCAGAAACGATAGGAATGTTTAAATCTCCTAAGCGATCGCGCAACACCTCTTCGATTTTAAAGCTATTAGAATTGATATTTTTATCCCACTGACTAAACCGTCCTAAAGCAATGCCTCGAACCCCTTGAAATGCCCCCATCATCCGCCATTGGGTTAACATCCGATCAATTCGGTAGGGTTCTTCATTTACATCTTCAAACGCTAAAATCACATCTGTGAAATCAGGTTGATACCGGGTTCCCAATAAACAAGTCGCCACAGTTAAGTTGCCAGGGAATAACCGACCTCGAACAGATCCCCCCCCCCAGCCTGTCCCCTGCAACCTAGATAACGGGCGACCTTCTACCCAGTCAAATAGCCGTTGAATAGACCAGTCCGGTTCCTGGGCTAAAGTGGTTAACACAGGGCCGTGAACCCCTAAAATTGAGGGGTGAGATTGACTGAAACCCCAGAGTAAAGCGGTAATATCCGAAAAACCAATTAAGAATTTAGTCGATTGTTGGGAATTAGGTTGCCATCCTTCCAGTAATCGTGTTGCCCCATATCCCCCGCGACTACAAAGAATGCCTCGACAGTCCGGATCATTGAGGGCGGCTGCCAATTGCTGACGACGGTGTTCATCAGAACCCGCCAAGTATCCCCAACCCCGATCATAACCGGGGGACAATTCTACTTCATATCCCCGCGATCGCCAAATTTCAACACCTTTTTGCAACCGTTCTGACTCTCGTAACGCTCCACTGGGGGTAATGACTCGTAAGCGATCGCCGGGTTTTAAGGAGTGAAAATCTTCCATAAATTTAACCCTATTTTTTCCAATTTTTTGGCATCCCAAAAATTGAAGATACAAGGTTTTTAAGCCTGATATCCCTATTAAGCATGCACTTTTTTCTCCCCAAATCGCCTGAAAAGCTTACAAGATAAGACTTTTAAAGTGATTCAGCAGACCCTAACTATAGCACTCTGCATATTAGTTAGGACATTTCTCAATCCTACAAGCTATGAATAGCTTACTGTTCCCCCCTTCAACTCTTCCCGCCATTAACAGGACTCTGAGGCGGGCTGTAGAGATCTTTAAAATTTTAGCAGCCTCTGTAGTACCGACAATCATTCAACTAAAAGAGTCTCGCAATAGTTTTGAGTTGAGCACCAAATCAAAGTTATTAAACCGACATTTCCAACTTGAGGATCAATCTGATCTTATAAGGGTTCTATAGATTGCTAAATAACCAAGCTTCGAGGCGATCGCCCCAGACTGCCAAGGAATACTCCCGTTCTACTTGTTGGCGACAGCATAAGCGATCAATTTTGTCAAGTTTTTGAATGGCGGCAATCAATCCTTCCACGCTGTCGGGTTCAACCAGCCAACCTGTTTCGCCATCTCGAATAATTTCAGCAGGCCCGCCGCGACGATAGGCAATCACTGGTACACCACAAGCCAACGCCTCAATGGCAACAATGCCAAACGCTTCTACCCAACGGGGAGTCATTAACAAGGCGCGGCATTGACGTAAATGAGATTGTAATTGCTCGGTGGATAAAAACCCTAAATATTCAACAGGTGCATTGGGGTAAGTTTGCTGGATGTTTTGCCAATAGACTTCATCCTGCATTTTACCCATAATTTTTAACGGAATACCCGTTTGATTGGCGGCTTGAACCGCATCTTCGAGGGCTTTTTCCGGTGCAATACGTCCTAACCAACCCATTGCTTTATCCGGTTTTGGGCAAAAATTATACTTAGAAAGATCAACCCCAATCCCCAAACAAGCATAGTTTTCAGTAAAGCCAAAAGTTTGGGCTTGAGTATGGGTATAGAATCCTAAGCGATGGGGATATTGCTGAATTAATTGTTGTAAAATCCGATCAATAGCTGTAGATAAAGACCCCATACTAACCCAATGAATCACCGGACAATGAAAAAATGGCGTGAGAAAAAACGGTAACCAATCATAAGCAAAATTCACAATTAGATCATACTCCGTTTGCACCGTGCGGGCATAATCCCATAGATTTCCTAATACTGAATTCGGCGGCATCAGAATTGGCGTATCTCTCGTTTGAGACTGTGCCATCGTTTGACAATTACCGGCAATTTCTACCACTGGAATGGACTGTAAAACTGACCCCTCAGGGGCAGCCACCGTAATTTGATGACCTCGCTGTGCTAAAATTTGCGCCATATTTAATAGGGTCAGTTCCACACCACCCCCAACACCCGATCCCAACGGCCCCACTGAGGTCGAGACAAACAGTAATTTTAGATTAGTCATGGGTTATTTGTTGTTGGTCATTAGTTATCCGTCAATGGTCATCTGTTCCCTATGTTCATCACGAAGGACAAATGACAAATCACGAATGACGTGTTATCCCATCTCCCCATCTCCGCGTCTCCCTTGCTTCCTACGTCTGCGTATTTCTTTATCGGCTAAATCATCCTGACTGGGTAAAGATGGACGAATTCGCGCTAACTTATTCATTGCCCATTGTGCGGTTTCTTGAACCTCGGCATCAGGATCATCCATTGCCCGTTGTAACAATTGACTCATTTGAGTGATTAAATCATAAATCCGGCTTAAATCACGGATGGCATTTTTCCGAACTTCTGCATTTTCATCCTGCAAAGACAGAGATAACGCTCGGTTTATAGGTTTAAGGGTGCGGGTACTGATTTCAGACAAACTGGCTAAAATCAAACTGCGTTGTTTGGAGTCAGAGGAGAGCAATAACTCCACTAAGGGTTGAATGGCGCGAGAATCTCCCTGTTGTCCGAGTTGCCAAATAGCTTGACTGCGGTGAGTTGGGTTAGAACCCCGCAATTCTAAAATCCACTGTTCAATGGAGTCTATTTTGCTATAACGGGGAGTATCTTCAACCCAAGCCACATCTGGTGTAGCGTTTTGAGGGGACTTAGGCTTGTCGATGGGTTCAGTCGTGTTTGAGGGAGTCTTTTGATGAGCATTAGGGGTCATGGGAAATTCAGCCAAGGAGGCACTCGAGGCTTCTTGAGGCGGCGCTGCTGGAGTCGGCAGCGGACTCACCGTGTCGATCAATGGTTTTTGTAGGGTTGTGGGGGGAGGAACAGACTCAGTATGAGGAGAATGGATCACAGGGGAGTCTGTCTCTATTAAAGCAGCCGTCTCGGGTTCTTCTGGATCTTCAGCGGATCGATTGAGTAACCGCATCAGAATAAAAACAGACCCCCCAGTAATGGTTAAACCTCCGACTCCGAGTAAAATTAATCCGATGGGAAAATCTAAATCCGAGTCTGAGGGCGTTGTTTCAACAGGGGTTGGGGTTGTCTCCTGTGCCAGCGTGAAACGAGATATCGCCTCTGAGTCAGGCAATTGCGTTAGGTGAGTTAGACGAAGGCTGAGGTCATCCAGCCCATGCAGGGGGAGAGGAGTTGAGCCGGTGAGTAACAGCAGAATCAGATGATAAGGAGCTATGAGACTCATCACAATAATGGGACAGAATGGTTAGAACGAAACAGCAGGGGTTGCCTCATCTTAGAGGTTGGTGGGTCGATTTTCAATGAGAATGAACGCCACATTATTCTTGCACACCCCTAAAATTTGCTCCCCTGCAGTAGCTCCATCCTAGCTGCTATCTTCCTGAGAGTCTCAATTTTGTAGAAAATGGGGAGATAGGGAGACGGGGTAACGGAGTCATTCGTGATGGGTTATTTGTCCTTCGTTATGAACATAGGGGAACCAGTGACCCTTAACCCCATCCCTAAGCCTGAGCAATAGCCCTAGCGTAGCCTTAGGGCAGCTATGCCGTCAGGCTATTGGGTGTGAGTCATATTGCACGTATGCCTGCGGCAACTGACGTAACGCATAGCGTGCCGTTAGACGTATAACGCTAATAACGAAAAACGAATAATATCATGTCCGGTTGAATACTCAATATATTTGCTTCTGATGGGGAGTAGGGAGATTGGTGTGGGGTGTGGGATTAAAACATCTCGTCTGAGTTAGCATTTCTAGTTTGATGATGACTAATTATCCGGACTTGATATAACCCATAACAAACAACAAATGATTGCCTATTGCCCACCTCCTCCCCCATTCCCGACCCTGAGCTAAATGGGTTGTTCTGACCAATCTAAGACCTGTTGCAAGGAGATATGTAACAGCGACATCTCATTGTTATTCAAATGAAGATCAATGTCATGAATGGCTTGTTCTAATAGATAACAATCCAGTAAAATTTGAGCTTCAATTTGTCCTTGAGGCAACAGTTTATAAGGCTCTACTTTTTCCAAGTAAACATTGAGAAAGACTGCACTCACCCAAACCGACCAGAGTTGGGTCCAATGCTCCATCTTAGGGAGATTATCCGGTTGAATCATCCCCTGATCCAATTCCCGCTTCAGGGCGACTCGTGCCGCACTATCGAAGGATAAAATCATTCCCGCTACATCTCGCAAAGGCGATCGCTTCATCCGCCGTTCATTCAGAGTGCGATAGGTTTCCCCTTCAAAATCGAGAATGGCAAAATCTTTCCCCGTGTAGAGGATCTCTTCTAAGCAGTAATTCCCATGACAACGGGTTCGCATTGCCGTAATCTTTTGATGCAACACTTGTTCTAAGCGAGTCAACAAGTAATCTTTACGACTAATCACCTGACGCGCTAACCCTTGAATCTCCTCGGGTAAAGACATTAACCGTTTCTTCAGGCGTAACAAAGTTTGTCCAGTGAGATTCCGAGAATACTGATAAATAGAACGTTGATAGAACGAAGAAAACGGCAAGGGCGAAAAATCCGGATTATCACCATCAGAAGACAAGGCAATATGCAATTCTGCGGTTCGTTGGCCCAACAGTTGAATATTCGTCAGATAAGACCCAATGGTGATCGCCCCTATCTCTGGAATGGGATGCTGTTGCATCTCGAATAAACTGCCTGTGGGTAGAGCGACTTCGGCGATATCACTCGGTTGGACGGCAATCTGCTCAAAATAATCCCGCAGACTATCTAAGGTGTAAGTCCAAGCATTAATCGCATCTGGGACATAAGCTTGCAGTACCCCCAATGTCATGGAAACCCCTTGACTGGAACGATATTCAATGCCGCCGATGGCTGGGGCAATATGTTCGAGTTGCTGCTGTTCTAGATGTTGTTTATCCCCTAAAAAGCGACGAATTTCTAATTCGGGATTTACCCCTTCTTCTAAACGGCGGAACAGTTTAAACACTAAACGATTGCCATAAACCACCAGGGTATTACTACGTTCTTCAATATGAGGCTGTAAATCCAATCCAGAGATTTGTTCTAACTGTTTCGTTGCCTCTGTGATCACCGCCATTAACCGCCCCTGTTTGCCCGTGTAGGTTCGTCGCTGCAGCAGCATTTCACGAGGAATACTCATGAATTGCGGGTCAACGATGGCATCAAACAAAATCCCCGAATGTTCCTCAACGTTTAATTGAGCAATCACAGCTTGTGGGGTTTGTTGCTGAATGGTTTCGGCAGATTCTCCCATTGCATAAGCCAATGGCAAAACGTAGGTTTCTGGGAATCCTTCCGTATATTCAACTTTCAACAGCACCATTACAGCTTCGTTATCTGGATAAGGAATCGAGATCGTATCATGGATACTCAATCCTTGCATCACCCGAGAATAACCCACAAACCAACGACATTCAGGGATATATTGCGCTAAAATCCCTTCTAAACGACTCTTGGTTGCTGCCTGTTCAAGGATTTGTTTCCAACTGGTACTGACTTCTAATTCCGGCAGGGGTTTACTAGAGAGGGGTTGGCGAGTCCCACTCGGATCAAGTTGTAGAGTAAACCAGTAGAAACTGTAAGGACTCAAACTGAAGAAATAAGGCTCTTGTTCAATAGTTGGGAATGGGGTGCGGCCAAAAATTTCTACGGGTATCATGCCTTGAAAGGCTGATAAGTCTAACTCTACGGTTTGGACAAACCGGGATAAGTTGGCCACCACTAAGATATGTTCGCCGCTGTAAGTCCGGATAAATGCCAAGACTTTGCGGTTTTCGGGATGGAGGAGTTCAAAGGTTCCCCGACCGAAGGCTTGAAACCGTTTGCGGATGGCAATCAGTCGTTTTGTCCAAGACAACAGGGAATTGGAGTTTTCTCCTTGGGCTTCAACGTTAATCGCTTCGTAGTGATATTCTGGATCGAGAATAATCGGATGATAGAGTTTTTGGGGGTTAGCCCGACTAAAGCCAGCGTTACGATCTGGACTCCACTGCATCGGTGTACGGACTCCGTTGCGATCGCCAATATAGATGTTATCTCCCATGCCAATTTCATCTCCGTAGTATAAAACAGGCGTTCCCGGCAGGGATAACAGTAAACTATTCATCAATTCAATTTGGCGGCGATCGTTACCCAGTAGGGGCGCAAGTCGGCGACGAATGCCTAAATTAATCCGGGCTTGAGGATCTTGAGCATACACTTTGTACATATAATCGCGATCTTCATCCGTCACCATCTCTAGGGTAAGTTCATCGTGATTTCGCAGAAATAGCGCCCATTGACAGTTATTGGGAATAGATGGGGTTTGATTGAGAATATCAATAATGGGGAAACTATCTTCCATCCGTACCGACATAAACAGACGAGGCATCAGGGGGAAGTGAAAATTCATCTGACACTCATCCCCTTCTCCGTAATAGGCTGCCGCATCCTCTGGCCACTGATTGGCTTCTGCCAGTAACATCCGATTAGGGTATTTGGAGTCAATATAAGCCCGTAGTTTCTTTAAAAAGGCATGGGTTTGAGGTAAGTTTTCACAGTTAGTGCCTTCCTGGACACACAAATAGGGAACCGCATCTAAGCGCATTCCATCTACACCCATCCCTAACCAAAAATCAGCCACTTCAAATACGGCTTTTTGCAATTCTGGGTTGTCGTAGTTTAAATCCGGTTGATGGGAGTAAAACCGATGCCAATAATAGGCTTTTGCCACGGGATCCCATGCCCAGTTAGAGGTTTCAAAATCTTGGAAAATAATCCGCACATCTGGGTATTGATCCGGAGTATCACTCCACACATAAAAATCCCGTTCTTTGCTGCCTTTGGGCGATCGCCTTGCCCGTTGGAACCAAGGATGTTGATCGGAGGTATGGTTAACGACTAACTCAATAATCACCCGAATTCCCCGATCATGGGCAGCATCTAGAAAGGCTTTAAAATCTTCGATGTTGCCATAAATTGGGTTAACATTCATGTAATCAGCAATATCATACCCATCATCTCGCAGAGGTGAAGGGAAAAAGGGTAAAATCCACAACGCCGTTACCCCTAAACCTTGTAAATAATCTAATTTCTGGGTTAAGCCGGGAAAATCACCAATACCATCTCCGTTACTATCGGCAAAGGCGCGAACCGGAACTTCATAGATAATGGCATCTTTAAACCAAAGGGGATCGTTGCTGAGTTTAGCCTGTTGCATATACTCAATTACTCAATAAATCTTGACTGCTATGGTGGAGTGAAACTGTACGCGCGATCAGTAGGGCGGTTGTGATCGCGATCGCAAACACTATCAACTTTGCATTATTGCACTATTTTATTCAGGACTGACTCTATCCAGTGGTAGGTATTTTTACCTGATTTTGGGAAACCGAAATCAACGGTTTCTGGATCAATTTCACATAAGTCCCTAAAATCGTTACTATCATCATATCGATTTGACGGGAGGCGCTCTGTGCAATGAGTTAAAACAAGTCTGCCGATATCACCTTTCATGATGCGTTTAAGCAGCTTTTTCAATCCTTTTTTGTTGTAGTTAAGACCTGAGCCTAAATCTGATATAGTTTCAAACTCCCAACCATTGGAAGCACTAAAAGATTCTAAGACCTTGATTTGTCTGCGAAGTTGCCGGACAGAGGATTCTGTCCCGGCACATTCGCTAGCTAAATCATCCTTTTGGTCATGACTGCTAACACGAGCATAGTTAATGGTTGATCAGTTCAATGGGCTTCGTTACTGAGTTCTTCGATGATGGCGATACGTGAGTAGCGCTATTGCGATCGCACAAGCCCAACTCAATCTATCACGAGAGTCAAAATGTTATCTCATCATCAAGTCTTCCCCATTAGCGACCCTAGGGGGGAGGTTCAAATCTATTAAGGTTTGAGCCAGAGAAATTAAAACACTTGTATAGTATTAGTTTATATTGTAAAATATACTAAGCTAAAAATCGCATCAGGGTATCAAAAAAATTAATCTGAAGAACGCAAACTAATTGAGTACAAGTAAGCTCTTGTAAAACTTGTTGCCAATTCAGTATTTTTGTCAAAAAAATATTTATTGAGCTATCAATGTCAATCTTTCTTTTTACTGATATTTGTATTCATCATTGGGTTCAAACTGCTGCTGAACAAACACCTGATGCAATTGCGATCAACGCCATTAATCGAACCCCTTTAACCTACCAAAATTTGTGGAAGCAAATTCAAGCTCTCGTCGCTCAACTCAATGCATTAGGTATTAGCAGAAATGATCGAGTTGCAGTGGTTATTCCCAACGGTGCAGAAATGGCAGTAGCTTTTTGCGCGATCGCCTCTTGTGCCACTTGTGCCCCTCTCAATCCCAATTATCGAGAAGCAGAATTTGACTTTTTCTTAGGCGATCTTAACCCTAAAGCGTTAATTTATCAATCTGGAGTCGCTGAAGCAGCAGTTAAAGTTGCCCAGGAGCGAGGCATTATCACCTTAGAACTTTCTCCGATTTTAAATGAAGCAGCAGGCATCTTTCAACTACAAGGAAGTCAACCTCAAACAGGCATTCAAACTGGCTTTTCTCAGTCCGATGATATTGCATTAGTTTTGCATACATCCGGAACCACTTCTCGCCCGAAAATAGTTCCCTTAACCCATCATAATCTTTGTACGTCAGCTCATAATATTCGTCATACTTTAAAATTACAATCCAATGATCGGGCTTTAAATGTGATGCCATTATTCCATATTCATGGATTAATTGGTGTATTACTTTCATCGATTAGTGCAGGTGCAGAAATTATTTGTACCCCCGGATTTTATGCCCCTCAATTCTTCGACTGGATCAAAGAATTTGACCCGACTTGGTACAGTGCTGTCCCCACAATGCACCAAAGTATTTTAACTCGAGTTAAAGACAATTCTTCAATCATTACTAATGCATCCATTCGCTTGATTCGCTCTTCTTCTGCACCGTTGCCGCCCCAAGTCATGAGGGAGTTAGAAATAGTATTTAATGTCCCCGTAATTGAATCTTACGGAATGACAGAAGCCTCTCATCAAATGGCAAGTAATCCTTTACCCCCACAGATTAGAAAACCCGGTTCTGTGGGTATTGCAGCCGGCCCCAAAATCGCCATTATGGATGAGGTGGGTAATTTACTTAAATCCGGTGAAATTGGTGAAGTTGTGATTCAAGGAAATAACGTTACTTTAGGTTATCAAAATCATCCAGAAGCCAATGAAAAAGCCTTTAAAAATGGTTGGTTTAGCACGGGAGATTTAGGGTATTTAGATAGTGATGGATATTTATTTTTGAAGGGACGAATTAAAGAAATTATTAACCGAGGAGGAGAGAAAATCTCTCCTCGTGAAGTGGATGAAGTCTTATTAGATCATCCGGCGATTGATCAAGTGGTGACGTTTGCTGCACCTCATACTTTATTAGGGGAAGATGTCGCAGCAGCAGTGGTTTTAAAACCCAATCAAATTGTAACAGAACAAGAAATTCAAGAATTTGCGGCTGAGAAATTAGCGGATTTTAAAGTGCCTCGTGTCGTCTTATTTTTAGACGAAATTCCCAAAGGTCCAACGGGAAAACGGCAACGAATTGGACTGGCAGAAAAATTAGGCTTAACGGCTTTAAATAATACCGCTTCACAACCTTCAAAATCATTAGTCACATCTATAGACTCTGCGCCAGGGCAACAACAGTCAGCCCTTGAGCTAGAAGCTCAAAGTCAAATCCAGCCTACAGCTTTAGAAACAGTTTTAGCAGGAATTTGGGCAAATTATCTCAGGCTGGAACAAGTCGGCATTCACGATAACTTTTTTGAACTAGGAGGACAATCGTTAGATGCAGTTGAAATTATTGGCGAAATTCAAGAAATTTTTCAAGTTTCACTATCCCCACGGGCGTTAAGTATGACCCCAACAGTTACAGAACTGGCTCAATCTTTGGCAACAACACCCGCAGAAAAATCACGACTGGAAGAAATTGCTCAATTAACTTTAGAAATATTACAAACAGAAGCATAACATTCACTGGCTTAACTCAGTCTTGTTCAAATGCAACTCTCCTAAAATATCAATATCCTTGACCATTTACTATGGCTAATTCTAACCCATCAAATTTTAAATTATCAGCCAAACAACGCGCTTTACTGAAAGCAAAACTGCAACAAAAAGGCTTAAGTATTCAAGAGGAAAACAAAATTCTACCTCGACCTCAAGACCAACCCATTCCCCTCAGTTATCCTCAGGAATTGATGTGGTTACTGGAACAGTTGGCATCTCCTCATTACAATAATTCTCTAACCGTTAAGATTTTGGGTGCGGTTGACTGTACTATTTTGGAAAATTGTCTCCAAGAAATTATTCAACGGCATGAAGTTTTACGAACCTGTTATGGCTTTCAGGAAGAACAACTCCAACAATTCATTATTCCAGAAGTAACTTTCTGTTTACCTTTGATTGAATTAGAGAATTCTGAATATTCAGATTTACATACCTCTATTCGTCAACAACTATTGCAAGAAACCCAGCGTCCTTTTAATTTATCTCAGGATATCCCCCTGAGAGGAATCATTCTCAAAATTAGTGACCAAGAGCATTGGCTGCACTTAACTTGGCATCATATTGCCAGCGACGATACCTCCTATACAATTCTCCTGAAAGAACTCACTAATCTTTACGCAGCGTTTGCTCAAGGGTTACCCTCTTCATTACCTACCCTACCCATCCAATACGCTGACTTTGCTCATTGGCAACGGCAACACTTGACGGAGACAAAATTAGCTAATAGTTTAGTTTATTGGCAGAAACAACTAGCTGACTGTCCACCTAATTTAACACTACCTTATACTTTTCAGCAACCAACAGAAAGCCAAAACCTGACTCATACAATCATTCCGTTTGAACTATCTCAAGACTTAACCGCATCAATTAAGGCATTGAGTCAGCAGCAGCAAGTGACACGCTTTACAACTCTTTTAGCTGCTTTTTACGTCTTACTTTACCGTTATAGCGGACAAAATGATATTGTAATTGGTACTCCGGTTTCTCTGCGCGATCGCCCCGAAACGCAAGATTTAATTGGTGTTTTTACTAACAACCTGGTTTTACGAAGTTATATATCTGACGATCTCAGCTTCATTAAATTATTGAAACAGGTAAAAAATACAATTATTGAAGCTCAAGATCATCAACAATTACCTTACTTAAAACTAGTCGAAACCCTCAAACCTGAACGAATTGCCCAAAAAACAGAACTCTTTCAAGTTTTATTTGACTTCCAAAGTGTATCCCTAGAGACTCTTCAAGTTTTAGATCTTAGCTTCAGTCCAGTTCAGCTCCATCTGCAAACAAGCAGCCTGAATCTTATACTTCATATTGAGGAAGTATCTACAGGTTTGGTGGGTTATTTCATGCACCCATCTAGTCTGTTAGGGTCTAGTCGAAGCCAACACATGGTTCAAGATTTCCAAGTCTTATTGGAAGAAATGATTACTGAGGCAACTCAACCGATTTCAAAACTTTCCCTATTCACCGCAGCAAAACAAGAGCAACTGAGTTGTTATCTAATCGGACATGAATCTTTATTAATTCCTTGTGCTAATTCTCTTTTAAAATGCGGATATAAAATATTAGGTATTATTTCTACAGGTACATCAATCACTCAATGGACAACCGCCCAAGAGATTCCTTGTATTTCGCCAACAGAAGATTTAATCCATGTCTTAAGTCAGCAACCGTTTGATTACTTATTCAGTATTCACAACTTATTGATTTTACCGCAAAAAATCATCGATTTGCCCCGTCGAGGTGCGATTAACTGTCACAATGCTTTGTTGCCAAAATATGGTGGTTTGAATGCTCCGTCCTGGGCGATTATTCATCAAGAAAAAACTCACGGAATTACCTGGCATCAAATCACAAATCTGATTGATGGGGGAGATATATTCAAGCAAGTGCCTATTCCGATTGCTCAAGATGAAACAGCTTCTACCCTCCTGAGTAAGTGTTATGAAGTCGTGATACAATCATTTGCTCAACTCATTGATGAAATCGCCTGCGATCAAGTTATACTAACCTCGCAAAATTTAGATAATCGCAGTTACTTTTCAAGGGAGAAAAAACCCAGTCCTGGATGTATATTATCCTGGAACCAATCTGCTGATAAAATTGAGGCATTGGTTAGAGCCTTAGATTTTGGTCATTATGATAATATACTAGGTCTGCCAAAACTGGCTATTGGTAATGAATTTATTATAATTTCTCAGATTAAAGTTCTTGAAAATCCCTCTAGTTTACCGCCTGGAACAATTATCTCAATCCATGAAGATGGCATAGTAATTGCCACAGCCAGCTATGATATTCTACTCAATCAAGTTCTAACAATAGAGGGTCAAGTCTTATCAATCTCTGAATTTGTTAAAAGATTTAAATTAAAAGTTGGCAATCAGTTTAATGATATTAGTTTTGAGCAAAAACAGCAAATTTATCAGTTAGAAAAGGAATTTCTTAAACATGAAAAGTACTGGGTTAAACGATTATCAAGTTTAAATTTAGCTTCTATTCCATATATCCAGAAAATAAATTCGTCTTTTTCATCAGAACCTGAATATAAATCTGAAGAGTTGCTAATACTAACAGAGGTAAAAAAATTTTTAGAAAAGTATCCAAAAGCATGGAGTTTTAATGAGTTTATCACGGTTGCTTTGATTGCATATATAGCTCGCATAAGTCAAAGCAGCAGTTTTGATATTGGATTAAAACTGATTGATATAAAAGAAAAAGTTGCTAAGTTAGAAGGATTATTTTCAAGCCTACTCCCTGGTCGAATAGATGTAAACACCAATCAAAATTTTGAGGGTATTTTTCAGGCAATATCTCAGCAGTTAAACAGTGTAAAGCGTCATAAATCTTATGCCAGAGATATAGTAATGAGGTATCCTAAAATCAAAAAATTACGAAACTCAAACTGGAAAAGTTTGGCTAATACCGTAATTATAGAAACCGTTCAAAACTTAGATAATGAATCAATAAATCTAGAGGGGTCACTGATATTAAGACTTTCAGAAGCTGAGGAAAAATGTACTTGGCTATATAATACTGAAATCTTTGATACTGATAGTATTGTCAGGATGCAAAAACAGTTTACAACTTTTATTAATAGTATTATCAATAATCCTGCTCTAAATGTTTCTAAATTGAACTTGTTGTCGGAAAAAGAGCGTAATCAAATATTAGTAAACTGGAATAATACTCAGACAGATTATCTCAAAGATTTGTGTATTCATCAGTTATTTGAACAACAGGTTAAGCAAAACCCTGATGCTATTGCTGTCGGATTTAAAGATCAGCAACTAACCTACAGAGAACTGAATGAAAAAGCAAATCAACTAGCACATTATTTACAAAAATTAGGTTTAAAATCAGAAACATTAGTAGGGATTTGTATCGAACGCTCCCTTGAGATGATTGTGGGATTATTAGGTATTCTCAAAGCCGGAGGAGCTTATGTACCCCTAGATACAAATTATCCGATAGAACGCTTAAACTACATAGTATCAGATGCTAAGATATCGTTTTTATTGACTCAATATAAGTATGCTAACAAATTTTCCAATCAAAAATTGCAGAAAGTAGATTTAGATCAAAACTGGGATAAAATTGAGCAAGAATCTCAAGAAAATATAGTCAGCTTACTCACACCAAAAAATTTAGCTTACATCATTTATACATCAGGCTCAACTGGAAATCCTAAAGGAGTAATGATTACACATCAATCTTTATTGAATTTCACACAGGCAGCCGTTTCAAAGTATAAATTAAGTCCGAGCGAACGTGTTTTACAATTTGCCTCAATTAGTTTTGATGCAGTCGTTGAAGAAATCTATCCTATTCTTTCCAGTGGTGGAACATTAGTACTCAGAAATGATGAATTTTTGGATTCTATCTCTACATTTTTACAAAAGTGCGAGGATTATCAAATTACAACTTTAAGTTTACCCACTGCCTATTGGCATCAACTAACGGCTGAGCTAGCAACCACTGATTATTCTATCCCCAATTGTCTACGTTTAGTCATAATTGGAGGAGAAAAAGTAATGTCTACATCCGTTAAACTCTGGAAAAAATATGTAGGCAATTATCCTAAATTAGTAAACACTTATGGTCCAACTGAAGCAACTGTAGTAACCACAACCTACTCACTCACCGCTTCAACACAGATTGATCAAGAAGTACCAATTGGTCGTGCTATCGCTAATGTAACAACCTATATTCTTGATAGTAATTTACAACCTGTTCCGATTGGTATTCCAGGAGAATTATATGTCGGTGGGGATGGTTTAGCCAGAGGTTATTTAAACCGCCCAGAATTAACCCAAGAAAAATTTATCCCTAACCCGTTTGGTGTAGGTCGTCTGTATAAAACTGGAGATTTAGCACGTTATTTACCCGATGGCAATATTGAATTTATCGGTCGGATTGACAATCAAGTAAAAATTCGGGGTTTCCGGATTGAATTAGGGGAAATTGAAACCGTTTTAACTCAATATCAAGAGCTAAAAGAAGCCGTTGTTATTGTCCGAGAAGATCAACCGGGGGAAAAACAGCTAGTTGCCTATATCGTTGCAAAGTCAAACTCAGTACCCACTTCAAAGCAACTCCGTCATTTCCTCAAACAGCAGCTTCCTGATTATATGATTCCCGCTGCCTTCGTGCCTCTAGAAGCCCTGCCAATAACTGTTAATGGTAAAATTGACCGTTACCAACTCAGCGCCTTAGAACTCCAAATTATCCCTGATGAGGATACATTTGTTGCCCCTCGTGATGAATTAGAACAAAAACTGGTAGAAATTTGGGAAAAAATTCTAGGAAAAAAACCGATTGGAATTATAGATAACTTCTTTGAATTAGGAGGACATTCTCTGTTAGCGGTTAAACTGTTTAACCAAATAGAAAAACACTTAGATAAAAAACTACCCCTCAGTCAACTATTTCAATCTCCTACCATTCAAGAATTAGCTGTGCTGTTAAAAGACTCAGGTTGGCAACCCAGTTCGTCTTCACTGATTTCAATTAAATCAGCAGGTTCTCATCCGCCATTATTTGGTGTTCATGGCATGGGTGGCGAAGTATTAGTTTTTAATTCTTTAAGTCAGTATCTCGATGCCAACCAACCCCTTTATGGACTACGAGCCAGGGGACTTGATGGTCAACAATCTCCCCACAATTGCCTCGAACAAATGGCTGCTGATTATCTGCAAGAAATCTTTCAAGTTCAACCCGTCGGGCCTTATTTTCTGAGTGGATTTTCCAGTGGAGGTCGTGTTGCGTTTGAAATGGCGCGGCAACTCAGGGAACAAGGTCACTCAGTGGCATTGCTGGCGTTATTTGATTGTGGTCTCCCGGATGATTGGATATTACAAAAAGTTTCTCATAAACCGAATAACTCCCAACCCAATACTACTGAAACTGTGAAAATAGCGAATAAATTTGCACTAAATCAGTATATTCCCAAACCCTATCCAGGTCATGCGATTTTGTTTCAATGTGAGAGTAAACTATGGGAAAATCAATCTTCTTTTTCAGTTCTCGAACATCAAGGTCAACAGTATTTATTAAGTGAATTCATTCAGGGTGGGTGTATTGTTGAGGCGATTCCAGGTCAGCACGGAACAATCTTGAAAGAACCCCATGTTCAGGTACTTTCAAAAAAATTTAATCGGGTTTTAGAACAAGCTCGCCAGAATTTAGCCCAGCCTAATTTAGAGATTATAAAACTCTATCAAAAAGCAATTGATACGAATGCAAATATCCCTTTTTGGGTGGAGAGAAATCTGGCAGAGATTTTAACAAAACAAGGAAATTTAGATGCAGCTCTGACTCATTATCAGAAAGCTGTTGAGTTACAACCCTCATGGTTTTATCAAAAACTGGCAAAAGCTTTAAGTAATTCCGAATCCCTCGAAGACGGTTTATCTGCGTTTGAAACAGCAATAAATTGGGAGAATTATAAAAGTGATCATTTCACTGAACTTTGGAGAGATATTCAAAATCAAATTAGCCAAAAACAGGGAACTATTGAAACCTATCAGAAAGCGTTAGAATTGCAACCGTTATGGTTATATGAAAAAATTAAGCCAATCTTGAGAATACAAAAACAGACAGAAGCTGTTGTGATGGTTTACCAAAAAGCAATCGAGTATCAGCCACAAAACCCAAAGATATATCAAAAATTGGGGGATTATCAACTCAGCCAAGCACAAACAAAACAGGCAATCTTGAGCTATCAGAAATCCTTAGAGATTGAACCTAATGCTGCAATGGTTTATTGTAGTTTAGGAAATGCTTACCTTAAAGTAAAAGAAATGGATTTAGCCAAGTCCAGTTATCGAAAAGCGATTAAATTAAATCCGAAGTCTGTCACTGCCTATCGAAAACAAGGACTTTATTATCAGGAAAATAAACAATTTGAGCAAGCGATATCTTCTTATCAGCAAATAATTAAATTACAACCTGAAGCTCAAGACATTTATAGTAATATAGGACAATGTCATTTACGACTAAAACAGCTAGAGAAAGGGAAAGCTTACTTTCATCAAGCTCTTGAATTAGCTCGCAGACCCGAACAAAAGGCAAAAGCAAATCAAGGATTAGGAGATTGCTTTCAGCAACAAGGGAATATCAAACAGGCAATGGTTCATTATCAAAAAGCGATGCAATTACAATCGGATTTTATTCCAGCTCATCTACAAATGGGTCATATAAAAAAACAACAGGGGCAATTTGAAGAAGCGATCGCTTATTATCAAAAAGTACTTGAAATCAATCCCCATCATTTTGGGGCTTATAAAAACCTTGGGGAGAGCTTTAAAAATTTAGGAAATATTGAAGCGGCAATCACTGCTTACCAAAAAGCTCTTAAAATTCAACCCAATAATCAAGCAGTCATTCGTCACTTGAATACTCTTCAGAAAAAGCTGACACAAACTTCACATTAATGATAAAACGCTCTTGAAGCTAGTATATGAGTATGGTGTAAATTGACGAAGTCACAGCAGCTCCGGGAGCTTGCATCCCGGAGAACTGTGACACCATTAAACTGAGATACAAGATAGGATATCAATTTGTGGTCGCAAATCAACCGACATCGATGACTCAGCCAGACGAACTTGAACAGGCATTATTAAAGAAAGTCAAACGACTCACTGCAGCTCATGGACAGCTTTCTCTTCCCTGCGTGCCTGCACTTCTAGACGAATATATGGCGCAATTTGACGCTGTGTTAGTAGCGTTAGGACAAAAGTTTAAGCCGGAAGAAATGCAACAGTTGCGTCAAGTGGTGCAACGGAAGCTGACGGAAGGGTATCAAAAAACACCTCACGCCCGTTTAATCTTTAAATATGAACCCCCTGATGCTACCCAAGGCTTAACCAGCGGTTTGAAGCTAACGGTGACTGTAGAGGCGGTTTCCTTAGAAAATAAATATCAACGCTGGTTAACCACTCGCGAAGGGCCATTATTTGGGTCTCATCCCGATGCCAAATTTATGGCGGTTGTCGCCCAACTGGGGGAAAATCAAGCGCAATTGCCTATTCTGGATGTGGGGGCGGGTGTGGGTCGCAATACCCTGCCTGTGGCGCAATTAGGTCATCCCGTTGATGCGGTTGAACTCACCCCAGAATTTGTGCAAATTATTGCCCAGCAGGTTAAACAGCAGGGTTTGAAAGTTCGCGTCATTCAAAGTAATATTTTTAACCCCGCTTTGAAATTACCGCAAAACTATTATAAATTAGCTTTAATTTCAGAAGTCATCACCCATTTCCGCAGTTTGGCTGAAGTCCGCACCTTATTGGCAATGATGAGTAATACCCTGCAACCGGGTGGGTTGCTACTGTTTAGCTTATTTATTGCTGATGAGGGCTACGAACCGGATCAGAAAGTGCGAGAAATGTCTCAGGTGCAATGGTCGTATGTACTCACCCGCCAGGAACTTAATGCTGTCTTACAGGGTCTACTCTTGAACGTGATCTCAGATGAATCGGTCTATGATTATGAAAAGACTCATCTGCCCCCAGAAGCTTGGCCGCCTACTGCTTGGTATGAACATTGGTGTTTAGGTCGGGATATTTTTCCCCTCCAAAAACCGCCAATCTCGTTAAGATGGATACTATGTCAAGTGAACTGAGGGGTCTCTCAGTTAATCCTGCTGATTTTAATTTAAATCAATCCTGTTTTATTGCTCTACCCTCGATTAATTATTTTCCGTCTATATTTTTTTTAATTTCGTGCCATGTTAAAGCAAAGATCGACTCAATTTGTAGTACTGTTGAGTGTGGCAATAGCAGCATTGCTACTCGGTGTATTTTTTCCCCTGATGCAGTGGCAAAAATTATGGAAATCTCAGTCAACGGTTTCAATTGATGATACCGATCCGTTAGCGGAAACCGTTCTGAATTTAGCGGCTTTATCCCCGGATGAACGGCAAGCTGAATTAGAAGAAATCAATCAAGAAACAGCCAATAGTATCAGTCATTCTCGGGCACGGTATCTCTTAGCAACAGACAGGTTACAACAAGGGGAAACTGAAAAAGCCATTGCTTTGTTAGATGAGTTAGAAGTTGATTATCCCCTCTTGGGCGGACAAATTGCCGTTAAACGGGCTGAAGCGTATCAAACCGCTGGAGACAAAGAAAAAGCCAAACAAGCTTGGCTGGATGTTATTGCCCGTTACCCGGATGAACCTGTTGTGGCTGAAGCGTTTTATGCCTTAGGAAAAGATGATCCAAACTATTGGGATCAGGCGATCGCCGAGTTTCCGGCTCATCCCCGTAGTGTTGAAATTGCCGAAACTCGTCTTAAAGAAAATCCGAATCAATTGCCCTTATTATTACTGATTGCCCGTCATGGTATTTATCTAAACAATTACGGCACTTATTTAGAACAACTGCAGGCAAAATATGCTTCACAACTCACCCCAGAAGATTGGGAAGCCATTGCCTTTGGTTATTGGGAAAAACAGGATTATGGCAAAGGGGCGATCGCCTATTCTCAAGCTCAACCCACACCTCAACATTTATATCGTCATGCCCGTGGTTTATGGTTAGAGGGTAAAATTCCTGAGTCTCGTCAAGCTTATGAAAAACTGATTCAAACCTTTCCGAAACAACAAGATCCCACTGGGGAAGATGCTGGCTATGGACTGATTCGTTTAGCCCGTTTAATTGAACGTGAGGAGGCGATTAAATTACTGGAGCAAGTGATTAATCAATTTCCCCGTTATACCCCTGAAGCGTTACTGGATCAATCTAAACTGTTGGATGAATTAAAGTCCCCTCAGTCGGCTTCAGCGACTCGGAAAAAACTCTTAAATCAGTATAGCGCATCAGAAGCAGCAGCTCAACTTCGTTGGGAAATTGCCGAGAAGTTTGCCCAAGTTGGAAACTTAGCCGATGCCTCTCAATGGGCTAGTCAAATTGTTACCGAAAATCCTAACAGTGAATATGCCCCTGAAGCGGGGTTTTGGGTGGCACAATGGGCAGCCCAAAAAGGCCGTTCTCAAGAGGCAAAAGAAGCCTATAGTTACATTTTAGCCCGTTATCCTGAATCCTATTATGCTTGGCGTTCTGCCGTGAAATTAGGCTGGCCGGTGGGAGATTTTACTACAGTCCGCACCCTTTCTCCCCATGTACAATATCCAGAGACTCATCCGAATTTATTGGTGGGTTCCGATCAGCTTAAAGAGTTATATTTATTAGGGCAACATCAAGAGGCTTGGAAGTTGTGGCAAGTTGAGTTTAAAGATCGGATGTCTCCTTCTGTTGAACAACAATATACGGATGGTTTAGTCCGGATGGCAGTGGGGGATAATTTAGATGGAATTTGGATGTTAACTAGCCTCAGTCAGCGGGAAGATCCTAAGGAAAAAGCCCGATATCTTGAAATTAAAAATACCCCAGACTATTGGCAGGTTTTATATCCTTTTCCTTACTTAGAAACCATTGTAAATTGGTCAGAAAAACGGGATTTAAATACAGTTTTAGTGACAGCGTTAATTCGTCAAGAATCTCGGTTTATGCCTTCTATTAAATCTGTGGTTGGGGCAACAGGACTCATGCAAGTGATGCCGGAAACAGGGGAAGAAGTCGCCCAGAAAATTCAACTCACGGATTATTCCCTAGAAAATGTGAATGATAATGTTAATTTAGGAACCTATTATTTGCATTTCACCCATGAACAATACAACAATAACTCCATGTTAGCCGTGGCTAGTTATAACGCTGGGCCGTTAGCAGTTTCAGAGTGGTTACAACGGTTTGGATTTAATGATCCCGATGAATTTGTTGAGAAAATTCCTTATCCTGAAACTTATGGATATGTTAAATCTGTGTTTGGGAATTATTGGAATTATTTACGCATTTATAATCCTGATGTGGCAGAAATGATGGAAAAACATATCTCTAGTTATCAATCTAAATAAGTGAAGGCTGAAATTAACTCAATTTAATCATCACAGTTTTGTATTTGTGCCATCGCCTTGACTCTATCAACCAATAGAGTAATGACTCTGAAGCTGGCAAATTCTCTAATCTGCTCAAGATATAGTTTTTTGTTATATTTAATTGTGGTAATTATTCTAAATTTGTATATTTGTCAGCAAATCCTCATTATGTTAATAAAAGTAAAGCCAAGTTGGATCGCGAGAAAATGGGGGTTGACAATCAAAATCAGCTCATTGTAAACTACTGTATAAGGATTATTGTAGAGTAAGTGTGCCTACACCTCAAAATATCAGGCGAGCTAATCCCCTAAACCACCGTAAAATCGATATTATCTGATAAAATCATAGAACTCCAGCAGCCATTACCCATGCTTACGAATTAACGAGGAATCACAGCCTGCTCATGACCGGACTTGACAAAATTGCCAAACTATGCATCGGCTCATTGTAGAATCCGATCAAGAGTGATAAATAATTTTTTGTTTGACCTAACTTTCCGTTTAAAATTGAGACGGGTAAGCTGATATAAAGTGACCTATTGTCTATTTGAGCTGAAGCGCGATCGCTACATTTTAGAATAAAATAGCTCTGACTCATCAATTCAATCACATCACCCTATAGATAGATTAACGATAAAAATATAATCATTTAATCTTAGCATTTATCGGAGTTTATTCAATGCCCGCAACCCCTGAAAGTCTAGAATCATTTGTGAGTTATTGTCAGCAACATATTCGCGGCGATGAAAAAAGCGAAGCGCAAACTTTTTTAACTAAATTCTTTCAGGCGTTTGGATATGAAGGCATCAAGGAAGTGGGGGCAGAATTTGAAGATCGGTTAAAAAAGGGGAGTAAGAAGGGTAAAACTGGTTTTGCGGATTTAGTTTGGCGATCGCGTCCGGGTGTTGCAGGGGTTTTAATTGAGATGAAATCCCGCAGAGAAGACCTGAATAAACATTATACTCAATTAGAACGGTATTGGATGCGAATTGCCCCAAATCGTCCTCGCTATGCCATTCTTTGTAACTTTAATGAATTTTGGATTTTTGACTTTAAAAACCAAGTTGATGAACCGGTTGATCGAATTTTATTAGAACAACTACCTCAGGGAATAGGGGCGTTTAGTTTTATGGAAATTGGGGGCAAAAACCCGATTTTTAATAATAACCAGGTTGAGGTAACAGAACGAACAGCCCGACGCATGGGGGAACTGTATCAACTTCTGTTTGAACGGGGAAAACACAAGGGATTTAAAGAATTTAGCGAAGAACAACTTCAGCGTTTTATTTTGCAATGCGTGATGGCAATGTTTGCTGAAGATCGGGGCTTATTACCCACGGATATATTTATTAGTTTAGTGCAAGAATGCCTCGAAATTCAAGCTAGTTCTTATGATTTGTTGGGGGGATTATTCCGAGAAATGAATCAACTCGGTATGACTCCGGCGGGGCGTTACAAAGGGGTTGATTATTTCAATGGTGGGTTATTTTCTAGTATTCAACCCATTGATTTGACTCCGGAAGAATTAAAGGTGTTAGATGCTTGTGCGCGGGATAACTGGAGTAACGTTAGACCGTCTATTTTTGGTAATATTTTTGAGGCAGCTATTGACCCCAAAAAACGTCATGCCCATGGCATCCACTTTACCAGTGAAGTGGATATTCGTCAAATTGTTCGACCGACCATTAGTGATTATTGGGAAGGGAAAATAGAAGCGGCTAATACTATCGGAGAATTAAACGCTTTACAACTAGAATTACAACGTTATCGGGTGTTAGATCCGGCTTGTGGTTCGGGTAATTTTTTGTATTTAGCCTATCAAGAACTGAAACGAATTGAAAAGGAATTAATTAATAAAATTGCTTCTCGTAGGCGAACTGATACGGGTCAAATAGAAATCAGTTTTGTGACACCTTTACAGTTTTTTGGTATGGATCTGAATCCTTTTGCGGTGCAACTGGCTAGGGTGACAATGATGATTGCCCGGAAAATTGCCATTGATAAATATAAAAGTAATGAACTTGCTTTACCGTTAAATACTTTAGATCAAAATATTGTCTGTCAAGATGCTTTATTTACACCTTGGGTAAAAGCTGATGCCATTATTGGTAATCCGCCTTTTTTAGGTGGGAAACATACCAGAATTACTCTCGGTGATGGTTATATGGATAAAGTTTTTAAAAACTTTTCAGAGGTCAAAGATTCAGTTGATTTTTGTAGCTATTGGTTTCGTTTAGCCCATGATAATATTAATGAAAATGGCAGGGCGGGTTTAGTGGGAACTAATTCAATTAGTCAAGGAAAAAGTCGTAAAGCTACTTTAGAATACATTCTTCAAAATGGCGGATATATTCATGAAGCCATTTCTACTCAACCTTGGTCAGGAGAAGCAAATGTTCATGTTAGTTTAGTCAATTGGTCAAAACAAAAACCCTTAGCTTATCATTTAGATAATCATCCGGTTCAACAGATTAACTCTTCCCTAAAATCTGTAATTGATGTCTCTCAAGCCAATCAATTAAAAGCAAACTTAAATTATTGTTTTCAAGGCGTAATTCCGGTCGGAAAAGGATTTGTCATTACCCATCAACAAGCAGAAGAATGGATAAAAGCCAGTTCTAAAAATCAAGAAGTTCTGAAGTTATTTTCCATGGGAAGTAACTTAGCAAAAAATCCTCATGGAATTCCTGAACGTTGGATTATTGATTTTAATGATATGAGTTTAGAAGATGCCATAGAATATAAACTACCCTTTGAACATATCAAAAAAACAGTTAAGCCAGAAAGAGAGAAAAATAGAGATGCTAAAGCTAGAGAATATTGGTGGCAATTTTTAAGATATAGACCAGAAATGAGAACTGCATTAATTCCTTTATCTTGTTACTTTGCTGTTCCCAGGGTCTCAAAATGGGCAATCTTTATTCCAGCTTCTTTAAATTGGCTTCCTGGCGACTTAAATATTATTGTAGCGTCAGATGATTTCTATATTTTAGGAATTCTCACCTCTGATATTCATCGAACCTGGGTAAAATCCCAAAGTTCAACCCTTAAAGGAGATACTCGATACACCCATAAAACCTGCTTTGAAACCTTCCCTTTCCCCCAAAATCCTAATACTAAACTGGTACAACAAATTCGAGATACTGCTTTAGAACTCCATGAATACCGTAGTGAACAAATGGAGAAAAAACAATGGGGAATTACAACCCTTTATAATACCTTGTTTGAAGAACCCAGTAGCAATTTGTATAAACTTCATGCCCAACTCAATCAACTGGTAATGAAAGCATATAATTTTAAGAAAAACGATGATATTTTAGAAAAACTCCTAGAATTGAATCAACAACTTGCAGAACAAGAAAGTTTGGGTCAAAATATTATCGGCCCGTGGTTTGATGGATGAACCACAAATACACAAAGGACACAAAGATGATGTGGCTGTCATGAACTGATCTGAAAAATCAGTGATTTGGGTAGAGACAAGGAAGTTAGGGGATAAACGGTTTCATCCCCTACAGCTTTAAATTTAAATTGAGACTATTGCAATATTGAGTAACAAAAATTAGGGTCTGATTGCAGAGTTGATCAGATTTTGTGCGGCTTTAAGACTTAATTGAGGTTGCGTCCAGATCACAATACAGCGATCGCCACTATTGATCAATTCCATATCATTATCTTTACCGGGTCGTCCCAGGAGGTCAATCATTAACCGTGACAGAATACAGGGACTAGAAACATCACGAAAGATGACTTTTGTAGCTACAATTCCTTGATTTTTATCGTTATTACTGTTAGAATTGCTGATATATTCCTGCTGAATCGACTCAATTTTCATAAGACTGAATCTCCAAATCTACTGCTCATCAATTTAGAGATTAACACGGATTAATCTATCCGTTAGTTCAGGGTTAACTAAATCACCAATAATCACTTAGGGAAGCTTGTAACTGGCAACACGAATCATCAGTTTACCGCTTTTTGGATTATGTGTAAAAATAAAAGCTCCCGACGCTTTTTCTTTCCCCGAGAGAAAATCAATAAGCTGTTCTCCTTCTTCTTGGATATTTTCTTCTTCAATTTGAAGTTCTCCAATCACTTGAACCGCTTTAGCCGTTTCTCCGCCGGTATTAGAGACTGTAAAAGGAACATAATATTGAGTCCCATAATAACGAATTTCTTGATCAACCACAATTGATAAAATGGGGGGCTGATTTTCCGCTACTTTCCATTGATAAAGAATCAACAATATGAGCAATCCTACAATACAACTCGCAATACCAAAACTCAGACGTTCTGGAAAAGAACGCTGTTTCTTTTGATTTGAATTAGTAGAAGTTTCACTCATACGGCTAAACGTCCAGCTGCGCCTCCAATACTGGCGGGAAGTCCTAGTACAATAGTATAACGCATCCAGAGAAACCACGGATCAGCAAAACTGACTTTTTGAAAAAGCAATAACATTAAAACAGAAGCAAACAAAGAAATCAAGTAAGAGAAAACGGTTTCACTTTCAGGGGTTTGAAAAATTCCTTGTTGTTGTCGGCGTTGTTTTTGATTGGCAAAACCTGCTGCAAAAACAATCAAATAAGAAATCAACAGAGAAGCCGCCATAATGGCAATTAACCATGGTGGAGATGCGCCAACCCCTAATTCAGTCACTTCATCGGTTGGTGCAATACTAAATGCAATAATAATTGCTCCAGTGATTGTTCCCCCTAAATCTGCTAAAGTTTCATTGACTCCTTTAACTTTTTGTAGTTTTTTATCCATAAAATCTTGTGTTTTTCTAGAAGGATTTGAAAAATTTTTAGGTTCATTTTCACTGAGAATTAATCGGCTTAAAGCCACACCCAGCGAAAAAGGCACACTCTCAAATGTAATTTTGCCTAAAGCTTCCTCTAAAGAGATATCAAAATTGATCCGTTGTAATAAAAAGAGTATCAATGTGGCGCAAGTAATCGCAATAGCCAAGGCTTCTATACTTTCTAAAATAACATCACTTAAGGTGGTTCTCTTACGACGGCGAAAGCCCTCAATCCGATTAAAAAAGAAGACAACTAAGTAAGTAATAGCTAAAACAGATAACATTAAATAGGGTTTTATATAAGAACCAGCTTGCCAGACTTCAAAGGTATACAATAAAGGAATGCCAAACAAAAAACCACCGGCTGCACCCCGAACAATTTCATAGATTTCTTTAGTCCAAATTAGATTTTTTCCTGATTTATTTGTGTGTTTTTTCATTAAAATATCTAAATGACAAGAATAAATTTCCAATTACTTTTTGAAAAAAACGCAGTCAAAGAGGTTGAGGTCAAACTGTCTTGAGAATTAGCACTACAATTGAAGTGGAAAACACAGGACGATTGCCTTTTGAGAAAATTATCACATTTTCTAGTAATCTCTAAGGACTATATTTTATCAATTTTAACCCTTTAGTCATACAATACCTAAGGTAGGTTTAGCAAATTTAAGCAAAGAGATGTTAAAACTTTACGGCGGTGTTGTCAGCCGAGCTACAATTGTTCAGTGGTATCTAGAAGAACTGGAAGTTCCCTATGAGTTTGTGCAACTTGACTTACAAGCGGGAGAACATCACCAACCCGACTTTTTAGCCATTAACCCGATGGGAAAAGTCCCTGCGATTGATGATGATGGTTTTAAACTCTGGGAGTCGGGTGCAATTTTACTGTATCTGGCACAAAAGCATGGTAAAATGCCAGACGCTTTAGAACAACAAGCCGAGATTATTCAGTGGGTTCTGTTTGCCAATTCTACCCTCAGTAGTGGGTTATTTAATGAGTCAAGTCGCACTAAAGAAACGCCTCAACTATTAAAGCCTTTAAGTGAGCGTTTGCAACAGCATCCCTACATGATGGGAGCAGAATTTGGAGTCGTTGATGTTGCCGTTGGTTCAATTTTAGGCTACTTACAAATGATGATTAAACTAGATTATAGTCCTTATCCAGGAGTGATGGATTACGTAAAAAGAATGACCAGTCGTCCAGCCTTTCAGAAGGTGATGGCAAAGCGTTAAATTATAGGGTGCGTTTGCTGTATAAACGCACCACTAATGTCATAAGTACTGTTAATATATTCAAATAGAAATTGTGGTAGTTATAATAGTACTAGTATTTTTCACAAAAGAAGAATATGGAAAAACTTTTCAGTTATCCTTTTAAGGAGGTAAGCATTGCCGGATACTTATGATAAGCGTTGCCAGTTAGGAGCCTCACGTCGTCGATTTGAGGATGTCCAAGCTTTGCATAATAGTAAACGCTGGTCAGGTTCAATTTATCTAGGAGGTTATGCGATTGAATGTTCTTTGAAAGCTCTTATATGCCATGAGGAATGTCAGAGTAACTTTAAAGAAACCTCAGTATTTAAGCAAGGTATACAAGGGGCTAGTTTGCATAATTTGGAAATGCTCTTCAATAAAATCCCGAGTTTACAGCGTACTATTAGTTTGGATAGAACTGGAAATTATAAAAATGCTTGGAAGACAATAACTTCAGCATGGAAAAATGATGATTTACGCTACTCTGACAAGCTGGGAGATGAATCGGATAGTGCAAAATTCATTAAAGCAGTAGAAATCTGGCATCGGCTTCTTCTCAGCAAACAAGGAAAATAAGCAAGGAGAAATCTTGTGACAAATATATTAAATCTATCGGAGAAAATTGAAAGTCATCTGTGTCAACAGTTACAAATTCAAGATTCTGACGCGACAGTATCTGTAAGAAAAACGTCGTTAGATTGGCTAAAAGTTAGAGTTGTAACAAATTACTTTGAGGGAAAAACCTTAGCTGAACGCGAAGAAAATATTGACAATTTACTTGAATCTATAGAATTAAACCTAGGTCAATATCCTATAAGTAATTATAGCCTTTTAACTCCAGCAGAAGAAGCTGAACAACCTGAAGAAAGCATTCAACTACCTCTTTGGTCAGATGTATTGATGGCTCCAGAACCTTTGCATCGAGCCTCTGCCTCTATCGACAAAGACACACCAAAACGTCCACAGATTGTGACTTTCTACTCATTCAAAGGGGGTGTAGGTCGCTCTACGGCTTTAGGAATAGTAGCAATTTTACTAGCCAATCGGAACCGTCGCGTAGCTGTCGTTGATTTCGATCTTGAAGCACCTGGAATTTCCATATTACTCCAATCAGACGAGAATATCTCAGATACAAATGGAGCAAAAAACTATGGCGTTTTAGATTATCTTCACCAACGTCATCTGACTCCAGAAGAAAATATTCCTGCAATTGAAGATTGTATTCGTCAGATTGATTTACCAGGTCGGGGTGAACTTTTTTTAGTTTCTGCTGGAGAATATGATGAAAACTATATTCATAGACTAGCTGAGCTAGACCGCAGAACTTGGCAGTCTTTTTATAGAGGAGCGGAGAATCCAGTTGAACAATTAATAACAGATATCAAAAAGCAAATAGACCCTGATGTCATTTTGATAGATGCTCGCCCCGGTTTCAATGATACAGGTGCGGTTGCTTTACTGGATTTGGCTGATACGGGAATTATTTGTTTTTCACCAACTGATCAGAGTTTCGATGGATTGCGCTGGGTTATACAATCTGCTCGTAAGCAATCTGACTATAAAGGCAAGCCCGATCTTCGCTTTTTACTAACGCCAATGCCGATTGTTGCTGAAGATCAACTTTATGCATGGATAAATAAAGCCGAGAATTGGATAGAAGACAATTGGGGTTTACCTGATGATGTAAATATTAAAGAAATCTACTATAAAGTTTCTTATAATCCGAATATTGCAGTTTTATCTAACTTAATCAATGCTCCAATAAATTTACTTAATGATTACTTGCTAATTGCAGATGCTATTGATGCTAGTTTACCGGATATCAAGCCTATTGTACCTATCGCAACTCAAGAAAATCAGGGAAATATTCTACATCAGCTTCGTTTTGAAGCAGCAAGAGCGCAAGATTTGCAAGCAGATATTATTCCAACTATCTTTCAACGCACAGAGGATTTCCCCAGGTTTCTCAGCAATAGAATATGGTTGATTCGAGGTGCTAAGGGAACAGGTAAAAGTCTTCTGTTTAGACTATTTGTAGAACAACCCAATAAAGCTAGAGAGCTAGCCCGTGGTGATGTTGATTTAACTAACTGTCAATTTATCGCTGCACATGGTGAGCAAAGGTTAAAAATTTCAATCTTAAGTAGTGAGAACCTCGCAAGTTACGAAAAGGAGATTGGTAACGATAACTGGTCTATTTTCTGGCTAAATTATATACTTTTGCAACTGTGCGTTAGCTACCCGGATCTTTTATCTATTCCTGATTTAGATGAGGAACTGGTTAAATTGAGCAGTGATAATGACCTGAGGCAGACATCAATTATCTCATGGTTGGTAAAACGGACTCAATCAGCTCAAGCAATTCCTCAAGCCAGTGATGAGTTGAGAAGTATTGATCGTTGGTTAGATGAAAGAAATAAGAGTGTGTGGCTTCTCTATGATGAGTTGGATGCTGGATTTGGATTTGGAGAAGATAGCTATGATCGACGAAGAAGAGCATTGGAAGCTCTTCTTGCCTGGTGGCTGGAAAGTGGAATGAGTTTAAAACGAATCATACCAAAAATATTTTTACGAGAAGACATCTGGAACCAGTTAAACTTTGTTAATAAGGGGCATTATAGCACTGGAAAATCAATGCGTCTGCGCTGGGATGAGACTGATCTATGGAGACTTGTACTCCGTCAAGCTTTACAGAGTTCTTCAAGTTTGAGACAAATTTTGGAACAAGAATTCGGAGTAACTGTAGATAGACTTGAAACACTTGATTTAGTACAATTGCGTAAAAGTTTATATCCGCTTTGGGGTGAAAGAATGGGAAGTGGTAAAAAAGCTTACACCTATAATTGGATTCGTACAAGAATTGCAGATAGCAACGATAACTGTTTTCCCCGTAGTTTGATTCTTTTATTGGAAGAAGCAACACGACAGGAAAAAAACTTTTCTACAGAATATAAACCTAACATCGTTCTGCGTCCAAAAGCACTTATTGATGCGTTTCCCTATGTTTCTAAACAGCGGGTAGAAGAGGTTCGCAATGAATATCCTGAATTAAAAACACCACTTGACCAACTCCAAAATGAACGTTCGCCTATTGATGAAAATAGATTAACTGAAATTTGGAATACTCAAGATAATGTTGTTCAGCTTATTAAGGAGATGTTAGATGCTGGAATTTTAAAGGAGCGCTCTCGTCCTAAAGATCCTCCACCTCGTGTTTATGCTGTCGCTGAACTGTATTTATATGGACTAGGAATGGTTCGCAAAGGACAGCGTTAATATCTCAAAAACTAATCATAGCCAAAATACTGTAAACATCCTCCCAATTACACTTTTTTTAAGGCAGATAATATTTCAGATAAAATATCTGCCATTGCTTCTAAACTGTAATATTGAATGCATCGTTTTCTAGCTGCTTCACCTCGTTTTTGAGCTTGTTCTAAATCTTCAAAAATGGTTTTGATTTGTATGACGATTTCTTCAGGAGAACTCGGATCAACTAAATAGCCCGTATCCGCTAAAATATCAGGAATATCTCCAACGCGACTGGCAATAATGGGTTTAGCCATTGCCATGCCATCGGTTAGTTTTAAAGGGAATTGTGCCAAGGCAGCGGGAGAATTGCGTTGAGGAACCATAATAATATCTGCTGCAGCTACAACTTCTGGCATGGATGTATAAGGAATTTTAGGGAGTTTAATCATCCATTTTCCCCATTGTTTCATTAACTGTTGATCATAATCATCATAAGGACTTCCTCCGACAATCACTAAACGATAACGATCATCATTGAGTTGATCTAAAGCAATTAAAATATCTTCTACCCCTTTATAGGGTCGAGGGGCACCGGGAAACATCAAGATGCGATAGTCTGCAAGATTATATTTTTCTTTGCTTTGAATAGAATTGTAATTCGCTGGATTAAATATAGAAATATCTTTACCATTGGGTAAACAAATCCCACCAAATTTCTGCTGTAAAAATTGATTGTGAGTTGTAATAACATCGGCTTGATTCACCCAATTTTCAATCCATTGAATATAACGAGGATGATCAGGTTCTCGTAATGCACCATTTGGCTTTAATACATCTCTTGCTAATTGTTTTAGAGGAGGATGATAACGATATTCATCTCCCCCATGCCAACTGAGTTCCCAATCATCAATATCTAATAATAAAGGCTTATTTTGCGTCCATTTTTGAATTAAAGAAACACCAAAACTACTGGGTTTGAGTTTATAAGCATAAACAATATCCCCGTTAATCTGACTGAGTAATTGTCTGGCTGCGTTGATAAACTGAGGATATCCAGAATAAGAAATGGCTTTAATGGGGATTTCTGTTGTTTGAATAGCTGGCGTATTTTCAGCAACAAATCCAACAATTTCAACCTGATAATTGAGAGATTGAAGCACACGACTGAGTAAGAAGGGACGAACCCCACCACCAGCCCAACGTCCTACCCCTTTTTCCGATAAATCACTAACAACAATAGAAACTTTTTGAGGATTTAAATTTTGATATTTTGAAGTCATCATTGAGATTAACTCACCTCATTTAAAATATGATGTTTGAGTATTAATGGAACTGTATTAAAAGCTTGATTAATTAAAGATCGTTTTGTTGTTTCTGCTTCTATAGTCTTAATTAATTGTTGTAATTGTTGACTGGAATTTTCCCAAGAAAATTCCTCTAACGCCCGTTTTTGCCCCGCTTTTGCGAGGTTTTGACACAGTTGAGGATCCTGTATTAATTTAATAATGGCGGTTGCTGTTTCTTCCACTTTAAATGGGTTTACTAAAAACCCTGTTTCACCATCAATGACAGCATCAGGAACTCCACCACTGCGACCAGCGACTACAGGCAAGCCGCAAGCATTAGCTTCTAGATAAACAATGCCAAATCCTTCCACTTCATGACTACCGGGAGGCTGGCGGCTAATCATGGTAAAGACCGTTGCCAGTTGATAATAAGCCGGTAAGTCTTCGTCAGGCACTTCTCCTGCAAAAATTACCGCTTTTTCTAATCCCATTTGTTGGCTTAAGGCTTGCAAGTTTTCCCGTTCTAAACCATCTCCAACAATTAAATAAATGGCATCGGGAACTTCAGATAAAATAGCAGGCAATGCCTGAATCACTGTATCATGACCCTTCCGTTCATTCAAGCGTCCAACCGTTAAAAGAATCGGACGATTACCGAGTTGATGTTGTTTTCTTAGCTTTTCAACCTGTTGAAATGGCACTTCTGCTGTCCATTGTTGAGGTTGAATTCCAGGGGGAATCCGCACAATTTTTTCGGCCGATACACCAAAATCTTTTAATAATCCAGCGGTGTAGTAACTATTAGAAACCACACGGGCTGCTGAATCAAATACCATCCGCATTAATTGTTCAGTTTCTGGTTGTTTTTGATGTTCTAAGATTTCTTTGCCGTGGGTATAGACAATATAAGGAATTCCTAATGTTTTTTGTAGCAGCCAACCGGACAATCCATCCGGTAAGACTAAGCCACAATGAACCAGATTAATGTGATGATTTTGACAAATTCCAAATAGGGTTTTTAACCACTTCAATCGACCGGGACGACCCCAACTAAACCATTTTTGACTTAAATCCGGAATCCGATAAATCGATAAGGGAGATTGGCGGTCAAAGGCTTGATAATCTCCCACTTTATCAGGGGTAATCACAACCACTTTATCTTGTTGTAGATGACTAAATAAGTGATTGTAGTAAGCTTCTCGTCCGCCAACTCTGGGAGAAAAGGTATCAGTAATCAGTAAAGAAGTCACGGTTAATCCAGAAATTACAAAGTTACAAGAAATTTGAATGGGTCAGCAACCCGGCAACGTTTTTAGGAAAAATATCTCTGTCATTCTATTGTTTAAATGCCCCATTTAAGTTCATTTTCCAAAAAATTTGAGTGACTAAAAATGCCATCGGCATTAATCGCTTACCAGTTTTTTGATGATCTTCGACAATGGTACGAACACCTTCAGGTGCAATCCATTCTGAGAGTAATGCTTGATTGTCAAAAATAAATTCTTTAACAAAGTCTTGTTGAAACCATTCCGGATACTTTGCATAAGAAATAATCGGTGCTTTTTGACGTTTTTCACGCCAGTAGAATAAAGGCGCTTTAGAATACAGTTTATTGCTGAATTCTCCTTGTTCTGGAAAATTCATGAGTTGAGGATAGGTTTTCTCAATTGCATAACGATGCCAGTTATTCCCCAACCGCCATTTTCGATCCAAATTCCAAATATCTCGTACCCATTCTCGACTCATAAACGGTGCGCGCCAATTGACATTAGCAGAATATAATTTCATGCCATTTCCCATAAAGTTCTGAACTCGCTGTTCTAAATAAAATCGTTCTAACCCTCCTAATAATTGCTCATGACTGAGTTTAATTAAACGTTGAATTCTTTCCTGTTTCTTTTCTTCATAAAATTCTTGAACTAATTCTGGGGCAATATAATTGAGTTCATCCGCTGTAAAGAAGGGCTTTAATCGACCTTTCCAAAGTTGATGTAATGTAAGAATAGGAGCCTTGATATTTTTATAAATAGCCTGAATTCCTTTATCATAATAGAAATTCTTAGCAAATCCTCCATTTGTACCTACATACATCAAATGATTGGGATTTAACTGAGCGTGATAAGTATAAACATAAGTATGCCAATGTCGAGAAGATTTCGTTCCGTTGGTTAAAGCAGCAATCGTTTGACCAAATTTAAAATAATCTTCTAAATTTAACTCAATTAGAGATAAATCTAAGCCAAAGTGATTGGCAATTTGTTTAGCAATAACAACATCGGTACTTTCGTCATATCCCATGGTCACCAAGAAGGGTTTACAACCCTGTTTGAGGAAACTACCGAGGATTAATCGAGAATCAAAACCCCCTGACATGGAAACAACAATATCACCCGTCATCCATTTTTCAACTTCTTGATTAAACGTATCAACCGCTTGTTGAGCAGAAGTTTTTTGAGGGGGATTTAATTCTTGCCAACTTAGGGTAGAGATGTTAAGTTTTCCTTGATTAAAATGTAGAATACTACCGGAAGGAACTCGATGAATATTCGGATGCAGTGTATCAAGTTCTAGGGTATGATCAATTAAGATTAAATCTGCTAAGCTTGACCAATTCCAAGACCAATCGATTTGACTATTTTTGAGAACCCCAAGAACGGTTTCATCATGGAATAATTGATTATTTTTAACAGTGTAATAATATTGACAAGCTCCATAGGGAGAAGTAATAATATAAGTCTCTTGACTATTTTCAATTAGAATCACATAATTTCCCGGAAGATTGACTAAATCAGAAATAGCATTTTCAGCAAGCTTCTGAGTGATTGCATCGGTATCTAATGTACAATGACCAATTAGCTTAATTTGATAACTTAAAAAATCATTCATCATAAAAACCCAAGAAATGATATTTTTTTAACTCTCAAAGTTCATCAACCCTTCTATCGTGACGTTGTCCTTTTTGAGTCTATAGTTAATGCTAGCTTTACTTACGAAATGCATCCCTTAAGGGAATGGGTTCAGGTTGAACCTGAAATTTAGACAATAGTGGCTGATATCCCTATCCTAACTCAACTTTATAATTCCCTAATCCGTAAAAATACGGAATTCCCCTGACTCATTCCTCAAAAGATGAATCAGGGAATTTAACGAGATTCAATTGAATAGAAATTAACTTGACTTGAAATTAATCTGGGATTCGTTGCAGGATTCCCGGCATTTTGAGGGCGGATAAATTCGGACTTCCTGTACAAAATAAACTGGTTGTCAGTTCAGCCATTAAAAACTCTACTAATTCTTCTACCGCCGCTTCCGACTCAATAGCCGCTTCTAAAAAAGGTCGTGCCAATCCCCCTAAATCCGCCCCTAAAGCTATCGCTTTAGCAACATCTAAGCCATTTTTCAGTCCACCGGAAGCAATCAGGGGAATCTGCGGCGCAATCCCCCGAATCGTGGTAATACATTCAGCGGTGGGGATGCCCCAGTCGGCAAAGATTTGTCCTAAACGACGTTGCTTAGCATCTTTAGCCCGTTGACTTTCCACTTTAGCCCAGGAGGTTCCCCCCGCCCCAGCCACATCCAGGGCGGTTACCCCGGCTTTAATCAATTGTTGGGCGATGACGGCGGAGATGCCATTGCCCACTTCTTTAACAATCACGGGGACGGGTAATTGCTGACACAGTTGAGCGATTTTCTCTAACAGTCCTCGAAAGTTAGTATCGCCGTGAGATTGGACACATTCTTGCAATGGATTGAGATGTAAAATTAAGGCATCGGCTTCCAGCAATTCCACCAAGTGTAAACATTCTTTGAGACCACAACCGTAATTGAGTTGCACAGCCCCCAAATTCGCAAGTAGCAGGATATCCGGGGCTACAGAACGGACGGCAAAGGTAGGGGCTAAATCAGGCTGTTCTAGGGCAATTCGCTGAGAACCTACTCCCATTGCCAAGCGATAACGTTGCGCTACGGTAGCGAGGCGAGTATTGACTAAACGGGCGAGTTCTGTTCCTCCAGTCATGGAAGAGATTAACAGGGGTGCATTCAGGGGTTTACCTAAAAAGTGAGTGTGTAGATTAATGTCATTGTAATCCAGTTCAGGCAAGGCACAATGGCTGAATCGATACTGTTCTAACCCACTGGTTACTTGTCGGAATTGTACATCTTCTTCTAGACAAACCCGCAAATGATCCGCTTTTCGGTTTTCAATTTCGGTGGTTGTATTGAGGGAGGAACTGGTCATAGGAATGGAGAGAGACACCAGAGATGGGAAGATAGGGTACTCACGTCAAAAGTATCAATTGTCAAGTCAAAAGTAAAGCATCCAGATTCAATACATGACTTTTCAATTCCATCTCCTTGCCCTATCTACCCCCGACATCCTACAGTCCACACCCTAATCCCTCGAATCATGAATATGGCTATCTGTTAACAATCATATCAATCAAATTATCAATTAAACGTTCTGCCTCCATTGGCATCAGTTTTTTGCCTTGCAAGAGTTCTTGAATAATCATAAAATGAATCAGTGCCCCCACAAAAATCCGAGCTGTTGCTTCTGGATCTTTAATATTCAGTTCTTCGCAGGTTTCCAGATATTGGGTGAGATGGGTAATGGCAGGTTGCACTAAGTTGCTGAGAAAGATTTCACACAGGTCGGGGCGTTTAGCCGATTCTGCGGTGATCAGTCGAATAAAGCAAACGTATTCTGGATCGTTAATATTATTTAACACTCGTTGCGCTAGACTTCGCAGAACTTGGTCGGGTTTTCCCTGTAGCGGTTGCGACCAAACCATCCTAAACTTTTCTGCGGCAATTCGTTCGACTAATGCGGTAAAGAGTCCATCTTTATCACAAAAATGACTGTAAAGGGTTTGTTTAGAAACCCCCGCAGATTTAGCAATTTTATCCATACTGGTGCAGTCGTAACCATGTCTGAGAAACTCTGGCCTGGCACCATTGAGGATTTGTTCGGCTTTATTGATTTGTTTTTGATGGGGTTGGTAATTTTTGATTTGATTCATATTCAGTATCCTATCTCTTTATATATGTATATTTTATAACCACACTCAGGGAGATTAAATAAAACTGTACAGTCTATTCTAGCAACAAGTTTTGGATTTTCACTCAAACTGAACAATGAGTCAGTCAATTCATTCACTCTTTTTAGCCAAAATATATTTTTTTAGATTTAGAAACTTATATACTTTAGATAAAAAAATAGGTTGAGCTTGATTTGTTTATTTGAGGAACACTTGAAGACTCCTAATCTTCCCAACCCATCACCGAAGTCATCGAATCATTCCCTTAATATTCAGTCTGCTTTCATCAGACAATCCTAGAATCAACAGTAGCCTCAGATTTTTTATAAAAATTAAACTTTTATCTGGAGATCCTGTGAGATAGTAGATGGAACGTTGCACTCTGTAGAGAATCAGCACTATGTTCAAAGATGCACGCCATGCTCAAATTCTGTTTCTAAGTACCTTTCTCATGTTAGGACTGAGTACCCGAGATTGGACGGTAAAACCTGAAAACATTGTCGTTGTCATTACCAGTTGTTTGCTGACTCAAGTCATTGCAACGGCGATAGTTTCTCGAAAGTTAAAACCCACTCCAGAAACTCGTAGATCCTTGCGTTCCTCTTGGAAAAGTGGATTAATTACGTCTCTCGGACTGTGTTTATTGTTACGAACCAATAGTCCTTTGACCATGGCGTTGGCAGGGAGTTTAGGAATTGCCAGTAAATTTTTATTTCGTTATCGAGGTAAACACTTCTTTAATCCCGCCAATTTTGGTATTATTGCTGTTTTAATTTTAACCCAAGATGCTTGGGTTTCTCCAGGACAATGGGGAACCGATTGGTTGTATCTGCTCTTATTTGCAGGTGCGGGAGGCATGATCTTAAAACAAGTGGGTCGTTGGGAAACCTCCGGTGTCTTTTTAGGGGTTTATGCCGCTTTAGAAGCGTATCGAAATTTGTCAGTTGGCTGGAATGGGGAAGCTTATATCCATCAACTCAGTAGTGGCAGCTTACTGCTATTTTCCCTGTTTATGTTAACCGATCCCCGCTCAATTCCCGATAGCCGTTTTAGTCGGGTGATCTGGTCAACTTGTATTGCATTTTTCACGTTCTTTTTGCAACAGAAACTGTTCTTGCCAACGGCTGTTTTTTGGGCATTGTTCCTATTCTCTCCGCTAACTATTATTTTCGATTCAGTTTGGTCCGCAGCTCGCTTTAATTGGTTGGCTCCTGAAGTGGTTAGCGCTAAAAAATCAGTTCCTGTAAAGCTTTAACAATAAGGCTTTTAGACTCTTTTGAATTGACCAACCTGAAAAATTTGATTCCTGTGTAGAGATGTTATATATAACATCTCTACAGGATAATAAATTAGCTGGATATTATCTAAAATGGGGTTGATAGACCATGTCTCAACGGCTCGCTGACACAGATTTTGTAGAATCTAGCAACCCAGTATTTTAATCCGAACAAATCCTTAATTTAGCCTAAGGAACCAACAGCGTTTAAAATAAACTGGACAAAGATCAGCTTAGTTATTCTTAATTATCATGATTAAATTTCGTCGATTTTTAATAGTATGTGTTCTGATTATTGTCGCCATCGTTATCTTCCCTGGTTCTGCCTGGGCATTTTGTGGGTTTTATGTGGCAAAAGCAGATGCCAATTTATATAATCAAGCCTCTCAAGTCATTCTCGCTAGAGAGGGCAACCGCACAGTGATGACGATGGCAAATGACTATCAAGGGGCTGTTAAAGACTTTGCGTTAGTCGTACCCGTTCCGGTGGTTCTAACAGAAGAACAAGTGTGGGTGGGAAACCCAGAAATTATTGAACGCATTGATGCTTTTAGTGCCCCCCGTTTAGTCGAATATTTTGATGAAGATCCCTGTTCTGAGTCCCCCCAGATGATGAGAGGAACTCGTGGAGGGGCTGACATGATGTTAGAAGCAGCACCAGCAGCACCCCAAAGTGATAGCAGTTTAGGGGTGACGATTGAATCTCAGTTTACCGTCGGGGAATATGACATTTTAATTTTAAGTGCCAAAGAATCTGAGGGTTTAGAGACTTGGTTAATTCAAAATGGTTATAAAATCCCTCAAGGGGCGAATCAGTTATTACAGGCTTATATTCGCCAGAATATGAAGTTTTTTGTGGCTAAAGTGAACTTGGCTGAATTTAATCAAAAAGTATTTCAATCTTTAAGTCCTTTAGTGATTGCTTATGAATCTCCTCGGTTTATGTTACCGATTCGTTTAGGGATGGTAAATAGTCAGGATGAACAAGATTTAATGGTTTATTTACTCTCGAATAAAGGGGCAACTGAATTAGTCAATTATCGCACAGTAAAAGTCCCTTCTGATGTTGAAGTTCCAGAATTTATTAAAGAGGAATTTGTTGGGTTTTACACCTCGATGTTCCAAAAGGCGTATGAACGTGAACAGAAAAAAGTTGCCTTTTTAGAATATGCTTGGAATATGAGTAGTTGTGATCCCTGTGCAGCCGATCCTCTAAGCGACGAAGAACTCAAAGAAGCGGGGGTATTTTGGTTAAATCCCGGACAATCTAATGTGTTTATTAGTCGTCTTCATCTCCGCTATACCCGTGAAACATTCCCGCAAGATTTGGCATTTCAATCCACCGCAAATCGTCAATTATTTCAGGGTCGTTATGTGATTACTCATCCCTATCACGGAGAAATGAAGTGTCCAGCAGCAGAAGATTACACTAAAAATGCTAGAGAACGACAAGAACGAGAAGTTCAAAATTTAGCTGAGTTAACCAATTGGAAAATTGAGGATATTCGCCGTCGGGTTGATTTTGTTCAGGTTGAGCCTCAGCCTTGGTGGCGACGGTTAAGAGGGTAAAAAAACACCCAAAATTTATGAGCTTTAGATTTATCGTTGTTGTCGGTATTGTTCAATCAAATCAGGTAAATAATCAAAGCCATCAACACCAATTTGAGCAATGATTTTAGAACGATGTTGGGAGAGAATTGTATTAAATTGTTCTACTCCAAATTTTCCTTGTAAAATCATGATTAATGCGGCGGCTTGTTGCCATTGGAGGTTGTTTTGTTGTTGGAGTAAGTACATGCCTAAACAGCCATGATAAACGGCTAATTCTTGTCGCTGAAGTTGATAGTAGGCTTCTGCCATATAAGCATGAGTTAAAGCTTGAAGGCTACGTTCTCCGCCTGAGTGAAGAACGGATAATCCTTGTTCTAAAAACGGAACCGCTTGCAACGGTTGTTCGAGGGTAACATAAGCAATGCCTAAACCGATTAAACTTAAGGCTTGATTAAGTATATCATTGAATTTTTCAGAGAGTTTTAAGCCTTGTTGTAGATAGTTGATTGAAGATTCTAGGTCCTCTAAAGTGACGGTTCGTTGTTGTTTAGCGATTAAAATTTCACAAAAACCTAAACTGACTAAGCTATAGGCTTCTCCTTTTTTATCACCAACTTGTCGCGCTAAAATTAATGCCCGTTGAGCCTGATTAATGGCTGAATTATAATCATTATTTCGCCAATTTAATCGACTTAAATGATTTAAGTTTGCAATTTCACAAGTTTTATCTTGAGTTTGACGGGAGAGTTCTAAGGCTTCTTGATGAAAATTCAGTGCTTTTTGATTATTGCCTATCCATTGTTGAGAGTAAGCTAAAATTGTTAAAATACGAGCTTTCTCTTGAATATTTTCCACATAATTTAAAGGTTGGTCGAGGTAGTCAATTGTATCTCGGAAAGTATCGCCGGAAAAAGAGGCAAATACACCGCCATAAAGGGGGAAATTAGGACGTTGAGCAAAGGCTCTTAACGTTTGTAATGTCATTTGAAAACAAGCTTGAGAAAGCGGTTCTTTTTCACTGTAGAGAGATACTGTTTTCAACCCATGACTGAGTTCACTCCAAATCATGGCAAAGACAATAAATGTTACCCCCGATAAATCCTGTCCTACTTTAGCGCTATAAGCTTGTTTATCAAACCAAGTGACTAACCCAGTCTGTAAATCTCGCATTAATACCATTAAACTCACCCAATCTTTCCAATGTATTGTATTTTGAGCTTGAATAACAGTAGCAGCGGATTGATTTTTGGCTTGTTGATGAAATAATTCTTTCGCTAAAGGATTGCTCACGTTTTTTGACCAAATTGCCCAAGGGCCGGAACTTTGAGTCACTTCACCAAACCCGACAGCGCGGTTCGGCAAATCATAAATCCAACTAATTAAATCAGGTTCTAATTCTGCAATTGATTTTAAACCGTCGATTAATCCAGCAGCGTATTGACGCAGTTCAAAGGCAACTGATTCATCCGTTAAACTGTCAGCCGTTTGTTGTAATAATTGCGCTAGTTGTTGAATTTGAGGATGTTTAAAAACATAGGATTGATTCGGATCTAAAATTTGTAATAAAATCCCTAAACGTTGTTCTGCGGGTGCAGCTAGAATTTGTTGAACAGCAACATTACACTGACTTTGGGCTTGATATTTTTTTTGCCATTGCTCCCAAGCTTGTTGCAAGAGTTTAATCGCCCGCAATTGTCGAGTGGCTTTGGCTTGTTTCAATTCATCCGATTCATTTTTAACCTGAGACTCTAAACCACTGATTTTCTCAATTAAACAGCGCTCAAAAATCTCTCCGGTTCCCGGTTCAAGTGCCTCAACCAAACGACGATAAATTAGTTCCTTGGAGGCAATTTTACCTTTGAGAACATTAGTGATAATTTCGTCAATAAATGTGATGTATTTGTCTTGATAATTATTAGTCATTGGTTATTTGTTATTCGTTCTTGGTCATTTGTTGTTTGTTATGACTTCTGTTCCCCATACTCTAGTTCTGACTACGCCTTAACGGCGAGCTACGCCTACAAACTTCAAACTTCTGACTTCTGTTTCCCGTTGCCTTCCGGAGCTGTTGCCTCAATAATCGCCAAACTTCGGTACAATGGATCATCTGGTGTTATTCTGACCCACTAACCTCGTCAAATCCACTTGCTGAGAATTATAACGTTATCATGTTCGATGCCCTTGCTGAACGCTTAGAATCCACCTGGAAGAAACTCCGAGGCCAGGATAAAATCTCGGAATCAAATATCCAAGAAGCCCTGAAAGAGGTGCGTCGTGCTTTATTAGAGGCCGATGTTAACCTACAAGTGGTGAAGGAATTTGTTGCCGAAGTGGGTGAAACTGCCCAAGGGGCAGAAGTCCTGTCTGGCGTACGACCGGGAGAACAGTTTGTCAAAGTTGTTCACGATGAACTGGTGAAGGTGATGGGGGAAAGTAATGTTCCCCTTGCCGAGGCGGAGACGGCCCCCACAGTGATTTTAATGGCGGGTTTGCAAGGAACCGGTAAAACCACCGCATCAGCAAAGTTAGCTTTGCATCTTCGCAAGGAAAACCGCAGTGTGATGTTAGTGGCAACAGACGTTTATCGTCCGGCGGCTATTGACCAACTGCTGACCTTAGGGAAACAAATTGATGTCCCGGTATTTGAACTGGGAAGTGATGCTGACCCAGTTGAAATTGCTCGTCAAGGGGTGGAACAAGCCAAATTAGAAGGCATTGATACCGTTATTATTGATACGGCGGGTCGCTTACAAATTGACCCGGAAATGATGGCGGAATTAGCCCAAATTAAAGAAACCGTTAACCCTGATGACACCCTGTTAGTGGTGGATGCCATGACGGGTCAGGAGGCGGCAACCCTGACGCGCACGTTTAACGACGAAATTGGCATCACGGGGGCGATTTTAACCAAACTAGACGGAGATAGCCGAGGCGGGGCGGCTTTGTCTATTCGGCGTGTTTCTGGGGCACCCATTAAGTTTGTGGGGACAGGGGAAAAAGTCGAAGCCTTACAACCCTTTTATCCCGAACGGATGGCCTCTCGAATTTTGGGGATGGGAGATATTCTCACCCTAGTGGAAAAAGCCCAGGAAGAATTCGACATTGCCGATGCTGAGAAGATGCAGGAGAAAATCCTGGAGGCGAAGTTTGACTTCACCGACTTCCTCAAGCAAACGCGGATGATGAAGAATATGGGATCTCTGGGGGGTTTAACCAAGTTAATTCCAGGGATGAATAAAATCTCCCAAGAACAGCTTGAGAAAGGCGAGACTCAACTGAAGCGGTCTGAGGCGATGATTAACTCCATGACCCTTGAAGAACGCAAAAACCCTGAACTATTATCGGGTTCTCCTTCCCGTCGCCGTCGTATTGCTAAAGGTTCAGGACACAGTGAACGAGATGTGACTCAATTAGTGAGTGACTTCCAGAGAATGCGATCGATGATGCAGCAAATGGGTCAGGGGGGATTTCCGGGGATGGGGGGAATGGGAGGATTTCCCGGTATGGGCGGAATGCCCGGAATGCCGGGGATGGGTAACCCTCAAGCGGGTTGGCGCAATGCTCCCGGTCAAGGCAAGAAGAAAAAGAAAAAAGCCAAGAAAAAGAAAGGCTTTGGGCAACTTTAAGAAGAGTTATTGGTTATCTGTCATTCGTTGTTAGTTGTCAAAGGATGTAGGGTTCGCAATGTAGGCAGTAGAGTAGAGAAAGACCTAACTAACCACTTTGCTATCTACTCCCTCTAGTGACGAATAACCAATGACGAACAACCAATAACCAATGACCAATGACCAATGACTCTGCAAATAGAGAAAATAGCTTACAATTCTGAAAGGAGTGTAGTGAACTAACATGATCAAACTGCGATTAAAAAGATACGGTAAGATGCGGGAAGCGAGTTACCGGATTGTAGCGATAAATAGCTTGTCTCGCCGTGAAGGCCGTCCTTTAGAGGAATTAGGATTTTATAATCCCAGAACGGATGAAACTCGACTGGATGTGCCAGCCATTGTTCGTCGTCTCCAACAGGGAGCGCAACCGACTCGAACTGTGCGTAACATCCTACAGAAAGCCAATGTATTTGAACAACTTAAGTCCGGAGTCAACCCCGAGTCCACAGCCCATTCCCCAGAACCTGAACCCGTCAGCACGACCTGATTATCATCAGTTGGTTCGATTTTTAATCGAACCTTTTTTAGAGACTCCAGAGTCGCTGCGCGTGGACTGCGAGCACTCTGGTGCTCAGCATAAAACCTGGATTCGCCTTGCTTTTGAATCCGAAGATAAAGGTCGGGTATATGGTAGAGGAGGACGCAATATTCAAGCGATTCGGACAGTATTATCCGCGATCGCAGCGGCAGCAGGAGAGTCTATTTACTTAGATATCTACGAGAGTCCATCCGATGAGCGCGACCATCCCCGGGTTTCCCCCAGTCGTCCTTCTCCTAGACATTCCGCCAGAACCCGTAGTCGTGCCGTTCCCCGGGGAATTGCCAGAAGAAACCGTCAATAGTGACTGTCTACCCTGAACGCCCTAAATTTCATGGGTTGAATGGGAACATTTCTATTGCTAGAACGAGCAACACAGATTACACTGTTGCGCCTTGAGTGAAGTGATCGCCTAGAAAGTTACAGTTCATGGACTGAACACAGTCAAACAAAAGCTTGGAAAACCTGAGTTGTCAGACGCTCAACGCTCAACTCATTTCCCAAGTGGGGTAAGCGGGAAAGCCGGCTCCCCTACCCCCCTCTTCAGAAATTTTAGATATCACAATCTTCGTGAATAGTTCATAAAAATATAGTCAAATGTGACACACCTTTACTTTGTCGGTGTTACCCGAACGGGGTGAACTACAACACCCTCTATCCCATAACCGAAGGCATTTGGGACTGCTTTTCTCATGATATTCAAAGAACCATTAACATCGGCATTAACCAATCGTCCACTACCACTACGGTATAAACCCCGTTTGACTCTTTTTCCACTGAAAGTCCACTGATTTTTCTCACCCTTTTTGTACACCGGA
>Ga0209594_1000070_pt1 | contig 82264 bp, 75 predicted proteins | sample AshMeaCrysSpring_FD_184126 | JGI IMG/M metagenome (GOLD analysis project Ga0209594, IMG submission 184126) | Groundwater microbial communities from Big Spring, Nevada to study Microbial Dark Matter (Phase II) - Ash Meadows Crystal Spring... | ecosystem: Environmental > Aquatic > Deep subsurface...
GCAGCTGGGCGCTCGACGCGTCGACGATGACCTTCACGCCCGAGAAGTCGGCCTGCTCGTCGTCGGAGGCCACGTCCTTGTCGAAGAACATGTCGTAGGCGAAGCCGCTGCACCCGCCGGGGCGCACGGCGACCCGCAGCACGAGCTCGGGGTCGCCCTCGGCGTCGAGCAGCTCTTTGACCTTGCCTGCTGCGGCATCGGTGAGGGTGATCACGTGGTCGTCCTCCTGAAGGTGTTTCGCCGGACGCTACCGGCTGGTGATGGTGACCTGACAGGGCTGGCGGTGCACGAGCGGGTGGAACGCGTCGACGGCGTCGCCGACCCCGAAGCCCTCGACGAAGCCCTCGACCATGCCTTGGTGCAGCGAGCACACCAGCTCCGGGAAGGCCTCGGCCAGGTCGCGGAACGGACAGTGGGCGAAAGCGACTACGGCGGTCTCGCCGTCGTCGGTGCCGTCGACGGCGGGGTCGAAGCCGAGCACGTCGAGCTGGGCGACGAGGGCTTCGAGGCACGAGGGCGCATCGGCGAAGCGACCGGCGTCGAGGCGCCCCTGCTCGCGGCCGATCTCTGCGGCGTCGTCGCCCCGGGCCCCCACCCGCTCGGCCAGCGACACGAGCATCCGGGCCAGCAGCGGGAACGTGGGAGGTTCGAGGCCGAGCGAGGGGGCGTCGGGGCTGAGCGAGTAGAGGTGCTGCGGACGGCCGACACCGCTGCGGACTTCCGTGCTCACCTCGAGCAGCCCGACGTCGCGCATCCGCTCGAGGTGGGGCCGCACGGTGTTCGGGTGCAGCCCGAGCGACTCGGCGACGTCGGCGGTGGCGAGCGGCCGCGGCGACCGGGCCAGCTCGAGGTAGATCGCGTACCGCGTGTTGTCGCCCAGCGCCTTCAGGAGGTCGAGGCGGGTGACGTCGGGCAGCACAGCGTGAGTTTACACGGCGCCGACCGGTAGAATCTCCCCCGTGCCGACGTTCGCCGCCCCCACCCTCGACGAGGTCACCGGCTTGCTGCGCGGCGTCATGGACCCCGAGCTCGGCGGCAACATCGTCGACCTCGGCATGGTCGACCTCGGGCGCACCCGCGTCGACCCCGACGGGTTCGTCACGATCGGCGTGAAGCTCACGATCGGCGGCTGCCCGCTGCGGGCCCAGATCAAGAAGGACGTGGAGACCCGCATCGCCACCCATCCGGGGGTGCGGGAGGTGGTCATCGACTGGGGCGAGATGACGGCCGAGGAGCGCAGCGAGGTGATGCTGAAGGCCCGCTGGGCCGCTCGCGAGAACGCTCCCGACACCGAGGTGCCGGCGACCACGCGGGTGCTCGCCATCGCCTCGGGCAAAGGAGGCGTCGGCAAGAGCTCGATCACGGTCAACCTGGCTGCCGCCATTGCGACGATGGGCTACACGGTCGGGGTGCTCGACGCCGACATCTGGGGCTTCAGCGTGCCTCGCATGCTCGGTGTCGAGGGCCGCCTGGCCGGAGCGAAGGACGGCGACGGCCGCGGCCGCATCGTGCCGAACGAAAAGCGCGTCGGTCCGGGCCTGCTGAAGGTCGTGAGCACCGGGCTGCTGGTGGAGGACGAGGGCACGGCGCTGATGTGGCGCGGACTGATGCTCACCAAGGCCGTCGAGCAGTTCCTGCGCGACGTGCAGTGGGGCGATCTCGACTACCTCCTCATCGACATGCCCCCCGGCACGGGCGACGTGCAGATGGGGCTGGCCCGCCTGCTGCCCCGGACCGACCTCGTGATCGTCACGACCCCCGCACTGGCGGCCCAGAAGGTGGCCAGCCGGGCCGCCGACATGGCCCGCCGCTCGTTCCTGCGGGTGGCCGGCGTCATCGAGAACATGAGCTCGTTCGAGTGCGCCCATGGTGAGCGCTACGCGCTGTTCGGCGAGGGCGGTGGCCAGGCGCTGGCCGACGAGGTCGGCACCGAGCTGCTCGGCCAGGTGCCGATCGAGCCGGCGGTGGCCGCCGGTGGCGACGCCGGCACACCGGTGGCCCTCGACGGCGACGGCCCGGCGGCCCGGGCGCTGCGGGGCATCGCCGAGCGCATCGTCACCGAGACGGTGCCACCGGTGCAGATGGCCGGCTGCTCGGCCCGCGTGCTCGAGGCCGTCGAGCGCCTGCTCGGCCCCAAGCCGACGGTGGCGCCGACCGCCTGAGCTCAGCGGGACGCCGGGAGGCGGCCGCGCACGGCGTCGAGGAGGGCCGCGGGGCCGCCCGGACGGCCGAACGAGTAGCCCTGCACGGCATCGCAGCCGAGCGAGCGCAGCACCGCCAGCTGGTCGTCGTGCTCGGCTCCCTCGGCCACCACCCGCAGCCCGAGCCGCTTGGCCAGGGTGATCACCGACTCGACCACGGCCCGCTCGACAGGGTCGACGACGATGCGGGCCACGAGCGAGTGGTCCATCTTCACGATGTCGATCGGCAGCCGCACCAGGTGCGAGAACGACGAGTAGCCGGTGCCGAAGTCGTCGAGCGCCACGAGCACCCCGAGCGAGCGCAGGCGCTCGAGGCTGGTGCGGGCCACGTCCCAGCTGCCGACCACCGCGCTCTCGTTGACCTCGAGGCACAGCCGCCGCGGTGCCAGACCGGACTCGAACAGGGCGTCCTCCACCTGGTTGGCCAGGGTGGGGTCGCCGAGCTGGTGCCCCGACACGTTCACGGCGACGAACACGTCGGTGGCGTGCGGCGGGAGGTCCCACGAGGCCGCCTCCCGACAGGCCGTGGTGAGCACCCACCGGCCGATGGCGCCGATGAGGCCAACCTCTTCGGCGACGCCCACGAACTCCTCAGGGGCCAAGGCGCCGAGCGTCGGGTTCGACCACCGCAGCAAGGCCTCGGCCCCGAGCACCCTGCCGGTGGCCACGTCGACCTCAGGCTGGTAGTCGAGCCACATCTCCCTGCGGTCGAGCGCCCGCCGCAGCGCTTGCTCGATGGAGGCCCGCAGCGCGGCAGCCGTGCGCTCCGCGTGGTGGCCGACGACGATGCGGCCGCGACCCCCGGACTTGGCCCGGTGCGTGGCCACCTCGGCGTCTCGCAGCAGCTCCTCGGCCTTGGCGTCGCCGGGAGCAGCGACGGCGATGCCGGCCGACGCGGTGACCGCGATCTCCGCGCCCTGCACGTCGAAGGGCTCGGACACCACGTCGAGCAGGCGCTCCACGTCGGCCACGACCGTGCCGACGTCGGCGGCGTCTTCATAGAGGACGGCGAAGGAGTCGTCGCCGCTGCGAGCGACCATGCACGGCGCCGCGTGGGCGGCGAGGCGCCGGGCCAGCGCGGCCAGGAGGCGGTCGCCGGCCGGTGCGCCCAGGGTGGCGTTCAGTCCGGCGAACCGGTCGAGGTCGAGCTCGACGACGGCCACCAGCGCGCCGGCGCCGTCGACCAGCGCGGCGTCGGCCCGCTCGATCAGCTGGGCCCGGTTCGGCAGGCTCGTGAGCCGGTCGTGGCTGGCGGCGTGGGCCAGCCGGTGCTCGGTGTCGACCCGTTCGGTCACGTCGATGGCGAGGAACAGCAGGCCCCCGACGTCGGGCAGGGCGGCCACCCGCAGCACCTCCCACCGTCCGGGCCCGTGCGGTGCCGGGATCTCCCGCTCCCACACGGCCTGGCGGCCCTGCAGCACGCGCTCGATGGCGTCGGCGACCTCGCCGAGCTGGGCCAGCCAGGGGTCGGAGCGTCCGGGCCGCCGCAACGACCGGAACTTCGCTGCGATGTCGTCGCCCACCTGCACGAGCACCTGCTCGTACCGCGGCGAGGCCACCAGCTCGCGCCATCGGCGGTTCACGGCGATCACCCGGCCGTCGGGGCCGACCACGGCGGCCCGGTGCGGCAGGGCGTCGAGCGCCGCCTGCCCGAGCGCCCCGAGGCCGACGGCCCCGTCAACCACCGGGGCCGGCCTCCTCGAAACCGGGCTCGCCGGGCAGCACGACGCCGACCACCTTGCCGTCGGCCAGCACGAGGCGGGGCTGGATAGCCGGCGGATGGCGCACCGTCTGCGCGGCCGCCATCGCCTCGTCGGCATGCGCGAACGGCACAAGGAACTCGAGGTTGCGGATGGTCGGCGGGATCATGGCGAGCTCACCGGCCCGGCAGCGATCGAGGGCGTCGGCCGGGCGGACCCACAGGCTGGCGATCGTCTCCTGGTCGTCGTGCAGCGGGTCTTGGGCTTCCGGCGCCCGGGCCACGAAGAAGCGGGTGTCGAAGCGCCGCGGCTCGCCCTCGGGCGTGATCCAGTGGCTGACGTAGGCGATCTCGCCGGTGGCCAGCCGCAGGCCCTCGTCCCGGCACAGCTCGACGAGCCGCTGGTCGCCGCCGTGGACGGCCCGCCGGTGCCCGGCGAAGCGCCGCTCGACGGCCGGGTCGTCGAAGCGCACGACGGCCCCGTCGCCATCGAGGGCCAGCAGAACGCCGGCCTCCTCGAAGCACTCCCGGATGGCGGCGACCCAGTAGGCCAGTCCGCCCCGGACGACGCCCAGACGCTCGCTGGCCTCGGCGTCGGTGAGCCCGAGGGAGACGGCCTCGACCTCGGCGGATCGGTCGGCGTCGTCGACGGCCCCGCCCGGGAAGACGTAGAAGCCGCCCACGAAGGCGGCGTTGAGCGTGCGCCGCATCATGAACACCTCGAGCCCGGCGTCGCCGTCACGCAGGAGCATCACCGTCGCCGCGTCACGCACCCGCACCTCGCTCACGGCTGGTCACCGCCCACGTCGGCCGGCAGCTCGGCGCGAGGTGGCGCGGACGCGTCGGTGGCGGTCGTGTCAACCACCCGGGTGCCGTAGGTGGCCACGATCACGCGGCGCCGCGAGCGTAGGCGGGGACGCAGCAGCGCCCGCACGGGCGGCAGCAGGAGCAGCAGGCCGAGCGCGCCGGTGACGAACCCCGGGAACAGCAGGAGCAGCCCTGCCACGAGGAGGATGGCGCCGTCGGCGACCTCCTTGTCGGGCGCCTCGCCCCGCGCCAGGCGCTCCTGGAAGCGGCGCCCCACCGCCAGGCCCTGGTGCTTGACCAGCCAGGCGCCACCGAGGCTGACGCCGATCGCAGCGAGCAGGGCCCATCCGAACCCGATGGCGTTGGACACCTGCACGAAGACCCACAGCTCGAGCACGGGAACGGCGACGAGCACCACCAGCCACAGGAGTCCCACGGTCGGCAGCGTACCCACGTGGGTGGGCAGCGGTCCGAGTGCCGGGCAGAATCGCCGGCGATGCGCCCGCCGTCTGTCGACGCCCTCGCCCGCTCGCTCGCGAGCACGGGCCTGCCCCACCCGCTGCTGGTCGACGTCGCCCGGCGGGCGATCGCCGAGGGGCACCCGGAGGCCGCCGCTGCGCTGGCCCGCGACCTCCAGCGGACCCTGCTCCAGCCGGTGGTCAACGCGACCGGCGTGCTGCTGCACACGAACCTCGGACGGGCGCCGCTCGCCGTGCACCACCCCGCCCGGGCCACCAACCTCGAGCTCGACCTCGACACCGGCCAGCGAGGCTCCCGCCACGATCGGGTCGGCCCGCTGCTGGCCCGGCTGTGCGGGGCCGAGCGGGCCATGGTCGTCAACAACAACGCGGCCGCCGTGCTCCTCGTGCTGGCCGCGCTGGCCGCCGGGCGAGAGGTGCTCGTGAGCCGCGGCGAGAGCGTCGAGATCGGCGGCGGGTTCCGCGTGCCCGAGGTGATGGCCCAGTCGGGTGCCCGGCTGGTCGACGTCGGTACGACGAACCGCACCCGGGCCGGCGACTACGCGCAGGCGATCACGCCTCGTACCTCGCTCGTGCTGAAGGTCCACCCGTCGAACTTCCGCGTGGAGGGGTTCACCGAGGCCGCTGCCGTGGCCGACCTGGCCCCGCTCGCGCTGCCGGTCGTGGCCGACATCGGCAGCGGACTCGTCGACGCCGCCTGCCCGTGGCTCGACGGCGGGCCACCCGAGTGGCTGCTCGACGAGCCGGCCGCCCGCCAGACCCTCGACGCCGGGGCCGCGCTCGTGACCTTCAGCGGCGACAAGCTCCTCGGCGGCCCGCAGGCCGGCGTCATCGCCGGGCGGGCCGACCTGGTGGCGGCGTGCGCCGCCCACCCGTTGGCTCGCGCGCTGCGCCCGGGTGAGCTCGTCCTGGCCGCGCTGCAGGAGGTCTGTCTCGCCCTCCTGCGCCGTGACGCCGACGCCGTCCCGTTCTGGCGCATGGCCCGCACGCCGGTGGCGGTGCTGCAGGCGCGGGCCGAGGCGCTCGGCGTGGGCACGCCGGTCACGCTCGACGCCCTCCCGGGTGCGGGCTCGCTGCCCGGTGCCACCCTCCCGTCGTTCGGCATCACGCTCGACGGCGACCACCTCGGGGCGCTGCGGGCCGCCGACCCGCCGATCGTCGCCCGGGTCCGCGACGGCCGCACCGCGCTCGACCTGCGCACCGTCGACCCGGCCGACGACGCCCACGTCGCCGCCGCCGTGCGAGGCCTGCGCTAGTGCACGTCGTCGCCACGGCCGGCCACGTCGACCACGGCAAGTCGTCGCTCGTCCTGGCCCTCACCGGCACCGATCCCGACCGCTTCGCCGAGGAGAAGCGCCGCGGCCTCACGATCGACCTCGGCTTCGCCCACACGACGCTGCCGAGCGGGGCCGGCGTGTCGTTCGTCGACGTGCCCGGACACGTGCGGTTCCTGAAGAACATGCTGGCCGGCGTGGGCGCCGTCGACGCCTGCGTGTTCGTGGTCGCAGCCACCGAGGGCTGGAAGCCCCAGAGCGAGGAGCACCTGCGGATCCTCGAGCTGCTCGGCGTGCGCCGCGGCATCGTGGCCCTCACCAAGGTCGACGTGGTCGACGACGAGCACGCCGAGATCGCCGCGCTCGACGTGGCCGACCACGTGGCCGGCACGTTCCTCGACGGGGCGCCGGTCGTGCCGGTGGCCGCCCCGGCCGGGCTGGGCCTCGACGCCCTGCGGGCCGCGCTCGACGACCTGGTGGCCGCCACCCCGACGGCGGCCGACCGCGGCCGGCCCCGGCTGTGGGTCGACCGTGTGTTCACCGCCCGCGGCGCCGGCACCGTGGTGACCGGCACGCTGACCGGCGGGTCGCTGGCGGTGGGCGACCAGGTGGTGGTCGGGCCGCGCGCTCGGCCGGCTCGGATCCGGGGCATCCAGAGCCTCGGTCGGGCCCAGGAGCGCATCGGTCCCGGGCACCGGGTGGCGCTCAACCTCAACGGCGTCGAGCACACCGACGTGGTCCGGGGTGACGCCGTCGTGGCCCCGGGCCGGTGGCGACCGACCACACGCATCGACGCCTCGCTCACGGTGCTGGGCGCGCTCGACCACGACGTCTCGCGCCGCGGGGCCCACGTCGCCTACCTCGGGTCGGGTGAGCACCCGGTGCGCCTCCGGGTGCTCGGTGCCGAGGCGCTCGTGCCGGGCACCACCGGTCTCGTCCGCCTCCACCTGCCCGTTCCGCTCCCCTTGCTGCCGGGCGACCGGTTCGTGCTGCGCGAGAGCGGCCGTTCCGAGACGGTGGGCGGCGGCGAGGTGCTCGACGTGGTGCCTGTCCTGCCGGCCTCCCGAGCCCGGCCCGACCGGGACGTCGCCCGGGTGGTGGCCGAGCGGGGTTGGGTCGACGCCGACGAGCTGGAGGCGCTCACCGGTGTCCGGGTGGCGCCGACGGTCGGCCGGTGGGTGGTGGCCCCCGGCGCGGCCGAGGCCTTGACCGCCACCGTCGCCGCCAAAGTGGCCGACGCCGGCGACCTGGGCCTCGACGTCGCCACCCTCGGCGAGCGGGAGCGGGCCGTGCTGGCCTCGCTCCCCGACCTCGACGTGGCCGGCGGCCGGGTGCGGGCACGGGCCCACGCCGACCCGCTGGCCGACCACCCGGTCCTGGCGGCGCTCGAGGCCGGTGGCTGCTCGCCACCCGCGCCGGAGGGTGTCGACCGGGCGACGCTGCGCGAGCTCGTGCGCCGCGGCGTCGTCGTCGAGCTCGACGGCCTGCTGTTTGCGCCGAGCGCCGTCGACCGGGCGGCCCGAGCCGCCGCTGCCCTGTTGGCCCGCTCCCCGGACGGGTTCACGATGAGCGAGCTGCGCGACGAGCTCGGGGTCACCCGCAAGCACGCCCTGCCGCTGGCCAACGAGCTCGACGCCCGCGGCATCACCCGCCGACGCGGCGACCTGAGGATCGCCGGCCCCCGCCTGCCGGCCTGACGCCGGCGCGGCGGCAACCGCGTCAGCCCTGCGGGTCGAACGTGCGCAGCTCGGAGGGGCCGCGACCACGGCGACCCCGCGTGGTCTCGAGCGCCCGGGCCATCTTGGCCACCTCGAGGTCGTTCGTGATCACCTCGCCGAAGTGGTCGGGATCGGCCAGGAGCCACGAGTGGCTGCCGTCGATCACCCGGCCCTTCGCCCCCACCGCCACGCACAGGGCCTCGAACGACTCGCGCGGGATGATGCCGTCGCGGCTGCCCCACAGCACGGTGACCGGCAGCCGGCGCTGCTTCAGCTCCTCGAGCTCGGGGCGCAGGTCGGCCCGCCGCGCCAGCTGGGCGACGCGGTAGAGCGCTCGCGGGTTGCGCACGAGGTTGGGCAGCATGTCCTCGAGCACCACCGGCAGCACCCGGGTGGCTTGCGGCAGCGGGAGGATGTCGCCCGGGAAGTGCAGGCCCCAGTCCCACAGCGGGCGGCGGGCGATCGAGGTGAGCACGCCGCCCTTGTTCCACGACGACCCGCCGATGCTGTTGACGAGCACCAGCGAGCGCACCAGGTGCGGGTGGTCGTGGGCCAGCTTGATGGCGACCCCGCCTCCGAACGAGTGGCCGACCACCACGAACCGGTCGTCGGGGGCGCACGAGGCGGCGAAGTCGGCCACCCAGGCCGCGTAGCCCGTCAGCCCGAAGCGACGGGCCGGGAGCTCGTCGCTCCCGCCGAACCCGGGCAGGGCCGGTGCCACCACACGGCAGCTCTGGGCGGCGATGCGCTGCACGACGCCTCGGTAGGTGTGGTGGCCCAGGGCCCAGCCGTGCAGGAACAGCACCGGCAGGCCGTCGCCGAGCACCCCGTAGAACGCGGCGCCGTCGCCGACCCAGGTGCGCTTCCACTGCATCGGCCCCACCGCCGCTGCCAAGGGTGCGCCGGCGTTCCCCGCCGCTGCCATCGACCAGCGACCTTACCCCCTCGTTGCCGGCACCTTGACCACGAGTGAACGGCCAGGGATCAGCCCGTCCCGCCCTCCAGCAGTGCGCGGCGCTCGGCCTCGTTCAGGCCGCCCCAGATGCCGTGGGGCTCGCGGATGCGCATGGCGTAGTCGAGGCATGGCCGGCGCACCGCGCACGAGGCGCAGATCTCCTTGGCCCGGCGCTCCCGGGCCAGCTTGTCGTCCTTGCGCTCGAACTGCGGCGGCGGGAAGAACGCCGACGCCTGCGGCCCTCGGCAGGCGGCGCGAACCTGCCAGGCCTCGTCGAGATGCTGCGTTGCCACGGGTCCCCTCCCCTTCGGGGCCGACGATAGGTCCGGACCAGGCGGGCGACAACGCCCTTTTCGGGGGACCCTCCCCGGGGCTGGTCAGGGCCGCTGGGCCGCCCGCTCCCGGTAGTCGCGGGCGCCGCCCTCCTCGGGCTCCACCTCGAGGGTGACGCCGTCGATCGCCACGACGCGGACCCGGCCGCCCGTCGGGATCGGCGTGGCCCGGTTGGTGCGGGCCCGCCACTGGGCGCCGCCCACCGTGACGACGCCCTCGGGGTCGACGGCCCCGACGGCGTCGCCGACCTCGCCGATGAGCCACTCGCGCCCGATCGTGGGGGTGGCGAAGCGCGTCCGCACCATCGAGGGCATGCCGACGACGAAGGCGAGCAGCACGCCGACGATGCCGGCCAGCAGCGTGATCCACGACAACGGCAGGCCCTCGAACAAGAACAGCGACCCGGTGACGAAGGCGACCACACCGACCCCGGTCCAGAACCGGGGCACGCCGGTCTGCACGTCGACGGCGAAGGCCACCATGGCGCCCACGAGCAGGGCGAAGGCCCACCACCGGGTCGGCAGGACCACGAGGCCGTAGGAGCCGAGCACCACGCACACCGCACCGACCAGCCCGGCCACGCCGACGCCGGCGGTGAACAGCTCGAACACGAGCAGGCTGAGGCCGATCGTGAGGAGGAGGTAGGTGACGGGCGGGCTGGCCACGGTGTGCATCAGCCGGGGCAGCAGCTCCAGCTTGTAGCTGCGGGGCTGGAGGTCGGGGAGCAGGCGCCGGCGCAGCTCGTCGCCCTGCTGGACCACCTCGGCGGTGTCGAGGGTGGCGCCTCGGTACGACAAGCCGTCGAGCACCACCACGAAGTCGCCCAGCGTCGGGGTGCCCCGGTCGTCGACACCGAGCTTCAGCGCGCCCTTGTTGCGGGCCTCCTCGGCGCCCATGGTGTCGGTGCCGAGCTCCTCGGTGGCGCTCCCGAAGTCGAGCGGGAACGAGGTGGCGAGCGGGATGCCGAAGTCGCCGATGCGGCTCCCCGGGGCCATGCCGGTGACGGCGGCGGCGCCGAGGAGCTGGCCCGCCAGCCCGTAGGCCCGAGCCCCGCTCGGGCCGACCCAGATCGTGACCGGGACCCGGGAGGCGTGGATCCGCTCGGCCAGGTCGGCCACCACCTCGCGCGACACGGTGGCGTCCTTGCTGTTCATCTGGAGCACGAGGGCCTGCGCGCCGTCGGTCTCGGCCCGCTCGATCGAGCGGCGGACGAAGTCGGCGTTCACGTCGTCGAGCAGGCCACTGACCTCGACCACGTCGACGGGTGGGGTCCCTGTCTCCTGGCCCTGGGCGGCCGAGGCCAGCCCGAGCACGGCCCCGAGCGCGATGAGGGCGATGGCTAGTCTGCGCAACGAGTTGCCTCCGAGGGGGACCGTGGATCCTGTGCAGTTCTTCTCGACCAGCCGGCTCCTGGTGGTGGCCGGGAAGGGCGGCGTGGGCAAGACCACGGTAACGGCGGCGATCGCTCGTGCCGCCGCGGGGCAGGGCCAGCGTGTCCTCGTCGTCGAGCTGGAGGCCAAGAGCGGCCTCGCGGCCATGCTCGGTGCCGGCACCGAGCTCCCCCACGACGAGGTGGTCGTTGCGACGGGGCTCGGCCCCTCCGGCCAGGGCGAGGTGCGGGCCCGGCTCGTCACCCCCGCCCAGGCCCTCCTCGACTACCTCGAGGAAAAGGGCCTGCGCCGCCTGTCGAACCGGCTCGTGCGCCACGGCCTGCTCGACCTCGTGGCCACGGCCGCCCCGGGCATCGACGACATCCTCGTGCTCGGGAAGGTGAAGAAGCTCGAGCGCAGCGGGGAGGCCGACCTGCTCGTGCTCGACGCCCCGGCGGCCGGACACGCCGTGCGGTTCCTCGAGTCGGCCCGCGGCCTGCTCGACGCCGTACACGTGGGCCCGATCAACACCCAAGCCCGCGAGGTGCTCGAGATGCTGTCCGACCCGGCCCGCTGCCAGGTGGTGCTGGTGACGCTGCCCGAGGAGACCCCGGTGAACGAGGCGGTCGAGACCGCCTACGCCCTCGAGGACCGGGTCGGGGTGACCCTCGGGCCGGTCGTCGTGAACGCGCTGTACCCGCACGTCGAGGGCCTCGACGCCGACCCGGGCGAGGGCCCGGAGGCCGGCGCGCTGCGCGACGCCGCCGCCTTCCGCCGCGCCCGCCTGGCGCTGCAGGACGAGCAGGTGGCTCGCCTGGCCGCCGCGCTGGCGTTACCGCAGCTGCACCTGCCGTTCGTGTTCACCGCCGGCGTCGGCCCGGCCGAGGTGGGCGTCCTGGCCGACGAGCTCCTGGCCGGTGTCGCCGAGCTAGCGGCATGAACGACCTGGCCGCCCTCGTCGGCGAGCGCTCCATCGTGGTCACGTGCGGGTCGGGTGGCGTCGGCAAGACGACGACGGCCGCCGTGCTCGCACAAGAGGGCGCCCGCCAGGGTCGGCGGTCGTGCGTGGTCACCATCGACCCGGCCCGCCGCCTCGCCGACGCCCTCGGCCTGGCCGGCCTGACGAACAGCCCCAGCCGCATCGACGGCCCGTGGGCCGGTGAGCTGTGGGCGGTGATGCTCGACACCAAGGGGACCTTCGACGACCTCGTGCACCGCTACTCGGCCGACGGCGAGCAGGCCGAGCGCATCCTTGCCAACCGCTTCTACCGGAACATCTCCGGTGCCCTCAGCGGCACCCAGGAGTACATGGCGGCCGAGAAGCTCTACGAGCTCCACGAGAGCGGCCGGTTCGACCTCGTCGTCGTCGACACACCTCCGACCCGCAACGCCCTCGACTTCCTCGACGCCCCGTCACGGCTCACCCGCTTCCTCGACCACCGGCTCTACCGGGTCCTGATGACCCCGACCCGGGCCTACCTGCGGGCGGTCAACGTGGCCGCGCAGGCGTTCCTGCGCACGGTGTCGAAGGTGGTGGGGGGTGACGTGATCGCCGACGCCATCGCCTTCTTCCAGGCCTTCGACGGCATGGAGACGGGCTTTCGCGAGCGGGCGGTGCGGGTGATCGACCTGCTGCGCGCCCCGTCGACGGCCTACGTGCTCGTGGCCTCGCCCAAGCGTGACACCGTCGAGGAGGCGTCGTTCTTCGCCGCCAAGCTGGCCGAGTCCGGGCTGTCGGTGTCGGCCCTCGTGGTCAACCGGATGCATCCGGGCTTCGGCGCCGGTGACGCGGCCCAGGCCCGGGCGGGTGTCGCCGGCGACCCGGCGCGGGCGGCGCTGTGGCGCAACCTGGCCGACCTGCGCCAGGTGCACGAGCGAGAGGCCGAGCAGGTCGCGGGGCTGGCCGAGGAGGTGGCGCCGGCACCGGTGGTGACGGTGCCGCTCCTGCACGACGACGTGCACGACCTCGTCGGCCTCGAGGCGGTGGGCGCCCACCTGTTCGGCCCCGGCACCTGATCGGCGGCCCGGGCAGGGCTAGCGTCGTCGGCCGTGCCGCACCTCCTGCTCGCCACCGACGCCGACTGGATCCTCGACGAGGTCCAGGCGGCGCTCGCCGCCCCCGGGACCACCTGGACGGTGTGCCGCTCGGGCCAGGCCGTGCTCGCCGCGGTGCTCGAGCGCCAGCCCGACCTCGCCGTGCTCGACCTCCAGATCGGGAACATGGGCGCGATCGCCGTCACCATGCAGCTGCGCAACGAAGAGAGCGGCGGCCGCCTCCCCCACGTGCCCGTGCTCGTCCTGCTCGACCGCCGCTACGACGCCCACCTGGCCCGGCGGGCCGGGGCCGAGGGCTGGCTGGTGAAGCCACTCGACGCCATGCGGCTGCGCACGGCGGCCGCCGCCGTGCTGGCGGGCGCCACGTTCGAGGGCGCTCCTGGCCCCGCCGCAGCCGGCGACGAGGAGCCGGTGGCTGGCGACGCCGAGGTGGCTGCGGGCTAGCGTGTTCCCTCGGCCGTCCCGGCGGCCGACGGCAGCACCCGGGGAGTAGCGCAGCTTGGTTAGCGCGCCACGTTCGGGACGTGGAGGCCGGGGGTTCGAATCCCCCCTCCCCGACGGAGTCCGACGCCGCAGCCCCTCGGCTGCGGCGTCGGCGCGCCGGGGCCGCCCGAGGTGAGCGAAGATGGCCCATGCACTTGTGGCCAGGATCGACCCGCCCGCTCGGCGCCCACTACGACGGGACCGGGTGCAACTTCGCCGTGTACGCCCCCCACGCCGACGCCGTGGAGCTGTGCCTCGTCGCCGACGACGCCAGCGAGGTGCGCATCGAGCTTCCGGAGCACCATGGCGGCATCCACCACGGCTATCTGCCGATCGTCGATCCGGGCCAGCGCTACGGCTACCGCGTGCACGGCCGGTGGGACCCCGTCCGCGGGGCCACCTGCAACCCGGCCAAGCTCCTCCTCGACCCGTACGCCCGAGCCGTCGACGGCGTCTTGCAGTGGCACGACTCGCTGGCCATCGCCACGCCCGACGACCCGTGGCGGCCCGACGACCGCGACAGCGGGCCGCACATCCCCAAGAGCGTGGTCGTGAGCCCCTACTTCGACTGGGGCAACGACCGGCCGCCCGACAACCACTGGAACGACACCGTCATCTACGAGGTCCACGTGAAGGGGGCCACCGCCCGCCATCCCGACATCCCCGAGGAGCTCCGCGGCACCTACGCCGGGCTCGTGCACCCTGCGTTCCTCGACCACCTCGAGCAGCTCGGTGTCACCGCCGTCGAGCTGCTGCCGATCCACCAGTTCGTCCACGACGGCTTCCTCGTCGAGCGCGGCCTCAAGAACTACTGGGGCTACAACTCCATCGCCTTCCTCGCGCCCCACAACGAGTACGCCCTGCTGGGCCAGCGGGGCCAGCAGGTGAAGGAGTTCAAGCGGATGGTGCACGGGATGCACGAGCGGGGCATCGAGGTGATCCTCGACGTGGTCTACAACCACACCGGCGAGGGAGGCTGGAACGGGCCGGCGCTGTCGTTCCGCGGCCTCGACGGGAGCTACTACCGCAGCGTGCCCGGCGACCGGACGAAGTACGTCGACTCCACCGGCTGCGGCAACGCCCTCAACATGTCGCACTCCTACGTGCTGCAGCTCGTGATGGACAGCCTGCGGTACTGGGTCACCGACATGCACGTCGACGGCTTCCGCTTCGACCTCGCCGTCGCGCTCAGCCGGGAGGAGAACGGCCGCGAGCGCGTGTCGGCGTTCTTCGACCTCGTCCAGCAGGACCCGATCCTGTCGAAGGTGAAGCTGATCGCCGAGCCGTGGGACATCGGCATGGGCGGCTACCAGGTTGGCAACTTCCCCTCGTCGTGGGCCGAGTGGAACGGCAAGTTCCGTGACGAGGTCCGTGACTTCTGGCGGGGTGAGGGTGGGTCGCTCCCGGCGCTGGCCACCCGACTGGCCGGCTCGGCCGACCTCTACAGCGACGACGCCCGCAACCCGTTCGCGTCCGTCAACTTCGTCACCGCCCACGACGGCTTCACCATCCGTGACCTCGTTTCCTACAACGAGAAGCACAACGACGCCAACGGTGAGGACAACCGCGACGGCGAGAGCCACAACCGGTCGTGGAACTGCGGCGCCGAGGGTCCGACCGACGACCCTGCCGTCAACGCGCTGCGCTCCCGCCAGCAGCGCAACCTCCTCGCCACGCTCCTGCTGGCCCAGGGCGTGCCGATGCTGCTCGGCGGCGACGAGTTCGGCCGCACCCAGCAGGGCAACAACAACGCCTACTGCCAGGACAGCGAGATCTCCTGGTTCGACTGGGACACCGTCGACGACGACCTGCTGGCCTTCACGGCGAAGGTCGTCGAGCTGCGCATGGCCCACAGCGTCTTTCGGCGCAAGAAGTTCTTCACCGGCCAGCCCCAGAACGGCTCGCCCCTGCCCGACATCGAGTGGTTCGAGCCCACGGGCGACCACATGGAGCCCGACGACTGGTCGAGCAGCTGGAACCGCACCGTGGCCGCCTTCCTCAACGGCGACGGCATCGACGAGATGAACCGCCGGGGTGAGCCTCGCGTCAGCGACAGCTTCTACGTCTGCCTCAACGCCTACTGGGAGGCCGTCGACTTCGTGCTGCCACCGGCCGCCTACGGGGCCGAGTGGACCGTGGTCATCGACACCGCCGACGACGGCACCGACGGGCGCGCCCCGCAGGCGCCGGGGGCGGTCGTACGGGTCGAGAGCCGATCGGTGGTGGTGCTCCAGCGACCCCGGGCCGATCGCTGACCGGTCAGTCCCACCACTCGAGGGTCTGGCGCATCACCTGCTCGAAGTCCTCGAACTCGTAGCGCTCGCGCACGGCGGCCACCAGCGCGGCGTCGGCGCCCACCACGTAGCGGAACCGGCGGGCCGACCCGGTGGCGGCGTTCACCATCGTGCGAGCGACGTGGTCGGCGTCGGCGGGCCGGCCCGAGACCGTGAGGCGTAGCGACGCCTCGTCGAAGCGGCGGGCCCGCTCGTGCTCGATGGTGTCGGGGGTCTGGCGAGCGGCAGAGCGCAGGTGCCCGCCGTCGAGGGTGGCGAACTGGCCCGGCTCGACGATCGAGACGCGGATGCCCACCTGGTTCAGCTCGTAGTGCATCGCCTCGGCCAGGGCTTCCATGGCGTGCATGGCCGCCGCATACATCCCCCAGTACGGCGGCGTGACGAGGCCGGCGATCGACCCGAGCACGACGATGCTGCCGCCGCCTTGGCGCCGCATCACCGGGGTGATCTCCCGCACGAGGCGCACGAGCCCGACGACGGTGCTCTCCAGCTGCCAGCGCGCCTCGTCGTCGCCGAGCAGGTGCACGGCTCCCTGCAGCTCGGCCCGGTCGCAGTGGGCCAGCACGTCGAGGCGCTGCTCCTCGTCGAGAACGAGGTCGACCACCGAGCGCACCGAGCGCTCGCTGGCCACGTCGAGCTCCATCACCCGCACGTTGAGCCCCTCGCCGGCGGCCATGCGCTCGAGGGACGCTCCCTTGCGGACGTCGTCCATGCCGGCGTAGACGGCGTGGCCGTTGCGGGCGAACTCCAGCGCGGCCGGGAGCCCGAACCCTCCTGCCGCCCCGGTCACCATCACGACGCCCATGGGAACACCCGATCCCACCGGCCATCGCCCGGCGAGGTGCCGGAGGCCACCGAGGCCGGCGACAAGGGTGTTCTAGCGTGCCCGGGCATGGAGCTCGCGCACCTCCAACGGCTGATGGAGGACACCTATGGCGAGCGGGACCGAGCCCGGGGCGTCGCGGCCGCCGTCGCCTGGCTCGCCGAAGAGGTGGGCGAGCTGGCCCAAGCGGCCCGCAAGGGCGGGCCGCACGAGCGGACCCACGAGATCGGCGATGTGCTGGCCTGGGTGGCCACGCTGGCCAACCTCCTGGGCGTCGACCTCGAGGAGGCGGCCGCCCGCTACGCCCATGGCTGTCCGAAGTGCGGCGCCGTCCCGTGCCGGTGCTGACGCGGGGCCGCCGATGAGTGGCGCCACCGTCGGCCTCACGGTGCTCGCGGTCGTCCAGGTCGGCTGGATCGTGCTGCTGCAGGGCGTGCGACGGCTCTACCGTCCGAGCCGGGTGGAGGCCGGGCTGCCCACCACCGACCTGCGCGAGGAACCGCCGGCGGTGGTCAACCTCGTGACCCACCGCTGGGACGTGACGCCCGAGGCGGTGCCGGCCACCCTGCTCGACCTGGCCGCCCGCCGCATCGTCGAGCTCACCTCCGTCTCGCCCGACGAAGAGCTCGTGCGCCTCCGGCCCCGGAACCACACCGCCAAGCTCGTCACGCCCTACGAGCACCTCGTGCTCGAGCACCTCCGCCGCAACGCCACCAAGGTGCCGGGCGGCTCCTACGTCGTGACCAAGCAGGCCCACGCCACCGGCCCGGCGTCAGCGTCACGGCGCTGGTGGCGGCGCTTCAACCGGGCGGTCGGCGCCGACGCCCGCCGGCGCCGGCTGTCGAAGGGCCGCTACCCGGTCGCCGTGCTCGTCGTCATGGGCCTGGCGGTTCCGCTGTTCGCGCTGCTCCTCGTCGCCTTCCTGACCGACACCGGCCTCGGCAACGACGCCGGCGACCCGGCCTGGTGGGCCATGGGAGCGGCCGTCGTGACGTTCGCCCTGTGCGTCGACGCACTGCGACGCTTCGACGTCGACGGCCAGCGCGACACCCACGCCGGCCGCGATGCGGCCGCCCACTGGCTCGGTGTGCGCGACACCTACATGGCTTCGGGCGTCGAGGAGCTCGCCCCCGGTGCGGTGCAGCTGTACGAGCGCCACCTCGCCTACGCGGCCGCCATGGGCGCGGCACCGGTGGCCGTCGCGCGGCTGCCGCTCGGGGCCGAGAGCGACGAACACGCCTGGAGCGACCGCACCGGCCGCTGGCGCCAGGTCGACGTCGTCTACCCCCGCTGGCGGCCGGGGTGGGGGTCGAGCCCGAAGCGGGCCCTCGTCGCCGGCCTCCTGTGGTCGGCCGTGCTGCTGGTGCCCGTCGTCGTGACGGCCCGCTGGGGGTCCGACCTCTACACGGCGGCCCGTGACGCCCTGGCCACGTTCGAGACGCCCGACGACCCGGCCAACCCACTCACCGAGGACCGCCTGCGCTGGATCGCCATCGTGATCGAGGTGGTCGGCACCATCGTGCTCACCATCCTGGCGGCGGCCGGTCTGCGCCTCGGCGTCGTCCCGGCCGTCCAGGGCCTGCTCGACATGCGGCCCGGTCGCACCGTGAGCGGGCTGGTGGTGCGCCGCCGGGACCTCGCCCGCACGAGCGACGACCGGGTGGTCGTCGAGCCCTTCGTCGCCGTCGACGAGGGCCGGCGCGACCAGATCGTCGCCTACCGGCTGCGGCCGCACCTCGGGCTGCTCGTGGAGCAGGGCGACGAGGTGGAGCTGCGGGTGACGCCCCTGCTCGGCTACGTCGCCAAGCTGCGTGAGCTGCACAAGGCGGCCCGGCGGCCGCCGGTGGAGGTTCCCAAGCCGCTGGCCCCGCCGGCGGTGCCGCCGCTCAGGACGCGAGCAGCTCGGCGATCTGCACGGCGTTGAGCGCAGCCCCCTTGCGGAGGTTGTCGTTGCTGACGAACAGCGCCAGGCCGTGCTCCACCGTGGGGTCACGCCGGATGCGGCCCACGTAGCTCGGGTCGTTGCCGGCCGCCTGCAGCGGGGTCGGGATGTCGCTCAGCTCCACGCCCGGCGCGCCTCGCAGCAGCTCGACGGCACGCTCGGGCGTGATGGGCCGGGCAAAGGCGAGGTTGAGGGCCAGCGAGTGACCGGTGAACACCGGCACCCGCACGCACGTGCCGCTCACGAGCAGCCCGGGGATCTCGAGGATCTTGCGGCTCTCGTTGCGGAGCTTGGCTTCCTCGTCGGTCTCGCCGCTGTCGTCGTCGAGCAGCTTGCCGGCCAGCGGCAGCACGTTGAACGCGATCGTGCGAGCGAACTTGTGCGGCGTCGGGAACTCCACTGCCTCGCCGTCGTAGGTGAGCGCGCTGGCCCCGTCGGCCACCTTGCGGACCTGCTCGTCGAGCTCCTGCACGCCGGCCAGGCCACCGCCCGACACGGCCTGGTAGGTGGCGGCGACCATGGAGACGAGGCCGGCCTCGGCGTGCAGCGGCTTGAGCACCGGCATGGCGGCCATGGTGGTGCAGTTCGGGTTGGCAATGATCCCCTTGGGGCGGTGGGTCACGGCGTGCGGGTTCACCTCGGCCACCACGAGCGGCACGTCGGGATCCATCCGCCACGCCGACGAGTTGTCGACGACCACCACACCGGCCTCGGCAAAGCGGGGCGCCAGCACCTTGCTGCCGGTGGCACCGGCCGAGAACAGGGCCACGTCGAGCCCGCTCGGGTCGGCGGTGGCCGCGTCCTCCACGACGACGTCACGGCCCTGCCAGGGCAGCGTCGTCCCGGCCGACCGGACCGAGGCGAAGTAGCGGATCTCCTCGACGGGGAAGCCGCGCTCGGCCAGCACCGAGCGCATCACCCCACCGACCTGACCAGTGGCACCGACGATCCCGACACGCATGAGGGGCAAGGCTACCGAGCGCCCCCCGGCGCCGGCCCGGCGGTTTCCCGCCGGTCGGCTACTTGCGGTCGGGCAAGGGGCCGGCGTAGCCGGTGCCGCTGTCGAGACCGAACGCGGTGTGCAGGCTCTGGACCGCTCGCTGCATGTCGGCCTGGCTGACGACCACCGTGGTGCGGATCGTGCTCGTGGAGATCATCTCGATGTTGACGCCGTGGTCGGCCAGCGTGCGGAACATCTTGGCGGCGATGCCGGGGCTGGTCTTCATGCCGGCGCCGATGAGGCTCACCTTGGCGATCTCGGCGTCGCGGCTGACGCCCTTGGCCTCGATCTCTGCGGCGACGCGCCCGACGATGCCCTCGGCCACCCCGAGGTCGGCCTTGGGCACGGTGAACGAGATGTCGGTGGTGCCCTCGACCGAGGTGTTCTGCACGATCATGTCGACGTTGATGTTGGCCTCGGCCAGCGGCTCGAACAGCGCCGCGGAGATGCCCGGCCGGTCGGGCACGCCCATGACCGTGACCTTGGCCTCCGACACGTCGTGGGTGACGCCCGAGATGATCGGGTCCTCCATCGATGGCTCCTCGTTGGTGACCCACGTGCCCGGCTCCCAGGTGAAGCTCGAGCGGACGTGGAGCGGCACGTTGTGGTTGCGGGCGAACTCGACCGACCGCAGCGCCAGCACTCGCCCGCCGGTGGCCGCCATCTCGAGCATCTCGTCGAAGCTCACGTGGGCCAGCTTGCGGGCCTGCGGGACGATGCGGGGGTCGGCGGAGAACACCCCGGTGACGTCGGTGTAGATCTCGCAGCTGTCGGCCCCGAAGGCAGCGGCCAGCGCCACCGCCGTGGTGTCGGAGCCACCGCGGCCCAGCGTCGTGATCTCCTTGTCGGTGCTCACGCCCTGGAACCCGGCGACGACGCACACCTTGCCCTGGGCGAGGGCCTCGCGCACACGGTCGCCCTTCACCTCCAGGATCTTCGCCTTGCCGTGCACGTTGTCGGTGATGATGCCGACCTGGCTCCCGGTGAAGCTGACGGCGTCGACGCCGAGGTCGGCCAGGGCCATGCACAGCAACGCCATCGAGATGCGCTCGCCCGTGGTGAGCAGCATGTCCATCTCCCGGCCCGGCTGGGTGCGCGACACGCCGTTGGCCAGGCTGATGAGGTTGTCGGTGGTCTTGCCCATCGCCGAGACGACGACCACGACGTCGTGACCCTGCGAGCGGGTGAACGCAACGTGCTCGGCGACGGCGCGCATGCGGTCGGCGTCGGCGACGGAGGTGCCGCCGTACTTCTGCACGATCAGGGCCACGAGGAGATCACGCTACCGGAGCCCCACTAGCCTCCGCCCACCGTGGGCACCGCCAAGCGTGAACGACAGAAGGCCAACCGACAGCTCCGCCTCGAGCAGCTCGAGAAGGAGCAGCACAAGGCCAAGAACAAGAAGCGGGCGATCCAGATCGCCGTGCTGCTCACCCTGTTCGTCGTGGGCGCCGTCATCTTGTCGTTCGTCGTCAGCGGCGACGACGACGACGAGGTCTCGGCCGGCGCGTCGACCACCGTCGCGAGCGAGACCACCGTCCCCGGCGAGACCACCGTCCCCGGCGAGACCACCGTCCCCGGCGAGACCACCGTCCCCGGCGAGACCACCGTCCCCGGCGAGACCACCGTCGCCGGCGAGACCACCGTCCCCGGTGCGACCACCGTCCCCGGGGGCGCCATCACCGGCGAGACGCCGTGCCCGCCGGCCGAGGGCGCCGACGAGCGGGTGACCTCGTTCGAGAACCCGCCGCCCATGTGCATCGACCCGGACAAGACCTACACCGCCGACATCACCTATGCCGGCGCCGGCACGCTGCGGGTGGCGCTCGACCCGCAGCGGGCCCCGGTGACGGTGAACAACTTCGTCGTGCTGGCCCGCTACCGGTACTTCGACGGCACGACGTGCCACCGGGCGATCCCCGACTTCGTCGTGCAGTGCGGCGACCCGACCGCCACCGGCACGGGCGACCCCGGCTACTCCTTCGAAGACGAGCTGCCGGAGGCCGGCGAGTACCAGATCGGCTCGCTGGCCATGGCCAACAGCGGCCCGGACACCAACGGGTCGCAGTTCTTCCTCATCACCGGCGACAACGGCGCCGCCCTGCCGCCGAACTACTCGCTGTTCGGCCAGGCCGACCAGGGACAGGACGAGCTCATCGCCACGCTCGACGCCAAGGGCAACCCGGCCGACAACGGCGTGCCCCCGCTGGAGCCGATCGTGATCGAGTCGGTGGTCATCACCGAGTCGTGATCCCTCACCCGGGGTAACCACGACACGTGGTCGACCAAGCACGATGAGTCAATAGTCCTATGGACGTCGGCGCGGGACGGGGAGAACCTGGACCCGATGCCAGCGCAGGACCAGCACGCCGAGCCCACGGCGGCCACGCCGCAGGTGCCCCGGCCGCCACGGAGCTCGGTCCGCGTCACCTCTCTCCTCGCCCTCCTCGTGCTGATCCCCGTGGTCGCGCTGTCGGCCGTGACGGCGGCGATCGTGGTGGACCGGTGGCGCACGGCCAGCGCCGCCGAGGAGGTCCGCCTCGAGGTGGACCGCATGAACCAGGCGATGAGCTCGTGGTTCCGCCTGCGGGCCGAGCGCCTCCCGACCGAGACCCTCGTCGCTGCCGACGCCATGGGCGTGCCCCTCGAGGTGGCCGAGCAGGTCGCCGGCTTCGACGTCCGAGCTGCGCTCGACGAGGCCCGCCGAGACGTGGACGCGGCCGGCACGCTCACGGGAACCCCGGCGCTGGCGGCGCTGGTCCCCGAGGTCGAGGCCTTCCGCCGGCAGGTCGACCGGGGCACGGCCGGCATCGACGAGGCTCGTGCGTTCCTCCAGCGCCTCGACGACACCGCGCGCGACGCGTGGCTGGCCGAGGTCCGCCAGGTGGTGGCCAGCAGCACCGGCTTGGCCGAGGCGAGCGACGTGCTCGACGATGCCCAGACCGTGGAGCACTCCGCCGAGGCCCTCAACGCTGCGGCCTACCAGACGGGCCTCGGCTCCGACCTGCTCTTGCCCATCGGACGCCAGAGCGAGGCCACCGCCCGGGACCTCGCCGCCAACACGGCCCGCTACGCCGACGCCCGCCGCCAGATGGGCGACGACCTCGGCCCGGCGGCCTCGGTCGCGTGGCAAAGCGTCGACGACGAGCCACGCGTCGCCTCGTTCGAGGCCGCCCTCGACGAGCTGCTGGCCGCCGACGAGCTGGCGGCGCCGACGACCGACTTCGACGACATCGCCCCGGTCATCCAAGACGGCCTCTACCGGCTCGAGCTCGTGAACCGGGCGACGCTGGCGACGGCGTCCGACCTCCGCAAGGCGTCCGGCGACCTCGAAGCCAGCGCCATGGCCGACCTGCGGGCGTTCCTCGCCCTGGCCGCCGCCGCCATCGCCCTCGCCGGCGTCCTCACGTGGCTGGTGGCCCGATCGATCGTGCGACCGCTGCGACGTCTCGAGGAGCAGGCCCACCGCGTGAGCGACGGCGTCCTCGAGGTGCCCGACCTGACGCCGGCCGGACCACGCGAGGTCCGGGTGGCGGAAACGGCCTTCAACCAGCTGGTGGCCAACCTCCGCGCGCTCGAGGAGCAGGCACGCGTGCTCGCCTCCGGCGACCTCGACGACCCGGTGCTCACGAGCCCCCTGCCGGGCCGGCTCGGCGAGTCGCTGCACCAGTCGGTCGACCGCCTGTCGCAGTCGCTGCGCGAAGGCGAGGACCTGCGTGAGCGCCTCGCCCACCAGGCCATGCACGACGGGCTCACCGGTCTCCTCAACCGCTCGGCCGCCATCGAGGTGCTCGAGGCGGCGCTGTCGTCGGAACGACCGGGGCACCGCACCGCCGTGCTGTTCGTCGACCTCGACGCCTTCAAGTCGACCAACGACGTCCACGGCCACGCCGTGGGCGACGAGGTGCTGCGGCGCTCGGCCGAGCGCCTCGTCCGCCTGGTCCGCCAAGGCGACGTGGTGGCCCGCCTCGGCGGCGACGAGTTCGTGGCCGTCCTCCACGGCGTGGCCGGCAGCGCCGAGGCCATGACGATCGCCGAGCGCATCGTGGAGGGCCTGGCCGAGCCGTGCCGTGTCGACGACCACCAGGTGGCGGCGGAGGCCAGCGTCGGGGTCGCCCTGTCGACGGGGCGCACCGACGCCCTCGACCTGCTGCGCCAGGCCGACCTGGCCATGTACCGCGCCAAGGCCTTCGGCAAGCGACGGGCCGAGCTCTACGACGAGGTCCTCCAACAGCAGCTGCGCCGGCGCAGCGAGGTGGAAGACGAGCTCGAGCACGGCTTGGAGGACGACCGCTTCGAGCTCCACTACCAGCCCGTCGTCGACCTCGAGACCGGCCACGTCCGTGCCGTCGAGGCGCTCGTGCGGTGGCGGCGCGCCAACGGCTCGCTCTCCCTGCCCGGGGAGTTCCTCCCGGTCGCCGAGCTGAGCGACCTGGTGCTCGACCTCGACCGCAGGGTCCTGGAGCGGGCCGCTCGCCAGCACGTCGAGTGGCGCTCGCGTGGGCTGATGGCCTCGACCGGTCTCGCCGTCAACGTGTCGGGACGCCACCTCGTGCACCGCGACTTCGTGCGCGACATCCTCACCGTCGTGGACGCGACCGGGCTCGACCCGACGGCGCTCACGGTGGAGGTCGCCGAGACGGTGCTGCTGCGGGACCTCCCGGCCGTCGCCAGCAAGCTCGAGGACCTGCGCAACGTCGGCATCCGGGTGGCCATCGACGACTTCGGCACCGGCTACACCTCGGTCGGCGAGCTGCGCGACCTCCCGGCCGACACGCTGAAGATCGACCGCAGCTTCGTGAACCACCTCCACGACCCGATGTCGGGGGCGATCCTGCAGCTGCTCATCGACCTGGCGTCGATGATGGGCATCGAGATCGTCGCCGAGGGTGTCGAGACGACCGAGCAGCTCGACGAGCTGCGGCGCCGGCGGTGCGAGGCCGCGCAGGGCTACCTCCTGGCCCGGCCGATGCCGGCCCCCCTCCTCGAGGCGTGGCTGGCAACCTCGCCGAAGGGACAGATCAGCGCAGCGAGCTGAGCTCGACGAGGTGACCGTCGCGGTAGACCGACACCTCGCCCACCGCCTCCCACGTCCCGTCGGGCCGGCGCAGTGCCGCCGCACCGGTGGCCAGCGTGACGAGCGGGAACCCCTTGGCAAGGTCGAGCGTCCGGCGGGTCCGCTCGGCCTGCCACTGCTCGGCGTGGGGCACCACGGCCAGGCGCGCCACGAGCCCGAGGCCGATGGTGAACGCCCCGCCCCGCGGGTCGACCATCGGGTCGGTCAGCACCATGGCACCCGCCGACGAGCCGGCCAGCACGCCGCCCGCCTGCCAGGCCGCCACGAGGGCCTCCCACAGCGGCGTGTCCTTGAGAACCGAGCGCAGGTGCATCGGCGAGCCGCCGGCCAGGTACGTGAAGCGGCTGGCGGCCGCCGCCTCGACAGGCACAGGGTCGAGGGCGTCGGTCCGGGTGAGCACCCGCAGACCCCTGGCCCGTGCGCCGAGCCCCTCGAACCACGCCTCGGCGTTGGCGACGGCCCGGTCGGGGTGCTCGAACGCGGCTGCGGTGGGCAGCACGAGCACCTCGTCGGCGCCGGCCGCCTCGAGCAGGGCGCGGTCGACGGCGGTGCAGGCCGGCGTGAACTCGCCACCACCCACCAGGGCCAGCACGCCCGTCACGACGGGCGCTCCCTGCTCGGACGAGCGACGCCGAAGGCGCACCAGCGCAACGGGACGGTGAGGGTGGGCACGGAGAACCTCTCGAGGTTGACGATGGTGAACCCGGCCCGCCGGACGGCGGCCGGGAGGTCGAGCGTCAGGTCGCAGCCGGCGGCGACCTGACGCCACAGCGGGCGGGCCAGCGCCCGGGCCAAACCGGGCTCCCCCCGTGGAGGGACGTGCTCGAGGAACAGCAGCCGACCTTCCGGTGCCAGCAGCCGGCGGACCGAGGCCAACAGGTCGGCGAGGTCGTCGACGGCGCACAGCACGAGCTGGGAGACGACGGTGTCGGCGCTGCCGTCGCCGAGACCGGCCGCCTCGGGCGACTCGGCCAGCGTGACGGGCACCCGGCACTGCGCCGCTCGCCGCTCGAGCGCGCCGCGGGTGAACGGGTCGGGGCCGACCACCACCACACGTTCGACGGTCGACGGGTACCAGCCGAGATGCCCGCCGCTGCCGCCACCGAGGTCGACCACGGTGCCGCGCCCGTGCGCCAACAGCTGACGTCGACGGCGCTGGAGCAGCGCCAGCTCGTAGGGCGTGAGCACCCGCTCGTGCACCGCGCGGAAGCGGGGAGGCGCAGCGACCACGCGGCGACGGTAGCCGGTGGCGGCGGTGCTCAGCCGAGGAGGGCGTCCTCGAGGTCGAAGAGCACCGCGTTCGACACCCCCACGTTGCGGAGATAGTCACGGGTGCTGCCGTGCACGTCGCGCAGCACGCCGAGGACGCCGGCCATCGCGCCAGGCGCGGCGGCGAGGTGGGCCGCCGGCTGGGTGCGGAACGCCTCGGCCATCTCCGGGCTCGTCGCCTCCGCCCACCGCCGCATGCGCACCATCGCCTCACCGGTCAGGGCGTAGTCGGCCACCACGACGTCGTCAGCCACACCGAGCGCCGACAGCACCAGGGCCGCCACGATGCCGGTGCGGTCCTTGCCGGCCGCGCAGTGGAACACTGCCGGGAGCGCCTCGGGCAGCGCCAGCACCTGGAACAGCTCGGCCAAGCGGTGCTCGCCCGACTCCAGGATCTCGAGGTACTTCTCGAGGAGGAACCCGGCGACGTCGAGCTCGAGGCCGGTGGCCTCCTCTTGGTCCCACGTGACGTCGATCAGCGAGACGTGGTGGTACGACACGGGGTGCTCGGCGACCGGGAAGCGCCCCCGCTCGGCGAGCTCGCGGTCGGAGCGCAGATCGACCACCGTGCGCAGGCCGAGGGCGCGCACATCCTCGAGGTCGTCGCCGCTCAGCCGGTGCAGCCCGTCGGCTCGGAACAGCGTCCGCCAACGGGTGCGTCGGCCGTCGGCGGTCGGGTAGCCGCCCAGGTCACGCAGGTTGTGGATGTGCTCGAGGGCGATCACCCGGGGGAGGTCGGTCACCGCTGTCACACCTCGACGCTACCGACGGCCGGTGTCGGCCGGCCGACGCCCCGGTGGCCGCTGGATGAACGAGGCCTGCATTTCGGCCGCCGTTCGGGCCTTCCGCCACTGGAACGAACGGGCTACCGGCGGGTAACTTCCGCGCCATGAGCATCAAGAGCGTGGGCATCGTCGGCTCGGGCATCATGGGCGCGGGCATCGCCGAGGTGGCGGCCAAGGCCGGTCACGACGTCGTGGTGCGGAGCCGCCAGCGCTCCACCGCCGACGGCATGGTGACAGCGCTGGCCAAGAGCCTCGCCAAGCAGGTCGACAAGGGCAAGCTCGACGAGAAGGAGCGTGACGCCGTGCTGGCCCGGGTCGTCGCCACCGACGACCTCGACGAGCTCGGCGAGTGCGACCTCGTCATCGAGAGCGTCGTCGAAGACCTGGCGGTGAAGAAGCAGCTCTTTCGCGACCTCGACCATCACTGCCGCGCCGACGCCATCCTGGCAACGAACACGTCGACGCTGCCGGTGATCGAGCTGGCCGTCGAAGTGACCCATCCCGACCGGGTCGTGGGCGTGCACTTCTTCAACCCGGCGCCGATGATGAGCCTGGTCGAGATCGTCACGCCCCTCACGGTGTCGAGCGACGTCGTCGAGCGGGTGCGCCAGTTCGCGGCCCACTGCGGCAAGGAGCCCGTCACCGTGAAGGACCGGGCCGGCTTCATCGTGAACGCCCTGCTGTTCCCCTACCTCAACCACGCCGTGCGCATGTGGGAGCAGGGCACGGCGTCGATGGAGGACATCGACACGGCGATGAAGGGCGGGTGCAACTTCCCGATGGGCCCGTTCGCGCTGCTCGACCTCGTCGGCCTCGACACCAGCGTGTCGATCCTCGAGGCCCTCTACGACGAGTTCCGCGAGCCGACCTACGCGCCGGTGCCGACCCTCAAGCGCCTCGTGGCCGCCGGCCGCCTCGGGCGCAAGACAGGGCACGGGTTCTACGACTACAAGAAGTAGGTGCCCGTCGAGCCGCCGCTGTCGGTCTGGAGCTTCCCGCCGGTGGACGCGGCCGACGAGCACGGGCTCGTGTGCGTCGGGGGCGACCTGCTCCCCGGCACCCTGCTGGCCGCCTACCGCCAAGGGCTGTTCCCGATGCCGGTCAGCCGGCGCCACCTCGGCTGGTGGTCGCCCGACCCCCGCGGCGTGCTCCCCCTCGACGGCCTGCGGGTCACCCGGTCGCTGCGCCGCAGCTGCGCCCACTTCGAGGTCCGGGTCGACACCGCCTTTCGCGAGGTCATGGAGGCGTGCGGTGACCGGCGGCGACCGCACGGCTGGATCACCCCCGCCTTCGTCGACGCCTACACCGAGCTGCACCGGCTCGGCTGGGCCCACAGCGTGGAGGCGTGGACGCCCGAGGGCGAGCTGGTCGGCGGCCTCTACGGCGTGCGCATCGACGGCTTCTTCGCCGGCGAGAGCATGTTCCACCGGCGGCGCGACGCGTCGAAGGTCGCCCTCGTCGGCCTCGTCGAGCTTCTGCTGGCCGGCGGGGTCGTGCTGCTCGACGTCCAGTGGCGCACCGACCACCTCGCCAGCCTCGGTGCCGTCGAGGTGCCGCGCGACGAGTACCTGGACCTCCTGGCCGACGCCATCGGCCGACCCGACCACCTGAGAGGATCCCCCCATGCCTGACGAGCCGTGGATGATGCGCACCTACAGCGGCCACTCGACGGCGAGGGCCTCCAACGAGCTGTATCGCACGAACCTGGCCAAGGGCCAGACCGGTCTGTCGATCGCCTTCGACCTGCCGACCCAGACCGGCTACGACCCCGACGACCCGAACGCCCGCGGCGAGGTGGGAAAGGTGGGCGTGCCGGTGGCCCACCTCGGGCACCTGCGCACGCTGCTCGACGGCATCCCGCCGGGAACCATGAACACGTCGATGACCATCAACGCCACGGCCGCGTGGCTGCTGGGTCTCTACGTCGCCAACGCCGAGGAGCAGGGCGTGGCCCCTTCGGCGCTGCGGGGCACCACGCAGAACGACATCGTGAAGGAGTACCTCTCCCGCGGCACGTACATCTTCCCGCCGCTGCCCTCGAAGCGGCTCATCGTCGACATGGTGGCCTGGTGCGCGCACCACGCCCCGAAGTGGAACCCGATGAACGTCTGCAGCTACCACCTGCAGGAGGCCGGGGCCACGCCGGTGCAGGAGATCGCCTACTCCCTGGCGACGGCGGTGGGCGTCCTCGACGCCGTGCGCGACAGCGGCCAGGTGGAGCCCGAGCGCTTCGGCGAGGTGGTCGCCTCCATCTCGTTCTTCGTCAACGCCGGCATCCGCTTCGTCGACGAGATCTGCAAGATGCGGGCCTTCACCGAGCTGTGGGACCGCCTCACCCTCGAGCGCTACGGCGTGGCCGACCCCAAGCAGCGCCGCTTCCGCTACGGCGTCCAGGTGAACAGCCTCGGGCTGACCGAGGCCCAACCCGAGAACAACGTGCAGCGGATCGTGCTCGAGATGCTGGCGGTCACGCTGTCGAAGCGGGCCCGGGCCCGCAGCATCCAGCTCCCGGCCTGGAACGAGGCCCTCGGCCTGCCCCGCCCGTGGGACCAGCAGTGGTCGTTGCGGATGCAACAGGTCATGGCGTACGAGACCGACCTGCTCGAGCACGGCGACATCTTCGACGGCAGCCACGTGGTGGAGGCCCGCACCCGGGAGCTGGCCGATGCGGCGCAGGCCGAGCTCGACGAGGTGCTGGCCCTGGGCGGAGCCTTCGAGGCCATCGACGAGCTGAAGGGGCGGCTCGTGCGCAGCCTGGCCGACCGCACCCGCCGCATCGAGGCGGGCGAGCAGGTGGTCGTCGGCGTCAACCGCTTCACCGAGACCGCCGAGTCGCCCCTCGGCGGCGAGGGCGCCATCCTGAAGGTCGACCCGGCGGTGGAGGCCGAGATGGTGGCCGACGTGCAGGCCTGGCGGTCACGGCGCGACGCCGACGCCGTTGCCCGCGCGCTCGACGAGCTGCGCCGCGTCGCCCGCACCGACGAGAACGTGATGCCGGCCACCATCGCCCTGGCCCACGCCGGCGGCACCACCGGCGAGTGGGCGGGCGTGCTGCGCGAGGTGTTCGGCGAGTACCGGGCGCCCACCGGCGTGAGCGCCGCCGTCGGGCGGCGTGGGAACGAGCTGGCCGCCGTGGCCGTGCGGGTGAAGGCCATCCCGGGCGGCCCCCCGAAGCTGCTCGTGGCCAAGCCCGGCCTCGACGGGCACTCCAACGGCGCCGAGCAGATCGCCGTGGCCGCCCGCGACGCCGGCATGGAGGTCGTCTACTCCGGCATCCGCCTGACACCCGAGCAGATCGCGGCGGCCGCCCGCGACGAGGACCCCGACGTGATCGGCCTGTCGATCCTGTCGGGCAGCCACCTCGAGCTCGTCCCCGAGGTGCTGCGCCTGCTGCACGAGCACGGCGTCGACGCGCCGGTGGTGGTGGGCGGGATCATCCCCGAAGACGACCGGCACCGACTCGAGGGCGCGGGGGTGGCTGCGGTGTACACGCCCAAGGACTTCGAGCTGGCCCGCATCATGCACGACATCGCCGACCTGGCCGCCGCCCACCGCGCCTGATGGAGCTCGATGCCGTCGAGGCGCGGGTGCTCGGCTGCCTCGTCGAGAAGGCGTTCACGACCCCCGACGTGTACCCGCTCACGGTCAACAGCCTCCTCGCGGCCTGCAACCAGACGACGAACCGCTCCCCGGTGGTCCGCTACCAGGAGGACGACGTGCTCGACGCCTTGGTGTCGCTGCGCGAGAAGGGCCTCACCCGCATCGTGTACAGCCCTTCCAACCGCGCCCCGAAGCACCGTCACGTGGCCGACGAGTCGCTCGCCGTCGACCCCGCCGGTCTGGCCGTGCTGTGCGTGCTGCTCCTGCGGGGACCGCAGACCGTCGGCGAGGTGAAGGCGCGCACCGAGCGGCTCCACCCGTTCGCCGACCTCGCCGAAGCCGAGGCCACGCTCGAGCACCTCGCGGCGCGTGACGAACCGCTGGCCGTGCGGCTCCCCCGGCTTCCGGGGCAGAAGGACGCCCGCTACGCCCACCTGCTCTCGGGACCCGTCGACGTCGACCCCGAGCCCGAGCCGGCCCGACCGGCACGGGCCGGAGCGAGCGACGTGGAGCCGCGGGTGGTGGCGCTGGAGGCCGAGCTGGCGGCACTGCGATCCGAGCTGGCGGCCGTGGTCGCGGTGGTCGATCGCCTCCGAGCCCTGCTCGACTGAGCTACGGCGCCGGGGTTGCCACGGTGGTGGGCGGGATCTTGAGCGTGGTCCCCTCGATCAGCCGGTCGGGGTTGGTGATCCCGTTCAGCTCGACGAGCGCCGCGATCGACGTGCCGAAGCGCTTGGCGATGGCGTCGAGCGAGTCGCCCTTTTGGACGATGTAGGTCTCCGGGCGGGCGCCGACCACCGCAGACGTGGTCGGCAGCGGCGGGAGGGTGGGCAGCGTCGACGTGGCAGGCAGCGTCGAGGCGACCGTGGTCGTCACCGCCGCCCCAGCCGCCTCCACGGCGTCGTCGCCACCCGTCGCCCGGCCGACCACCACGCCGGCGGCGAACACCCCGCCCAGCACGAGCAGGCCGAGGAGGCCCCAGAGCAACGGTGCGAGGCTGCGGCGGCGTCCTCGCAGGTAGGCGTCGGCGCTGCGCCCGCCGTAGTAGCCCATGCGGCTCGAGCCGGGATCCCCGCCAACCATCGCTCGACACGGTAGACGCAGCGCCCTTCGCCGCGGACGACGCCGGTTCCGTAACCTCGGCGGCCGATGGCGGCGACGATCACCTACCCGGGGGCACGGCGCCCCGACCGCTCGTACGGCGTCGACGCCAACGGGCTGTCGATCGCCACCTACGAGTGGGGCGATCCCGACGCCCCACCGCTGTTCCTCGTGCACGGCGGCTTCGACTTCGCCGGCACCTTCGACGTGTTCGCTCCCCTGCTGGCCGCCGCCGGCCACCGGGTGGTCGCCTGGGACCAGCGCGGCCACGGCGACAGCGAGCACGCTGCGCTCTACTCGTGGGACGCCGACCTGCGCGACGCCGTGGCGGTGATGTCGTCGGTCACCACCCAGGCCGCCCCCGTGGTCGGGCACTCCAAGGGCGGGAACCTGGCGATGCAGCTGGCAGAAGCCATGCCCCACCGGGTGAGCCACCTCGTGAACCTCGACGGCCTGCCGTCGCGGCGCGTGGCCCCCGACGTGCCGAACCACGACCGCACCCGCATGCTGGCCGCCGAGCTGCAGGGCTGGCTCGACCACCGGCGGGTGACCGCCGGCGCACTGCGCAAGCCCGGCACCATCGAGGAGCTGGCGGCCCGGCGCGGCCGCATGAACCCCCGCCTGTCGCCCGAGTGGCTCCGCTACCTCGTCACCGTGGGCGCCCGCGAAGACGCCGACGGCTGGCGCTGGAAGATCGACCCGTCCATGCGCTTCGGCGGCTTCGGGCCGTGGCGCCCCGAGTGGTCGCTGCAGCGGATGCCTGGCCTGTCGATGCCGTTCCTCGGCGTGCTCGGCCTCGAGCTCGAGGACATGGGCTGGGGCACCAAGCCCGACGACGTCGTGCCCTACCTGCCCGACGGCGCCCGCTTCGTGCCGCTCGAAGGGGTGGGCCACTTCGTGCACATCGAGCAGCCCGAGCGCATGCGCGACCTCGTGCTCGAGTTCCTGGCCGATCACCCGGTGCACCGCCGATGACGACGACCCTTCAGCACAACGCCGTCCGCCTCGCCCTCCACGAGCTCCGAGGCGGCACAGGACGGCCGCTGCTGCTGCTGCACGGCCTCGGCGAGGCCACCCCGGCCGAGGTGCCCCCCTGGGCGCAGGGATGGCCGGGGCCCGTGTGTGGCCTCGACTTCACCGGGCACGGGGCGTCCACGGTGCCGGAGGGCGGCGGGTACTCGTGCGAGGTGCTGATGGCTGACGCCGACGCCGCGCTGGCCCACCTCGGCCCCTCCACGGTCGTCGGGCGCGGCCTCGGCGGCTACGTGGCACTGCTGATCGCCGGTGCCCGGCCCTCGCTCGTGGAGGGCGCCGTCATCGGCGACGGTCCGGGGCTGGCCGGTGGCGGCACCGGCCTGCACTCCGCCGTCATCCTCGAGCTCCGTTCCGACGTTCCGGTCCCACCCGACCCGTGGGCGATGGCCGAGCTCAGCCGCGACCTCCGGCCACCCGACTACGCGTCGTCGTTCGCCCGCCAGGCCACCCAGCTGTCGTCGCGGCCCGAGCCGATCGCGGTGTGTGCCCGATGGCGGCCACCGTGGCTCGAGGCCGTCGTGGCCGAGCCCGGCGTCGTCACGGCACCGACCCTCGAGAGGGCCGTCGCGCTCTACGTCCGCTGACCCGCCGCGGCCGCCGCACCGCGGTGCGTCGTCGATCTCGTTGTCGCATGTCACAACCCCTTGTCCTCGCCGCGTGCCGGCGCGACAAGAAGGGCGCTGGCACGGCGTGCCAGTCATGCCGTGCCTCCGTGCCAAGGGGTGCGGGGACGCCCGCCTGGTGCCCCCGCCGGGAAGGAGGCCCCATGCGCACGAGATGCGGACCCGCTGTCGTCGCGACCGTGCTCGCACTGGGCATCGCGACACCGGTGCTCGCCGATACGGGCGTCGCACCGCTGGAACCCCTCGAGCCGGTACCGGCCCCGGTCGAGGGCTTCGTCGACGAGACCACCGACCGGTGGTTCGTGGAGATGGCCAGCCCGCCCACCGCGGACGGCACCTCGTTGGCCACCACCCGGGCCGAGAAGGCCGCCTTCCGCTCGGCCGCCAAGAGCGCAGGTCTCCGGTACACCGAGCGTTACGCGTTCGACCAGCTGTGGAACGGCCTGTCGATCACGCTGCACCCGTCGCAGCTCGCCGCGCTCCAGCGGATCGGGGGCGTGAAGGCGATCTACCCGGTGGAGGAGATCCCACTGCCGCCGACGGCGCCGGGTGACCCGGACCTGTACAGCGCGCTCGCCATGACCGGGGCCGACATCGCACAGAGCGAGCTCGGCTACACCGGCAACGGCGTGAAGGTGGCCGTGATGGACACCGGCATCGACTACGACCACCGCGACCTGGGCGACGGTTTCGGCCTCGGCCACCGGGTGGCGTACGGCCACGACTTCGTCGGTGACGCCTACAACGCCGACGAGACCTCGCCGTCGTACAACCCGGTGCCCGTTCCCGATCCGTACCCGGACGACTGCAACGGGCACGGCACCCACGTCGCCGGCATCGTCGGCGCCAACGGCACCGTGAAGGGCGTGGCCCCCGACGTGACCTTCGGGGCCTACCGGGTGTTCGGCTGCCAGGGCTCCACCGAGAGCGACATCATGATCGCCGCCATGGAGCGGGCCCTGGCCGACGGCATGCAGGTGCTCAACATGAGCATCGGCTCCGCGTACCAGTGGCCGCAGTACCCCACCGCGATGGCCGCCAGCCGCCTGGTGAACAAGGGCATGGTCGTCGTGGCATCGATCGGCAACAACGGCGCCAACGGCCTGTACGCCGCCGGCGCGCCCGGCCTGGGCGACAAGGTGATCGGCGTCGCGTCGGTGGACAACACGTACGTCTCGCTGACCACGTTCACCGTGTCACCCGACAGCCGGGCGATCGGCTACGCACCCGCCACCGGCGCCCCGCGGCCGCCGACGTCGGGCGTCGTTGCGATGGCTCGCACCGGCACGACCACCACGACCGACGACGCCTGCAGCCCGCTGCCGGCCGGCAGCCTGACCGGCACGGTGGCGCTCGTCCGGCGCGGCGGGTGCACCTTCTACACCAAGGCGTCCAACGCCGAGGCGGCGAGGGCGGTTGGTGTGGTGCTCTACAACAACGCAGCTGGGAGGTTCAGCCCGACCGTGGCCGGCGACCCGCCGATCACCATCCCCGTCGTCGCCATCTCGCAGGCCGAGGGCGCCCTGATCGACGCCCGGCTCGCCGCCGGTCCTGTCGACCTGACCTGGACCGACCAGACCGGCAGCTTCGCCGATCCCAACGGTGGGCTCGTCTCGTCGTTCAGCTCGTACGGGCTGTCGCCCGACCTGGCCCTCAAGCCCGACGTGGCCGCGCCGGGCGGGAACATCTACTCGACGTACCCGCTGGAAAAGGGCGGCTACGCCACCCTCGGCGGCACCTCGATGGCCGCTCCCCACGTGGCCGGCGCGGCCGCCCTCCTGCTGCAGGCCCACCCCCGTACACCTGCCCAGGCGATGCGAGGGATCCTCCAGAGCTCGGCCGACCCGATCGTGTGGTGGGGCAACCCCGGACTCGGGTTCCTCGACAACGTCCACCGTCAGGGCGCCGGCCTGCTCGACATCGACGACGCCATCCTGGCCACCACGACCGTGAAGCCGGCGACGCTCGCGCTCGGCGAGAGCGAGCTCGGCCCCGCCACCCGGACGCTGACCATCGAGAACCACTCGACGATGCCCGTGACCTACGTCCTCACGTCGGTGAACGCCCTGTCCACCGGGGGTGTCATGATGCCCTCGTTCTTCACGAGCAACGCGGTCGTGACGTACTCGGTGCCCTCGGTGGCCGTCCCGGCACACGGGAAGGCCTGGGTCGACGTGACCATCACCCCCGCCAGTGGCCCCGAGCACGGTCAGTACGGCGGCTATCTGGTGCTCACCCCGCAGGGAGGCGGCCCGGTCTACCGGGTGCCCTTCGCCGGCTTCGTGGGCGACTACCAGGCCATCCCGGCGCTCACGAGCGGCGGCTACGAGTTCCCGTGGCTCGCCTGGCTCGACGGCGGTGGCTACTACCAGCTGAGCGATCCGTCCGACTGGACGTACACCATGGTCGGCACCGACCTCCCGTACCTCCTCGTCCACCTCGACCACCAGGTCGAGCAGATGAAGGTCGAGGTGTTCCACGCCGTCACCCACAAGTCGTGGCACCTCATGTACCGCGAGAGCCACCTGCCGAGGAACTCGACGGCCACGTCGTTCTTCGCCTTCCCGTTCGACGGCACCACGACGGCCGGGAAGAAGACCTACACCGTCCCCGACGGCAGCTACTCCCTGAGGCTCTCCGTGCTGAAGGCCCTGGGCGACCCGGCCAACCCGATGCACTGGGAGACCTGGACGTCGCCCACCTTCGTGATCGACCGTCCGTAGCACCGTTGCCCAGAGGGCGCTGGTCGCAGGCCCCGGCGCCGCTGGCGCCGGGGCCTGCCCGTCCCTCGCCGTCGTCGCCCGCTGAGCCGCACGGCCCACCGTGAACCGCTCGCAGTCACCCTCACGGGGGATGCCCGCCACCGGTCGCGCCCCGCATCCTCAGGTGGCTGGCGTGACGCGGGAGGAGGCTGCAGTCGATGGTGGCGAGCTCCGGCGCGCTCGCGCTGGGTGGGTCGAGCGGCACCCGCATACGGATGCTCGGTCGGTGGCGGATCGCCGCCGTCGCGGTCTTCCTCGGCGCGGCCTCCGCCATCGCGCTCGCACTCACGTGGTCACCCGCGCTCGACCTTGCGCCCCAGGCGACGGCCCTGCTGGTCCTGGCCGGGCAGCTGCTGGTCACCCTCGTCCTCGTCCTGCGGGCGCAGTGGGTCGGCGCCGGTCACGCCGGATGGGCCCTGCTGGCCCTCGCCGCCCTGGCCCAGGTGCCGCCGGCGCTGGCCGCCCACCAAGAGACGCTCGGTGAGGTCCCCGCGGGCTACCTCGGCTCGCCGGTGTACTGGGCGCTGTCGGCCACGGCGCTCGTGTTCGGCCTCCTGGGCGTCGCCCGGATCGACCGGCCCCACGGCCTCGGGCTCGTCCTGCTGAACGGCCTCCTGGCCGCGATCACCCTGGCGTCCGTGGCCGCCCTCGTCGTGGTGCCCTGGTTGGAGGAGGTCGACGCCACGTCGGGGACGGCCGCTGCTGTCGCGCTGGCCCGACCCCTCGCTGACGTGCTCACGGTGTGCGTCGCGGTGGCGCTGCTGTGCGCCATCGGCTGGAGCACGAGCCGGGGCATGCGGCTGCTCGCGCTCGGCGTCGCCCTCCTCGCCCTCGCCGACGTCGCCTCGTTCGTGCTGCAGCGCACCGACACCGAGATCGACGGGCGGCCGGCCGGCGCCGTCGCGCTCGTCGGCTGGCTCACGATGGCGCTGGCGGCGTGGTGGGACTCGCAGGAGCCGGCCCGCACGATGTCGGTCCGCGGCCACCTGTCCATGGCGCCGATCCTCTGCCTGGTCGTGCCGGCCGGGATCCTCGTCGCGACGGCCGTCGCCGAGGTTCCGCCGACGGCCTCCCTCCTCGCCGCCACAGCCGTCGGCGTCACCCTGCTACGCCTGCGCGTGCTGCTGGCCGGGGCCATCACCGCCAGCCGCTTCCACGACGAGGCGCTCACCGACGAGCTCACCGGGCTCCCGAACCGCCGCCACTTCTACGCCGTCGTCCGCCGCACCCTGGTGGAGGCCGAGCGCCGAGAAGCCCCGCTCGCCCTGCTCCTCATCGACCTCGACCGCTTCAAGGAGGTCAACGACTCGCTCGGCCACTCCTACGGCGACGAGCTGCTGGCCCGCGTCGGCCCTCGCCTGTCGCACGCCGTGCGAACCGAGGACGCGGTGGCCCGCCTGGGAGGCGACGAGTTCGCGATCGTGCTGGCTCCCGGCAGCACGTCGCGCGAAGCCGTCGCCGTGGCCCGCCGCGTGGAACGCGCGCTCGAGGCGCCGTTCGAGCTCGACGGCTTCCAGGTGCAGGTGGGGGCCAGCATCGGCATCGCCCTGCACCCCGACCACGCCTCGAGCCCCGACGACCTGCTGGCCCGGGCCGACGTGGCGATGTACCACGCCAAGGAGACCGGCGCGATCGAGTTCTACCGAGGCGACATCGACCCGCACACCCGCGAGCGCCTGGAGCTGAAGGGGCAGCTGCACGGGGCCATCGAGGGGGGCCAGCTGGTGGCCTACTTCCAGCCGAAGCTGTCGCTGCGCACCGGACGCATCGAGGGCGTCGAGGCACTCGTGCGCTGGCGTCACCCTGACCGCAAGCTGCTGGCGCCCGCCTCGTTCCTCAGCCTGGCCCACCAGAGCGGGCTGATGCGACCGCTCGCCCTCGCCGTGCTCGACCAGGCCGTCCAGCAGTGCGCGGCGTGGCAGGCGGCCGGCTTCCACGTCCACGTCGACGTGAACCTGTCGGCCACCAACCTCCTCGACGACCGTCTCCTGAGCGACGTCCAGCGCTCGCTCGAGAACGCCGGACTCCCGCCCCAGGCCCTCGGCATCGAGGTGACCGAGGACGTGCTGCTGGCCGAGCCGGCCCGGGCCGCCCAGGTGCTCACGGCCCTGCGGTGGCGGGGAGTACGCATCGCGCTCGACGACTTCGGCTCGGGCTACTCGTCGCTGCAGTACCTCGACCGGCTGCCGATCGACGAGCTGAAGATCGACCGCTACTTCGTTGGCCGCATGACCCGCGAGCCGCAGGCGTCGGCCATCGTGCGCTCCACCATCCACCTGGCCCACTCGCTGGGCATGACGTTCGTGGCCGAGGGGGTCGAGGATCCCGCCCAGCTGCCGGTGCTGCGTGACCTCGGCTGCGACAGCGTGCAGGGCTACGCCGTCGGTCGGCCGATGACCGGTGACCAGCTGACCACGCTGCTGCGCAGCCAGGGCAGCGGCCGCCTGCCGCTCCCCGACGGCGTCACCCTCGAGGACGCCGTCCCGACCGTCGACGAGATCGTGGCCGACCTCGCCGAGGAGATCGCCGTCTCCTAGCTCGGGCGCTTCGCCTGCAGCGCAGCGACGCGGGCCCGGTTGTAGCGGGCCACGACGATGCACGGGACGTTGGCCACGACGGCGTACGCCACCATGGCGAGGAACAGCCCGAGCGGGTTCCACACCGCGAACAGCGGCACCGCCACCAGCAGCGTCCAGTGCACCGCCTCGGCCCGGGCGCTCTCGCGGGCGAACCCGGCCCGTCCCCCCACCAACCGTCGCTTCGAAGGACCGCCGAACCAGGTCCCGGCCTCTGGGAGCCGGTCCTTCCACCGCCGCACGTGCAGGGACCGCTCGTAGCAGCGGCCCCTCGCCTCGAACGACCGGAGCCGCAGGAGGCCGCCACGGCCGTCGAACCACGCGGCCGGGCGGCCGGCCCACCACCAGCCGGCCGCCACGCCGAGGGCGATCCAGGCCGCGACGTCGAGCAGCACCGCCACCCACCACGCCACCGGTACGAGCACCCGGGCAGGATCGCGCGCCGGCCGGCACCGGCGACGACCGGGGTGGTGGCTACCGTGGGGGCGTGACCGTCCTGCTCGCCGCCGTCGCCTTCGTGGTCATGGAGCCGGTCACCTATGCGGTCCACCGGTGGGTCATGCACGGGCTCGGCGAGCGCCTGCACCGCAGCCACCACCAGCCGCCGAAGGGGCGCTGGGAGGCCAACGACGCCTTCCCGGTGCTGTTCGCCTCGGTCGTGCTCGTGGCCCTCGCCCTCGGCTTCAACGTCGGCGGGCTCGGCGCGCTCGTGCCGATCGGCGTCGGCATCACGCTCTACGGGCTGGCCTACGCGCTCGTGCACGACGTCTACATCCACGGTCGCCTGCCCCTGTTCCGGGGCCGGCGGTTCGCCCTGCTCGACCGCCTGGCCGACGCCCACCGCATCCACCACCTCTACAACGGCGAGCCCTACGGGATGCTGCTGCCAGTGGTGCCGGCCGAGCTGCGCGAGCGGGCCGCCCGCACCACGCGCGACCCACTCACCCGGGCCTGAGCCCGGCCAGCGGGTCGATGCCGCGCCATCGGCCCTCGCTGGCGTAGGGCTCGAAGCGGGCGAACAGCTCCTCGCCGTACCAGCCCTCTCCACGAGTCCGCTGCACCACCCGGGCGTGCTCCGGCAGCTCGAAGGCGAAGCGGCGCAGGTCGGCCGCCGACCGCCACAGGCTGAACGTCGCCTGGCGTCCGATCGGGGCCTCTCCGACGCCGACGACTGCCACGAGCCCGTCGGCGCCGTGGAGCTCGCCGTCGACCGGGCGGCCGGCCCGGGCGAACGTACGCCAGTGCCGCAGCCGCACGTCGGCGCGCGTCACCACCGCCACCGGCCCGTCGGACCGGCCCTGCTCCATGCCCTCGAGCGGGTCGACGCCCCGCCAGCGGCCGTGGCCGCCCAGACGCCGCAGCCGGACCGACCACAGCTCCTCGGCCGCCGCCCACCGGGCCGCCACCGGCGAGGTGGCGAGGAAGGCGTCGAGCGCGTCGGGCGACTCCCACACCGCGAAGAGGGCCCGGCGGCGGAGGTCGGCCGACGGGCTGGTGGTGCTGCCCGAGCCGGTGCCGAGGAGGCGCCAGAAGCGCAGCCCGTCGACGCGGACCAGGGCCCGACGGTCGGTGCCGAGCCGGGCCAGGTTGCGGGCCGTCCGGCCGTCGTGCACGAGGTGGAACGACCCGATGCGACCCATCGGCGCCCATGCTGGCAGGCTGCCGCCGTGAGCACACCGGCCGCCGTCGTCGTGTCGATGCTGGTCGGCTACCTGCTCGGCTCGATCCCGGTGGCGGTGCTGGTCGGGCGGCGCCGGTCGGTCGACCTGCGCGCCGTCGGCGACCGCAACCCCGGCTACTGGAACGCCAAGGAGCAGCTCGGCCGCAGGGCGGCGGTGCCCGTGTTCGTGGGCGACGCGCTGAAGGGCGCGCTGGCTGCGCTCGTCGGCTCGGCGCTCGGCGACGCCTGGTGGGTCGGCTACCTGGCCGCCGCGGCCGCCATGGTGGGCCACGCCTACCCGGTGTTCGCCGGCTTCCGGGGCGGGCGCTCGGTCCTCACCTTCGTCGGGGCCGTCGTGGTGCTGTCGCCGGTGGCTGCGTTGGTCGCGGTCGGCCTCTGCCTCGTCACGTGGCTCCTGACCCGGTCGTTCGCCTGGGGGGCGCGGGTCGGCGTGTTCGGCTTCCCGCTGATCCAGCTCGTGGTCGACGGGCCCTACCGGACGGCGGCCACCGGCGCCCTCATGTGCATCATCGGGCTGCGGTTCGCACTCGCGGGTAGGTCCGGCCCCGCCAGCGCCGCTCAGGGCGCAGCGCCGCCTGGGTGAGGCGAGCGGCGGCCGCGGCGTCGGCCAGCGGGCTGGCCCAGTACCAGAGGCCCGGGCGGTCGTAGGCCCGCCGGGTGCCGACCAGCGTCCCGGCCCGCAGCGCCAGCGCCACGACGTCGACGGCGTCGGCCCGCCCGAGCACCAGCCGCACGAGCGGCAGCGCCTGGGCCAGCCACACCACGGCGAGGTCGGCGGCCAGCCACGGTCGGCTCGTCACGTCGGCCAGCGGTAGCGAGCGGCCCCACCCCCGCCAGGCGTCGGCGGCGTCGCGGTACCCCCGCACGAGCAGGTGGCCGGTGGCGTCGAGCAAGCCGACGCGCCAGCCGGCGGCGGCCAGGTGGCGGGCCAGCGCCACGTCCTCGACCAGGCTCGAGGCCACGGGTGCCAGGCCGCCGGCGGCGAGGAGGGCACGGCGGCGGGCGACGAGGCACTGGCCGTTGGCGAGCAGGCGGTGCGGGGCCGGTGCCGGGGCTCCGGCCGGCCCGAACCGGTAGACGAGCGTGGTGAGCAGGGCCGGGTGCAGCACCTGCTGCGCCGCATCGGCACAGGCAAAGCGGCCCCCCGCCGTGGCCAGGTCGAGGTTGTCAGCATCGCAACGAGCCGCCAGCGCGGCGGCCAGGCCGGGCTCGGCCACCACGTCGGCGTCGAGGCACACCACCCACTCGCCGGTGGCCGCCTCGAGCCCCTGCTGCAGCGCCCACGGCTTGCCGGCCCAGCCGTCGGGGAGCGGGCTGCCCACCAACACGCGAGCGCCGAGGGCACGCGCGAGCTCCGCGGTGGCGTCAGTGCTGTGGTCGTCGACCACCACCACCTCGGCGACCGCAGGGTCGGCCCGCAGCGCCTCCAACCCCGGTGCGATCCGGTGAACCTCGTCGCGAGCCGGCACCACCACTGAGATCGTTCCGGGTGCAACGACATCGCCAGCCGGGGCCACCGGCGGCGACCGCCGGGCCGCCCGCGCCAGGCGAACGGCCGCCACGCCGACCACGACGGCCCGCACGGCCAGCCAGGCGGCCCGGGCCGGGGTCACCAGCCGTCCTCGGCCACGAGGTCGGCGACGATGCGGGCGCTCGTGGCCACCAGCGGCAGGCCGCCGCCCGGGTGGGACGACCCGCCGACGAGGTACAGGCCGCGGCGGGGCCCGCGGTTCCCCGGCCGCACGAAGGCCGCCCGGCGCCCGTTCGACGAGGTGCCGTAGATCGACCCGCGCGGGGTGCGGAACCGGTCTTCGAGGTCGGCCGGGGTGATCACCTCAGCGAACCGCAGGCGAGGGCGCAGGTCGACGCCGCGCCGGGCCAGCAGGGCGAGGAGGCGGTCGCGGTAGGGCACGGCCTGCCGGCGCCAGTCGACCCGTCCCGTCGGCGGCGCGTTCACGAGGAGGAACCAGCTCTCGCACCCGGAGGGAGCCTGGGACGGGTCGGTCACCGACGTGACGCAGGCGTAGATCGTCGGCTCGTCCGGCGCCACCTCCTCGTGCACGAGCTGGCGGAACTCTCGCTCGTAGTCGGACGAGAACCAGACGTTGTGGTGCGCCAACCCGGGCGTGTGGCCCTCCACGCCGCCCAGCACGACGAACCCGGACGTGCTCGGTGCGGCCCGACGCACCCGCCGGCGCGCCGATGCGTCGGGCAGCACGTCGGCGTAGAGATGGCCGGCGTCGACGTTGGCCACCACCACCGAAGCCGTGATGCGCTCGCCGGCCGCCGTAGCCACCCCGGCCACCCGGTCGCCGTCGAGCAGCACGCGGCGCACGTCGACACCCGTGCGGACGTCGACACCGGCCGCCACGACCGCGCGCGCGAGCGCGTCGCGCAGGGCCCCGAGCCCGCCCATCGGGTACCACGCGCCGTAGCGCTGCTCGAGGTAGGGGATGCAGGCCAGGGTGGCCGGTGCTCGGTAGGGGTCGCTGCCGCTGTAGGTGGCGTAGCGGCCGGCCCACTGCACGAGGCGGGGATCGTCGAAGTCGTGCGCGGCCGCCGCGGCCAGCGTGCGGAAGGGGTCGATGTCGGTGAGGTCGCGGGCGTGGCGCAGCCGGCGGGCCAGCTCGACCGGCGACCCCATGGGGCCGGCGAAGAACGTCCGCTCGCTCACGTCCCAGATGCGCCGGCCGCGGGCGTAGAAGGACCGCCACTGGGCGCCGGCACCCGGCGTGAACGCCTCGAAGGCCGCCTCGGTGGCGTCGGGGTCGGCCGGCACCGACAGGGTCGAGCCGTCGGGCCAGACGTAGCGCAGCTGTGGGTCGAGCGCGACGAGGTCGAGCTCGGCGGCCAGGGAGGTGCCGGCCAGCCGCAGCACGTCGTCGAACAGGTGCGGCAGCGTGAGCAGCGAGGGTCCGAGGTCGAACGAGAACCCGTCACGCCGGCGCACCGCCAGCTTCCCGCCCACCTCGTCGTGGCGTTCGAGCAGCGTCACGTGGTGCCCGGCTGCCGCCAGCCGCACCGCTGCGCACAGTCCCCCGACGCCGCCCCCCACCACGACCACCTCAGCCACGCCCACCTCCCGACACAGGAGCACCCGAACCGGTGTCCACGCCGCTCACTCGTTCCGTGCCGGCACACCGGTTGCCGCCGGCTCGTGTGCGGCGGACGGCGGCCACGGCGGCCGGCACCATCGCCGCTCCACCGACCAGCGCCACACGCGGGTCACGGAAGAACACGGCGAAGCCGAGCGTGGACATCACCGCCATGAACGCGTAGGTCGACACGGCGACCGGGTCGGGCTCGCCGTCGGGGGGGACCGTGGCATCGAGGAGCGCCATCACGCCGAGACCGGTGAGGAACCAGCCGGCGTAGTTCCCGAGCGGGATCCCTCGGTAGGCACCCGGGCGGGCCCAGGCCCAGTAGCCCTCGCCGGTCATCTGCGGGTCGAGGAAGAGGTCCCACGCCGTGAGCAGCGCGGCACCCAGCGGCACGCGCGCGACCGGGGCGAGCGCCACGGCGGCCTCCCGGGCCGGCACCGCCATCCCGAACCAGGCCAGGGGGACCGCGACCGGTACGTGGGCCAGCTGCGGTCGGAGGCGGTCGGTGTAGGCGTAGCGCCCGAACGGCACGCCGGTGCGCGAGCCGAGCTGCTCCACGACCAGCGTGGCTGCCGTGACGGCACCGAACCCGGCCACCGCCCGCCGAGGCCCCCATCGCCCGGCCGCGCCGGCCAGGGCACCGGCAGCCAGGCCGCCCACCACCACGTCGGCCAGCACCGCCCGGCCCCGGCCGCCCCGGCGCAGCAGCGGCGTGGCCACCATTGCGGCCGCCGTCAGGCCCAGCGCGGCCAGCCGCAACGCGCCGACTCCCCGCGGATCCGGGGGCTCCGGCTGCATCAGGGGGTCGAGCGCGGACGGGCGACCGTGCGACCGACGAGGGCCGCCTTGCGCCACGTGGCCACCCGGGCGCGGGCGCAGAACACGTCGTAGCCCTGGTGCTCGATCTCGTCGAGGATGCGGCTGTAGAGCGTGCGGGCGACCCGGATGCACCCGGCCTCGCGGGTCGGTAGGTAGGCGATCCCGAGGTCGGCCGACCGGTAGAGCTCGCGGCAGCGGTCGATCTCGAACTGCATCAGCTTCACCCACTCCGGTGTGACCCGGCGCAGAGCGGGGTCGGCACCGAAGCGGCGCAGATCCTCCTGGGGCAAGTACACCCGGCCCCGGTCGAGGTCCTCGTTCACGTCGCGCAGGAAGTTCGTGAGCTGGAACGCGTCGCCCAGGTCACGGGCGTGGGGCGCCGCCTCGTCCGAGCTCGGCTCGAGGATCGGCAGCATCATCTCGCCGATCACCGCGGCCGAGCCGTCCATGTAGCCCCGCAGGTCGTTCCACGTCTCGTAGCGGTCCACGGTCAGGTCCATCGTCATCGACCGCAGGAAGCGACGGAAGCACTCCGGGTCGATGTCGAAGGCCCGCACGGTGTGCACCACGGCCTTGAGGACGACGTCGTCGCTGCGGCCGGCGGCCAGGTCGTGGAAGAAGCGCTCGCCGAAGTCGGCCAGTGCCTTGGCCCGCACGTCGACCGGCACCGGCCCGAGGTCGTCGACGATGTCGTCGGCGTAGCGGCAGAAGCCGTAGAGCGCATGGACGTGGTGCTGCTTGATGCGGGGCAGCGCCAGCGTCGACCAGTAGTAGGTGGTGCCGTGCTGCTTGTTGAGCTGCCGGCAGCGCTCGTAGCTCTCCTCGAGGGTGACGGTCACGGCGACCTCCGCAGCTGATCGACCCGGTCGGCGGCCAGGCGACCCGACACCAGCACCATCGGCACGCCGACACCGGGCACGGTGGACGACCCGACGAACACCAGGCCCGGCACTCGCCGGTCGACGTTGCCCGGCCGGAACGGACCGGTCTGTCGAAAGGTGTGGGCCAGCGCGAACGGCGTGCCTCGCTCCATGCCGAGGCGCTCCCAGTCGAGCGGGTCGAGCACCTGCTCCACCTCCACGTCGGTCGGGTAGCCGAGCGCGGCGACCCGGGCCTTGAGGCCGTCGAGCAGCCCGGGCCCCTCGCGGGTCCAGTCGACGCGGCCGTCGAGGTTCGGCGTCGGTTCGAGGACGTAGAGCGACGTGCAGCCGTCGGGCGCCAGGCCGGGCGAGTCGAGGGAGTGCAGCGTCACGAGGATGGACGGGTCGGGCATCGGTACGCCGTCGTCGATCAGCGCGCGGAAGGCGCCGTCCCAGTCGTGGCCGAAGTGGATGTTGTGATGCGCGGCCTCGGCCGGCGGCAGGCCCCGCACCCCAGCCACCCACAGCAGGCACGACGGGCTGTACTTGCCGTGGCGGGCCGCCCGGGGCGCGTCGAGCCCGACGAGGGTCCGGTAGGCCACGGGCAGGTCGGGGTTGCACACCACGGCGTCGGCCGACAGGCGCTCGCCGCCCTCGAGCTCGACGCCCACCACGCGCCCCGACGTGCCGCTCGACCGCAGGATCCGCGTGACCGGCGACGAGAGCCGGACGGTGACCCCGGCCTTCTCGACCGCGGCAGCCAACCCGGTGGCCATCTGGTGCATGCCGCCCTCGGGCACGTACACGCCCTGCACGCTGTCCATGTAGGTGATCACGGCGTAGACGGCGAGGGCCTCGTAGGGGGCCAGCCCGGCGTACATCGCCTGGAACGAGAAGATCCGCTGCAGCCGCTCGTCACGGAAGTACGAGGCGACCACCTTGCCCAGCTTGCGGAAGCCGCCGTGGCGCAGGAGGCGCAGCCCGGGCGAGATCGGTCGGGCCAGGTCGAGCACCGAGTCGAAGTTCGTGTCGATGAACGACGGCATCTCGATGCGGTACAGCTCGTCGAGCCAGTCGCAGAACCGGTGCCAGGCTGCGGCCTCGTCGCCGCCGCACACCTCGGCGATCTCCTCGGCCATGCGCTCGCGGCCGTGCAGCACCCGCAGCACGCTGCCGTCGGCATAGACGGCGCGGTACATCGGGTCGACCTTCTTCACCGGGCAGAAGTCGTCCATCTCCGCCCCTGCGGCGGCGAAGGTCTCACGGAGCAGGTCGGGCATGGTGAGCACCGTCGGGCCGTTGTCGAGCCGGTAGCCGCCGGCCTCCACCACCCCGGCCCGACCGCCCGGGGCCGGGTCGCGCTCCACCACGGTGACCTCGTGGCCCCGCCCGACGAGGTGGGCCGCCGCGCTGAGCCCGCCCAGCCCGGCCCCGACGACCACCACCTTCACTTGTCCCTCCACGCCACGTAGTGGGCGAGCTCGACGAGCGCTTTGCGGGCGTCGTCGGCGAGCTCCACGGCCTCGAGCGCGTCGAGGGCCTCGTCGGTGAGCCGCTGGATCACGTCCTCGAGCTCCTGGAGCGCGCCGGTGTCGACGATCACCGCCTGGATGCGGGCCACGTCGTCGGCGTCGAGGTCGGCCCGGCCGACCAGCTCGAGCACCTCCGCGTCGGCAGAGGTCGCCCGCTCGTGCGTGAAGGCCAGCAGCGGCGTCGGCTTGCCTTCGCGGAGGTCGTCGCCCACCGGCTTGCCGGTGAGGCGCTCGTCGCCGAACACGCCGAGGACGTCGTCGCGCAGCTGGAAGGCGTCGCCGAGCGGCAGCCCGTAGCGGCTGAGCGCCGGCACCAGCTCGGCGGCCCGCTCCGGCGCCGCCAGCACCGCGCCGAGGTGCAGCGGGCGCTCGACGGTGTACTTGCCGCTCTTGTAGCGACAGATGCGCTCGGCCCGGTCACGGCCTCGTTCGGCCTGGGCCGTGCCGAGGATGTCGAGGTACTGGCCGATGTTCAGCTCGATGCGCAGCTCGTTCCAGATGGCCAGCGCTTCCGGCGAGGCGCCGTGCAGCAGCTGGTCGGCGTAGACGAACGCCAGGTCGCCAACCAGGATGGCCACGCCCTCGCCGAAGCGGCGGGCCTCGCCGATCCAGCGCCCACCGTCGTGGCGGTCGGCGAACACGAGGTGGGCCGTGCGCTCGCCACGACGGGTCGCCGACCCGTCCATCACGTCGTCGTGGAAGAGCGCGAACGCGTGCAAGAGCTCGAAGGCGGCGCCGGCATCGACCGAACGCTGGTCGCCCGGGTCGCCGCCGGCGCCCACGAAGCCCCAGTGGCAGAACGCCGGCCGCAGCCGCTTGCCCCCGCTCAGCAGCAGTTGGGCCAGCGAGTCGAGCGGCGCCGCCAGCTCGGGGTCGAGCGCGCTCCACCGGTCGCGCTCGAACGCGAGCAGCTGGGAGAGCCGCTCCTCGACGCGCTCGGCGACGGTGAGGAGCGATGCGGGGACCGACGCCATGCCGGGTGGAGGTTAGGCGCGGTCCTGGTCGGCCCGGTCACCGGACCTCAGCCCGGCACCAGGGCGATCGCCGAGTAGTCGACCAGGCCGTCGACGCCGATCGTGCGAGGCACCGCAAACCCCTCGCGCCATGCGTTCACGTCCCCGTCACTGCTCGGCCACATCAGCCAGCGCCCGTCGGCCGACCAGAGCATCGGCTGGTAGAAGCGGCCACCCCAGGCCAGGTGCCCGGCCGCGAACTCGTCCCGGTCACCCGAGAGCACGTCCACCACCTCGAGCCCTCTGGCGCCGAGCCAGGCGAAGCGCCGACCGGTCGGGTCGAGCAGACCGAGGGGACCCCCCGGGAAGAGGTCGGGGAGGGTGTCGGGCAGGGGCGCGCCGAGCCGCTCCTCGCCGGTGCCGCGGTCGACCAGGCGCAGCCGGCAGGCCAGGGCGCCGTCGCACCGGGAGGTGAGGAGCCATGCAGGCGTCCAGGCCAGCGCCGGCTCGTCGTCGATGCGCGTCGTCAGCCTCGTGGCCGGGTCGAGCAGATACGTGCCCGACGACGACACGAGCACGAGGCGACCCAAGCCGTCGTCGCCGGCCGGCACGGCCGCCCTCGGGATCTCGAACGGCTCGGCCACGGGTGTGCCGCCGAGGTCGACGAGGGTCACCACCTGCTCGGACGGGTTCCACGACTGCAGCGCCCACAGCAGCCGCGGGTCGGCGGCGGGCAGCACGAGCACGCCGTCGGTGACGGCCACCCGCCTCGTGATGGCCACCGGGTCGTCGGGGACGTAGATCCCGTCGACGTCGGTGAAGAACGCCGGCAGCACCACCGCACCGTCGTGGCGGGCAATGATCACCGTCGGATCCTGGGGGTCGAGGGGCATGCCGCGGTACCGGCGGGTCTCCACCACGCCGGTGTCGAGGTGCAGGCGTGACACGGCGTCACCGAGTCGGTCGGACGCGTAGAGCACGGTGCCGGTGACCTCGCCGGCCAAGCCGTTCAGCGTGCCCACCTCGAACGTGGGCAGCGTCGTGCGGGCGCGCTCGCGGGTGGAGGGGGGCGCCGGCACGGTGGTGGTCGCGGCCGCCGTCACGGCTGTCGACGGCGGCGTCGCCACCGGATCGCTCCCGCCGCCGCCCATGGCGACGGCTGCACCGACGAGCATGGCCACTGCCAACCCACCCAGCACGACACCGCGCCAGCGGTGGGCGCCCCCACCAAGCTCCACGTCGGCGGCGCTGCCCCCGCCGTCGGAGTCGAGCGCCACGACGTGGATCGTCCCGTCGACCGCGCCACAGCGGCGGCACCGCCCGCGGCGGCCGAGGGGCCCGCCGCAGGTGCGGCACGGCCCGGCCATCAGCCGGCCCCGGTCACCGACAGCGACCGCAGCACCGGCACCCCGGGCACCGCCTCGGCCACGCGTGTCGCCGCGCTCCACACCTGGAGCCGGCCGTCCCCGTCGAGGAAGAACAGGTGCGAGCCGGTCGGCGACCACCAGGCGGCCGACGCCCCGTACCCGAACCCCCAGGTGTCGGTGAGGGTGCGGGCGAGGGTGGTGCGCTCACCGGCCGAGAGGTCGACCACGTCGAGCGACGTGGCCGGCCGGTTCGCCACCACCGCCACGTGGCGGCCGTCGGGGGAGACCGAGCCGGCCACCGCCGGGCGCAGGTCGCCGGCGACCGGCACCAGCGCCGACTGGCCGGTGACCCGGTCGGTGGTCCGCCAGGCGCACGCCAGCCGCTCGTCGCAGGCCGTGGTGACGAGGGTGGTGGCCGACCAGGCGACGAGCGGCTCGGCGGTGAGGCGCTGTGGCCCGTCGGCGGCCAGCCGGTAGGTGCCACCCGGCCCGTCGAGCAGCAGGGCGCCCGTGCCGTCGTCGCCGATGACCGAGACGCTCGCCGGCAGCGGCACCTCCGGCTCGAGGAGCGAGCCGTCGAGCCCCACGAGGGCCACGGCCGGCTCGTCGCCGTCGGCCACCCGCCACAGCGCGCTGGTGTTGGCGGCAGGCACGAAGCGGCTCCCCTCGGCCGACACCCACCGCACCGGGCCGCCGGCACCGTCGCGTACGAACAGCCCGCCCCGCCCACCCGGCTGGGCCAAGAACGCGGCACCGGAGCGTGCCAGCACGGAGTACCCATCGGGGCGCTCGCCACGCGCTCCGCGCAGGCGCCGCGTGGCCACCTCGCCACGGTCGACATCGACGCGCACGATCTCGGCGTCGCGCGAGAGCCCGTAGACGACGGTGGCGGTGGGCTCGGCCAGCAGCGGGCCGAGCGTCACCACGTCGAAGCGGTCACGCTCGACCGTGGTCGAGGTGGTGGACGTGGACGGAGGGGCATTGGTCGTGGTGGAGGGTGTGGGCGGCGGCGCACCCTGGCTGCCTCCACCGCCGACGAGCACGGCGCCGCCCACCACGGCGAGGGCCAGACCGCCGATCACGATCGGCTCCATCCGGCGCCGGCGGCGACCCCCGAGCACGACGTCGTCACCACCGTCGGCCACCTCGACGGTGGCCGACTCGAGCACGAGATCACTTCCCTGCTCGCCACCGCGGGCCATGCGGCCGGAGCGTACCGGCGGGGTGCCGGACCGGGACCGTCGGGGTCAGTCGTCCACGTCGCCGAGCACGGCCTCGATCTCGACCTTGGCCGCCGCCAGCTTCGAGCGGCACAACCGCAGCAGCACGGCGGCCCGCTGGACCTGCTCGGCCAGGTGGTCGACGTCGACGTCGTCTCGCTCGAGCCGCACGAGGATGGCCTCGAGCTCGGCGACGGCCTCGGCGTAGGTGGGCTCGCTCACGGTGTCTCCTCGTCGTCGAGCGCGCGGCTGCGCACGGTCCCGCCGGCCACCGAGGTGACGAGCACGTCGCCGGGCGCGGCGTCGGCCGGCGAGCGCACCAGCGTGCCGTCGAGCCGGCGGGTGATCGACCAGCCCCGGGCCATGGCGCGGGCGGGATCGAGGGCTCCGGTGCGCACGGCCAGCACGTCGAGCACGCGCTCGGCCCGCCCGACCGCCGCCGGGGCCCGCTCTCGCAGCCGGGCCGTCGCCACGTCGAGCCGGCGCGTGGCGCCCGCCTCGGCCGAGCGGCCGGCCCGTTCGACGCCCTGCGACACCGACCGCAGGCGGCGCTCGGCCGCATCAAGGCGCTGGGCGGCCCGAGCCGAAACCGCCGTCCACAGCCGCTCGGGCTCCTGCTGGGCCGCCCGCACCAGCTCGACGAGGTGCGTGGCGCAGGCCGTCGGGGTCTTCAGCGCCGTGTGGGCGACCTCGTCGGCGACGCTGCGGTCGATCTCGTGGCCGAGCCCGGTCAGCACCGGCACCGGCGAAGCCGCGATGGCCCGGGCGACGACCTCGGTGTCGAAGGCGGCCAGGTCGCTGCGTGCGCCACCGCCCCGCACCACGGCGATGACGTCGCAGCCCCGCCGGCCGAGCGTGCGCAGCGCGCCCGCCACCTCGGCCGCCGCCGTGGCGCCCTGCACCCGCACGTCGACGGCCAGCAGGTGGAAGGGCAGGCCGCTGCGCCCCAGCTCGTCGACGAGGTCGTGCCAGGCGGCGCTGCCCGCACTGGCGACGAGGCCGACCCGCAACGGCAGGAGCGGCACCCGCAGGCGGCGGTTGCGATCGAGCAGGCCCTCGGCCACCAGCGTGCGCAGCAGCTGGTCACGGTCGGCCGCCATCTGCCCGAGGGTGAAGGTCGGGTCGAGGCCGTCCATCACCAGGCTCAGCCGTCCGGTCGGGGCGTAGAGGTCGAGGCGGCCGTGGATGCGCACGAGGAGCCCGTCGCGCAGGCGCAGGCGGTGACGCACGAGCAGCGGCCGCAGGCGGGCCGCCGTGCCACCGAACAGCACCACCGGCAGCGTCGCCCGCCCACGGTCGCCGTCCTCGCCCAGCGAGAACCAGACGTGGCCGCCCCGCAGCTGGTACCCCTCGATCTCCCCTCGCACCCACACGCCGTCGCGAAAGCCGCGCCGCAGCACCTGGTTGACGGCGTCGGCCAGCTCGGCCACCGAGTAGGTGGGGTCGCCGAGGTCGTCGAGATCGAGGTCGAGGGCGGGCTGGCTCATGGCCCGGCCATGATGCCGCGGGCCAGACTGCGCCGATGCACGAGCGCATCGCCCCCGGCGTCATCCAGATCGACACGAAGCTCGGCGGCTGGGGTGAGGTGACGGCCGGCTACCTCGTCGAAGGTCCGGCGCCGGTGCTCATCGAGACGGGCAGCCAGACGAGCGTGCCGGTGCTGCTCGACGCGCTGGCCGACCTCGGCATCGGTGCCGGCGACCTCGCCTCGGTGGTGGTCACCCACATCCACCTCGACCACGCCGGTGGGGTCGGCGACGTCGCCCGCGCCTTCGCGAGCGCGACGGTGCACGTGCACGAGCGAGGCGCCCGCCACCTGGCCGACCCGAGCCGCCTCGTGGCCAGCGCCGCCATGGTCTACGGCGACCTCCTCGACTCGCTCTACGGCCGCCTCGATCCGGTGCCGCCCGAGCGGCTGAAGGTGCTGGCCGACGGCGAGGCGATCGACGTGGGCGGTGGCCGCACGCTCACCACCGTCGACTCCCCCGGACACGCCAAGCACCACCTCGCGCTGCACGACAGCGAGAGCGGCCTGCTGTTCTGCGGCGACGCCGTGGGCATGCGCCTGCCGAAGATCGGCGTGCTGCGCCCGGCCACCCCGCCACCCGACTTCGACCTCGACCAGGCCATCACCTCGCTCGGCCGGTTCGCCGCCCGCCGCCCGAGCGGCCTGGCGCTGGCCCACTTCGGTGTGGTGCCCGGCGACGCGCACGACGTGCTCGACGACGCCGTCGGCACGCTGCGCCGCTGGGGGGAGGTCGCCGAGGCCGCGTTCCGCGAGGGCCGCGACCTCGTGCAGGCCCTCGACGAGGCGTTCGCCAGCGACTACGAGCACGTGGCCCCCGAGGATCGCACGGTGGCCGAGACGCTCGGTGGCGTCCACTCGAACGCCGCCGGCTTTCGCCGCTGGCTCGAGCAGCGACACGGGCACGACCACCCGCACCCCCACTAGCTACGCCGACTCGACGGCCCGCAGTGCCGCCTCCACCTCGGCGGGGTCGGCCTCCACGCCGCGCTGGCGGCGGAGGTCGTCGAGGCGGGCCAGCGGCCGCTCGAGCATCCGGCGCCGGGGACCGTTCAACTCGTCGAAGGCACGCTGGGCCGAGTCGAGCCGGCGGCTCACCACCTCGAGGGCCTCGGTGAACTTGCCCCACTGCAGCTCGAAGGCACCGAGCTCGGCCAGCATCCGGTCGGCCGTCTGCTCGACCATGAAGTTGTCGAACGCCTGGCGGATGACGCCCAGCATGGCGAACAGCGTGAGCGGGGAACACAGCACGACCTTCTGGCGCAGCGCCTCGTCGACGAGCTCGGGGTCGGCCTCGTGGACGAACCCGATCACGCTCTCGTTCGGAAGGAACAGCAGCACGTAGTCGAGCGAGTGGCGGCCCGGGTCGGCGTAGCCCCGGCGGGCCAGCTCGCGCACCCGCAAGCGCACGTCGCGCAGGAACGCGTCACGGTGGGCGCTGCGCTCGGCGTCGGTGCCGGCGTCGAGGTAGCGCAGGTAGGCGCTGAGCGGGAACTTCACGTCCATGTAGAGCACCTGCCCCTTGGGCAGCGAGAACGTGTAGTCGGGGATCACCCGGCCGTCGACGACGGCGGTCTGCTTTTCGTAGTTGACGTGCTCGACGAAGCCCGCCAGCCGCAGGACGTCTTCGGCCATGCGCTCGCCCCACTGGCCGCGGGCCTTCGGGTTGGCGAGGGCCTCTCGCAGGCTCTGGGTGGTGGCGGCCAGTGTCTCGGTGGTCTCGGCATGGGCCCGCAGGCGGGCCTCGACCTCGCCAAACGAGCGCTGGCTGGCCTGCGAGAGCTGCTGGACGAGCTGGCCGACCTGGTCGAGGCGGCCACTGACGTCGCGCCGGACCTCGTCGAGCCGTTGGTCGATGAGCTCCTGCTCGTGGCGCAACACCTGGCGCCCGGCCTGCACCTCCGAGCCCAGCCGGTCGGCGTTCACGTCGGCGAGGTGAGCCACGGCCGCCCGCACCGCGGCCTCACGGTCGGCCGCGGCCTGGGCCCGCAGCTCGGCGGCCACCCGCTCGACGGCCAGCTCGGTGGCCTCCTCGGTGGCCGCCCGCTGGCGGGCCGACAGGGTGACGGCCACCACCGCCGCAGCCACCAGGGCAACGGTGAGGCAGAGCACGACGACGACGATCACGGCCATGGTTCCAGTGTGACGAGGGGGTGTGGCACGGTTGGCGGATGCCCTCCGCCGACCCGCTGTCGTGGCTCGCCGAACCCCACGCGATCGAGGCCTTCGAGGGCCCCGACGAGCCGGCCCACCACCTGGCCGTCGTGTGGGCCCTCGGCCACGACCGCTTCGGCTGGATGGTGGTGAACGACCACCACGAGGCCCGCCCGGTGTGGTCGGTGCGGGTGACGTTCGACCTCGGCCGCCTGCCCGAGCCGGTGCGGTTGCTCTGCCACGGATGGCAGAGCTGGTCGGCCACCAAGGTGCGCACCCTCGGCGTCGACCGTGACCCGGCGACCAGCGACGTTCCCGGTCTCCTGCGCCAGATGCACCACGCCGACCCGGCCCCGTCTCGCGACGAGCTGCGCAGCGAGCTGGTGGCGGTGCTCGACGCGCCGGGCGCGCCCCGTACCTGCGTCGGCTTCGACGCCGGCCACGACCACGACGGCACCTGGCGCCTGGCCCGTGACGAGCGCGGCCACGTGCTGCTCACGGCGGAGGCGTTCCTCGGCGGCGCCGTGCTGGCACCGGGTGAGCAGCGCGCCCTCCACGGCGTCACCGTCACCACCGGCGACGACCACCACACCTTGCTGGCCGGCTGGGCCGCCCGCGTCGGCACCGAGGGCGGTGCCCGCACGACGGCCCCGTACCAGGTCGGCTGGTGCTCTTGGTACCACTGGTTCACGGGCGTCACGGAGGCCGACGTTCTCGACACCGTGGCCCGGTCGGCCGACTGGCCCTTCGGCGTGCTGCAGGTCGACGACGGCTACCAGCACGACATCGGCGATTGGCTCACCACCAACGACACGTTCCCGAGCGGCGTCGCCGCCATCGCGGACGCGATCACCGGGGCCGGCCGCACGGCGGGGATCTGGACGGCACCGTTCGTGGCGATGGGTGCGAGCGACACCGCGTCGCGCCACCCGACGTGGCTGGCCCACTGGCGCGACGACCGTCCCCTCGTCGGCAACCGCAACCCCGCCTGGGGCGGCGATGCGCTCGTGCTCGACGTCACCCAGCCCGAGGTGCTGGCCCACCTGGAGGACGTGGCTCGCCAGCACGTCGCCATGGGCTTCACCTACCTGAAGCTCGACTTCCTCTACGCCGCGCACGTGCCGGGACGCTTCGCCGACCCGACGCTGACGCCGGCCCAGCGGGTGCGCCGCGGCCTCGAGGCGGTGCGCCGAGGGGCCGGACCCGGCACGTTCCTGCTCGGGTGCGGCTGCCCGCTCGGCCCGGCCGTGGGCATCGTCGACGGCATGCGCATCGGCCCCGACGTCGATCCGTCGTGGGGGCTCGCGTACCACCATCGCTTCATCATGGAGGCCTACGCCGACGTGCCCCCGTCCACCCGCAACGCCTGGCAGGCGACCCTCGGGCGGACCTGGATGCACCGCCGGCTGTGGCTCAACGACCCCGACTGCCTCATGCTGCGCCACGAGCACACCCAGCTCACCGCCGAGCAGGCCGCGACATGGGCCCGGGCGGTGGGTCTGAGCGGCGGCATGGCGATCGTGTCCGACGACCTCGACCTCCTCGGCGCCCCCGAGCGGGCGCTCCTCGACGAGGTGCTGGCGCTCGGGCGGGCGGCCGACGCCGAAGCGGCCGCCGGCCTCCCGGCTCGCGTCGCCGACCTGCTCGAGCACGCGCCGGCCCGCTCGATCGAGGCCGCCGGCCACCGACTGACGCTCACCGACGTCGAGTCGGGAGCGTCGACGCTCACGTAGGAGCGGGCTCGCCCACCAGCGTGCGGTAGAGATCGGCGTAGAGCCCACCGGCGGCCAGCAGCTCGTCGTGGGTGCCTCGCTCGACCACCCGACCGCTGTCGACCACGCAGATCAGGTCGGCGTTGCGGATGGTCGACAGCCGGTGGGCGATCACGATCGACGTGCGGTCGGCCAGCGCCTCCTCGAGGGCCTCCTGCACGAGCGCCTCGTTCTCGCTGTCGAGGTGGCTCGTGGCCTCGTCGAGGATCACGATGGCCGGGTCCTTGAGCAGGAGCCGGGCGATGGCGAGGCGCTGCTTCTCGCCCCCCGACAGGCGATAGCCCCGCTCGCCCACGATCGTCTCGTAGCCCTGGGGCAGGGCGGCGATCACGTCGTGGATGCGGGCGGCGCGGCAGGCGTCCTCGAGCTCGTCGAGCGTGGCGTCGGGCCGGGCGTAGCGCAGGTTGTCGGCCACCGACTCGTGGAAGAGGTGCGGGTCCTGGGAGACGATCCCGACGGCGGCCCGCAGGGAGGCACCCGTGAGGTCGCGCACGTCGTGGCCGTCGACGCGCACCGAGCCTCCGGTGACGTCGTAGAGGCGGGGCACGAGGTTCGCGATCGTCGTCTTGCCGGCACCCGACGGGCCGACGAGCGCCACGAGGTGGCCGGGCTCGGCGCGAAACGACACGTCCGTCAGCACGGTCGCCTCGTCGCGCGAGCCGACGTCGGCGCGGCCGAGCAGCGAGGCCACCGTCACCTCGTCCGGTGACGGGTAGCGGAACGTGACACGGTCGAGCTCGACGTGGCCCTCGGCGTCGACCAGGTCGACGGCACCGGGCCGGTCGAGCAACGGGTCGGGGGCATCGAGCACCTCGAACACGCGGTCGAAGCTCACGAGCGCGGTCATGAGGTCGACGCGAGCGTTCGTGAGCGCGGTGAGCGGGCCGTAGACGCGGTTCAGGTAGCTCACGAGGACGACGAGCGTGCCGACGGTGAGCGTGCCCGACACCACCATCTGGCCGCCCACCCCGTAGACCGCCGCGGTGCTGACGGCGCCCAGCAACCCGAGGGCCACGAACAGGAACCGCCCGTAGAGGGCCAGCGTGACGCCGCTGTCGCGCACGTCGCCGGCCCGTCGGTCGAAGCCCTGGAGCTCGCGCTCGTAGGTGCCGAACACCTTCACCAGCTGGGCCCCGGCCACGTTGAACCGCTCGCTCATCTGGTTGTTCATCGATGCCTGCAGGTCCATGCGCCGGCGGCTCAGGCGCTGCATCTTGCGCCCCACTCGCGTCGACGGCACGAGGAACAGCGGGAACAGCACGAGCAGCACGATGGTGAGCCGCCACTCGAGGACGACCAGTGCCACCACCGTGGTGACGAGCGTGATCAGGTTCCCCACGACCGAGGCGAGGGTGCCGGTGACGGCGTTCTGCGCGCCGACCACGTCGTTGTTGAGGCGGCTCACCAATGCGCCGGTCTGGGTGTGGGTGTAGAAGGCGATGGGGAGGTGCTGCACCTTGTCGTAGAGCGCCACCCGCAGCCGGTAGATCAGCCCCTCGCCGATGTGAGCCGAGCTCCACCGCTCCACCACCGTGAGGCCGGCGTCGACGATCGCCAGCACCACGAGCAGCACGGCCAGCCGCCAGATCTGGCCGCGGTCGCCGTCGGGGATGGCGTGGTCGATGATCGCCCGCAGCACCAGCGGCGGCACGAGGGCCAGCACGGCCGACACCACGATGGTGCCCAGGAGCAGGACGATATGGGCCCGGAACGGCTGGGCGAAGCCCCAGGCCCGCCGGACGACGGCCCTGTCGAGCGTCATGCCCTTCACGGCGTCGGCGTCACGGCCGAACCATCCGTGCATGCCGGGTCCGCCCATGGGTTGCATGGGCGCTGAGGCTACGGGCCGGCCCGCCGGTTCCCGCCCTGGTTCCGCCCCGCCGGGTCCGTAGGATCGCCGTCCGTGCCCCGTCGTGCCCTCACCCTGGCCACCGCGGCCACCCTTGCGCTGGCGGCGTGCGCAGGGTCGGAGGCCGGCGTCACCACCGGCACCACGGCGGCCCCGATCCCCTCCACGGTCCCACCCGGCACCGACGGGAGCGACCCACCCCCGACCCAACCCGAGCGGCCGCTCCCGATCGAGTGGCGTGACTGTGACCGCGGCCTCGAGTGCGCCACCTACGGCGTGCCGCTCGACTGGTCCGACCCCACCAGGGGCACTGTGGAGCTGTTCGTGAAGCGGCGGCCGGCCGGCGAGCCGGACCGGCGCATCGGCACGCTCTTCGCCAATCCCGGCGGACCGGGCGTGCCGGGCACGGCCCTGGTCGACCAGGCCGAGCTGCAGTTCAGCGAGGACGTCCTCGACCGCTTCGACTTGCTGTCGTGGGACCCTCGCGGCGTCGGCCGAACGGGCGAGGTCGACTGCGTCGAGGACCTCGACCCGTACTTCGGCATCGACTCGACCCCCGACGACGACGAGGAGCGCCAGGCCCTCATCGACAGCGGGAAGGACTGGGGCGAGCGTTGCCAGCAGCGCAACGGCGACCTGCTCCCCTACGTGTCGACCCAAGACGCCGCCCGCGACATGGACGCCATCCGCAAAGCGTTGGGTGAGCCCGAGACGTCGTACTTCGGCTTCTCCTACGGCTCGAAGCTCGGGGCGACCTACGCCACGCTGTTCCCCGACCACGTGCGGGCGATGGTGCTCGACGGTGCCAGCAACCCCAACGCCCCCTACGAAGAAGACGTCGCCGTCACCGCTTCGAGCCTCGAGCGCTCGCTCGACGCCGTGCTGGCCCAGTGCTCGGCCGACGACGACTGCGCGTTCCACAACGGCGGCGATGCCGAAGGCGCCTTCGACCGCCTCATGGCCGACATCGACCGCGAGCCGATCGAGGTGGAGCCCGACCGCCCGACGGTCGGCCACGGCGTCGCCTACTACGCCATCGTGTCGAGTCTGTACGACGAGGCGTTCTGGCCGGTGCTCACCGACGCCTTGGCCGACGCCCAGGACGGCGACGGCCGCGCCCTGCTGCAGATGTACGACGACTACCTCCAGCGTGACGCCGACGGCACGTGGACCAACGCCTTCGAGAGCCTCCTCGCCATCAACTGCCTCGACGACCCCGGCCCGCAGGGCGACCCGAGCGTGCAGGACGAGCTGGCCGAGTCGCTGCGCTCGGTGGCCCCGCGCCTCGGCGACTGGATCTCCTACAGCTTCGTGTGCACGTTCTGGCCGGTGGCCCCGGTGCCCAGGCTCGAGGTGACCGGGGCCGGCGCAGGCCCCATCGTGGTCGTCGGCACCACCGGCGACCCGATCACGCCGCTCGAGCTCAGCCGCCAGCTGGCCGAGGAGGAGCTCGAGGACGGTCACCTCGTGACCGTGGAGGCCGAGCGCCACACCGGCTACGGCGTGAACCGCTGCAGCGTCGACGTCGTCGACGCCTACCTCATCGACCTCGTCGTGCCCGACGACGGCGTCGTCTGCCGCTGACGCCCCGCCCCCGAACGGCCCCGTGCCGATGACTTCGGCCATCAGCGCAGCCGCGCTCCTAGACGGGTGGTCGGTTGAAGTAGATGGACCAGGTGTCGAGGCGTTCGCCGGAGGGGTGGTGGTAGGGCTGCTCGGGTGGTGGGGGTGGCCCGGTGGGTGGTGTGGGTCGCCCGGTGGGCACGAGTGGTCGGCCGTGTTGGTTGGTGAACACCAGGCCGTCGGGCTGGTCGGGGTTGCCGGTGATGCCGAGGTGGCCGCGGTGGTGGAGGCGGTGGTGGGCCGGGCACACGGCGACCAGGTTGGCCAGGTCGGTGGGGCCGTCGTGTTCCCAGTGCACGATGTGGTGGACCTGCAGCCAGCGGGTGGCGGTGCAGCCCGGGACCCGGCACTGGTGGTGGTCGCGGTGCAGCACCAGGCGGCGTAGGTGCCCGGGGACCACTCGGGTGGCCCGGCCGACGTCGAGCGGGCGGCCAGCGCGCCACACGACCGGTTGCACGGTGGCGTCACAGCCGATGAGGCGACGCAGACCGGTCGGGACCACCCCACCGCTGGCGAAGCGGGCCTGGTGGCCGTGGCCGTCGCCGTCAACGTGCAGGTAGAGCCGGTACCGGTCACGGCGACCCGGGTCGCTCACGGTGCCCAGCGACCGTTGGGCCACTTCCACCAGGGCGTCCCACCACGACACGTCGACCCGGCCGGCGTCCACCAGGGCGTCACGGGCCTCGGCCAGGGCCGCTTCCACGATGGCGCCCTCGTCGGCGTCACCTTCGGCCCGCAACCGGAACCGGCCCTGCTCGTCACCCCCGAAGGTGCAGGTGTCGACCACCGGCGGGTCCGCCGACGCCCCGGGAGCCTCGGCCGCCGGGGTCGGGTCGTCGAACACGTAGCGGCCCAACACCCGACGAGCCTGAGCGACCGTGGTCTGGCCGGCCAGGGCGCACGCCTCGGCGTCAGCCCACGCCGGCACCGTGGCTGCCACCACCACCGCCTGGTCGACGGCCAGCTCACCGGCGGCCAACGCCGCCGCGGTGACCGGCAGCTCCCCGGCCCGCTCGGCCAACTGCACCACCTGCCGGGCCCGCGCCGGCGACAACCCGGCCTGCCAGGCCAGCCAGTGCGCCGGGGAGGTGACCCCGGCCTGGCACCACAAGCCCTGCTCGAGCGCCTCGGCCACCAAGCCCACCAGCCGGCCGTGCGCCGCGTTCAGCTCCCCGGCCACCACCGCCAACCGGCCCTCCAGCTCACGCACCGCCGCCTCGTCCAGCACCTCCACCGGAACCGCCGCTCGCATGAGGCCATGGTATCGAACACCTGTTCGCCTCGCAACCCCGTTCGCCCGAGACGAGCGAAGGTTTCGGAAGTGTTGTCGGCGTCGATCGCGGCCGTTCGCGTTCGGACCTGATGCTCGTGATCGAGCGCACCTCGCTCACGACGACAGGAGACACCGATGCGACCGCAACGAACCCTGGCGGGTCTCGCCCTCGCCACCACCGCGCTGCTCGCCGTCGCCTCGCCGGCGATGGCGGCCGGCAACGGAGACCAGGCCAGCAGGAAGCCGGTCTTCGGGCCGGCGCTCTACGCCGACGGCGCCCTCTACGGCACGAACCTCAACGCCCCGCTGCCAGCCCCGACGGACGCGACCCGGCACTCGTACGACGTGCTGTACGTGTTCACCAACGCCGGCCAGATGCCGGTGGCCGAGGCGGCGCCCGGGCCGGACTACAACGGCGGGCGCTGGATCGTGCACCAGGTGACCTGGGCCGACGACGCCGTGCCCACCACGCTGACGAGCGACGAGGCCATCCTCGCCGCCCGTGACGCAGGACTGCTCACGATCACCGAGACCGACACCGCCTTCTCCTGCCCCTTGCTGCCGGTGAAGGCGTGACGGGGCGGGCACGGTGACCGCGATCGCGCAACGATCGGAAAACGTTCCGAGGCTCAGGGCCACCCGGGCCCCCGCGCCTCCTACGCTGGTCACCGTGCCCGCTCCGCTCGTGCTCGTGGTCGACGACGAGCCGATGGTCCGTGAGGTCGTCTCGGCCTATCTGGAGCGAGACGGCGTACGGGTGCAGGAGGCGGCCGACGGCGCGGCAGCGCGGCGGTGGCTCGACCGGCACCAGCCCGATCTCGTCGTGCTCGACGTGATGCTCCCCCACACCGACGGGCTCACGCTCCTGCGTCAGCTGCGCGAGCAGGGCGGTGTGCCCGTGATCCTGCTCACGGCGCGCGCCGACGAGGCCGACCGGGTGCTCGGGCTCGAGCTCGGTGCCGACGACTACGTGGTCAAGCCGTTCTCGGCACGGGAGCTCACGGCGCGTGTCCGCAGCGTGCTTCGCCGCACCGCACCTGCGGTCGACCGCACCGCGCAGGTGCTCGACTTCGGCGAGCTGAACATCGATCCCCACAGCCGTGAGGTCACCGTCGACGGCTCCGTCGTGACCCTCACCCCGAAGGAGTTCGACCTCCTCTACACCATGGCCCGATCGCCGCGACAGGTGCTGTCACGACGCCAGCTGCTCGAGCTCGTGTGGGACTCAGCGCCCGAGTACCAGGACCCGGCGACCGTGACCGTGCACGTCGGCCGGATCCGCCAGAAGATCGAGCGCAACCCGGAGCGCCCGCGCTGGATCGTGACCGCGTGGGGCATCGGCTACCGGTTCGAGCCGTGAACACCTCGCTCGCGGTCGTCGAAGCACTCACGAACGATCCGCTGCAGACGGCCGCGAGCGTCGCGCTGGTGGTCGGCGTCACCGTCGCGGCCGCCGTGGCGCTCCGGCGGTTCGACCGGGTGTCCCGATCGCTGCCGCACCAGGTCTTGGCCATCACCCTGGCCTCGCTGGGCGTCGGGGCGACGGCGGCGTTCGTGCTGGCGCGGCTGATGGTGCTCGACGCCGACGCGGCCCGGGCCGCCGGCGTCGTGCTGCTCATCACCGCGGGCATCGCCGCGGTCCTTGCGCTGGTGGCGGCGATGCCGCTCGGCCGCGACGTCCGGCGCTTGGAGCACACGGTGCGGCGCATCGAGGTGGGCGAACGGGACGTGCGGGCGGAGGTGGTGCGCAACGACGAGCTCGGCCACGTGGCCCGCGCCCTCGACGAGCTCACCACGAAGCTGGGACGGCTCGAGGCGGCTCGGGCTCGCTACGAGCGCGAGCGCCAGGAGATGCTCTCCAGCGTCGGACATGACCTGCGCACGCCCCTCAGCGCACTGCGGGCCGCGGTCGAGGCGCTCACCGATGGAGTCGCGAGCGACCCCGAGCGCTACCTCCGCTCGATGCAGCTCGACATCGACGCGCTCTCGGGTCTCGTCGACGACGTGTTCCTCCTGGCGACCCTCGACGCCGGCCGGCTCGAGCTGGCCCGTGAGCCCGTCGACCTCACCGAGATCGCCGACGGTGCCGTCGAGGCACTCAGCCCTGTCGCAACGGCCAGGGGTGTGCGTGTCGAGCTGGCCGCCCCCGGGCACGTGCGGGTGGAGGGCAATGCCGCCAGCCTCGGCCGAGTGATCCGCAACCTCGTCGACAACGCGATCCGCCACGCGCCCGCGGCTTCGACGGTGCGCGTCGTGGTCACGGCGGATGCAACTCCTACCGTGCGCGTGATCGACGACGGCCCGGGCTTCCCTCCGTCGTTCGCCTCCCGCGCCTTCGACGAGTTCACGAGGGCCGACACGAGCCGCAACCGCACCACCGGTGGCGCCGGGCTCGGCCTCGCCATCGCACGAGGGCTCGTCGAAGCCCACGGCGGCCACATCTGGATCGACGGCGCGCCGGGCGGTCGCGTCGCATTCGCCCTCCCGGCCTGCTCGCCCGGACATCGCGAGCTGCTCTCCCCCGTCGAGGCGGTCGACGCCGTGCGGAGACCGGTCGACGTTCGCCCATCTCGACGCTGACCCGCGAGGCCTGGCGGCGACGTGGTGGTGACGAGCACCCGGTCGGGGGCGGGCTCGACGCGCAGGTTCGTTGCTCGACCCGCTACGGGGCCGTCATCGCCCGAGGTGCTCGGCCACGAGGGCGACCGCGAGGTCGATCTCCTCCATCGTGTTGTAGTGCGTGGGCCCGATGCGCACGACACCGCCGGAGGTCTCGAGGCCGAGCCACTCCACCACCGGCAGGGCGTACGAGTGCCCGTTCCAGACGTAGACACCATGGCGGTCGAGGAACGACGCCACCTCGGCCGGCACGCCACCGTCGGCGGTGAACGACACCGTCGGGACCCGGCGGGAGACGGCAGCCGGGTCGGTGATGCCGTGGACGCGCACGCCGTCGATCGCCTGCAGCCCGTCGACCAGGCGCTGGGCCAGGATCTCTTCGTAGGCCGCCATCGCCCGCAGCGCCGCGTGGATCTCCTGTGTGCGCGGCCGCAGACCACCTGCGTCGAGCACGTGCTCGGCACTCATCGCGGCGGCCAGCCACTGCAGGTACTCGACGGCGCCCAGGGTGCCGGCCATCCCCTCGAGCGACTGCGTGCCGGTCTCGAGCTTGTTCGGCGCCACGTCGGGCACGACGCGCAGCTTGTAGGCGTCGAGCGACTGCAGCAGGTCCTCGCGCCCCCAGAGGATGCCCTGGTGCGGGCCGTAGAACTTGTAGGCCGACATGACGAGCAGGTCGCAGCCGAGGTCCTGCACGTCGATCGGACCGTGGGGCGCGTACTGCACCGCGTCGATGTAGGTGATGGCGCCGACGGCTCGCAGCCGGGCACACATCTCCTTGACCGGGTTGACGGTGCCGAGGAGGTTGCTGGCGAAGTTCAACGCGGCGAATCGTGTGCGCTCGCTCACGAGCCCGTCGAACTCGTCGAGGTCGAACTCGTAGGTGCTGCGGTCGAAGCCCAGCGTCTTCACCACGAGCCCGCGCTCAGCGGCCATCCGCCGCCACGGCGTGCTGTTCCCGTCGTGCTCCATGTGGGTCGTGATGATCTCGTCGCCCGGCTCGAAGCGGGGGCCGAGCACCCGGGTCATCATGAACGTGAGCGTCGTCATGTTCGGCCCGAACACGACCTCGCGCTCGGACGACGCGTTCACCATGTCGGCCATGGCGCGGTGAGCCTCGCCCGCCAGCGCGGTCGCCTCGCGCGACGTGCGGAACTGGCCATTCATGTTCGCGTTGCACTCCACCAGGGCCTGGTGCATCCGATCGAGCACCCGCTGGGGCACCTGGGTGCCGGCCGGGTTGTCGAGGTACACCCGGGGTCGGCCGTCGTGGGTCAGGGCGAGCGCCGGGAACTGCGAGCGAACCGCCGCCACGTCGAACCCCATCATGCCCCCCTGTCCTAGTCCGCCTTCGCGCTCCGGTCGAGTGCCGTCGCGGCGGCTGGGCCGCAGCCTGGGCGACCGAGCTCGTGACGGCGAACGGCCCTGGTTCGGTGTCAGCCGGCGAGGCCGTAAGGGAGGCCGGGGTTGTCGTGCTCGATGGCCACGAGCCGGTTGTACTTGGCGACGCGCTCGCCACGGGCGGGAGCGCCCGACTTGATCTGGCCGGCGCCGGTGGCGACAGCAAGGTCGGCGATGAACGCGTCGGCGGTCTCCCCGGAACGGTGCGAGATCATGGTCGTGTAGCCGGCACCGCGACAGATGGCCATCGCCTCGAGGGTCTCGGTGACCGAGCCGATCTGGTTGAGCTTGATGAGCGCAGAGTTGGCGACGTGGCGGTCGACGGCTTCGGTGATGATGGCGGGGTTGGTGACGAAGATGTCGTCGCCGACGAGCTGCACCCGGTCGCGCAGGCGCTCGGTGAGTCGGACCCATCCGTCCCAGTCGCCCTCGGCGAGGCCGTCCTCGATGGACCAGATGGGGAACCGGTCGATCATGGCCGCGTACCGCTCGATCATGTCGTCGCTGCTGAGCGCTTCACCGTTCACGCGGTAGACCGACCCGTCGAAGAACTCCGAGGCGGCGGGGTCCAGTGCGACGGCGATGCCGGAGAGGCCGGGCGTGTAGCCGGCGGCAGCGATGGCGTCGACGAGAAGGTCAAGGACGTCTTCGGGGGTCGCGATGTCGGGAGCGAACCCGCCTTCGTCGCCGAGACCGACGTTGTGGCCGAGGTCGCGCAGCTTGGCCCGCAGCGCCTGGTAGGTCTCGGCGCCGGCTCGGAGCGCGTCAGCGAAGGTGGGGGCGCCGACGGGGGCGATCATGAACTCCTGGAAGTCGAGCGGGTTGGCGGCGTGGGCGCCACCGTTGACCACGTTGAAGTGAGGAACCGGTAGGCGAGGCACCACATCGGCGGGCTGCAGCCACGTGTGGAGTGCCTTGCCGTCGGCCGCGGCCATCGCCCGCGCGGTGGCCATGGAGACGCCGACGATGGCGTTGGCGCCGAGGCGGCTCTTGGTGGCGGTGCCGTCGAGGTCGATCATCGTGGCGTCGACCTCGGCCAGCGACGCGAACGAGCGGCCGGCGATGGCGTCACGGATCGCGTTGTTGACGTTGTCGACCGCCTGGGTCACCCCGGCGCCGCCGAAGCGGCTCGTGTCACCGTCGCGCAGCTCGACCGCTTCGCGTGTGCCGGTGGACGCGCCGGAAGGGACGCCCGCCACCCCGGTGGCCCCGCTGTCGAGCGTGACGCGGACTTCCAGTGTGGGCCTCCCTCGGGAGTCGAGGATCTCGATAGCGGCGAGGTTCGTCACCGTGCGGCTCATAACGGCTCCTTGGGGGTCGGAGGAGACCCAGAGTACGCCCGCCGCGTGACGGGCGAGCGCGGCGCCTCGGACGGCGGCGGTGCCGGCGGTCATCGAGCCGTGCACGACGATGGAGCTCGCAACAGCCGCCCACTGGCTGCGGGCGCCGCCACCACGACGGGCCGCGGGTGACGCGGCGAGCGGGTAGAAGTAGAGGCCATGGCCGGCGCCGACCATCGCCAGGGCCGGAACGGGAACGGGGACGAGCGCGACCTCTTGCCGATCGATCCCGATCTGGCACCGGACGACCCGGCCGAGCCCGTGGTCGCCCCGACGCGCCGGGCGGCACCCCGGTACCGGCGGGCCCGGCCCGACGTCCTCGCGGTCATCGCTGTGGGCGGCATGCTCGGCGCGTCGGCCCGCTACGCCGTGGCACGGGCAATGCCGGTGCAACCGGGTCACTTCCCGTGGGCGACGTTCTGGACCAACGTCTCCGGCAGCTTCCTGCTCGGGTTCCTCCTCGTCGTGCTCCTCGAACGGTTCCCCCCGACGCGCTACGTCCGCCCGTTCCTCGGCACCGGCGTGCTCGGCGCGTTCACGACCATGTCGTCGCTCGAGGTGGAGACCGCGCTGCTCGTCAAGGACGGCTCGCCGCTCACGGCCGGCGTCTACGCGGTCGGCAGCCTCGCCGCTGGGCTGGCGCTCGCCTACCTCGGCATCCTCGCCGGGCGATTCGCCCCGGCCCGACACCCGGAGCCACGGACATGAAGCTCGAAGGCCACCAGCAGCGGCTCACCATCTACATCGGCGAGTCCGATCGGCACGGTCACACCCCGCTCGCCACCGAGATCGTCCGACGGGCCCACGCCGCCGGCCTCGCGGGCGCGTCGGTGTTCCGCGGCGTCGAAGGATTCGGCGCGTCGAACCACCTCCACACCACGCGGATCCTGTCGTTGTCGGACGACCTACCGATGGTGATCGTCATCGTCGACCGTCCCGACGCCATCGCCACGTTCCTACCGCAGCTCGACGAGCTCATCACCGAGGGTCTCGTGGTCGTCGACGAGGTCGAGGTCGTCAAGTACGTGGGGCGAGGCCGGGGAACCGCGTGAGCCCGACCGCGTGGATCGCATTCCTCGTCGCCGCCGGCCTCGGCGCGCCCGCCCGCTACCTGCTCGACGGGTGGGTGCAGGAGCGCACCGGCGGTGCGTTCCCGTGGGGGACGTTCGCCGTGAACATCAGCGGGAGCTTCGCGCTCGGCCTGCTGACGGGCCTCGGCCTCTACCACGCCCTCTCTCCCGTCACCCGCACGGTGATCGGCACCGGTGGGTTGGGTGCTTACACCACGTTCTCCACCATGACGTTCGAGACCGTCCGCCTGGCCGAGGAAGGTGCCACCAACGAAGCCGTCCGCAATGCCGGCGCGAACCTGGTCGTCGGGTTCGCCGCCGCCGCCCTCGGCTTGGCAACCGCCGCCGTGCTGTGACGGACGGTCTTTCCGTTCAGCGGCGGTGGTGACGGCGGTGGCGATGGAGCTCGCCGTGCGGCGTGGATCAACCAGCCTTGAGGTGCTGGCAGCCTCGCGCGCCGTACGATCTGATCGTCGCCGCGAGGCCATCTCACCAGCGTGACCCCTCGGAGCGGTCGCCTCTGCGAGACACACACAGGAGGAGCAATGAGTCGAGAGCGAAGCTCGTGGGCCGTGGGGTACGCGATGTTCGCGGCCGTCATGCTGATGAGCGCGCTCGCCAACTTCGCATGGCTGCCGTACCAGCCGTGGTGGAGCATGTTGATGATCTTCCTGTCGATCAGCGTCATCTGGGCGCTCACGGTGCACGGCCGCGACGTGGCCACGCCTGCGTACTGAGCCGCGAGCGCGTAAGCAGCCATGGACGAGGTAGCACTGCTCTGTATGGCGCTGGCGGTGCTCGCGTACGCCGCGTTCTCCGAGCGGGTACGGCAGGCACCCTTGTCGTCGGCCATGGTCTTCGTTGCGGTGGGGTTCGTCCTCGGCACCGAGGGCCTCGATCGGCTGAGCGGCAACGTCACGACGACGGGGCTGGAGGCCATCACCAACGCCACCTTGGTGCTGGTCCTGTTCGGTGACGCCTCCCAGATCGACGTACCGGCGCTACGGCGCGACGTCGCAGTGCCGGTCCGGCTGCTCGCGATCGGGTTGCCGCTGACCCTGGCCCTCGGCCTGCTGGCCGGCCTCGTCGTGCTGCCCGAGCTGCTGGCGGTCGAGGCCCTGCTGATCGCCATCATCCTCGCCCCGACCGATGCGGCGCTCGGCCAGGCCGTCGTCATCGACGCGCGTCTCCCCTCCCGTCTCCGCCAGGGCCTGAACGTCGAGAGCGGTCTCAACGACGGCATCTGCGTGCCTCTGCTCGCGGTGGCGTTGGCGATGGCCGACGTGGAGACCGGCGAGGAGACGTCGAGGGTGCTCCGCTCGCTCGTCGAGGAGATCGGCTGGGGGGTCGTTGCCGGCGTCGTGGGCGGCGTGGTCACCACGCTCGTCCTGCGCGGCGCTCGGCGGTGGGGCGGCGTGGCGCGCATCTGGCGCCCGCTGGTGGCCGCGGCCGGCGCCGGCCTTGCCTACGCGCTCGCCCTCATCCTCGGCGGCAGCGGCTTCATCGCAGCATTCGTCGCCGGCCTGGTGTTCCGCATCACCTACCAGAGCGACGTCGAGCGCGAGGTCGAGCTCGTCGAGGAAGGCTCCTCGCTCCTCGCCGCCATCACGTTCATGCTGTTCGGCGCCATCGTGCTTGGTCCGGCGCTCGACGGGCTCAGCTGGACGGTGGTGGTGTACGCGGCGCTGAGCCTGACCGTCGTGCGCATGGTGCCGGTCGCGATCTCGATGATCGGCAGTCGCATCGACCGACCGTCGGTGCTGCTCATGGGCTGGTTCGGTCCGAGGGGGCTGGCGTCAATCGTGTTCGGCCTCATCACCATCGAGAGCGTCGAGCTCCCGCACGCCCACCTCGTCACCCAGGTCGTCGCCCTGACGGTCCTCGCGAGCGTCATGCTCCACGGCGTGTCCGCGGTTCCCCTCGTCAACCGGTTCGTCCGCGCACAGGGTTCAGCCGAAGTGGCGGGTGCCCCCGGCGCGCCCGAGGACGATGGTGGAGCGCGCGACACGACACGACCCTGAGAAAGAGCACCGCATGACGAACGAGCTCGACGAGTTGGGCCCGGTCGACGACCTGGTCGTGGAGTTCCCGCCGGACGGCACTTCTCGCCATGACGCCCTCGGGAACCGGCGATACCTGGGTGAGCTGGTGCCTGGTAACGCGCAGGGGTTCGGGTGCCCGCTCCCGGCACCTCGGGGTCGGTGCTCGAGGTGGGTTGGGCGGCGTGTTCTGTGACGACTTGAGTTCACGCTCGGCGTCGCTGTGTCGGGGTTGCTTCGCCGTCAGTTCGCGACAGCGTAGGTCCTCCACTCGTCAGGTACTCCCTTGAGCAGGTGGGTGCCGCGGGCAGACCACTCGACTCCGGATCCGACGAGTGCGTCCCGCACCGTCTGGCTGACGAGGATCTCGCTGGGCATGGCCAGAGCGGCGATACGCGACCCGATGTGCACCGCAAGGCCGGCATAGTCGTCGCCTTGGCGCTCGACCTCGCCAAGGTGCAGGCCGCTACGCACGTCGAGGCCCAGCGCGGCCGCCTGGGATCGGATCGCCCGAGCCGTCTCGATCGCGACCGACGGACTCGCGGTCACGACGAAGAAGTCGTCGCCTCGAGTATTGACCTCCTGAGCCTCATAGCGGGCGAGCACGGCGCGCACGACCGTGCGGAACTCCGACAGCAGCTGCCGCCAGGAGCTGTCGCCGATCTTCGCTGCTCGCTCGGTCGAACCAACCACATCCGTGAAGAGCACGACCTTGAGCGAACGCTCCGTGTAGGCGGCCGCTCGGGTGCCGGTGAGGAACTCGGCGAGCTCGCCGAGGACCAACGGGGTCACATACGACAACGAGTGGTCGGCATCGACCTCGACCAGGCGGGCGTCGGGGATGCGCTGCGCGAGATGGCGACCGTGGGAGGCCGGAAAGAGCCCGTCCCGCGCCGGTTGGACAACGAGCGTTCGCGTCGAGACCAGCGGCAGGAGATCACGGGCGTCCAGCTTCGCCACGGCGTCGAAGTAGGTGAGGATCGACTTCGGGGTGGCCATGAGGCGCTCGTATCGTGCCCACTCGTCAACGAGTCGTGGGTCGCTTGCCAGGCTCGTTGCGAGGTAGCCCGTCGTCATCCCGGTCCCCCAACTGGACCGGAAGACGTCCCGCAACGCTGCAACCTCGGGCTCCGCGACGCCGATCTCGTAGCCCGGATGCCGGCGGTAACAGCAAGAGGCCCCGTAGAGGATCAACCCGTCGATCCGCTCCGGGCAGTGCACCGCCAGCCAGACGGCTGTCGCGCCGTTCATGCCCTCGGCGAGGAGCACCGTCCGCTCGAACCCGACCGCGTCCATCACGGCGAGGATGTCGGCGGCGAACTCCTCGACCGCATAGCCGCTCGGGGGCAACGGGTCCGACATGCCGAGCCCGCGCAGCTCGCTCAGCACCATCCTTGACATCATCGCCAGGCGTTCGTTCGGGCGGCTCATGAGCGGGAACTGCCAGAGCTGCTCGAGATGGGCCGCCATGGGAACCGCCAGTAAGTTCGTCGGACCCTCGCCGAGCACCTGATAGGCGACATCGGCATCAGCCCGTCGTGCGAACTGCACTCGTGGAGCGAGGCTCATGAGGATTCCTGAGGTGCGAAAGGGACGTTCATCGTGCCTCGCAGCGGCTCAACGACGCGCGCCGAGCTGGGTTCGACCCGAGCGTGAACAACTCGTCGCCGAGGCTCCAGTTCGAATCGCTAGCAGACGCACTTGCCCTGCTCAGCGCATACGCGGAAGGAGTGGGATTCGAACCCACGGAGACCCGAAGACCTCAACGGCTTTCGAGGCCGTCCCATTCGTCCGCTCTGGCATCCTTCCGGGGCGGCACGCTAGCGAGACGGCCCATCCGGCACCACTGCGATCTCAGCGGCGGTCGGCGAAGAACTTGCTGAGCAGCGCGGCGCACTCGTCGGCCCGGACACCCCAGCGCACGGGCGGCTCGTGGTTGAGCCGGGGGTCGGCCAGCACGTGATAGAGGGTGCCGACGGCGCCCGCCTTGGGGTCGGCGGCGCCGTAGACCACCCGACCGATGCGGGCGTTCAGCAGGGCGCCGGCGCACATGAGGCACGGCTCGAGGGTGACGACCAGCGTGCAGTCGGACAGCCGCCACGAGCCGGCGGCCGCCGCAGCGTCCTGCAGGGCCAGCAGCTCGGCGTGGGCGGCCGGGTCGTTGCGCAGCTCCCGCTCGTTGTGCCGGCTGGCCACCACCTGGCCGTCGCGCAGCACCACGGCGCCCACCGGCACGTCGCCGTGGGCGAGCGCCCGCCGGGCCTCGTCGAGCGCGAGGCCCATGGCGTCGTCGTCGTCGGGGGCGGGTGCCATGGCGGAGGGAGTGGGATTCGAACCCACGGTGAGTTGCCCCACACACGCTCTCCAGGCGTGCCGATTCGTCCGCTCTCGCATCCCTCCTGAGGTGGCAGCAGGGTAGCGAAGGACTACCCTGCCCACTGCGCCGCCCCGTGCGGTGGTGGTCGGGTCCTGTGCAACGGTGGCCCGTGAACCAGGTCAGGGCCGGGAGGCAGCAGCCTTCAGCGGAACCCATCGTGTGCCGCAGGGAGCCTGGCCACCACCGCACGGGGCGGCGGCGCGCACGGCCTCGGTAGATTCCCGTCGATGGCCTACCAGTCGCTCTACCGGCGCTACCGACCACGCCGCTTCAGCGAGCTGAAGGGCCAGCCCCACGTGGTGCGAGCGCTCAGCAACGCCGTGAAGGAAGACCGGGTCGGCCACGCCTACCTGTTCTCCGGTCCGCGCGGCACGGGCAAGACGTCGACGGCCCGCATCCTCGCCAAGGCCCTCAACTGCGAGCACCCGGTCGAGGGCGAGCCCGACGGCACCTGCCCGTCGTGCGTGGCCGTCGACGCCGGCACCAGCTTCGACGTCCACGAGCTCGACGCCGCCTCGAACAACGGGGTCGAGAACATCCGGGAGCTGATCGAGCGGGCCAACCTGGCCACGCCCGGACGCACGAAGGTGTACATCCTCGACGAGGTCCACATGCTCTCGAAGGCGGCCGAGGCCGCGCTGCTGAAAACGCTCGAGGAGCCACCGCCCCACGTGGTGTTCGTGCTGGCCACCACCGACCCCCAGAAGGTCACGGCCACCATCCGCAGCCGCTGCCAGCCCTTCGAGTTCCACCTGCTGCCGGCCGACGAGCTCGGCGCCCACGTCCGCTGGGTGATGGCCGACGCCGGGCTCCAGCTCCCCGAGGACGCGGTGGAGGCGGTGCTGCGCCAGGGCAAGGGCTCGGCGCGCGACACGCTGTCGGCCCTCGACCAGGTGGTGGCCGCCGGCGGCGTCACGTCGGAGGACGCGCCGATCGACGAGATCATCGAGGCCCTCGCCGACCAGGACGCCGGCCGGGCCCTCACGGCCGTCGCCACCGCCATGCGCACCGGGCGGGATGCCCGCAGCCTCGCCGAAGCCGTCGTCACCCAGCTGCGCGATGCCTTCTTGGCCCGCACGGCCCCCGGGCTCGTGCAGCTCGGCGAGCAGGCCCGCGCCCGCGTGGCGTCGCAGGGCGAGCGGCTCGGGCTGGCGGCCACCGTACGGGGCATGGAGGTGCTCGGCGAGGCGATGGTGGAGATGCGCCACGCCCCCGACCCGCGCGTGCTGCTCGACGTGGCCGTCGTCCGCCTCACGAGTCACCAGGCCGACGTGTCGCCCGCCGCGCTGGCGGCCCGGCTCGAGCGCGTCGAGCAGGCGCTGGCCGGCGGTGCCCCGGTGCGTCCGGCCGAGAGCGCACCTCGGTCACGCCCCCAGCCCGGTGCCGCAGCGGCACCCGGACCGGCGGTGCCGCCCACCCCGTCACCGACAGCCGCTGCGACCGAGGCACCGCCGGCCGCCACCACCGGTCGCCGCGCCCCGTCGCCCGCCGTTGCCGCGGCGGCACCCGTCGAGGCCGCCAGCGGCGGGCGCGCTCGCCTCGGCGCCCGGGCCGGCAGCACCCGACCGCCCGCCGCGCCCGAGCGGGGCGAGCCACCCGCTCCCGCCGTTCCCGAGGCGCCGGCCGAGGCATCGGCGCCGACACGGCGGGGCGGGGGCGACGGGCCCACCCGTGAGGAGCTCACCCTGGCGTGGGCCGACGAGGTGGTGCCCGAGCTGAAGAAGCTGGCCAAGCCGCTCTACGCGGCGGCCCGGTGGGTCGACGGGCCCGCCGGCGCGCCGGTGCTGGCCATGCCCAACGACGCCCATCGCAAGCGCTCCGAGCCCTACCTCGCCGAGGTGGAGGCCGCGCTGGCGGCCCGCTTCGGCCGCCCGGTGCCGGTGCGGCTGGTGCTCGACGAGGGTCAGGTGGCCGAGGCGGCCGACGGCGCCGACCCCGACGACATCGACCTCGACGACCTCCTGCCGGCCGCCCCCGCCGGCTCGGTGGTCGACCGGGTGGCGGCTGCCTTCCCGGGCTCCGAGCTGGTCGACGAGGGCTGACGTGGGTGCCTACGCGCCGCCCGTGCAGGCGCTCATCGACGAGCTCGGCCGCCTGCCGGGCATCGGGCCGAAGTCGGCCCAGCGCATCGCCTTCCACCTCCTGAAGGTGCCGGCCGACGACGCCAACCGCCTGGCCCGCGCCATCACCGACGCCAAGGCCAAGGTGGCTTTCTGCGAGCGCTGCTTCAACGTGGCCGAGGGCCCGCTGTGCAGCATCTGCACCGACGAGCGTCGCGACCCCACCGTGCTGTGCGTGGTGGAAGAAGCGCGTGACCTCGTGGCCGTCGAGAAGACCGGCGAGTTCCGGGGCCGCTACCACGTGCTGCTCGGCGCCATCAGCCCCATCGAGGGCATCGGCCCCGAGCACCTGAAGGTGCGCGAGCTGCTGCTGCGGCTCGGGCCCGAGGGCGTGGCGGAGGTCATCCTCTGCACCAACCCCAACATCGAGGGTGAGGCCACTGCCCTCTACCTCGCCCGCCTCCTCAAGCCGCTCGGCGTGAAGGTCACCCGCATCGCCAGCGGCCTGCCGGTCGGCGGCGACCTCGAGTACGCCGACGAGCTCACCCTCGGCCGCGCGCTCGAGGGCCGGCGCGAGGTCGACTGAGCGCGGCCGGACGAGCACCGCTGCCGTGAGCGTCGCCGTCGCCGTGGCCGTGGCCGCCGTGCTCGCCACGGCCGGGGTCGCGCAATCGCTCAGCGGCTTCGGCTTCGCGCTGCTCAGCGTGCCGCTGCTCGCCACCCTGATCGGCCCGCGCGACGCAGTGGTGCTGTCCACCTGCCTCGGCCTCATGACGAGCGCCACGCTGCTGGCCCGCAACCACCACCACGCCCGCTGGCCCACCGTCGGGCGGCTGCTGGCCGGCGCGGTCGTCGGCATGCCCCTGGGCCTGCTGCTGCTGTTCGGGCTCCGCCCCGGGGTGCTGCGGGCCTTCATCGCGGTGATGGTGCTCGTCGCCGTCGTGCTCATCGCCCGCAACGTGCGCCTGCCCGTGCACGGCCCGGGGGCCGAGGTGACCGCCGGCCTGGTGTCGGGCGCCCTCAACACCTCGACGAGCATGAACGGCCCCCCGCTCGTGATCACCCTCCAAGGCCAGGGCCTCCCGCCCGACGTGTTCCGAGCCACCATCTCGGCGGTGTTCGTGGCCTCTGGGGTGATCGCCACCGTCACGTTCGCCGTGGCGGGGCAGATCGACCACACCGTGCTCGTCGGCCTGGCCGTGGGTGTGCCGGCGGTGGCGGCCGGGTTCCTCGGTGGGGAGGCCCTCTTCCGGCGCACCGACCCAGCCCGCTTCCGCACGATCGTGCTCGCCATGCTCACCGCCAGCGCGCTGGTGGCCCTCGTGACGCTCCTGTTCTGAGCGAAGACGCGACCGGGGTGCCGCCTTCGGACCGGTTGCGGGCGGACAGACCGGCACGACGACGGCACCCCGGGACCGTGCGGCCGGCCCCCGACCGCGATGTTGCGGTCAGGTTACGAACAAGGGTGTCACGATGTCAACCATCACGCGACACGTCCGACCGACCGCCTCCAGTGGCGATACGGCGGACGTGGTCGGTGACCTGCCGGTCCGTCTACAGCGTGCGCAGCACCACAGCGTCGCCCTGGCCGCCACCACCGCACAGCGCCGCTGCGCCGACACCGCCGCCCCGGCGCTTGAGCTCGTGCAGCAGCGTGAGGGCGAGGCGGTTGCCGCTCATGCCGATGGGGTGGCCGAGGGCCACGGCACCACCGTTCACGTTCACGATGTCGTCGCTGATGCCGAGGTCGGCCATCGACGCCAGGCCGACGGCGGCGAACGCCTCGTTGATCTCGAACAGGTCGACGTCGGTGACGGCCTTGCCGAGCTTGGCGAGCGCCGCCTTGATGGCGTTCGCCGGCTGGGTGAGCAGCGACGCGGAGTCGGGCCCGGCCACCTGGCCGTAGGCCAGGAGCTCGCCGAGCGGGGTGACGCCTCGCCGCTCGGCCTCGGCCTTCGACATCACGACGATGGCCGAGCCGCCGTCGGAGATCTGTGAAGCGTTGCCGGCAGTGACGGTGCCGCCCTTTTCGAACGCCGGCGCCAGCTTGCCCAGCGACTCGGCCGTGGTGCCCGGGCGCACGCCCTCGTCGGCCTCCACCAGGATCGGGTCGCCCTTGCGCTGGGGCACCGCCACCGGCACCACCTCGGCCTCGAAGCGTCCATCCTTGATGGCGGCGGCGGCCCGCTCGTGGCTCTTGGCCGACAGCTCGTCCTGGGCCTCACGGCTGATCTGGCCGGCCGCGTAGCGCTCGGTGCCGAGACCCATGGCGCAGTTGTCGAACGCGCACCACAGGCCGTCGTGGAGGACGGCGTCGAGCAGGTCGGTGTTGCCGTAGCGGAAGCCACCACGGGCGCCCGGCAGCAGGTAGGGGGCGTTGGTCATGCTCTCCATACCGCCGGCCACCACCACGTCGGCCTCCCCGGCCGCGATCATGAGGTCGGCGAGGTAGAGCGCGTTCAGCCCGCTGAGGCACACCTTGTTGATGGTGGTGGCCGGCACGCTCATGGGGATGCCGGCCTTCACGGCCGCCTGCCGGGCGGTGATCTGGCCCTGGCCGGCCTGCAGGACCTGGCCCATGATCACGTAGTCGACGTCGTCGGGGGCCACTGCGGCCCGCTCGAGGGCGGCCTTGATGGCGAAGCCGCCGAGATCCATGGCCGAGAACCCGGCCAGCGCGCCCGACATCTTCCCGATCGGCGTGCGGGCCCCGGCGACGAGGTACGAACCAGGCATGACACCCTCCCAGAGGTGGCGACAACCGCTGTCGAGCGAACGGTACCGCGCCGTTGCTACCGCGCGGTAATGAGCGGTGCCACCAGGACATCGTTCCCTGGCTACCGACCGGTAACGAGAAGTACGTTGCACCTATGCAGGACATCCTGACCGCCATCTTGGAGGGCGTCCCCGGCGAGGAGCTCGCCCACCTCCCCCTGCCCGAGAGCCACCGCGCCGCCTTCGTCCGCAAGGAGGACGTCGGCATGTTCGACGGCGTCGCCTCGGCCGACAAGGACCCTCGCAAGAGCCTCCACATCGGCGAGGTCCCCACCCCACCGCTGGCGCCCGACGAGGCCTACGTGGCCGTCATGGCGTCGAGCATCAACTTCAACACGGTGTGGACCTCGATCTTCGAGCCGCTGCCCACGTTCGCCTTCCTCGAGCGCTACGCGCGCGAGAGCGAATGGGCGGCCCGCCACGCCCGCCAGTACCAGGTGGTCGGCAGCGACGCCGCGGGTGTGGTGCTGCGGGTCGGCTCGGCGGTGCGCAACTGGAAGCCGGGCGACAAGGTCACCATCCACTGCAACTACGTCGACGACCAGGACCCGTCGGCCCACGACGACTCGATGATGGCGGCCAACCAGCGCATCTGGGGGTTCGAGACGAACTTCGGGGGCCTGGCCGACTTGTGCATCGTGAAGGCCAACCAGCTCATGCCCAAGCCCCGGCACCTCACGTGGGAGGAGTCGGCGGTCAACGCGTTGTGCAACTCCACGAGCTACCGCATGCTCGTCTCCCCGAACGGCGCCCAGATGAAGCAGGGCGACGTCGTGCTCGTGTGGGGCGCCACCGGCGGTATCGGCGGCTACGCCGTGCAGTACGTCCTCAACGGCGGCGGTACCCCGGTCGGTGTCGTGTCGAGCGAGGAGAAGGCCGCGCTGCTGCACGAGCTCGGCGTGGAGGCGGTGATCAACCGCAAGATCAAGGCGTACCGGTTCTGGAAGGACGCCACCACCCAGGACGACTCCGAGTGGCGCCGTCTCGGCAAGGACATCCGCGAGCTCGTCGGCGAAGACCCCGACGTCGTCTTCGAGCACCCGGGCCGCCAGACCATGGGCGCGTCGGTCTTCGTCACGAAGCGGGGCGGCACCATCGTCACCTGCGCGGCCACGAGCGGCTACATGGTGGAGTTCGACAACCGACACTTCTGGATGCGCCTGAAGCGACTGATCGCCAGCCACTTCGCCAACTACCAGGAGGCCTGGAACGCCAACAAGCTCATCTCCCAGGGCCGCATCCAACCCCTGCTGTCGGCGGTGCACCCGCTCGAGGAGACCGGCGAGGCGGCGCTGCGGATCCACCGCAACGAGCACGAGGGCAAGATCGGCATCCTGTGCCTGGCGCCCAAGGAGGGCCTCGGCATCGACGACCCCGAGTTCCGCGCCAAGGTGGGCGAGGACAAGATCACGCTCTTCCGCCGCCACGGCGGCTGACGGTTCGAGGAGACCCACCCATGCTGCTCACCGAGATCGACCACGTCGCCATCGCCGTGCGCGACCTGGAGGCCGCCATCGACTACTACCAGCGGGCCTTCGGCGCCGAGGTCGACCACCGCGAGGTGGTCGACAGCGACGGCGTGGAGGAGGCGCTGCTGAAGGTGGCCGAGAGCTACATCCAGCTCCTCACGCCCACCCGGCCCGACTCCCCGGTGGCCAAGGCCATCGAGAAGCGAGGCGAAGGCCTGCACCACATCGGCTACCGCGTGGCCGACTGCGGCGAGGCGCTGGCCGCCATGGTGGCCGCCGGCGCCACGCCCATCGACGCGGCCCCCCGGCCAGGGTCACGGGGAACCACCGTCGCCTTCATCCACCCGAAGGGCAGCTTCGGCACGCTGATCGAGCTGGTTCAGGAGTAGCCGTCAGGCCACGTGCCCGGCCGGGGGTACCGTCGGGTGCGTGGTCGACTTCCTGGCCGACGACGCGCTGCTCCTCGCGTTCGTCGTCATCGCCATCGGCGCTGCCGCCGGTGCGGTTCGCCTCTGGGGCGTCGCCCTCGGCCCGGCCGCCGCACTCTTCGCCGGACTCGCCTTCGGGGCCTGGGACAAGCGGCTCACCGAGGCCGGCTCGCTGGCGGCCTACCAGACGCTCGGTCTCGTGCTGTTCACCTACACCGTCGGGCTCGCTTCGGGACCCACCTTCGTGGCCGGGCTCCGGCGGGGTGGTGCCCGGGCGGCCGCGCTCACCGTCGCGCTGGTGGTGGTGCTGGCCCTGGCGTGCTGGGGCGTGTCCGAGCTGATGGGCTTCGGGCCGGCCGAGCGGGCCGGGCTGTTCGCCGGCTCCACCACGAACACGCCGGCGCTCCAGGCCGCCATCGAGGCCCTCGGGCCGGGGCAGGGCAACCCCGTGGTCGCGTACTCGCTGGCCTACCCGTTCGCGGTCGCGTCGATGATCGTCGTGCTGGTGACCCTCCTGTCGCCCGTCGGCCGGCGCATCACCCCGCCGTCGACGGCACCCGAGCGGCCCGCGCTCGTCAACTGGACCGTGCGCATCCAGCGGGAGGCCCGGCTCCCCCTGGGTGATCTCCGGGGCAGCGGACCCGACCGGCTCAGCTTCAGCCGCGTGCAGCGCCACGGCCGCACCGATGTCGCCACCGACGACGTGGTGCTCGTGCCCGACGACCTCGTCGTGGTGGTCGGCACCGAGCCGGCGGTGCGGCAGTTCGTCGACCGCTACGGCGAGCGCAGCGACCGCCATCTGCCCCTCGACCGCTACGACGTCGACTTCCGCCGCATGGTGGTGTCGAACCACAAGCTGGCCGGCCAGAAGCTGGGCGACCTCGACCTGCCCGGCCGCCTGGGCGTCGTCGTGAGCCGGGTCCGCCGCGGCGACACCGACCTGATCGCCCACGACGACCTGGCGCTGCAGCTCGGCGATCGTGTGCGCGTCGTCGGCTCGCCCGAGCGGCTCCCGGCGGCCGCCAAGCTGTTCGGCGACTCCGAGCGCCACCTCGGCGAGGTCGACGCCCTCGGCTTCGCGCTCGGCGTCGTGGTCGGCATCCTCGTCGGCTCGGTCGTGCTCCCGCTCGGCGACGTGCGCCTCGAGCTCGGGGCGGCCGGCGGTGCGCTGGTGGTGGGCCTGGCCCTCAGCGTCGTCGGGCGCACGGGTCCCATCACGTGGCAGATCCCCCACGGGGCCAACCTCACCCTGCGCCAGCTCGGGATCCTCATGTTCCTCGCCTGCGTCGGCATCCGCTCGGGCGACGACTTCGCCGCCGCGCTCGGCACCACGCAGGGCACCAAGCTGCTGGTGGCCGGCTCGCTGGTGTCGTTCCTGTTCGCCGCCCTCATCGCCATCGCCACCAGCGCGCTGCTGCGGCGTGACGCCGTGGAGTCGTCGGGGATGCTCTCGGGCATCGACACCCAGCCGGCCGCGCTGGCCTTCGCCACCGCCCGCACCGGTGGCAGCGAGCGGGTGGCCGCCGCCTACGCCCTCACGTTCCCGATGGCGATGGTGGCCAAGATCATCGTGGTGCAGTTCCTCGTGTGAGTCACGGCGTGGCGTCGGCGAGGATGTGGTCGAGCACCAGCTCGGGCTCGTCCTGCTCGAGGCGAGCCAGGCGGTAGCGGCTCTCGAACAGCGCCACCAGCTCGCCGTCGGAACGGCGCAGCACCCGGATGCCGCCGGCAGCCCGGAGCCGCTCGGCGGTGCGGTCGTCGGTGCGCCGGATCGCTTGGTAGGGCGCCGAGATCAGCTCCACCGGCGCGCCGAACTCGCTCGTGAGCCGGTGGGCGAACACGTCGAGCTGCAGCCCGCCCACGGCGGCCAGCACGGCCGGGCTGTCGTGGTGGTCGGGATCGCGCAGCACCTGCACGACGCCCTCCTCGTCGAGCTGCTCGAGGCCGCGGCGGAACTGCTTGAAGCGGCCGCTGTCGAGCGGCCGGGCGGTGGCGAACACCTCCGGCGCGAAGCGGGGGATGCCGGGGAAGGCGACGGCGTCGCCGGCGTGGAGCGTGTCGCCCAGCTGGAGGCCGGTGGCGTTCACGAGGCCCACCACGTCGCCCGGGTAGGCCACCTCCACCGTGTCGCGCTCGGCGCCCACCACCGTGGCCGCGTGCTTGGTGGTGATCTCGCGGCCGCTGCGGTCGCACGTGACGCCCATGCCCCGCTCGAAGCGGCCCGAGCAGATGCGGGCGAACGCGATGCGGTCACGGTGCGACGGGTCCATGTTGGCCTGCACCTTGAACACGAACGCCGAGAAGCCCTCGTCGAGGGCCCGGGGCTCGCCCGCCACGTCGAGGCGCGGCGACGGCGGCGGCGCCAGGTCGACCACGGCGTCGAGCAGCGCCCGCACGCCGAAGTTCGTGAGGGCCGAGCCGATGAACACCGGCGTCGACTCGCCGGCCAGGAACGAAGCGAGGTCGACGTCGGCGCCGACCTCGTCGAGCAGGGCCACCTCGTCGAGCGCGTGCTGCCACGCCGCGCCCTCGGTGGCGGCGGCCGAAGCGGGATCGACGCGCTCCTCGGGAGCGATGGCGGCACCTCGCGACGTGCGCTCGTAGCGGACGAGCTCGCCGGTGGCCCGGTCGAGCACACCGCGCAGGTCGCCGCTCGGGCCGACCGGCCACGTGGCCGGCGTGGGCCGCAGACCGATCAGCTGCTCGATCTCGTCGAGCAGCTCGAGCGGCTCGCGACCCGGCCGGTCGAACTTGTTGAGGAACGTGAGCACCGGCAGCTGGCGGGCCTTGCAGACCTGGAACAGCTTGAGCGTCTGGCTCTCGATGCCCTTGGCGCTGTCGAGCACCATCACCACGGCGTCGACGGCGGCCAGCACGCGGTAGGTGTCCTCGGAGAAGTCGCGGTGGCCGGGCGTGTCGAGCAGGTTCAGCACGTGATCCCGGTAGGGGAACTGCAGCACGGTCGACGTGATGGAGATGCCCCGCTTGCGCTCGAGCTCCATCCAGTCGGACGTGACGGCCCGGCGGCCACCGCGGGCCTTCACCGCGCCCGCCTCCTGCAGCACACCTGCGTAGAGGAGGAACTTCTCGGTGAGCGTGGTCTTGCCGGCGTCGGGGTGGCTGATGATGGCGAACGAGCGGCGCCGCGCCGCTTCCTCCACCACCTCGTGCGCTGTCACTGCCGTCGACCTCCGACCCTCGTGCCTGTTGGCACGGGACCGGCAAGGTTACCGGCGGCTCAGGCGGCGACGGCGGTCGGCGGGATGTCCTTGAACTTGCGGACCTGGAACGCCAGCACGATGTTCGTGATGCCACGGGCCAGGGCGGTGGCCCCCACCCAGATGATGAGCAGCGCCACCGAGCGGCCGGCGTAGCCCACGGCCCAGAAGCCGATCAGCACCTGGGCGATGCCCGAGATGAGGATCAGCCACCACAGGTCGTCGTCGCCCTTGACGGCGAAGGCCTGGACGATGTCGAAGATGCCGTTGAACAGCAGGTACCACCCGAGGATGGCCGCCAGCACGAGGAACGTCTGGCCCGGCCACACGAAGGCGACGATCCCGGCGATGATGCCGAGGACCCCCATCGTGATGTAGAGCCAGCGCCAGCTCGTGACCTGGCTGGCCAACATGAGCTGCATCACACCGCCGCCGATGAAGCCCACGCCGGCGAACACGGCAACGGCCCACACGGTGGTGATGTCGACGGTGAGCACGATCCAGGCGAACCAGAGCCACAGGAGACCCACCACGAGCAGGAGCCACCACCTGCGGCCCAGCTCCCGCATGGCGTCGCCACCCTGTTCGGGGATCATCGTCTGCATCGTGCCTCCTCCTCGCGAAACCTGGCAGGAACGTTACGGCCCGTGCCGGGACTGCTCGGGGATCCCTCGCACCTCGGTACGGTCGCTCCCGCCATGGACCTCTTCGACGACGCGCTGCGGGAGCGACTGGCCGCCAACCTGGCCCGCCACGAGCGCCACGCCCTTCCTCTCGACGGGCATCGCCACGCCGCGGTGGCGGTGGTGGTGGTCGACAGCGACGCCGAGGCCCACGGCCACGACCCCCACCCGGCCGACCCGGCCGACATGACGGTGATCCCCGGGGTCGACCACGCGACGCTCAGCGGGAGCGTGGCCGGCACCGCCGGCGGACCGGCCGTGCTCCTCACGCGCCGGACCGCCTCCTTGCGCTCGCACGCCGGCCAATGGGCCCTGCCCGGGGGTCGGCTCGACGAGGGCGAGACACCGGTCGACACGGCCCGGCGGGAGCTGCACGAGGAGCTCGACCTGCACCTGCCCGACGACGCGGTGCTCGGCCTGCTCGACGACTACCGGACCCGCTCGGGCTACGTGATCACGCCGGTCGTGCTGTGGGGAGGCGCCGACCCCGTGATGCACCCGCACCCCGACGAGGTGCTGTCGGTGCACCGCGTCGCGTTCCGCGAGCTGTGCCGGCCCGATTCGCCGCGGTTCGTCACGATCCCCGAGTCGGACCGTCCAGTGGTGCAGCTGCCCATCGGCGGCGACCTCATCCATGCCCCCACCGGCGCCGTGCTGCTGCAGTTCCGTCGCGTCGCCATCGAGGGCGTCACCGAGCGCGTCGCCGGCTACGAGCAGCCCGTCTTCGCCTGGCGCTGACGCCCCGCCCCCGCCGAACCCGTGCTCGCGCCGGGCGCCGGAGCGCCACAATGGAGC